>ERZ1066117.10-NODE-10-length-301389-cov-44.043845_pt1 | contig 301389 bp, 249 predicted proteins | sample MGYA00382764_ERZ1066117 | MGnify/ENA primary metagenome ERZ1066117 (study PRJEB33369, sample SAMEA5778347) | biofilm metagenome | biome: Industrial cooling water; feature: Water cooling tower basin; material: Biofilm | place: United Arab Emirates | collected...
CGCTTTCTTGACCCGGCCGGCGAGCTCCGCCCTCGCCCTACGCGGCGCTGCTCACATGGTCGCGTACGCAGCGATCCCGCTGAGCCTCGGCGTCGACATCCTTCTATGGGACGCCCGCGCCGGCCTGCCCGCCCTGCTCGGCGGCGGCCTCATGGTCGTCGCCGGCTGGCTGCTCGCCCGCAAACCGCGGGCTCAGCCCGGCCAGCCGTAGAAGATCCCGACCATCTCGCGCCGCACCTCGTCCAGGCGCGCCAGGCTCTCCGGCGAGCCCGGGTCGACGTCCGGCGGGAAGTACGCCGCCGGGTCGAGCCGCGTGCGCATCATCTTCGTCTGCCAGATGTTCTCGTTCTGCAGCACGAGATCTTCGCAGTGGTAGTCGGACAGGATCTTCGGGTCGACGAAGTCCTGGATCGACCGCAGCGTGTGGTCCTTGTAGATCCGCCGGCCCTCGGCGTCGCGCGTGAACCCCCGCACGACGTAGTCGATGATCACGACGTCGTTCTCGAAGCTCTCGAACATGAAGTTCAGCGCGCGCAGCGGCACGATCGTCCCGCACGTGGCGATGTCGATGTCGACCCGGAAGCTGCAGATCCCCTTCGGGTCGTACCAGTCCGGGTAGGTGTGTGCGCACAGGTGACTCTTGGTCAGGTGCGCGCCGACGCTCGTGTGTCCGGTTTCTTCGGGGATGAGGCCGTTTTTGTGGCCGAGGTCGCTCATCAGCACCAGGGAGCTGGCGCCCTGGGGTTCGTAGTCTTGCGCGGACACCGACAGCACCTCGGCGTCGATGATGCGTGCGATCTCGCGCAGGATCTCGGTGATGCGGGCGGCGCTGAACTTCTCGTCGATTTCGCGCACGTAGGCGTGGCGTTCCTCGTCCGTGCGGGCGACGAAGAAGTCGTAGAGGTTGAAGCTGACGACCTTGGTAAGGTTGTTGAACCCCTGAAGCCGGATTCGTTCCCGGGGGACGAACATCGGCGGGGACGATGGACGCGGTCGCCCATCGAGTCAAGCGGCGCGCCCCCCGGCAAGGACTGCGCGCCCGGTCTTTTTTGCGCTTGCGCCGGGCTAGGGCCGTCTCGGACACTCTGCGTCTATGCTTGGGCTCTCCACGGCCGCAACTTTTGCGTTCGCCCTCGCCGACGACCGGATCCCGAACGACGTGGCGATCGCCATGTCGCCGACGGTCGGCTGGCTGATGCTGACCTGCGCGGTTTTTGCGTGCCTGATCTTCCTGCTCCAAAGCGAGCGCTGGCGGCGGTGGTGGCTGACGGCCGAGGACCCGCGCCCGATCGCCCTGTTCCGGATCGTGTTCGCGTTCCTCTGCATCTGCAACATCAACGACCTGTGGGAGTACTTCGACTTCCTCTTCACCGACGAGGGCATCTTCCTCAGCGACGCCCGCCAGCTGGTCGCGTCGAGCCAGTTCCGCGGCTTCGGTGACGGCATCGGCGACGACCCTTACGGCTTCTTCGACCTCGCCGGCATCGTCGAGTTCTTCAAGGGCCACAAGTTCTCCCTCCTCTACTTCTTCGACACGCCCGCGGCGATGTGGGCGCAGATGCTCGTCTTCTACACCGTCACGACCCTGTTCATGGTCGGCTGGCGGACGAGGACGATGGGCGTCCTCAGCTTCCTCTTCATGAACAGCTTCTTCCTCCGGAACCACCTGTTCTGGGAGGGCACGGAGCTGGTCTACCGCGTCTTCTTCTTCTACCTCCTGCTCGCCAAGAGCGGCCACGCCTACAGCGTCGACAACTGGCTGCGCACGCGCCGGCTCCGCAAGCAGGGCCTGCTCAGCGAGCGCGGCGGCCCCGGCAACGGGGCGGGCCTCGCACCCAGCGCCGAGCACCCGAAGGGCCTCGAGGCAGTCTACCGCCTGATCCCCGCCTGGCCGCGCAACCTGATGATGCTCAACCTCGGTGTGCTCTACTGCTACACCGGCGTCGTCAAGAACGGGCACGTGTGGGCGCGGGGCGACGCCCTCTACTACGCGCTCAACATGGACCACTTCTACCGGTTCTACCCGCAGGAAGTGTCGTCCATCGTCGGCCTGTCGCTGTTCCGCGTCGCCACGATCGTCACCCACTGGTGGGAGGCCTGCTTCCCGCTGCTGGTCGTCGGCACCATCGCGCGCTGGGCGATCCGCGAGAAGCTCGAGCCGCTCCACGGCTGGCGCCTGTGGGCGGTCCGCGCCTGCTGGGTCGCCTTCGGCCTCGGCTGCATGACGATCGTGATCTACACCCTGCCGGTCCACTGGGCGCCGACGCCCGGCGGCTGGGGGCTGCGGACCTGGCAGATCTTCACCGCGATCGTCTGGCCGCTCCTGATGCTCGCGATCGGCGTCACCTGGTGGGTGCTCGGCAACCGCCCGCCGACGGTCAAGCTCCGCGGCCGGTCCTACCTGCTCGACCGCGACTGGTTCTGCCGGTGGTTCCTCGGCCGCCGCGTCTGGCTGACGCTCGGCCTGATCTTCCACGGCAACCTGCAGGTGTTGATGAACATCGGCATGTTCCCGCCGATCATGATGTCGACCTACCTCTTCTTCCTCCACGGGGACGAGCCGGGTCGGATCTTGCGGTTCTTCGGCCGCGGCCTCGCGCGCGCGCTCCCGTGGCTGCCGATCCCGGCCGGCGTCCGCCGCGGCGAGCCGCCGCTGCCGGCCGAGGACCGCACCCTGCCGCACCTGCGCCGCGACGGCCGCAAGCTGCCGACCGGCCTGCTCTACGCGATGCTCGGCTTCGCGGTGTTCGGCGTCGTCCTCGCCGCCAGCCCGCTGGTCCCGTGGGTCAAGGTCAACCTGCTCGGCTACGAGGAGGCGTCCGCCGGCCACGGCATCGGGTTCGTGTGGACCCTGATCGCCATGATGGTCTTCATGGTGGTCTACACCTACATCCAGGGCCACCGCGGCACCCGCCACTTCGCCCTCAAGCTGCTCGGCCTGTCGGCCTTCCTCGTCGGCTACCTGTGGCTGATGAGCAAGACCGCCGAGACCACCCAGCAGAAGGACACGCTGCTCTACACCAAGATCCTGGTCAACGGCGTGATCCTGCTGTTCGTCTGCCTCGCCCAGGTCCCGGCGTTCGGCCGCGTGTTCGCCCGCGTCGGCCTGACCTTCAGCCCGCCCGACCGCCCGAAGCGCGAGCCCGACGTCCCGGCGATCGACCCGCGCACCGGCCACGCGACCGCCCCGTGGGCCTACGGCCCGGCCGGCCGCCTGTTCATCGGCTCGCTCGTCATCTACCACATCACCGCGATCGCGGTGTGGGAGCTGCCCGAGAAGGACTGCATCTCGACCTTCCGGATCCGGGCGCGCGACCCGTTCAACCTGTGGGTGCTCAGCACCCAGACCGACCAGCAGTGGGGCATGTTCGCGCCCAACCCGCCGCGCCACAACGTCTTCATGCGCACCGTGCTGACCGACGAGAACGGCGAGCAGTGGGACCTGCGCACCGACGTCTACGCCTCCGAGCGCAAGCCGATCCCGTGGGTCTGGAACGACCGCATGCGCAAGATGAACCGCCGGATCATCGGCGGCGAGTCGGGCAAGGGCGACTGGTACCAGAAGTGGTACGCGCGGTTTTTGTGCCGCATGTGGGCCCAGAGCCACCGCGGCGTGATGCCGCAGAAGGTCGAGCTCTACAAGGTCTCCTACAAGATGCCCTCCCCGGAGGTCGTCGCCAAGCAGGGCTGGTACTCGCCCGAGAAGCTGCTCTACGAGACGGGCCGCGAGGAGCGGCAGTACACCGAGAAGTGCGCGACCGCCGTGCACGGCCAGCTGCCCAACTTCATCCGCGAGCGCTACGGCCTGCCCCTGCTCGAGGACGGCGTGTTCAAGCCGTGGGTGCAGAACAAGAAGAAGTCGTGGGACAAGCGCTACGACCCGCCCAAGGAGAGCGCCCCCAAGACCGGCACCCTGCGCAGCAACACCGGCAGCGCGACCAAGAAGGCCGCCGAGAAGTCGGCCGAGCCGGCCCAGCAGGGCTTGCAGCCGGAGTCGACCCCGCCGCCCGAGGCCCCGAAGATGGGCGACTGACCGGCGCGGCCGACGAGGCCGCCCGAAAATCTCACGACACGGAGCCCGGCGCGCAGCCGGGCTTCTGTTTTAATCCCCGCGATGCTCCTCGCCGACGAGCGGATCCCCAACCTTCAAGCCCTGGAGCTCGCGCCGACCGTCGGCTGGCTGGTCCTGCTCGGCTTCGCCTGCTTCGCCGCAATCTGCATGTTCCATCGCGAGGCCTGGCGCCGGATCTTCCTCCGCGCCGAGGACCCGCGGGCGCTCGGCCTGTTCCGGATCGTCTTCGCCCTCGTCACGCTCGCCAACATCAACGGCCTGTCGGACCTGTTCGTCTACCTTTTCACCGACGAGGGCCTGTTCCTCACCGACACCGCCCGCGAGGTCTACGCCAAGGAGCAGTTCGTCGGCTTCGGCGACGGCCTCGCCGGCGAGCCGTACGGCTTCTTCGACTGGAGCGGCGTCCTCGAGTTCCTCAAGGGCCCCAAGTACTCGCCGCTGTTCTTCTGGGACTCGCCGGCCGCCTTCTACACCCTCCTCGGCGCCTTCGAGCTCGCCGGCCTGTGCCTCCTGCTCGGCTACCGGACCAACGTCGCCAAGTGGGCGACCCTGCTCCTCTTCCACGCGATCACCCTGCGCAACCAGGTGTTCTGGGAGGGCACCGAGAACGTCTACCGCTGCTTCCTGTTCTACCTCGCCCTCTCGCGCTGCGGCCACGCCTACAGCCTCGACAACTGGCTGCGCTGCCGGAGGCTGCGCGAGCAGGGCCGCCTGAGCGAGCCCGGCGGCCCGGGCGACGGCGCCGGCGCCCCGCCGAGCCCCGCGCACCCGCACGGCCTCGCGGCGATCTACCGCCTCGTCCCCGCGTGGCCGCGGATGATCATGATCCTCCAGCTCGCCGGCATCTACAGCTACACCGGCATCGTCAAGAACGGCGACGTCTGGGCCCGCGGCGACGCCTTCTATTACGCGCTCAACCTCGACCACTTCTACCGGTTCGAGCCGCAGCAGCTGTCGGCGATCTTCGGCACCACGCTGTTCCGCCTGAGCACCCACGTCACCCACTGGTGGGAGGCCCTGTTCCCGCTGGTCGTGCTCGGCCTGGTCGTCCGCTTCCTCCGCCGCGAGCACCTCCCGCCGCTGCCCGCCTGGCAGCGCTGGGCCGTGCGCGCCTGCTGGCTGGCGATCGGCCTCGTCGGCCTCGCCGTCGTCCAGATCACCCTCCCCGTCCACATCCCGCTCAGCACCCGCCCCGGCGTCGCCAACCTCGCCGACTGGCAGCGCACCTTCCCGATCGTCTGGCTGACCGGCATGGCCCTCGTCGGCGGCCTGTTCTGGTGGCTCGGCAACCGCCCACCGACGGTCTCCGTCCGCGGCTACCGCCTCACCCTCGACCTCGACTGGTTCTGCACCTGGTTCCTCGGCCGCCGCGTCTGGCTCGGCCTCGGCCTCGTCTTCCACGCGCACCTGCTCGTGATGATGAACATCGGCTGGTTCACCCCGGCGATGATGGCGACCTACATCGTCTACCTCAACGGCAGCGAGGTCGCCTTCCTGCTGCGCGCCCTCGGCGAGCGGCTCGGCCGCCTCGGTCTACCTGTCCCCGAGACCATCCGCCGCGGCGACCCGCCCCCGCCCGCCGAGGACCCGACGCTCCCGCACCTCCACCGCGACGCCGCCGCGACGCCCGCGTGGGCCCTGTTCACCGCGCTCGGCGCCGGCGTCGTCGGCGTCTACCTGCAGGTCGACCACCGCACCGCGCTCCCATGGAGCGCGACCGGCCTGGTGATCTTCGTCGGTCTCGCGCTCGTCAGCTTCACCGCGGCGCAGAAGCACGGCCTGGCCCAGCTCTCGCGGATCGACCCGCAGACCGGCCGCCCGCGGCGCCCGTGGGCTTACGGCTCGCTCGGCCGCTTCCTCGCCAGCGCCGTCGTCGCCTACCACTGCACCGGCGTGATGATCTGGCTGCTGCCCGAGAAAGACTCGCTCGGGGGCGACGGCCCGCACAGCTGGCGGCTCCGCGCCCAGGACCCGTTCCGCTTCTGGATCCGGCTCACCCAGACCAACCAGGGCTGGAAGATGTTCGCGCCCAACCCGCCGCGCAGCAACATCATGATGCAGGTGATCGTCCACGACACGGACGGCGAGACCTACGACCTCAACACCGACGTCTACCACCCCGACAACAAGCCGATCCCGTGGATCTTCTACACGCGCCAGCGCAAGATCAACCGCCGGATCATCGGCGGCGAGGGCGGCAAGGGCGAGTGGTACCAGAAGTGGCACGCCCGGTGGGTCTGCCGCGACTGGGCGCTCAAGCACGACGGCCAGGCGCCGAAGAAGGTCGAGCTGTGGAAGCTCTCGTACCCGATCCCGACGCCCGAGGAGGTCCAGAAGACCGGCGCCTACGTGCCCGAGGAGCGCATGCGGACCAACAAGTTCCGCAAGCTCGTCTACACCGGCGAGTGCACCGACATCAACGCCCAGCTCCCCAACTCCATCCGCGCCCGCCACGGCCTGCCGCTGCTCCCCGACGGCGCCTTCAAGCCGTGGATCAAGAACCGCCTCGCCGCCTGGGACAAGCGCAAGGCCAACCTCAAGAAGAGCGGCAAGAGCCCGCTGCGCGCCGTCCTGTTCGGCGCCGCGGTCGTGCTCGTCGTCGGCGCCGCCGGCCTGCGCTGGCGGAGCCTCGACCGCGACCACAAGCGCCGGGCCCTCGCCGCCGAGCGCGAGGCCCCGCCGGCCTGACGTACTTCTCGGGCCTTACTTCTTGTCCTCGCGCCCGCGAGCGCGCTGCCACTTCCACAGCTTGACAACCGCGCCGGTCGTCGTGTCGCGCAGCGCCGCCGTCAGCGTCCGCCGCGGCTTGCCCTTCTCGTCGCGGGTGTTGTCCGCCAGCTTCGCGCCGAACCACAGCCCCGCGATGACGGCGACGATCAGCGCGATGATGGTGAAGATCAGGTTGATCACGTCGGTCATGGCGGCGGTCTCACAGGTGGGGCGCCCCGAGCAGCACCCGGAGCCAGTGCGGGTACAAAAGTAGCAGAGTCGTCGTCGGCAGCCGCGGCTGGGCCTCTGCGGGCGCCTGGGCGACCGCGGGCACGGCCGCCTCGCCGGTCGGCTGCGAGCCCGGCGGCGCCGGCGGACAGTCGCAGCCCCAGCTCGCCGGCAGCCGCGGGCACGCCGTCTCGGCGATCAGCCGATGCCCCTCGGTGTTCGGGTGGATGTGATCGAAGCTCCGCAGGTCCGCGCGCAGGAACCAGCGCGGGATCTCGGCCGCCTCGGCCGCGTCGGCCTGCAGCGCTGCCTCGCGCGCCGCCTCGTCCAGCCCCTCGTAGCGCCGCCTGTCGCGCTCCAGCGCCGCCCGCAGCGCCTCGACGTCGCGCAGCGGCGCGCCCGTCTCGCGCAGCGCCGAGCGGAACAGATCGACCGCGACCTCCGGCAGCTCCGCCGCCTGCCACGGCGCGTCCGCCCCACCGGGCCGCCGCGCCGCGAACTCGCCGAGCGCCTGCCGCGGCGACAGCGTCCCGAGCACGAAGTCGACGACCGTCCGCGTCGCCCGCAGGTACCGCAGCCCCTGCACCCCGCCCCACCGCTTCTTGTCGGTGTCGTCGCCCCACGGCGTCAAGCTGAGCGCGACCACCTTGAGCCCCCTGGCGTGCGCCAGCACGAACATCTCGCGGATGTCGTGGTTGGTCCGCTCCGGCGTCCCGACGCTGTTGAGCCCGCCCTGGAACACCAGCCAGTACTCGAGGTCGGGGTCGCGCAGGTTGACGTACGGGTTGTCGAGGAACTGCTGCTTGAACCGCTGCTTGAGCTGGAACGCGCCGAACCCGACCTTCGACAGGTTCTTGACCTCGACGTTCTTGCACATCGCCATGAAGCGCTCGGCGTACGGCTGCTTCGGCCACGCGCCGATCGACCCGGCGAGCACGACGACCTTGACCTTGCGCTCCTTCGACTTGAACCGCCACGTCGGCGGCGGCTCGACCTCCTCCACGGGCGCCGCCTCCGGCGACGTCACGGGCTCCTGCGCCCGCGCGGGCGCCCCCGACAGCAGCACCCACCCACTCGTGATCGCGGCGATGATCCGGCGCATATCTCCTTACTCGACGACCTCGAACGACGCCGCCGCCAGCTCGACCCCGTCGGACGACAGCACCCGCGCCGTCCAGCTCCCGACGTACTCGGGCCGCAGCACCAGGTACGCCCGGGTGCGGTACGCGTGCAGGTCGGGGATCGTCACCCCGCGGCGGCGAAACGGCGCCCCGTCCTTCTCCCACAGCACCTCGGCGCTCTCCTCCGTGCGGCTGTGGACGACGCGGAAGCAAACGTTGACCTGACGATGGCGCGCGAGCGAAAACCGCTCGCCCTCGCCGGTGCAGCCGTCGCGCAGGTACGACGACCCGAGCCAGATCTTGTCGACGTGGATCCCCGACGCGCCGATCGCCCCGACCGGCGGCCCGTCCTGGATCGCCACCGGCAGCCGCTGGAACGCCCGGGCGTTGGCCGCCGGCGTGCCCGGCGGGACCGCCCGCGGATCGCCGCTCCCCGGCGCCGGCGTCGACTCTTCCGGCGCGACGGTCGGCACGTGCGCCGCGGGCAGCCGCAGGTCGCGCGATGTCGTCGTCGCCGTCGGCGTCGGCGTCGCGCTCGGTGTCGGCGTCGCGCTCGGCGTCGGCTCGCGCCGCGACGGCGCCGTCACGCTCGGCGGCGCCGCCTCGCCGCAGGCGAGCGGGCCCGCGACAACCACGAACATGGCGGCGCGCGCCCAATGGCGAGCTGCGCACGTCCTGGCGCCTGTGCCTTGCGTGTCCACGCTCTGGACCTTCTGCGCGGCGACCGGGGGTCACGCCGCGCGCCCGCATCCTAGCCGGGTCGTTCGCAGGCTCACAACGGGCAAGGCCCCCGATTCGGGTCCAACGCCCCCGCCCGGCGTCCCGTGCGCTTGCTCATCGGCGCGCGGCGGTCTAAACAGGTGCCCCATGTCTCGCGCTCCTTTGTTCTGCCTCGGACCCGTCCTCGTGGCCGGCGGTCTCCTGGTCGGCTGCGACACGCAGCACCACATCGGAAAAGTCCCCCGAGAGAGCCCGATCACCCAGGCGAAGCCGCCCGCTCCGCAGTCGCGCCCGCTCCCGCCCGGCACCGCCGAGGGCGTGCCGGAGCACCTCCTGCACGAGTACGCCGACCGCGAGGTCGCGACCGAGGCCGAGATCCGCAGCTGGCAGCTGCCGTTCCAGGCCAAGCGCGTCGCCGTCGCCCTGCTGACCCTCGCCGCGCGCGACGAGATGACCCACTTCTCGAGCCTGTTCACCCACAACGCCCGCTGGGGCCTGCCCGACCGCCGCGAGTACGACGGCCGCCCGATCCTCGGCGCCGACGGCGGCCGCGAGTTCTTCGACACCTTCCGCGAGGTCGCCAGCCGCTTCGCCCGCAAGGAGGCGTTCTTCTGCCCGCCGATCCTCCCGCCCGCCGCGCAGGTCTACGTGCGCAACGGCGCCGAGCCGATGTGGTGCGCCTACCTGAGCAAGGACGGCATCGACATCCTCGCCTTCAAGTTCGTCTACGAGGGCGGCAGCGCCAAGATCGACTACATCGGCATGCTCCCCGTCCGCCCGAGCGAGCCCCTGCGCCCGCGCCGCGGCCCCGCCCCGCCGCCGATGACCCCGCAGATCAAGCGCGGCACCGCCTCACCGGCGCCCTTCCTGCAGATCGAGCAGACCAGCGGCTCCGAGACGACCCCGCTGCAGATCGTCCCGCGCGACCCCCCCGCCGGCCTGCCCCCCGGCGCCCTCCCCCCCGGCGCGATCCAGCTCTCCCCGACCGGCACCCCGGCCCCCAGCACCCCGCCCGCCGGCACTCCGGCAGCCCCGCCCGCCGGCACTCCGGCAGCCCCGCCCGTCCCGGCCCGCTGACCCTTCCGCCAGGTCCCCGGGAACCTGTCCCCGGGGACCTGTCCTCTCGACCCATCCCCCCGACTCCGCCGCGGACGCGCGCGAGCACGCCAACGTCTCCGCCGCTGACGCGAGCGAGCACGCCAACGTCTCCGCCACGGACGCGAGCGAGCACGCCAACGCCTCCGCCAACTACGCCGGGGACGCGAGCACGCCAACGTCTCCGCCACTGACGCGAGCGAGCACGCCAACGCCTCCGCCACTGACGCGAGCGAGCACGCCAACGTCTCCGCGAGCGAGCACGCCTCCGCCTCCGCCACTGATGCGAGCGAGCACGCCAACGTATCCGCCGTCTCCGCCGCGGACACCCCGGAATCGTCCAGCCCGCCCAGCCCGTGTGTCGGACAGCTGCCCCGCATCGCGCCGATCCCCGTCACACCCCGCCGACCCCCACATCTCCGCCCCTCAAGCACGCGGACCACCCGGCGCTCCTCGCGGCCAAGGCCCGACACTCTCCCGCCGTCCCCGCCGTCCTCCACATCTCCGCCCGCCGACCGCGCCTCGCCATGACCCCGCTCGAGCTCGCGCTCGGCCCCCGGCCCACCGCCTGTGGAACACCTCGGGGCTTCGTCGCGGCGACCCCGATCGCCGCCATCCCGCGGCGGCGCGACCGCTCGTCTGGCCGGACATGTCGACGTCGCGGTCCGACACCGAGGAGCCGGCTGACCCTTCAGGGGGGCCGCGAGCCGGGCGCGAGGCACGAGCGTCCGTCTCGTGGCGGACACCTTCCTCCGCACCACGACCGTGAGCGGAGCGACGGACCGGCGACGACGCCGATCACGAAGTCGGCGGGCATCGGGCCGGGGATGCGGGGCTTCGTCCATCTGCAGGCGATTGGGGGCGACGAAGTCGACCCCAATGCCGAAGCCTGGACGAAGCCCCGCATCCCCGGCCCGCTGCGAGCTGCCTTCGGCAAGTTGCCCGCTGCGCAACTCCACCCCGCGGAGCTCAACCCTGCGAGCTCCGCGCCCGCCGCACCTGTCCCCGAGGACCTGCTCTATCCACCATCCGGCGCGAGCAGCCACGCCGCGATCGTCCGGTTGTCCTGCCGGCCGAGCGCGAGCTCCTCGCGCAGCGCGATCCAGTCGGCGGCCCACCCAGCCTGCGGCTCGACGATCAGGTCCGGGTCGAGGTCGGCGACCCCGCGGAAGTTGAGCCGGCACGTCTTAAGCTCGTGCGGCCGTTCGGGGTTCCACAGCGGGATCCCGTACTTGCGGCAGATCCGCGGCCGGTGCTCGTACAGCGCGCAGACCCCGGCCTCCGGGTCGAGCACTGGGCACGCCTGTCCTGGCGCGTACGCGCGCGCCCGCGCCACGATCGCCGCCTGCAGCTCCGGCTCGGCCGCCGCCAGCCCGGCGCGCAGCAGCGCCCCCTCGATCTCCGACACCTGGAAGCTCTGGTGGCAGCACTCGCTGCAGCCCGGGCGGCACTGGATGTGCGCGCGGTAGCGCGCGACCACCGGCGCGACGTCCCCGTCGATGATCCGCAGGTGGACCCGCAGGCGCCGCTCGGCCGGGTTCATGGACCTGTCCCTCCGGTCCTGTCCTCTGCACCAGCCTCTTCCGCCTTGCCGGCGACCAGCGAGCGGTACGGCGACCACACGTGCCGCTCGAGGAACCGCCGCGGCGACAGCTCGCCGCGCTCGACCGCCTTCGCGTCGGCCTCCTGGCGCTTGAGCGTCGCCTGCAGCGCGCGGCCCCGCATCGCCTGCGCCTCGGGGTGGTCCGGGTGCAGCGCCGCGAACAGCCCTGGCAGCCCGCGGCCGCGGGTGACCCAGGTCAGGTGCCAGTCGGCGAGCTGCGCCCGCACGGCCGCGAGGTCGACGCGCCCGGCCCAGCCGTCTGCGCCGAGCAGCAGCGTCGCGTGCTCGAACAGGCCCGGGCGCCCGCGGGCGCGCAGCAGCGCGTCGAGCTCGGCGAACGGCACGTAGACGCGCCCGTCCTCGTCGGTCGCTGCGACGTGGATCGTCTCGGCCGAGCCGTCGACCGCGACGACGTCCAGCGCCAGCGGCCCGTGGTAGCGGCGGACCCGGCAGCCGAACGCGGCCACCTCACCGACCGCCAGCGACGGCTCGCCGACCGAGCGCAGCGGCCAGCGCGTGCAGTGGTGCGCCACCGACAGCACCAGGGCGACCCCTGGCAGCCGCGGCTTCATCTCCTCGACGATCCCGAACACCGGGCGCGGGCGGGTCGACGCGATCAGGCGCGCGCCGACGCGGTCGCGGTGGAACGCGCACGGGTCGTTCCCCTTCGCCCGCTCGCCCGCCCGCAGGTCGGCGGCGATCGTCGCGCGGCAGGCGGCGTCGCCGACGTCCGCCACCGCCGCCTGCGCCGTCGGCTCGGCGACCGCGACCCCCCTCGGCTCACGCGCCCGCCCGCCGAAGCCCATGCACGCGGCCGCGCACGCGAGCGCCCCGACGCGCTGCGCCCTGCTCCCGCGGATCGCCGGCGGCTGCACGGCCGCAGCCTACCACCTCGGCGGTCGGCTCGCCGCGCCGACTTGAGCCCGCGGGCGCGCTCGGGCACTCTCCCGGGCCATGTCTCGCGCTCCTCGCCTGTCCCTTCGCCCGTGCGCGGGCCTCGTGCTCGCGCTCGCCGTCGCCGCCGACGTCGGCTGCCTCAAAGTACCGGCGGGCGACCTCGACACGCCGGGCGACGCCACAGACGCGCCGGCCGACACCAAGTCGATCCTCGACCGCTACGTCAAGGCGCTCGGCGGGGAGGAGGCGCTGCGCAAGATCGCCCAGCGGACCGTCGAGGCGCGGATGACCTTCTTGCCGGAGCAGGGCTGCACCCCCGAGGACGAGAACTGCCGCACCGAGGAGAAGGTCGGCACCTTCACGCTCAAGTCGACCGCCGACCAGCGGCTCTACCGCCGCACCGTGATCGACCGGCAGATCGAGGAAGAGGGCTTCGACGGCAAGGAGGGCTGGCAGTTCCGCCGCGGCTTCCTCGTGATCGAGGACCCCGAGGAGTCGGCGGTCACCCGCGAGGACGCGACCTTGCACTGGTACTTCGACCTCGACAAGCGCGGCGTCGAGCTCTCGCTCGAGAAGCCGCGCGACAAGGACTTCGACGGCAAGCCGCGCGTGCTCGACGGCGTGCGCTGGTCGAGCAAGGGCGACGTCCTGCCGCCGAAGGTCCAGTGGTACGACCGCGCGACCGGCCTGCTCGCCGAGGAGGTCCTCGACGACAGCAAGGGCGACCCGCCGATCAGCCAGTACATCCTCTACAGCGACTACCGCCCGGTCGACGGCGTCCTGGTCGCGCACCAGATCCGCCTCGTCAACAAGGTCGGCGACCGCACGCAGGAGGTCCTGTTCACCACCCAGCGCGTCGACCACGCCGCGATCGAGCCCGAGACCTTCGCGATCCCCAAGCTACCCCCGATCGAGAAGGCCAGGGACGAGCGGTTCGCCGCGCTGCTCAAGGCCCGCGACGCCGCCAAGGACGCCCCGAAGGACGCGGTCGCCCAGGTCGCGCTCGCCCGCGCCGCGTGGTCGGCCGCCCACTTCGACGAGGCCGCCGACGCCGCCGAGGTCGCGCTGAAGCTCGACCCCAAGGAGGCCGAGGCGCTGTGGATCCTCGCCCGCGCGCGCGTCCTCCAGGGCCGCTACAAGGACGCCCTCCCGCTGCTCGACCGCGCCGAGAAGGCCGGCGTGCGCGACGTCCTCGTCCACGCCCAGCGCGCCTGGATCGCCAGCCACCAGCGCGACTTCCAGAAGGTCGCCGACGCGCTCGATAACCTCGGCCCGGCCAACGCCCCGCTCGCCGGCCGCTACCGCAACTTCGCCGGCAAGCCGCTGCAGCTCGCCTTCAAGGGCGACGGCTGCGTCGCCGAGCTGCCGCTCGTCACCGCCGGCTCGATCTCGTTCGTCGACGCCGAGATCGGCGGCGAGAAGTTCCGCGCGCTGATCGACACCGGCGCCTCCGACATGATCCTCGACGGCAAGCTCGCCGAGAAGCTCAAGGTCCCGATCCGCTCGCGCTCGCCGCTCGGCCAGGGCGGCGCCGAGATCGGCCACGGCCAGCTCGAGACGCTCGGCCTCGGCGACGCGACGCTGACCGGGATCCCCGTCGACGTGTTCCCCCACGAGACCCTCGTCCAGATGAGCGGCGGCGTCGGCGAGCCGCCGGCCGCGGTCCTCGGCTCGCGCGTGCTGTCGCAGTTCCAGCTGACCGTCGACATCCCCGCCAAGAAGGTCACCCTCGTCAACCCGGCCCCCAAGTGCAAGGCCCAGCTCGCCGCCCGCCGCGCAGGCGCCAGGGGCACCCCCTTCTACCTCCACGAGACCCACTTCCTCTACGTCCTCGGCGCGATGAACGGCGCCGAGGGCCTGTTCCTCGTCAACACCGGCATGCAGGGCGTCGCCCTGACTGCGACCACCAAGGCGTTCGCCCGCGCCGGCATCGGCGCCCCGCCGCTCCGCCGCGACCAGGCCGCCCTCGTCGACATCGAGTCCTTCACCCTCGGCGGCGCCTACGAGGCCAGGAACCTCCGCGGCGCCTACGGCTACTTCGAGCAGGAGGAGTCGAGCGACCAGTTCCGCATCGACGGCATGCTCGGCCTCGACCTCTTCGCCCCAGGCCGCTTCACGATCGACTACCCCGAGCGCAAGCTCTACTTCACCCCCTCCACCGGCGCCGCCGCCGACGCGCCCGCGCCGGCCAAGCCCGCCAAGCCTGCGGCCAAGCCCGCCAAGGCCCCCTGACCCTCCGGCCATGTCCTTCGCGCCAGCCCCCGCGGGCGGCCGCGCCGCAGCGTGACCTGACCATCCCGCCATGTCCGCCGAGACACCCGCTCCACCTGCCCCGCCGGACATGTCCGAACGGACCGGCTACCTCGCCGCCGCCGGCCTGCTCGGCGACACGTGGACCGCGCGCCCCTACGTCGAGGTCGACGGCTCCGGCACGATCGTCCGCACCTGCGCCGGCCGCCCGGCCGACGCGCCGCCGGTCGTCCACGAGTTCGCCCGCGGCCTCTTGCTGCCGGGCATGGTCGACGCCCACAGCCACGCCTTCCAGCGGGCGATCCGCGGCCACACCCAGCGTCGCGGCGCCGCCGACCCCTCGAGCTTCTGGAGCTGGCGCGAGGCGATGTACCGCGCCGCCGTCGGCCTCGCGCCCGAGGATGTCTTTTCGGTCAGCCGCCGCTGCTTCGCCGAGATGCTGCGCGCCGGGATCACCTGCGTCGGCGAGTTCCACTACGTCCACCACCAGCCCGACGGCACCCCCTACGCCGACCCGAACGAGCTGTCGCGCCAGGTCCTGCGCGCCGCCGCCGACGTCGGCCTGCGTATCGTCCTGCTCGCGGTCTTCTACGCGCGCGCCGGCGCGGGCCGCCCGCCGCTGCCCGAGCAGCGCCGCTTCTGCGACGCCTCGGTCGACGCCTTCCTCGCGCGCGTCGACGTCCTGCGCGCCGAGGGCCACGCCGTCGGCCTCGCCCCGCACAGCGTCCGCGCCGTCCCGCTCGCCGCCCTGCGCGAGCTCGCCGCTCACGCGCGCGCGCACGACCTCGTCGTCCACGCCCACGTCTCCGAGCAGCCGCGCGAGAACGACGAGTGCCGCGCCGAACACGGCCGCACGCCGACGCAGGTGTTCGCCGACGCCGGCTGCCTCGACCGCCCGGGCCGCTTCACCGCCGTCCACGCGATCCACCTCGACGACCGCGACCACGAATTGCTCGCGCCGCACAACGTCTGCGCCTGCCCGACGACCGAGGCCGACCTCGGCGACGGCATCGTCCCCGCCCGCCGCCACCGCGACGCCGGCACCACCCTCGCCCTCGGCAGCGACAGCAACGCCGTGATCGACCTCGTCCAGGAGGCCCGCCTGCTCGAGATGCACGAGCGCCTGCGCGACCAGGCCCGCCTGCGCCTCGCCGGCCCCGACGGCATGGTCGGCCGCACCCTCCTCGACATCGCCACCGTCGGGGGCGCCCGCGCCCTCGGCCGCCCCGACCTCGGCCGCCTCGTCCCCGGCGCCCCGTTCGACGCCTGCACCGTCGACCTCGACCACCCCCACCTCGCCGATCTGCCCCCCGACCAGGCCCTCGACGCCCTGTTTCTCTCGGGCACCGCCGCCGCGATCGACCGCGTCTTCGTCGCCGGCGTCCGCCGCCGCTAGTGCCGCGCCCAGGGTCTAACGGCGCCGCCTCGCGCCGGGATCATCGTCGCTGGCGAGGCGGCGAAACGAAGTTGTACTGGACCGTACTACGAGTTTCGCCAACGAAGCCAGCGGCGATGAGACCAAGCGAGGTGGTGTCGTTAGGCCCTGGGCGCGGCACTAGCCCGCGACCCACCGACCGGCGACAACAGCTCCGTCCGCCTCGTTCGCCACGGATCTCCCGCAGCCGGGCGCGACGAACTCCGCGAGACCTCGAACCGCCACGAGCACGACCGCGACGCACTCCGCAGACAGCACCGCGGGACGCCGCGACGGCGAGCGGCTCCGCGGACGCGCCGGCCCTCGTCCGCGCCGGCGAGCCTCGGGCCCGCAAGAATCCTCATCCGCCCGCGCGACGCTCCTCGCGGCTCCGCGTGCGCACGAGAGCGAGCGCGTGAACGGGCCCACGCCCGCGAATTTCGCCCCACTGGACCCCCTGCGCGCGGGGTGCTACGCCCGAGCCGTGCGCGCCTGCCTCGCCGCCCTCGCCCTCGCCCTCGCGTGCAGCGCGTGCGCCGGCCGGACCACGCAGGCCTCGCGGACCGCGTGGGACAAGGCGCTCGCCCGCCGCAGCGATCCGGCGGTCGCCGCCCCACGGCCGGGCCCCCGCGGCGGCGCGCGCGGCGACGGCACCGCCGGCACCTGGCAGCAGGTCGGCCAGTTCACCGCCGACGCGGTCGACATCCTCGCCGACGGCTCGACCACGATCTCGCTGGCCAGCCTCGCCGAGCGGCTGTGCGCCGTGCAGCCCGACACGCTCGCCGCCGATCCGCCGGTCGAGGCCGTCCGCTGCCCGCCGAAGGTCGAGCTCTCGCCGCTCGGCCACACCCTCGAGCTCGAGCTCGGCCGGCCGAGCTCGATCGGCCTCTTCGCTCGCGAGCTCTCCGACAAGGACAGCGCCCAGCTCGTCCGCCAGGCCCAGCAGCAGCTCGCCGGCGCCTGCCGGGAGGCGTGGTCCGCCGGCCGCAGCAGCGCGGACAACGCCCACGAGGAATTTCACACGTGCACCACCGGCACCGGCGCCGTGCTGGTCCTCGGCCGATTCCCGCTCGACCTCGGCGCGAACCGGTGGCAGTTCTCCCTGGTCGTCCTCGGCCCGGGCTAATATCCTGCCGCCAACGCCCATGGACACCCTCAACACCGCGCCCACAAGCCACGGCGGGCTGATCTTCCCGCTCGACATGTTCCGCCCGACGGTGCTGGCCGCCGTGATCGCCGAGCTGCTGGTCGGCAAGGTCCGCAACATCCTCGACGCGACCCTCGAGATCGCCCGACACCCGACCTCGCCGCTCGCGCTGGCACGGATCCGCGGCAGCGTCGTCGGCGACGACGCCGCCGAGTTCTGGCGCACGAACCCCGACATCGCGCTCGCCGCCAGCCAGGTCGTGCCGCGGCAGTGCTTCGTCTACTACGCCCGCGCCGGCGAGCAGCGGCGCGAGGGCTTCCTGGTCGCCCAGCGCGGCCAGGCGATCGCCGCCGACGACAGCGAGCGCGACGCGACCGGCAAGCACTGGCCGGTCACCCGCCTGTGCGAGCAGCTGCGGATCTCGCTCGGCGAGCTCGCCAGCGGCTTCGCCGGCGGCCCGCGCGTCGAGCTGTCGCTGATGGAGCCGCGCGGCAACGACCAGAACCTGCTGATGACCCTGATCGGCCAGGCCGCCGCCGCCGCCGCCGTCGAGGAAGAAGAAGGGTACGACGACGAACCGCAGGCCCCGCCGCCGCCGCCGTCGCGCGGCGGTGGGCTGACGCAGGGCTTCTCCGCCCCGCCCTCGCCCGGCGCGGCCCCGCAGCAGCCGCCGGCGCGCCCGCAGGGCGGCGGCAAGCCGGCGCCGATCAGCGCCGCCGACGACGCCAAGCGCCGCGCCACCGAGAAGGCCGCCGAGCAGCAGGAGCTGCTCGCCCGCAGCGAGAGCGTCGCCAAGGGCCTGCGCTACGTCGAGGACGCGCGCGGCGTCGTCGTCTTCGTCCCCGCCGAGCTCGCCGACACCGAGGTCCTGCGCCACTACGTCGTGCCCGTCGTCGAGAACGCGCTGCCCGACGGCCTGCCGCGCGCGCTGCTCGGCAAGCTGCAGGGCAAGGCGATCGACTTCGCGGTCAAGGTCGAGTTCTTCAGCGAGGTCTTCCTCGCCAACCAGCCGCTGAACCGCCCCAAGTTCGACGAGAAGGCGGCCGAGGTCGACCTCGGCGGCACCCGGGTCAAGGCGCTCGAGGTCCACGCCCCGCGCCTCGGCGCCGGCACGCTGCTGCGGCTCGGCGGCAAGAACGTGTTCGTCTCGCGCAAGCTCGACCAGGCGCTGCCGGCCGAGCTGCTGCTGCCCGCGCTGCAGGGCTGACCCGCGGCCCGCGCGCGCCTGTCCCCGCGGACAGGCGCCCGGGCCCGCGCGAGGCGACCGGGCGACGGCCTCGCCCGACGGCTCGGCGCGCGGCTCGCCGCCGCACCTGTCCCCGCGGACAGACGCAGCGCGTCACCGGCCCAGAAAGCACATGAGGCGGCGCCGCCGCGTGGGCGGGCCGCCTCGCCGTGTCCTTGCCATCTTCGGAGGACTTCAGGCGGACAGGTGGCTCTTGAGGCTCGAGAGGATCGCCTCCTCGCGCGCGCCGAGCGTCGTCTCGGTCGGGTCGCTCAGCTTGTCGCGGATCAGCGCCTCGAGGATCACCATCCGCTCCGGGTGGGGCGGCAGGTGTTGGGCGAGCCCGAGCTTGCGGCTCGCCAGGACCTTGAGGAAGGGCTCGATCTTGCGGATCTCCTGCGCGATCCGCATCGTCGCTTCCTTGCCCTCGCCGCGGCGGATCTGGAACTTGGGCGCGCAGCGCTCGACGGCCGCGACCAGGTCCCTGGCCAGGTCGACATCGACCTGGTCCTCCACCCCGAAGCTGGCAACGACGATGGGGCGGCTCTGCGCCTTCTTGTTCCCCTCGCCGGACCACCACACGTTGTGCGCGATGGACAGGTACGTCCTGCGCGACTCACCACATCGGACTTTGTTTCTCCGCAGATACATAGGGATAATCCTTCCTCAGGCTAACCAAGGTTGCGTGCTCGACCGCGGCACAAGGCCGGCATCTTTTTGGACGCAGATGCCGGGCAAAACTTCATGCACGTTTCCGTGGTCTTTCCCCTGTTCGCCTGCATCCCAAGGCCCCCTGTGCCCACGTCAGGAAGGCTAGCGTTTGCGCCAGTGGGTCGCCAGGGATTTCCGAAACCTCCTGCCAAATTGGCCAAATCCTTTGGTTTTTCTTGCACTGGTGGGGCGCATCCGCGCCGCGTATGCCCAGGCTTACCTGGGCATACATCCTGACTGGCTCTAGAAATCGCAGTTTCGCGGGGTCCGCGGGAAGGGGATCACGTCGCGGATGTTCTCCATGCCGGTGACGTACATGATCAGGCGCTCGAAGCCGAGCCCGAAGCCGGCGTGCGGCGCGCTGCCGAAGCGGCGGGTGTCGAGGTACCAGCTGTAGTGTTCGGGGTCGAGGCCGTTGCCGGTGATCGCCTCCTGGAGCACGTCGAGGCGCTCCTCGCGCTGTGAGCCGCCGATCAGCTCGCCGATCTTCGGCACCAGCAGGTCCATCGCCGCGACGGTCTTCCCGTCGTCGTTGCGGCGCATGTAGAAGGCCTTGATCGCCTTCGGGTAGTCGGTGACGAACACCGGCCGGCCGACGACGACCTCGGTCAGGTAGCGCTCGTGCTCGGCCTGCAGGTTGGCGCCCCAGTGGACCGGGTACTCGAACTTCTGGCCGCTCGCCTCGAGCCGCTTCACCGCCTCGGTGTAGCTCATGCGCTCGAACGGCGAGTCGAGCACGTGCCTGAGTCGATCGACGAGGCCCGGGTCGATCTGCTTGTTGAAGAACGCGAGGTCCTCGCCGCAGCGCTCGAGCGCGGCGCGCATCAGGTGCTTGACGAACGCCTCGGCGAGCGTCGCGTCGTCCTCGAGGTCGTACCACGCCATCTCCGGCTCGATCATCCAGAACTCGGCGGCGTGGCGCGACGTGTTCGAGTTCTCGGCGCGGAACGTCGGGCCGAACGTGTAGATGTCCGACAGCCCGATCGCGAACGTCTCGCCGTTGAGCTGGCCCGAGACGGTCAGGAAGGTCGGCCTGGCGAAGAAGTCCTCGTGGTAGTCGACCGCGCCGTCCGGCGTGCGCGGCGGCTTGCCGACGTCGAGCGTCGTCACGCGGAACATCTCGCCGGCGCCCTCGGCGTCGGACGCGGTGATGATCGGCGTGTGCACGTACACGAACCCGCGCTGCTGGAAGAACTCGTGGACCGCCTGGGCGAGCGCGCTGCGGACGCGGAACACCGCGCCGAAGGTGTTGGTGCGCGCGCGCAGGTGCGCGATCGTCCGCAGGTACTCGAAGCCGTGGCGCTTCTTCTGCAGCGGGAAGCTCGGGTCGGCGAGGCCGACGACCTTGACCTCGGTCGCCTTGAGCTCGACGCGCTGGCCGGCGGCGGGCGAGGCGATCAGCGCGCCGACGACCTCGACCGCGCTGCCGGTCGTCAGCTTGCGCACCTGCTCGAAGTTGGCGAGCTCCGGCCCGCACACGGCCTGCAGGCTGGCGAAGCTCGAGCCGTCGTTCATCTCCAAAAACACGACCTGCTTGCTGTCCCGGACGGTCCGGACCCAGCCCTTGACGCGCAGGCCCTCGCGCGGGGGGTCGAACTGGAGCACGTCGGCGATCTTGGTCCGCGGCGTCTGCATGGCGGCGGAGGGTAGCACCGCCGGGGCCGGGGTTCGCAAGTGCGCCCGACGCCCCGGTGGGCCCGAAACGTCGGTCGCACCCGCCGGGTCCCCCTGGCCCGGGGTTCGCAAGTGCGCTACAGCGGCCGTGCGCGCATGACCGCCGCCCAGACCCTCCCCGAAGGCCCCGCGCCCGCGCTCGCCGGCCACCTGCCGGTGCAGGAGCGCTTCGTCTCGCTGCAGGGCGAGGGCTCGCTCGTCGGCGTCCCGAGCTCGTTCGTCCGCGTGTCCGGCTGCAACCTGCGCTGCGCCTGGTGCGACTCGCCGGCGACCTCGTGGGCGCCGTCCGGCCGCAAGACCGCGCTCGCCGACCTCGCGTCGTTCTGCGCCGCCGGCCCGCGCCACGTCGTGCTGACCGGCGGCGAGCCGCTCCTCTTTCCGGAGATCGCCGCGCTCGCCCGCCACCTGCGCGCCGCCGGCCGCCACGTCACCCTCGAGACCGCCGGCACCGTCTGGCTCGACGGCCTCGAGTGCGACCTGCTGTCGGTCAGCCCCAAGCTGGCCCACAGCACGCCGTGGGACCGCGACCCGGCGCAGGCCCGGCGCCACGAGCGCCTGCGGCTGCAGCCGGACGTCCTCGCGCGCCTGCTCGCCGCGCACCCGTGGCAGCTCAAGTTCGTCGTCCGCGCCGATGCACTGCAAGCCGACCTCGACGAGGTCGAGGCGCTCCTGCGCGCGCTGGCGATCGCGCGCGAGGACCGCTGCCGGGTGTTCCTGATGCCCGAGTGCACCGACCGCGACGCGCTGCGCGGCGCCTACGCGGCGCTGCTGCCCGTCTGCGTCGAGCGCGGGTTCCGCCTCGGCGAGCGCCTGCACATCCACATCTTCGGTCACGTCCCCGGCACGTAACGAGGAGTCGCGCGCCCGTGCTCTACACCTGGCTCAAGGCCTTCCACATCATCGGCGTCATCACCTGGTTCGCGGGCCTCTTCTACATCTTCCGCCTGTACGTCTACCACGTCGAGAACAAGGACAAGCCCGAGATCACGGCGCTGCTCGAGGTGATGGAGCGGCGGCTGTACCGCGGGATCTGCTGGCCGTCGATGGTCTTCGCCGCGACCTTCGGCGTGCTCCTGTTCGCGCAGATGCCGGCCTTCTACTTCGCGCAGGGGTGGTTCCACGCCAAGCTCCTGGGCCTGGCGATCCTGCTCGGCTACCACTTCTACTCCGGCAAGGTCCGCAAGGACCTCGCCGCCGGCCGCTGCAACCTGACCTCTCGGCAATGTCGGATGATCAACGAGGTCCCGATCATCCCGCTCTTCTTGATGGTGATCATGGCGGTCGTCAAACCGAAGTTCGGCGGCTGACCGGCGCCGGCAGCACCTTTGCACCATTTTATCACCGGCCGCGGACTTTTGCTAGGATGGTATCGATGCTCCTGCGCCGCCCCGCCCTCGCGTTCGCCGCGCTCGCCGCGCTGGCGCCGGGCTGCAACGAGCGGTCGGACGCGTGCATCGCCCTGTCGGAGGACGACGTCGTGATGACCGCGTACATCCTCGACAACGGGGCGCGGGCGCGGGCCGAGGTCGAGTTCCGGCGCGCGGGCGAGGAGGACGGCGTGCCGCTGCGGCTGTGCGACAAGAGCTCGCTGCATGTCGACGGCGCCTCGACGACGCGCGTGCGCCGGCCGAGCGGCGCGAGCGTGTACCGGGCCGAAGTCCCGCGGATCGCCGCCGAGGCGACGACGCACAGCTTCTCGCTGCGCGACGGCGAGGACGCGTACGAGTACACCGCGACGATCGACGCGCCGGCGTTCTTGATCGTCGCGCCGAAGCCGGGCGCCCGGCTGTCGCGGGTGGCGATGTGGGACCTCGCCTGGTCGCCGCCGCGGCCGGGCGCGACGATCGTCGCTCGCGTCGACGACACGATCGACGGCGAGACCTGCCTCGGCGCGCCGGTCGTGCTCGAGCTGCCCGACGCCGGCAGCGCGAAGATCGGCTCCGGCCAGCTCGAGGTCGCCGAGCAGGGCATCGCCGCGGTCGACCAGTGCGACGCGTACATCCAGCTCTCGCGCACCGCCGTGGCGGCGCTCGAACCGACCGGGGGAGCGACCTCCCGGCTCCACCCCGACAGCCGCGTCGAGGCCGCGACCTCGCGCGAGCTCGCCTTCGTGTCCGTCCCCTAGAGGCCCGCCATGAAACTCCCGCCCAAGCCGATCCTGATCCGCCTGCTGATCTACATCCCGGTGCTGAGCATCCTGTCGTACGTGACCCTCTGCAACAAGAGCGGGCCGACCACCACGACCGGGGCGCCGGAGCTCGAGGGCCGCAAGACCAAGTTCACGCTGCCGGACGGCAAGTCGGTCGAGGTCGTCGAGATCTCCGAGGACCAGGCGCGCAAGCTCGGCTTCAACCCCGACGGCGACAAGCCCGCCGAAGCTGCCGCGAAGGCGCCCCCGGCGGGAGAGGCCGGGGTCACCGCGGCGCCGCCGGCCGGCGCGAATTGACCGCCCCCCTCGCGATCGCGTAACCCTGCCGGGCCATGGAGCTGAAGGACTTCTACAAGCGATCGGCGAAGGCGCTCGAGCACATCGACGCGCGGCTCGGCGGGCTCGAGCTCGAGGAGCTCGACGTCCAGCTCGCCGGCGACGTGCTGACGCTCATCTTCAAGGACGGCGCCCGCTACGTGATCAACGCCCACAGCGCCGCCGGGCAGATCTGGATGGCCGCCGGCACCGAGGCCTGGCACTTCGACTTCGACGACGGGCACGGCAAGTGGATCGCCCGCAAGAACGGCGACGAGCTGATGTCGACCGTCGCGCGGGTGGTCGGCGCCAAGCTCGGGACGCACCTGTCCCTTTGACCCGGTGAACGCTTGCCGCCGACGCGACCCCTCTCCGCGGCCACCTGCCTGCTCGGCGCCCTGTCGGTCGGCTGCGCGCAGTTCTCCGCAGAGACCGAGGTCCGCACCACCGTCACCCCCGGCGCCGCGCCGATCCTCCGCGAGACCCGCGCGATCGCGGCCGAGCTCGAGGCCCGCTGGACGCAGCGCGGCGACACGCTCGACGTCGAGCTGCTCGAGCACCGGCTGTGCACGACCGTCGCGCGCGTGCCAGCGCGGCGCGAGGAGCGGACGATCCGCCGGCCCGACGCGATGATCTACTGGGAGTACGGCCTCGCCGCCGTCGCCCTCGGCGTGTCCGCCCTCGCGTTCGCCCGCCCGGGGGCGTTCGCCGCGGTGACCTTCAACCGCGACACCGGCGTGTACGAGCGCGACCTGCGGACCGGCTACACGCTCGGCGGAGTGTTCGCCGCGGTCGGCACCGGCTTCCTGATCGGCGGGATCGTCGACACCGCGCGGTCGCGCGACCGCGTGCGCGTCAGCGACACCAGCGTGCTGCGCGAGGATCCGGCGGCGCCGTGCGACCCGCCGACCGCGCCGGCGCCCGGGCGGCCGATCGAGCTGGTGGTCGCGGGCGTCGCGGTGCCGGGCGTCACCGACGACGCCGGCCGGGTCCGCTTCACGCTGCCGGCCAGCGCGATCCCGGCGGACGGGTTCGTGATGACGCCCGCGGCGCTGCGCGTGCCGCTCGCGCCGGACCTGCCGATCGCAGGGCTCACCCTCGGCCGCGGCGCCCCGCCGGACAGCGGCGCCGCGCGCGTGCCCCTCCGCTGACATGACCGCGATCGCCTACGTCGCGCTCGGCAGCAACCTCGGCGATCGCCTCGCCACGCTGCAGAGCGCGGTGACGATGCTCCGCGCGGGCGCCCTGCCGGACACCGCGGTGCTGCGGTGCTCGCCGGTGTTCGAGACGCGCCCGGTCGGGCCGTCGCCGCACCCGTACCTCAACGCGGCGATCGAGCTGCGCACCGGCCTCGCGCCCGATGCGCTGCTCGCCGGGCTGCTCGAGCTCGAGGTCCGCCACGGCCGGACCCGCAAGCAGCGCTGGGAGGCGCGCACGCTGGACCTCGACCTGCTCGCGGTGGTCGAGGGCGGCCGCTCGCTGCGGCTGGCGACCCCGCGGCTGGTGCTGCCGCACCCCGAGCTCGCGCGCCGCGACTTCGTGCTCGCCCCGCTGGCCGCCCTGCGCCCCGACCTGCGCCCGTCCGGCGGCGAGACCGTGGCCGAGCTGCTCGCCGCCCTGTCGGACGACGCTCGCACGATCGTCGCGCCCATCGCCGGCGCCCTCGGGTAGTGGCGGTTTCGGGCCCGGGCTGCTAAAGTCGCGCGGCCCAGGCGGATAGCTCAGCGGTAGAGCGGCGCCCTTACAAGGCGCGGGTCGCAGGTTCGAACCCTGTTCCGCCTACAACCCGAGGACGGCCCGAGGGGCCGATCGCGGCGCGGTCGGCCCCTCGTGGCGTTTCGGACATGCACCTTCGCGCATGTCTTCACGGGCAGGGGAACACGGCGTCGAGGGCGTCGATCGCGGCGTCGACGGCGGCCGGGTCGGGGGCGTCGGAGGCCCACAGGTCGGCGAGGACCTGGGCGTTCGCCGGGTCGCGCTCGTTGGCCTCGCGCAGCATCACCGGGCCGGACACCTTGAGGAACGCCCAGATCGCCGCGGTCTCGCTCGAGCTGCAGGCGGCGTCGACGTACTTCTGCATGTAGTCGCGGATCACGACGGCGTAGCCGCGGTGGAGGCCCTGGTCGAGCTGCTCCCAGCCGCGCTCGAACAGGTCCTTCCACTCCTGCGAGACCGCATCGAGCAGCGGGTACATGCCGTTCTCCTGGGCGATGTCGCGCCAGCAGCGGGCGGCGAGGATGCCGTCGTGGATCCGCTCGTGAGTGTTGACGCTGAGCGCCCGGACCTCGGCGGCGATGCCGATGCCGGCGTCGATCGGCTCGCCGCCGTTGTAGTAGGCCCAGGCCGAGTCGCAGTCCTTCGGGGCGACGGTGGCGCAGGTGTTCGCCTCCTTGTACGTCGACAGGTAGAGGAACCACCACAGGCCGGCGTGGATCTGTTCGGCGAGCACGTTCGGGTCGCCCATGCCGGCCTGGCCGGCCGCGAAGGCGCCGTCGAGCAGCGGGGCGATCTGGTTGGGGCCGACGCAGCGGTCGGGGTACTTCTGGGCGAGCGCCGGCACCGAACACTGCTTGTCGGGGTCGACCTGCGGGTCCCAGTCGGCCTCCGGGATCGGCGGGTAGTGCAGGTCCTCGCGGCGGACGACCCGCGACTCGAGGCCCTCGGCGATCACGTACTCGTTGCGCGCGCTCGTGAAGTCGTCCGGGGTCGGGTCCTGCTTGCGCCACAGGAGGTCGGCGATGTTCTCGTAGGCGACGATGCGGGCGATCGTGCTCGGCGTCTTGTCGACGAGGGTGTAGGGGCCCATGTCCGAGACGCAAGCCGGCCACATGTCGTCGGCCGAGTTGTTGGTGCGCGGCTGGTAGTCGGTGGCGACCGGCTGACAGCCGCTCTCGTCGATGCCGGGGATGTCGATGCCGTCGCAGGCGCCGGCGGTGGTCGTCCCGCTGGTCGGGTCGGTCGTCGGCTCGTCGGTCGTCGCGTCGGTCGTCGTCGGGTCGTCGGTCGTCGTCCCGGTCCCGGTCGCCGTCGGGTCGCCGGTCGTGCCGGTCGAGTCGGGCGTGTCGGTCGTCATCGGGTCGGACGCCGGACACGCGGTCAGGGCCAGGAGAACGGAACAAAGGGTAAGGTGTCGCATCGGTGCCTCGCGCGGTCGTCAGCGCTGGCAGCCACGTTAAGGAATGCTACACCTGGGGCTCTACGGCGGTTCCCCGGGCGCGCGCAGGGAGGGTTTTCCCCCTGCGCACGGACGCTCACGTGTCGGGCGTGACGAGGCCGATCTTGATCGCGTGGCGGACGAGGCCGGCGACGTGGTGGACGTCGAGCTTGGCCATGATGCGGCCGCGGTGGCCCTCGACGGTCTTGACGCTGAGGCTCAGCTGGCGCGCGATCTCGGGGCTCGACTTGCCCTCGGCGACGAGCTGGAGGATCTCGCGTTCGCGGTTGGTGAGGGCGTCGCCGGGCTGGGGCTCGCGGCCGCCCGGCCGCCCGTCGCGGCGCGAGTCGTGGAGGACGATCTTGGCGATCGCGGGGCTGAAGAACGCGTCGCCGCGGGACACCGCCTGGATCGCGGCGACCAGGTCGGACAAACCTGACCCTTTGAGCAGGTAGCCGCTCGCGCCGGCGCGGATCGCCGGGCGGACGTACTCCTCGCCCGAGTGCATCGACAGGATCAGCACCTGGGTCGTCGGGTGGTCCTTGCGGATGATCCGGGTCGCGTCGACGCCGTTGAGCTCCGGCATGCCGAGGTCGAGGATCGCGACGTCGGGCTTGTGGGCGGCGACGGCCTCGACCGCCGCGCGGCCGTCTGCGACCTCGGCGACGACCTCGACGTCGTCGCGGACGTCGAGCAGCGCCCGCAGGCCCTCGCGGACGATCGTGTGGTCCTCGGCGATCACGACGCGGATGGTCTTCTTATCGGCGCTCATGAGGTCACTGTACCACGAGGGCGCTCACGCGACGACGACCGCCGAGTCGTCGCCGTCGTCGCTGAGGGCTCGCCGCGGCAGCTCGACTCTCACGGTCGTACCCTCGCCCGGGGCCGAGTCGATCCGCAGGGCTCCGCCGAGCAGCTCGACCCGCTCGCGCATACCGACGAGGCCGCGGCCGCCGGGGCCCTCGGGGCGGGTGCCGGGGACGAACCCGCGCCCGTTGTCGCGGACCTCGAGGAGGATCCGGTCCGGCTCGACGCGGAGGGCGACGCGGAGCTCGCTCGCGTGGGCGTGGCGGGCCGCGTTGGTCAGGGCCTCCTGGGCGACCCGGTAGCAGACCGACTCGAGCGCAGGGCTGAGCCCCTCGTCGGGGATGTCGAGCTCGCAGGTGATCTGCAGGTCGTCGCGCTCGCCGAAGTCGTCGCACAGGCGTTCGATCGCGGGGCCGAGCCCGACGTCGTCGAGGATCGCGGGGCCGAGCATGCTGACGGCGCGGCGGATCTCCTCGAGCGTCGCGTCGGCGACGGTCAGGGTCTTGGCGGCGAGCCGCCCGACCTTGCTCTCCGGCGGGTCCGACGCCGTCAGCTGCGAGATCAGCTGGAGGTTGATCCGGATCGCGGTCATCGCCTGGCCGGCGGAGTCGTGGAGCTCGCGGGCGATCACCCGGCGCTCGGCCTCTTGCAGCAGGACGGCGCGGGCCGACAGCTCGCGCAGGCGGCCCTCCTTGTCGCGCAATTGCTCGTAGGCGTCGCGCAGCTGCGACGAGCGCTCGGCGACCTGCTGCTCGAGGGTTTGGTTGAGGTGGGCGAGCGCCGCCTGGCTCTGCTCGATCCGTCGCTCGGCGCGGGCGATCGCGCGGACCGGCAGGAAGTAGAGCAGGCCGGCGAGGCCGACGCCGAGCAGGCCGAACGGGAGCAGGAGCAGCAGCGCCGCGGCGCGGGCGTCGGCGAGGCTGGCGGCGACCCACGCGCGGCCGACGATCTCCTCGTTGAGCACGATCGGCGCCGACTCCCACACCAGCGGGCCGGCGACGCCCGGGCCGACGATCGGCGCGCCGTCGAGCGGGATCCGCACGCCCGTGCGGTCGGCGACCTCGATCCGCGCGGCGCTGGTGTTCTCGGCGTACGACCGCAGGTGCGCGAGCAGCTTGTGGGCGTCGTAGCGCCACATCACCGGGCGCTCCTGCATCTCGCGGGCGACCGCGTCGGCGACCTGGACCGCGGTCGACCGCGCCTGCGCCTCGAGGCTGCGCGCCTCGAGCGCGAAGTAGGCGAGCGGCGCCGAGGCCGACACGAGCACCGCCAGCAGCAGCGTCAGCGGCAGCATCCGCGCCGACAGGTAGCGGCGCAGGCCGACGCCGCCGGCCTTCGGGACCTGGCCTTCGGGACCTGCCCCAAGGGTCATTGGACCTCCGGCAGCGGGACGTAGCCGTGGGCGCGCATCAGCGCGCGGGCCTCGTCGCCGAGGGTGAAGCGGACGAACTCGGCGGCGAGGCCGCTCGGCTCCTCGACGGCGACGAACGCGAGGTCCTTGAAGAAGGGGTAGCGCTTCGACTGGACGCTCGCCTCGTTGGCGTCGATGCCGTCGAGCCGCAGGGCGCGCAGCGGCAGGCGCTCGAGGCTGATCACGCCGGGGTCGATCAGGCCGATCGCGCCGGGGGTGATCGCCAGCGCCTCCTGCATCGCGCGGTCGTGGAGGATCACCCGCCAGCGACGGTCGCGGTAGGCCTGGGCGTCGGCCTCGGCGAACGCCGGGAGGGCCTCGCCGACCGCGCGGTGGCCGGAGTCGCCGGGCTCGCGCTGGAGCACGACGATCGGCGAGCCGTCGCTCCAGCGGGTCTTGCGGCCGGCGTAGATGTCGACGAGCTCGCGCGAGGTGATCGCGGCGTCGGGCACGTGGAGGTTGACGGCGGCGACCACCGGGATCCGGGCGTACGGGATCGTGACGACGCCGAGCGCCGCCTCGCGCTCGCGCAGCGGGCGAGACACGAGGCCGAGGTCGACGACGTCGTCGTAGGCGGCCATCACCCCGCCCGACGAGCCGATGCTCTCGTAGACGACGAGGTTGACCCCGGGGTTCCTGGCGGTGAACGCGTCGGCGAGCGCGCGCGTCAGCGGGAGGTTGGTGCCCGAGCCGGCGAGGTGGAGCACGCCGGGCGGGCGCACGGTCGAGCGGAGGTACAGGGGGCTGTCTTTTGGGACATGTCCCTCGCGGAACGGCTCGGCGGTCGCGGCGACCAGCGGGGCGAGCACGACGGCCGCGAACGCGGCGACGCCGGCGAGCCCGAGCAGGACCGCGGCCCACAGCACCGCGATCGAGGCGAGGGCGCGCGGGTCGTCGTCGGTCGGGGCGTGGGTCGTCATGTCAGAACCCGAGTTCGATCAGCACGTTGAGGCTGCGGCCGGGGCCGTTGATGCTCGAGCCATGGTAGCGGTAGGCGGCGTTGGTGACGTTCTCGAGCACGAGGGTGACGAGGCCGTAGGGGGTGATCCGGTAGCCGGCGCGGAGGTCGAGCACGGCGAAGCCCGGGGTGCCGCCGCGGGGGATCCGCTGGTCCGACAGGTCGGCGAGGGCGAGGCGCTTCTGCGGGCGGGCCCACCGCAGCGCGGAGGCGAGGAAGAACCCGGCCGGGTGGCGCCAGCTGACCTCGGCGGTGCCGTTGAGCGGCGGGACGCGCGACAGCGGCAGGCGGGTCGGCTCGCCGCCGGGGACCGGGTTGGGGCCGTCGCCCCAGGCGTAGGCGATCGTCGCGCGCAGGCCGAAGCCCTCGGGGAGGAACAGGCGGACCGCGCCGTCGATCCCGCGGATGACGCTCTGGCCGGGGAAGTTGGTCAGGCGGAAGGTCGCCTGCGAGCCGCCGCAGCCGAACTCGCCGGCGCCGGGCGGGCACATGCTCTTGTCGAGGAACTCGCGGCCGATCAGGTCGCGGATCTGCGTCTGGAAGCCGAACACCGCCAGCTCGACGCGCGGGCGCTCGACCTTGAAGCCTGTCTCGAGGGACAGAGCCCTCTCCGGCCGCAGGTTCGGGTTCTCGCCCTGGTAGCCGGCGCCCGTCTGCTGCCGGCTGGTCAGGTCGTCGAGGTTGGGCGCGCGGTAGCCCTGGTCGACGTTGGCGAGCCAGCGGACGCCGTCGATCAGTTTCAGCGCGACGCCGCCGCCGCCGACGCCCGCGCCCCAGGTCTTGTCGATCGCCGCCGAGCCCGACCGCTCGTCGCCGGGGGCGCGCGCGACGACGAGCGCCCCGCGGCCGCCGGCGCGCAGCTCGAGGCGGTCGTAGAGCCGCAGCTGGGCCTCGGTCCACACGCCCGAGGTCAGGTAGCGCGAGCCGCTGAGGTACTGGCCGCGGCTGAGCTGGCTGGTGATCCCGACGTCGAGGAAGGTGTTCCAGGTCTTGCTGACGAGGGTGTCGAAGTAGGCGTCGAGGCCGTAGCTGACGCGCAGGGTGACGCCCCTGGCGAGCCCGAATTGTCTGGTGGCGATCTGCAGGCCGGTGCCGACCGAGTAGACCTCGTCGCGGCCGACGATGCTGTACTTGGGGGTGCCCCAGATGTCGAAGCGGTCGTAGCGGCGGCGCTCGTGCTGGTTCTGGTAGCTGACGGTCCAGCGGACGGTCTCGGCGGCGGCGGGGCCGTCCTGGACGTCGTAGGCGCCGTAGACGAGGGTGCGGAACTGCTCGTCGTACCACAGGCACTCGTTCTGCGGCGCGGTGACGGGCGGGCAGCGGTCGGTCCGCGGGGCGTCGAACTGGCGGTAGTCGTAGTAGCCGAGGGTCAGCTTGTGGCGGTCATTGACGCGCCAGACGAGGCGGGCGTCGGCGCTCAACTCGCGGAAGCCGGTGCCGCGCTGGGTGATGCCGTCGGGGAAGAACACCGGCGACTTGACCTCGGAGCCGTCGGCGGGGGCGAGCAGCTTGCCGCCGGCCCGCAGCGCGCCGACGTCGCGGTAGCCGACCCCGCCGAACAGGCCGAGCTTGCCCTTGTAGCCGACGTCGAGCTGCGCGCGCCCGCCGAGCTCGCCGTCGGCGGTGCCGGTGCGCATCATCGCCCTGGAGTGGCCGTACCACTTCTTCGGTCCGTCCTCGAGCGCCGGGTCGATCGGCGTCGCCAGCAGCGCCCCGCCCATCGCGTCGGAGCCGTGGCGGGTCGACGACGACCCGCGCAGCACCTCGAGCTTCTGCAGCGAGCGCGCGTCGATCGTGAAGAAGTACTGGTTGGGGCCCTGGCGGAACGTGCTGTTGTTGAGCCGGATCCCGTCGAACATCATGATCGTCTGCTGGCCGGTCAGGCCGCGGACGTACGGCGAGCCCTGGCTGTGGGCCGTCTGCTGCACGTACACGCCGGGCTCGAAGCGCAGCGCGTCGGGGGCCGAGCGCGGCAGCCGCTCCTCGAGGTCGCGCCGCGTCACGACGCTCGCGGCGCGGGTGTCGTTGACCGCCTTGACCCGCGGCTCGCGCACGGTCGTGCGCCCGACCTTGCGCGCCTGCGCGGCCGCCTTCGCGGTCAGCTTCTTCGGCGGGGCGTACGCCGGCGGGGCCGCCGGGCCCTCGAGGACAGGTCCTTCGGAGCTTGTCCTCTCAGACAGGTTCTTCGGGTCCGGTGTCGGCGCGGCGTCCGCGGTGGTCGCTGCGAGGGCGACGACGAGGGCAGCGAGCCGGCCGAGTCGCCCGGCCGCGCGCGATCTGCGGGGGCCTACCACGTACGCGGCGATTGTCGCTGCAACGAGGCGCCCGGGCAAACACCCGGGTCGGTGCAGGTGGATCCACCTGTCCGAAGGCGCTCACGCGCGTGGTTCGTCGCCCGGGAACGACCGGCGCAGCTCGTGGAGCAGGCGGGCCTCCGGGGTGCCCTCGGGAGGCTCCTCGCAGTAGCCCCACTGCACGTGCGGGGGCAGCGACATCAGGATCGACTCGGTGCGGCCGCCGGTCTTGAGGCCGAACACGGTGCCGCGGTCGTAGATCAGGTTGAACTCGACGTAGCGGCCGCGGCGGAGCTCCTGCCAGCGGCGCTGCTCGGGGGTGTACGGGGTGTGCAGGTGGCGGCGCGCGATCGGCAGGTAGGCGTCGAGGAAGCGCTGGCCGCCGTCGCGGATGAACGCGAGCAGCGCGTCGGCGTGGCCGGGCCGGGTCGGGTCGGCGTAGAGGTTGTCGAAGAAGATCCCGCCGACGCCGCGCGACTCGCCGCGGTGGCGCAGGTAGAAGTAGCGGTCGCACCAGTCGCAAAAGCGCGGGTAGTCGCCGATCCCCGGGTGGTCGTCGCAGTATCGGCGCCACACGCCGTGGAAGTGGGCCTTGTCCTCGGGGTCGAAGTAGTACGGCGTCAGGTCGGCGCCGCCGCCGACCCACTGCTTGTCGCCGTGCTCGATGTAGCGGAAGTTGGCGTGGACGGTCGGGACGTGCGGGTTCTTCGGGTGGAGCACCAGCGACACGCCGGCGGCGAAGAACGTCAGGCCGGAGCCGGGCATCTGCGCGGCGAACTGCGGGCTGAGCTCGCCGAACACGGCGGAGGTGTTGACGCCGCCCTTCTCGATCACGTCGCCCTGGATCACCCGCGTCAGGCCGCCGCCGCCGCCGGGTCGCGCCCATTCGTCCGAGAGGAACGTCGCCGACCCGCCGCCCTCGCGCTCGAGCGCCTCGATCCCGGCGCAGATCGTCGCCTGGGTCTCGAGCGCGACCGCGTGGGCCCGCCGCTGGAACTCGGTCATGGTGCTCGTCATGGGCGCGAAGTGTAGCGTGCGAAGACTGCGCGCGTCGGCGGAGAGTTGCGCTAAGCTTGCGTCATGGCGCCGACCGAATTGCTCGCCGAAGTCCCGCTGTCGACCGAGCGCTTGCGGCTCGCGGTCGCGGGCCTCGGCGGGATCGCCGGCGCGCTGCTCGTGCCGATGCTCTCGTCGTGGCTCGGCTTGCTCATGCAACTGCTCGAGGGCGACAGCGCCGGCGGCCTCGGGCCCCGGCGGCGGATCTCGGGGCTGTCCGCGCTCAAGGCGCTCGGGCTGACGGTGCTGCTCGCGTTCATCGCGGTCAACTGGCAGCAGGCGGCGAGCGAGCTGCGGCAGATGCAGGTCGAGGCGCCGATCTTCGGCGCGACGCTGTCGGGCTTCGGCGTCGGGCTCGCGTTCTGGGCGCTGTACGCGGTCGGGCTGTCGGCGCTGCGCGCCGACTTCGAGCGCGCGCGGCTGAGCCGCCGGGTCGGCGGGCTGCTGCGCTGACGCGCGCGGGCGCGCGGGCGCGCGGGCGCTACCGCACGAGCCCGACGACGACCAGCGCGGCGCTCCAGACGACGCACTGCAGGTGGCCGGCGCCGCCGGCGAGCAGGAGGAAGCGGCGGCACTCGTCGCGCTGCTCGGCGTCGGCGCTGCCGAGCAGCGGCACGCACGCGGCGACGAGCGCGAGCGTCGGGGCGGCGAGCAGGGCGACGTGGACCGCGCCGAGGCCGGGCACGACGAGGCCGCCCATCAGCGCGGCCATCGTCGTCAACTCGAGGCTGTGCCGGCGGGCGGCCCACTGGCCGCGGCGGACCGGGTAGGTGCGCTTGTCGGACTGCCTGTCTGAAGGGACATCCGGGAGCGCGGTCAGGACGTTGCCGACGAAGCCGAGCAGGAACAGCGGGACGAGCGCGAGGCCGGGGAACGCCGCGAGGTCGCCGGCCTGCAGGTAGAAGCCGAGCAGCGGCAGGACGACGCCGGTGCCGAGGCCCTGGACGAGCTCGCCGGCGCCGCGGTACGACAGGCGCAGCGGCGGGGAGTTGTAGGCCCAGACCAGCAGGGCGGACGCGGCGACGAACGCGGGGGCCCACGGCCGACCTGCCCCGAAGGCCAGCCACGCCGACAGCCCGACGAGGCCGGCGAGGGCGACCCACGCGGCGCCGCGGAGGTCGTCCGGGCGCAGGCGGCCCTCGGGGAGCACGCGCGAGCCGCCGGAGAACTCGTTGTAGGTGCGGTTGAGCGCGTCGGTCTCGCGGTCGGCGTAGTCGTTGCTGAACACGATCACGAGCAGCAGCAGGACCGCCCACAGGTGCGAGGCGTACAGCGTCGGCAGGGCGAACGACCCGGTGTGGGCGAAGGCGAGCGCCTGGCCGAGCCACAGCGGGACGTAGAGGTTGATCTGCGCCAGGGGCCGGGAGGCCTGCAGCCACGCGACGGGGTCGAACATGGTCCCGCGAGGGTAGCAGCACTCGCCGGCGCCCGCAGGCGCGCGCCTAGCGGACGGCCTCGCGCTCGGGCAGCAGGAAGCGGTAGCCGACGCCGCGCAGGGTCTCGATGTACTGGCCGGCCTCGCCGAGCTTCTTGCGCAGGCGCTGGACGTGGGTGTCGACGGTGCGGGTCGTGACGTCGGCCTGGACGCCCCAGACGTCGCTGAGCAGGGTCTCGCGGGTCTGCACGCGGCCGCGGCGGGCGAGCAAGGTCGACAGCAGGCGGAACTCGAGCGCGGTCAGGTTGACGCGGCTGTCCTGGACCCACACCTGATGGCCCTCGGGGTCGACGCGCAGCATCTCGTGCTGCTGCTCCTCGGCGCTCGGGGCCGGGCTCGCGTGGCGGCGCAGGATCGCCTTCACGCGCAGCAAGAGCTCGCGGACGCTGAACGGCTTGGTGACGTAGTCGTCGGCGCCGATCTCGAAGCCGACGACGCGGTCGATCTCCTCGCCGCGGGCGCTGATCATGATCACCGGGGTCCGGCGGGTCCGCTCGTGCATCCGCATCGTCCGGCACACCTCGGTGCCGGCCATGTCGGGCAGCATCCAGTCGAGAAGGACCAGGTCGGGCGGCGGATCCTGTTGGACCTGCGACAGCGCGGACGCGCCGGTGTGCGCCGTCAGGGCGACGAAGCCCTCGCGCTCGAGGCTGAAGCGCAGCGAGTCGACCAGGTCGCGCTCGTCGTCGACGACGAGGATCGTGGCGGGCATACGGAGCCTTTGTCTATCAGGGGGGTGGAGGCGGCGGGGCGACAGGCTCGCGACATCACGGTGACTCTAGTCGTGGTCGCGGTAGCCGAGCAGTTTACACGTGCCGGTCGGCTCGTGTTCGATCACCGAGGCGAGGATCGGCAGGGACCGCTCGCGGCCCTCGGCGTCGGCGACGACGAGGCGCGGGCGCTGGTGGATGACGAGGCCGGCGCGGCGGACGACGCCGCGCGGCTCGAGGCGGATGAAGCGCAGGTCCTTGCGACCGTGCTGCGCGAGCGCCCGCAGCATGTCGTCGCGGCTCTCGGCCTGCTGGATCTGCCAGGCGATGTCCGGAGCGTTGCCGGCCTTGGGGCCGTTGCTGAGCGCGGCGAACAGGCGACCCTTGAAGTCGGCCTCGGTGACGACGACCGCGGCGAGGGCGGCGGGGTCGCCGGCGTTGAGGCCGGCGACGACCGCCTCGCCGACGGCCACGGGGCTCGCCAGGCCGCCCGCGAGCGGAGCGTCGCCGACGGTCTCGGCCGGCGCGCTCGAGCGCGAGGCCGGCTCGGCGTCGCCGCAGGCGGCGGCGCCGAGGAGGCAGGCGAGGAGCGTGCGCGCGAGCGGGGCCACGGCCGGGCGGGTCAGTTCGGCTTGTAGTTGGTCCAGCCGGTCGTCCAGTCGCCGGAGGCGTCCTTGACGGCGCCGATGTAGTCGGTCGACTCGCAGGCCGCGGGCACGACGCCGGCGCCGAGCACCGGGGACTCGGCGGCGGGGACGATGTTGGGGCTGCCCCAGGCGGCGCTGGTCAGCTGCGGGTCGACGTCGATGCGGTTGTTGTTGGCGGGGTCCTCGACGAAGGCCTTGAGATCGAAGGTCGAGCCCTCGCTGGTGACGTACAACTCGCTGCCGTCGAGCGCGTTCTGGGCGAAGATGTTGTACTTGAGCGCGATCGCGCCGGCCGTCGCCTGCGCCTCGGTCGGGCTCTCGGTCAGGTCGACCGCGGCGCGGTTGAAGTTGACGAAGATCGAGCTGTGGACCTCGCCGGCGGTGCCCTCCTTGAGCTTGATGCCGGCGCTCTTGGAGTCGGGGGACATGCCGGTGCCGACGGCGGTCACGTTGCAGGCGATCGGCGAGGTGCGCGGCGAGGCGTCCTGGTTGTCGCTCTGGTTCGACCACTCGAACGCGTAGTTGCCGACGGTCGGGTCCTGGTGGATGAACACGTGCTGCAGCGTGCCGGTGTAGCCCTGGTCGAGGTCGATCGCGTCGTCGAGGGCGCCGGTGACGACGATGTGCTTGGCGTCGAAGTTACCGCCGAACATCTCGAGGCCGTCGTCGTCGCCCATGTGCGACTGGACGTAGTCGACCGTCGTCGCCGAGCCGCACGAGTAGAAGCCGATGCCGTTGAGCTCGTTGTCCATCGTCAGCTCGAAGCCGGCGAACTCGACGCGGACGTACTTGAGGGTGCCGCAGCTGTAGGCGGCGTCGGGGCTCGAGCCGCCGCCGTAGTTCGCCTGGTTCTCGATGCCCTCGGCCTGGCCCTGGCCGCCGGCGAGGTTGGTCGCCGCGTTGCCGAGCAGGACGATGCCGCCCCAGTCGCCGCGCTTGCGCATGCCGTCGGCCTGGCTCGAGGTGAACACGATCGGCATGTCCGCGGTGCCGGCCGCCTCGAGGCGCGAGCCCTGGGCGACGACCAGGGCGCTGCCGCTCTTGCCGCGGATCGTCACGCCCGGGTTGATCGTCAGCACCGCGTTGTTCGACACCGTCACCAGCGTGTCGGCCGGCAGGAGCTTGTTGCAGGCCCAGGTCGTATCTTCCGTGATGCTCGCGGGGACCTCCTCGTCCTCGATGCAGCCGCCGTCGGTCGGGTCGCCGGTCGGGTCGCCGGTCGGGTCGCCGGTCGGGTCGCCGGCGGTTTCCGTGTCCATACCGCCGCCGCCGTTGCACGCGAACGCGAACGCGATCGGCAGACAGGGGATCATCACAGCAAGCTTTTTCATCACCAATGTCCTTTCGAGCGGCCCCTTTGTAGGGGGGTCCAGTGACGCGGCATTCACGTATCAGTGACGGGTCCGAAACAAAGATGTGGCGATCGCGCCATGGGTCCTAGAACGAGTACTGCAAGCCGAGCACGAAGCTGACGCCGCGACGCACCGCGTACGTGAGCGAGTCCTGCTGGCGGAAGCGGGTCTGCCAGTTGAGGATGTTGAGCGCCGAGAAGCTGAGCGAGAGCCCCTTGTGGAGCCGCTGGAGCAGCGCGAAGTCGAGGGTGTGGACCGGCAGCTCGTAGATGTTCGGCAGCCGCTGCGAGCCGACGAAGGCGATCCGCTTGCCGAAGCTGTTGAACAGCAGGCGGACGTTGGTCCCCGAGCGCTCGTTGTCGTAGGCGAGGTAGGCGTTGAGCACGTAGGGCGACTGGCCCTCCATCGGCCGCGCGCGGGTCGCCGTCGGGTCGAGCGGGAGCGGATCGTCCGGGAGCGGCGGCCCGATGACGACGCGCGAGTAGATGTAGGCGAAGTTGACCCCGACCGACAGGTCCTTGATCCGCTTGCTGATGAACTCGAGGTTCTTGCGCAGCTCGACCTCGCCGCCGATGTTGTTGGCCGCTTCGGCGTTGCGGTAGCTCTGCAGCGGCGTCGCGCGCGAGCCGATCACGCGCTCGATCGGGTCGTCGAAGTACTTGTAGAACGCGCTGACGGCGATCACCTCGTTCGCGCTCGGGAACCACTCCCAGCGGAGGTCGGCGTTGGTGATCCGCGTCGTCCGCAGGCGCGGGTTGCCGGTGACGTCGAAGCCGCCGGCGAAGTCGGTGAAGAGGAACGGCGCGAGCTCGCGGAACTCCGGCCGCGCGACCGTCTGGGCGGCGATCAGGCGGATGTTCATGTCCTGCCGCGGCGAGAAGATCAGGCTCCCCGACGGCAGCACGTTGCGGTCCCTGACGAAGGCGCGGTCCTCCGCCGCGATCGCCCGGCCGAAGCGGTCGTAGGGCTCGACCCGGATGTCGCTCGCCTCGAACCGCGCGCCGCCGACGACCCGGACCCAGCGCGCGAGCGGCAGGTCGAGCAGGCCGTACCCCGCGAGGACCCGCTGACCCGCGTTGTAGCTGTCCTTCGGGCGCGTGAACTCGGTCAGGAAGAACGGTTGGGTGCCGCCCTGGGCGGCGTCGAGGCCGCCGCCGATCGTGTCCCGGTTGATGATGTTGCCGGTGCCGGCCGGCGGCGTCAGGCCGCCCGCGACCTCGTAGTCGAAGTAGCGGACGTCGAAGTTGCGCCGCTTGCCCTCGACCCACCCGCCGAACTTGAACTTGGCGTCGATGCCCGACCACTGCTTGAACGGCACGGTGAAGTCGAGGCCGCCCGAGCCGGTGTCGTCGCGCAGGCGGAAGAACTGGAACTTGCCCGACTCGGCGCGGTCGACCACGTAGGAGCCGTCGGCGGAGTTCTGGCGGAACAGCATCTCGCGCAGCAGCGGGTCGTCGAGCCGCGCCTGCGCGTACGAGCCGAACCAGTCGATCTGGAAGTCCCGGCCGCGCGGGAACACGTGGCGGCCGCCGAGCCGGGTGAACGCGATCGACCGCATCATGTAGCGCAGGCGCGTGTTGCGACCGATGTCCTCGTTCAGCGTGCCGCGGGCGTAGCCGTCGAGCACGCGCGACTCGTTGTCGGCGTCGCGGGTGTAGAAGCCGACGGCGCTAAGCCGGTTGTGCTTGTTCAGCTCCCACTTGAGGAGCCCGATCCCCGACCACTGGACGGTGTCGGTCGTCTTCAGGCCCTTGTAGTCGACGCGCGGGTTCTCGGTGTCGACGCCGAACTGCCCCTCGGGACAGTCCTGGCCGGTGGGCGCCTCGACCTTGCACTCGCCGCGGAACAGCCGGATGTCCTCGCGCAGCGTCTGGCGGACGTTGTTGTAGGTCAGGGCCGCGAGGACGCCGAGCTTGGTCCCGCCGGGCCGCCACGAGTTGCCGACCGAGGCCGACAGGCCCATGTTCGGCAGCGCGCGGCGGTCGCTCGCCACGACCGTGCGGGTCGAGGGCATCGACTCGCCGAACTTCTCGATCTGACCGGGCGACCACACCGGCTCGAGGCTGCCCGGCTTCTGGACGCTGATGTCGATCGGGTCGGCGGTGTCGAAGCTGCCGGGCAGCCCGCGCGAGAGGTTGCCGAAGCCGAACCGGTCGCCCAGGAAATGGTCGCCCGAGGCGCGCTCGCGGCCGGTCGTCGCGGTGTTGATCCCGAGGTTCGCGCCGAGGGTCCAGGTCAGCTTGTCCGGGATCTCCCGGCTCTCGAGCTGGACCGAGGCGCCGGTGAAGTCGCCGGGGACGTCCGGCACGAAGGTCTTCTGGACGTTGATCGCCCCGAGCGCGCTCGACGGGAAGATGTCGAGCGGGACGGTCCGCAGGTTCGGGTCGGGGCTCGGCATGCGCGCGCCGTCGAACAGCGTGTTGCCGTAGCGGTGCCCGAGGCCGCGGACGAACAGGAAGCGCCCGCCGACGATCGTCGAGCCGACGATCCGCCGCGCGACCGAACCCGTCGAGCCGCCGCCGGACTTGCGGATGTCGTCGCGGCTCAACATGTCGCGCGCGCTGACCGACTTCTTGCGCTCGACGAGCTTGCCGGCCGCGCTCTCCTTGTTGACCTCGGCCTTGACGACCAGGGTCTGGTGCATACCGGCGATCGGCCGTAGCGTGCGGCTGAGGTCGACCGCGGCGTCCTTGGCGACGGCGACGCCGGACACGGTCATGCCCTCGTGCGTGTCGTACCAGATCTTGATCTGGTAGCTGCCCGGCGGGACGACCAGCTCGTACTCGCCGTTGAGGTCGGTCTTGGTCTTGTACGCGGTGCCGACCGCGCTGACCTGCACGCCGATCAACGGCGAGCCGCTGGCCGCGTCGATCACCTTGCCGGTGATCTTGCCGGTCGCGCCCTCGACCTTGACCTTCTGCTTCGGCGCGAGCTCCTTCTTCAGCGCCTCCTCGTCCTCGGTCAGGTCCTCGACGCAGAAGCCGTCGTCGCCGCAGCCGGCCGGCTCCTCTTCCTCGGCCTCCTTCGGCGCGGCGGCCGGGGCCTCCGCGGGGGCGTCGGCCGGCGGGGCGTCGGCCGGCGGCGCCTCGGTCGGCGCGTCCGCGGGCGGCGGCTCCGTCGCAGGCGGCGCGCCCGGCTGGAGCACCTCGCCTTCCTTGTTGAGGCCCGTCGGGCCCTCGTAGTCGCGGGGACCCGCGGCGCCGGCGTCACGCGCGGACAGGCCGGCGACGGCGAGCAGGAGGGCCGTGCGCTTGCAGGTTCGCAAGGACATGTCGAAAAATTCTCGTCTGGCTGGACACTACGCTGGCGGCGTCGTCGTTACGGCGACGTCGCTGTCACATTCGGGTGACGCGTCGCGTCACTCGGTCTTCGTCGTCAAGATGACGAGCGGGTGCGCCTGGGCGCCGCGGGCGAGGTCGATGGCGCCGAGCACCATGCCGTACTCGGCCTCGTCGGCGCCGTCGAGGTAGAGGGTGTTGTCCGGGCGGGCGTTGAACATCCGGATCAGCTTGTCGGTCAGCTCGGGCCGGTCGACCTCGATCTTGTTGATCAGGGTCTTGCCGTCGGCGGCGATCGTCAGCACGAGCGGCTTGTCCGGGTCGTTGGCCTGGTCGAGCTGCTCCTCCTTGTCGTCCTTCGGCGGGAGGCGCACCCAGAAGCTCTTGGACATGACGGGCGCGAGGACCATGAAGATGATCAGCAGCACGAGGACGACGTCGACCAGCGGGGTGACGTTCATCTCCGGCTGGACGCGGACCTTCTTGAAGCCGGTGTTGAGGCTCATGCCCATGGCTACTGCACCTCTCCGCCGCCGTCCCACTTGCGCTGGGCGCCGACCGCGAGCGACACGCCGCCGAAGCCGATCTCCTGGACCTCCTTGAAGAAGTCGCGGACCGTCTTGTACGGGACCTTGGCGTCGCCGCGCAGCAAGACCTTGCGCTTGGGGCTCTTGGCGTAGACCTCGCGCAGACGGCCGAGGGCCTGGTCGCGCGGCAGGTCCTGCTCGTCGATCGTGAACACCTCGCGGCGGTCGATCGTGACGACCAGCGGCTCCTCCTTGGCGTCGGCGTCCTTGTCGGGGAAGAGGACGTTGACGAGCTCGATCGGCTTGTCGTCCTGCATGTTGGGGATGATCAGCATGAAGATGATCAGCAACACGAGGACTACGTCGACCAGCGGGGTGACGTTGATCGTCGGCTTCGGACCCTTGCCCGGCTTACCGGTCTCGACCGCCATTCCCATGGCTGCCCTCCAGGTAGTCGATCAGCTCGCCGGCGGCGTGCTGCATCTGCATGTCGAGGCGGTCGAACCGGCCGGACAGGTAGTTGAAGAACAGCACCGAGGTGATCGCGACGATCAGGCCGACGGCGGTGACGATCAGCGCCTCGGCGATGCCGGCCGAGACCGCCGCGATGCCGCCGCCGCCCGCCGAGGCGATGCCCTGGAAGGCGACGATGATGCCGATGACGGTGCCGAACAGGCCGATGAACGGCGCGGTCGAGCCGATGGAGGCCAAAAGGCCCATGCCGCGGCGGCCCTCGGCGCTGAACAGCTCGAGCTTGCGCGCGAGCTCGCGGCGGGTCATGTCGGCCGGGTCGAGGTCCTTCTTGGCCTCGTTGGCCTGGAAGGTCTGGATCCCGATCGCGGTCAGGCGGGCGAGCGGGTTCTTCGGGAACTTGCGCGCGAGCTCGAGGATCCCGCCGGCCTCGCCGTCGGCGAACAGCGAGCGCGAGCGGCCCGCGAACTCGAGCGACTCGCGGTCGGTCCGCCGCAGCACCCAGGTGCGCTCGATGATCACCGCGAAGCTTGCGACCCCCATGCCCAGCAGCGAGAGCGCCACCAGGCGGGACAGGAGGCTCATGCTTTCCCAGATCTCGTAGAGTGACAGCTCCATGACTTTCGTTCCTCGTCGTTCGTGCGCGCGGGCTCGTCGGGGCGTCAGCCGCCGCCGGTGAGCTTGAAGGGGATCGTTTGCATCAACCAGATGGAGATCGGCTCGCCCTTGTACTTGGACGGCGTGTACTTCCAGGTGCGGATCGCGGCGATCACCGCGGCCTTGAGCAGCTTCTCGGCCCGGGTCTGGGCCTCCTCGCCGGTGGCCGTGCTGGTGACCTTGAGGATCTTGGCGCCCTTGACGGTGCCGTCGCGGTGGACGTGCAGCTTGAGCGTCACCTCGCCCTCGACGCCCTCGTCGCGCAGCTCGGACGGGTAGTCGGGCGCCTTGTTGCCGGGGTCGGGCGTCGGGGCGCTCGCGCCCTCGGGGCGGTCGACCGGCTTCTCCGGGTCGATCTTCTCCTCGACCTTCGGCGGCGGCGGCTTCGGCGGCGGCGGCTTCGGCGGCTCGGGCTTCTTCTCGACCTTGGGCTTGGCCGTCCCGGTGCCGTTGCCGGTGTTCTCGCCGGTGCCGAAGTTCTTGTCGGCGCTCGGCTTGGCGGCCTCGGGCGGCGGACCCTCGGGGATGACCTTCGGGATCTCCGGCCTCGGCTTCGGCTTCGGCTTGGCCGCCTGCGGCTGCGGCTTGGGCATGTCCGGCGGCGGGGGCGGCGGCGGCTCTTCCTCGGGCTCGGGCTCGGGCTGCTCCTCGACCGCGAAGTCCTTGATCTCCGGCTCGAGCTGGACCTCGACCTCCGGCTCGCGCAGGCGGTCGCGGTAGGCCCAGGCGCCGATCACGAGCATGTGGCCGAGCAGCGCCAGCACGAAGGAGCGCTTGTTCCGCCGAACAAACACCTGTTCGCGGGTCGCGGGGTCGAAGCCTTCGAACATCGGGACCCGCGAACAATGCCGCAGCGGATTGGCAGGTCCGTGGCACCAGTGTTCCATCTCTGTCACAGCGCCCGGGAGCGTGCCCCTGATTACTCACACGTTTCCTGGCTGTCACATCGGACATGTGACCGGACGCGGCGGTACTCTCGAGCGGTGCGGGTGGAGGACCTCGGCTGTGAGATCGACGGGCGCACGCTGCTCGCCGAAGTGGCGCTGGAGGCCGCTCCAGGGGCCCCCACGGCCGTTTTGGGTCCGTCGGGTTCGGGCAAGAGCCTGGCGCTGCGGTGCGTCCTCGGGCTCGCGCCGGCGGGCGCCCGCGTGCGCGGAACCTTAGTAGTGGGACCGCGTCGTGTCGCGCTCGACGACCTGCCGACGCTCGCCGCGTTGCGCGGCCGCTGTGTAACGCTCGTGTCACAGGCCGCGGCCGCGAGCCTCGACCCGATGCGACGGATCGGCGACCAGCTGCGCGAGCTCGACGGACTGCACGGGGATGGCAGAGGACCGCCCGTGGAGGAGCGGCTCGCGGAGGTCGGTCTGCCGCCGGCGTTCGCTGCGCGGCACCCTCACGCGCTCAGCGGTGGGCAGGCTCAGCGCGCCGCCCTCGCGCTCGCGCTCGCCTGTCGCCCCGCGGTGATCCTCGCCGACGAGCCGACCGCCTCGCTCGACACCGTCGCGCAGGCGGAGCTGCTCGGGCTGCTGGTCGCGCGCTGCGCGGCCGGCGGCGTCGCCCTCGTGCTCGTGTGCCACGACCTCGCCGTCGCCGCGCGGTGGTGCCGCCAGGCCGTCGTGCTCGCGCACGGGCGGGTGGTCGCCGCCGGCGCGCTCGCGGCGCTGATCGCCGACCCGCCGGAGCCGACGACCGCGGCGCTGGTCGCCGCGGCGCGCAGGGGGCTGGCGGTGTGAACATGTCCTCCGAGCAAGCGCGGAAGGGGCAGGTTCCCGGGGACATCCTCGAGGCGCGCGGGCTCGCGGTGCGGGTCGGCGGGGTCGTCACGGTCCGCGGCGTCGACCTGCGGGTCGGGCCGGGCGACGGGGTCGGGATCGTCGGGCGCTCGGGGGCCGGCAAGTCGAGCCTCGCGCGCGCGCTCGTCGGGCTCGAGCAGATCGAGGGGTCGCTGACCTTCGCCGGCCGCGAGCTCGTCGGCGCGCCGCGGCCGGCCTGGGCCGCGCTGCGCTCGCGCGTCCAGCTCGTGTGGCAGGACCCGCTCGCCGCGCTCGATCCGCGCCTGCCCGTCCGCGCGGCGATCGACGAGGCGCGCGTGCTCGCCCGACGGCCGCGGTTCGGGCCCGACGACCCGCGGCTGGCGGCGCTGCTCGAGCGCGTCGCGCTCGCGCCGGAGCTGCTCGAGCGGCTCCCGGGGGCGCTGAGCGGCGGGCAGCGCCAGCGGGCCGCGCTCGCGCGGGCGCTCGCGGGCGAGCCGTCGCTGATCGTCGCCGACGAGGTGACGAGCGCGCTCGACCGGCCGGTCGCGTGGACGATCGTCGAGCTGCTGCGCGGGCTGCGGGCCGCCGGGATCGGGCTGGTGATGATCTCCCACGACCTGTCCCTTCTGCCAGGTACCGTCGAGGAGCTGATCGTGCTGGACGGCGGCGAGATCGTCGAGCGGGGGCCGGTCGAGGCGGTGCTGCGGCGACCCGAGCACCCGGCGACCCGCGCCCTGGTCGACGCGGCGCCCCGGCTGCCGTGAGCGTTGCCAGCCGGTGCCGGCGCGTGGTCCAATCGCGGCGATGAACGCCCGCGAGATCAACTTCTTCGACCCCGAGCTCGCCCGCGACCCCTACCCGGGCTACGAGGCGCTGCAGCGCGAAGCCCCGGCGTTGTGGTCCGACCAACTGTACGGGTGGGTGATCACCCGCCACGAGGACTGCGCCGCGCTGCTGCGCGACCGCCGGATGTCGTCGGCGCGGATGCCCCGGCTGTTCGCTATGCTGTACGGGCAGACGCCGATCGACCCGGCGAGCGTGACCTACGAGCACCACACGAAGACCTTGCTGTTCGCCGACCCGCCGGAGCACACGCGGCTGCGGGCGACGATGGCCCGGGCGTTCACGCCGCGGGCGCTCGCGGCCTACCGCGAGCCGATCGCGCGGGCGATCGCGCGGATCGCCGACGACTTCGCGGCGACCGGCCAGGGCGACGCGCAGACCGGCTTCGCGCGGCCGGTCGCCGGCGCGGTGATCGCCGAGATCATGGGCGTGCCGGCGGCCGACCGCCCGCAGGTCAGCGCGTGGACGGCCGCGGCGATCGGCTTCCTGCGCGGGGCCGCCGGCGGGCCGGAGCTGCTCGCCGCGGTCGAGCAGGCGCTGCGCGACTTCCTCGCGTACGTCGAGGGCCTGATCGCGGAGCGGCGCCGACAGCCGCGCGAGGACCTGATCTCGTTCCTCGTCGAGGCCCACGAGCAGGAGCGCCTGTCCGACTGGGAGCTCAGCAACCAGACGGTGCAGCTGATCGCCGCCGGTCAGTTCACGATCGACGAGACGATCGGCATGTCGATCCTGACCTTGCTCGAACACCCTGACTCTTTGGCCAGGCTCCGGCAGGACCCCGGGCTGTGGGAGAACGCGGTCGAGGAGTGCGTGCGCTACACGACGCCGGCGCAGGCGATCCACCGGATCGTCGGCGAGCCGGTCGAGCTGCACGGCGAGACGCTGCGCGCGGGCGACCTCGTGTACCTGTTCCTCGGCGCGGCCAACAGCGACCCGCGGGTGTTCCCCGCGCCGCGGCGGTTCGACATCGACCGCGCCGAGGCGAACCGGCACCTCGGGTTCGCGGTCGGGCCGCACTTCTGCCTCGGCGCGAGCCTGGCGCGGATCGAGCTGCAGCTCGCGCTGCGGACGTTCTTCGAGCGCCTGCCCGGGGTGCGCCTCGCCGGGACGCCCGAGCCGCTGCCGGCGGGGCTCTTCGCCCGCGCCCTGCGGTCGCTGCCGCTGGCCTGGTAGGGCGCGACCATGTCGGAACCGGTCGTCTATGTCTTCCATTACGTGGCCCCGATCCCCGTCGGGCACCGCGTCGAGGTGCACTTCTTCGCCCGCGACACCGGCTTCTTCGCCACCGACTTCCACGAGCAGCTCGACATGCCGCTGATCCGTGACCTCGACACCGGGGTCGAGTACGCGCCCGAGTGGCTGTTCGAGCGCAAGCCGGGCCCGCCCGAGCTGTCGCCGACGGTCCAGGCGACGCGCACGGTGACCGGCCGGGTGATCGCCTGCCGCGTCGTCGCAGGGCTGTCCGGCGCCGACTGGACGGCGCACACGCGGCTGACGCTGCGCGAGGAGGACAGGCGGATCTACCGCTGATCGTCGTCGTCGTCGTCCTCGGCGCCCGGCGGCAGCGAGCCGCGCTGGGCGTGCATGCGGGCGGTCAGCTCGGTGAAGAAGCGCTCGATCGGCGCGGCCGCCTCGGCGCCGTGGAGCAGCGCGACCAGGCGCGTCGCGGCCTCGAGCGTGCAGACGGCCTCGGGCCGCGGCGCGGTGCGGACGCCCCAGCGCGACGGCGGACCTGGCGGAAGGGACACCCGCGGCATCTCGGCGATCCGCGGCGCCCGCCGGGCCATGCGCGAGCACTGGTGCCAGGTGCCGTCGAGGATCACGACGCAGCGCGCGCGGCCGGGCGCCGGCGCGAGCGCCTCCGCGTCGGCGACGGTCGCATCCTCGGACGGGAACAGGACCACGTAGTCGCAGCCGGGGTCGTCGAGCGGGCCGGTCTCCATCGCCTCGTGCTGCGCCCCGTAGAACAGCACCGGCGCGCGCAGGATCGCCGCCGTCGCCCGGCCCGTGCTCGTCGGCTTGTGGCGCTCGCGGTTGTGCTGAATCACGACGAAGCGGGTCGGCAGCTCGAGCGCCGGCAGCTCGGCGCACAGGCAACGCTCGAGGTGGAGGCCGCACACCGGGCAGCGCGGGCGCGAAGATTTCCTCATCGACATGGCTCGAAAAACCTGGCCTTCAGGTCATGTCCGCGAGCGCCTCGGCGACGCGGGCGCGCACCGCCGGCGGGAAGACGGCGCGGTGGTGGACGAAGCGCTCGCGCGCGAGGCCGCGGAGCACCGGCGAGGCCTCGATCAACTTCTGCACGCGGCCGCCGCTGCGCAGGACCGCGAGCGCGGCGTCGTCGGTGTAGGCGTCGATCTCGACGCGGTCGATCGCCCCGAGGTAGCCGGGGTCGACGCCGGCCTCGGCGAGCACCGCCGCGAGCCGCTGCTCGGCGACCTGCGAGTCGGCCTCCGGGCTGAGGCGCAGGGTCTTGAACAGGCGCCGCTCGTGCAGGCCGACCGCGAGTCCCTGTAGCGTCGGGTCGGCGCTGGTCGTGTACGCGGCGATCGCCCCGGCGAGCGCGTGGTCGTCGAGCCGCAGGTAGGCGTCGACGTCGACCGCGCGGCCGCGCAGCATCGCCTCGATCGCCGGCGGCGTGCCCGGCTCCGGTCCGAGCTCGCACAGGCGGCGGAACAGCGCGCGGATCATCATCTCGGCCGCGCGCACGGCCTTGTGCAGGTAGACCTGGCGGTACATGTAGAGGCGGGCGAGGAAGAACCCCTCGACGGCGGTCAGGCCCTTCTCGCCGTCGACCGCGAGGCAGGCCGAGGTCGAGCCGGCGGGCACGTGCAGGCGCAGCGAGGCGAGCAGCCAGTCGATGTCGAGCAGGCCGTAGCGGACGCCGGTCATGTAGCTGTCGCGCAGCAAGTAGTCGCAGCGGTCGACGTCGAAGGTGCCGGAGACGGCGCGGGCGAGGTGACCGATCGGGCCTTGTCCGTGGATCAGCCGCTCGACCAGCGCCGGCATCGCCGGGTCGAAGTCGGCGAGCACGCGGTGGACCTTCGTCCCGGGGTCGAGCAAGATCCGCGACGTCCAGACCTCGTGCCGCGGCGCGTGCGGCAGCACGGCCTCGAAGGTGTGGCTGAGCGGCCCGTGCCCGAGATCGTGCAGCAGCGCGGCGGCGAGGGCGACACGGGTCCAGCCGTCGTCGATCCGGTCGTGCGGCGGCAGCTCCTCCGAGAGGGTGCGCACGCGCTCGAGATAGCGCTGCATGACGTGCGCCGATCCGACCGCGTGGGAGAACCGCGAGTGCTCGCCGCCGGGAAAGGCGATCGACGCGAGGCCGAGCGCGCGGATCCTCCGCAGCCGCTGGACCTCGGCGCAATCGAGCAGGCGCGTGACGAGGCGGGCGGCGTCGCCGCTGAAGCGGATCAGGCCATGCACGGGATCGCGCAGGAGCATCGGGGCTGGAGCCTACTGCACCGCGCGCCCGCTGGCGATCGATCCGCGCACCGCGTGATATCCTGCCTCGCGCCCGCGCGCCCTCGCCATGGTCCAGTGTCGCAAATGCGCGTACGTGCTCGACGAGGGCGACCTGCCGGAGCGGTGCCCGAACTGCGGCACGCCGACCCGCGCCCCCGCCGGCGACGAGCCCGGCCGGGCCCTCGCGCCGCGCAAGACCTCGTCCGGGACGCCGCTCGCCAGCATCCGCAGGGCCTCCGCGCCGCTCGCGGCAGCGCCGCCCGGCGGGCTGCCGACACGGCGGCCCGCGGACGAGCCGGCGCCCCCGCGTCCGCCCGCGGCCCCCGAGCCGGCCGGGCGACCGACCGCGCCGGCGAGCGCGACCGCGGCTGGCAGCGCCGCGGAGCCCGCGGAGGACGACCTCCTGCCGGCGCCGGTCCCCTCGACCCGGCCGTTCACGCTCCCGCGGCTGGTCTCCGAGCAGCGGATCACGGTGCCCGCGACGCTCGAGGCGGGGCGTGACCTCGAGAACAGCGCCGAGCTCGACCTCCCGAACCCCAACGACGCCTCGGCCGTCCACCCGCCGGTCCTGCTCGCCCCGCCGCTCAAGACCGAGGACCTCGACGTCGACCTCGCCGACGCCGAGGCCCGGCAGGCGCCGCCGCGCGCCCAGCCGATCGAGGAGCTGCCGCTGGCGACACCGACCAAGCTCCCGCGCCTGCCGCCCCCGCGCTCGCGCAGGATCGCCGTCGCCGCGCCCGTCCCCGCCGCGCCCGCCCCGACCGCCGCCGCCTACGCCGGGCTGATCGGCCTCGCCGCCGCGCTCGTCGCCCTGTGGTGGGTCTACTTCAGCCGCGGCGCCGAGTCCTCGCTGCTCGCCAGCACCTCGGGACATGACGCTTCAGACATGCTCAATGGGCCACGCGCCGCCGAGCGCCGCGCGGCGTTCGCCGCCCACCTCGACACCGACAGCGTCGAGGGCTACCTCGGGGCGCTCGCGCTCGCCGAGCAGCAGGGCGACGACCTCGACCGCGCCGAGGCGGCCCTGCGGATCGACCTCCGCTACGGGCCGGACCCGGTCCGCGCGGCCCAGGCGGCCGCGTGGCTGGACCGCGCCGCGATCCGCGACAAGGCGCGGGCCGACCGCGTGCGGGCGCTCGCCGCCCTGACCCGCGGCGACCTGGCGGCCGCGGCCGAGCGGCTGGAGCGCGCCGCCGACCCGTGGGCCGACCTGTACCGCGGCTTCGTCGCCTACCAGGCCGGCGACTTCGCGGCCGCGGCCGAGGCTGCCTCTCAGGCCCTGTCCCAACGACCAGACGATCGAGCGGCCCGCTGGCTCGCCCTCGCCGCCGAGCTGGCGGCCGACCGACGCGCGAGCCTCGACCCGCTGCGCGCCGAGGCCGACGGTCAGCCCGAGCGCCTGACCCTGCAGACCCTCTTGATCGACGCGCTGATCGCCCGCGGCCGCTTCACCGAGGCGCGCAAGCGGCTCGAGGGCCTGACGCGCCCGCCGGGCCTCAGCGACGCCCACTACGCGCGGGTGCTGCTGCAGAACGCGCGCGTCTCGGCGGCGTCGGTCGAGGTGTCGCGCAGCCTGTACTGGGCCGAGGAGGCGATGCGGGCGACCCCGAACGACCCGGCGGTGCTGCGCGCGGCGCTGCGGGTGTTGATCGAGGCCGACGAGCTGGCACGCGCGCAACAGGGCCTCGGGGCGCTGCTGCGCGCCTCGCCGCAGGATCCCGAGGCGCACGTGCTGCAGGCCGAGCTGGCGCTGCGCGCCGGCAACGAGAGCGCCGCGGCGCGGGCAATCGACCGGCTCGCCGCGCAGCCGCGGACGCTCGCGCTCGCCAACTACTTCCGCGGCCGGCTGGCGCTCGCCGGCGGGCGGATCGACGAGGCGGCGCAGCACTTCCAGGCCGCGGCGTCGGCCGACCCGCCGCACGTCGGCGCGGCGATCGAGCACGCCAGGCTGCGCGCCCGCGCCGGCGCGCCGGACGGGCTCGCCGCGCTCGACAGGCTGTTCGAGGACCGCCAGCGCGACCCGGGCGAGCAGGCGCGCGCCGACCTGCGGGCGCTCGCGCTCGCGCGGGCCAACCTGCTCGCCGAGGCTGGCAAGCGCGACCAGGCGATCGCCGCCCTCGACGCCGCGCTCGCCCGGGACCCCGACGACAACGCCGCGCAACTGCGCCGCGGCGTGCTCGCGCTCGAGGCCGGCCGCGTCGACGCCGGCCGCGTCGACCTGCTCGCCGTGTACGAGCGCACCGGCGGGTTCCCCGGCCTCGTCGGGCCGATGAGCCGCCTGTACATTCGGTCAGGCGAGCTCAAGCAGCTCGAGGCGATGCTCGCCTCGCAGGTCAACGACGCCCGCGCGCCCGAGGAGGTCGTCCTCGCGGTCGCGCAGCTGCGCCTCGCCCAGGACTCGGTCGAGGCCGCGGACCTGATGGCCGACAACGTGCTCCTGCGCAACCCCGGGTCGTGGGAGGCGCACCTGATCAAGAGCCGCGTCCTGCTCGCGCGCGGCGAGCTCCAGCTCGCGCTCGCCGAGCTGCGCATGGCCCGGCCGAAGCAGCCCGACGCCGAGGTCGAGCTGACCGCCGGCAAGATCCACGAGCGCAGCGGTCGCCCGCAGGACGCGCTCGCCGCCTACCGCAAGGCTCACCAGCTCGCGCCGACCCTCCACGAGGCGACCTTCCTCTACGGCCGCATGCTGCTCCAGCTCGGGCGCCCGCAGGACGCGATCACCGAGCTGTCCGCCGTCACCCGCGCGACCGAGTCGTTCCCCGCCGCCTTCCTCGCGCTCGGCCAGGCGTTCCGCGAGCGCGGCAACCTCGACGAGGCCCACCGCCAGTTCCAGCGCGCCTCGGTGCTCGCGCCCAACCTCGCCGAGGCCCAATACTGGCTCGGCCGCTGCGAGGCCGAGCGCCAGCAGTTCGCCGCTGCCCAGCCCGCCCTCCAGCGCGCCGTCCGGAGCGCCGAGCCCGACGCCGCCTGGCTCGCCGACGCCTACCTCTGGCTCGGCCGCGCCGCCGAGGCCGTCCGCGACCCCGCCGCGGCCCGGGCCGCCTACGAGAGCTACCTGCGCCTCGCCCCGGCCAAGGGCCCCGGCCGCACCGAGGCCGAGCGCCAGCTCGCCCAACTCGGCCGCGCCCCGTGAAAAACGCCGGGGACGCGCGCCACCACTTGTCGGCCCGGCGTCCCGGGGCCCATACTGTCGCCCCCGCCGGAGGAGTGGCCGAGCGGTTTAAGGCAACGGACTTGAAATCCGTCGTGCTCGCAAGGGCACCGAGGGTTCGAATCCCTCCTCCTCCATCCCCTTGTTCTTCACCTGTCCGAACGGTCAGTAGCGGGTCGGCGGCTTGCCGTCCTTGCTCCGCGGCACCCGCCGCTCGAGCCGCTGCTCCCACTCGACGCCCGGGATCGGCACGACGTACACCGTCGGGCACACGAGCCGGCGGTCGGTCGACCCGAGCCGCCGCGCCCAGTACTCGACGTCGACCACCTGGTACGGGACGTCGTCGATCACGACGACCTCGTGGATCCGCGGGACGAACTGGACGTCCTCGGTGGTCTCGGTGCGGAACAACAGGCGGCCCTCGCAGGCGTACTCGACGTAAGGCATGGCGCGCGCCCGATCCTACCGCGAAGCCGCGCCGGCGAGCGCCCGCTGCAGCGCGGCCGGGTCCACGAGCGGCACGCTGCACACCTGGGCCCGACAGACGACCGCGGCCGGGGCCTCGTCGGCCGCCTCGAAGCCGACCCCGACCCGCGCCGCCAGCCCCGGCCGGACCACCGCGACGACCTGCGCGAGCGCGCCCGCGTCCGCCGGCGTCCGTGCGCGCAGGGTGACGTGCGCCGCCTCGGGCGCCGCGAACTGCGCCGCCCCGATCAGGCTGGCGAACGCGAACGGCTGGGCGAGCGCCCCGCGGAAGCGGTGCATGCACCCCTCGGCGGCCGCGCGCGCCCCCGCCGGCGCGACGCCCGCGAGGTCGAGCCGCAGCAGCACCTCGACGATCACCCCGAGCCCGCTCGGGATCGCCGCGTCGTGCTGGCACTCGGTCCGCTCGATCAGCCGCTCCGCGTCGTCGGCCGTGACGTAGAAGCCCGCGCCGCCGGACACCGCGTGATGCGCGAGCGCGCGGCGGGCCAGCTGGACCGCGGCCTCCTGCCAGCGCGGCTCGAGCGTCGCCTCGTGCAGGTCGAGGCACGCGCGGGCGAGGAACGCGACGTCTTCGAGGTACCCCTGCGTGTGCACCGAGCCGCCGGCGTCGACGCGCATCACCACCCCGCGCGCGTCGACGTGCGCCGCGAGCAGCCGCCGCCCCGCCGTCACCGCGAGCCCGAGCCAGCGCTCGTGGAGGTCCGGCTCGCCCCACCGCTCGGCGGCCGCGGCCGCGCGCACGAGGCCCGACACGAGCAGCGCGTTCCACGAGGTCAGGATCTTGTCGTCGCGCAGCGGCGGCACGCGCTCGTACCGCGCCGCGAGCAAGCGCGCCCGCAGCGGCGCGAGCCGGGCCTCGAGCGCCTCCTCCGAGATCCCGAGCTCGGCCGCGCGTTCGCCCGGGGTCCGGTCGATCACGTTGAGGATCGACATCCCGTGCTCGAAGTTGCCGCGCCCCTGCAGGTCGACGTCGTAGACCCGCGCGACCAGCTCCGCGTCCTCGCGGCCCCCGAGCACCTGCTCGAGCTGCGCGAACGTCCAGCAGAAGTATTTGCCCTCGACGCCCTCGCTGTCGGCGTCGGTCGCCGCGTAGAACGTCCCGTCCGGCCCGCGCATGTCGGCCTCGAGGTACGCCGCCGTCTCGCGGACGACCCCCCGCAGGAACGCCTGCTCCGGCCAGTGCAGGCTCGCGTCGGCGTACAGCCCGAGCAGCTGCGCGTTGTCGTACAGCATCTTCTCGAAGTGCGGCACCAGCCACGTGCGGTCGGTCGAGTAGCGGGCGAAGCCGCCGCGCAGATGATCGTAGATCCCGCCGCGCCACATCTTCTCGAGCGTCGAGAGCAGCTCGTCGCCGCCGGCGCCGTCGACCTTCGCCTGCAGCAGCAGCAGCTCGAGCGCCGTCGGGTTGGGGAACTTCGGCTGGCGGCCGAACCCGCCCCACTCGCGGTCGATCCGCTCGATCAGCCGGCGCACCGCCTCGAACAGCGGCCGGCGCCCGGCGAGCGCGACGTCCGGCGACAGGTTCGTGCCCTCCTCGTCGACGCTCGCCGCGAGGTCGCGCATGCCGCCGACGAACTGCTCCGCCTGCGCCTCGAGCTCGTCGCGCCGGTCCTTCCACAGGTCCGACAGCGCGACGATCAGCTGGCGAAAGCTCGGCCGGCCGTAGCTCGGGATCGGCGGGAAGTACGTCCCGCCGTAGAACGGCCGCTGGTCCGGCAACAGGAACACCGTCAGCGGCCAGCCGCCGCCCTGCCCCATCAGCTGCACGACCTTCTGGTAGATCGCGTCGATGTCCGGCCGCTCCTCGCGGTCGACCTTGATGTTGATGAACCGCTCGTTCATCAGCGCCGCCGTCTCCGCGTCCTCGAACGACTCGTGGGCCATCACGTGGCACCAGTGGCAGGCGCTGTAGCCGACCGAGAGCAGGATCGGGCGGTCCTCGCGCCGCGCGCGCGCCAGCGCCTCCTCGCCCCACGGGTACCAGTCGACCGGGTTGTCGGCGTGCTGCCGCAGGTACGGGCTTGTCGACTGGGCCAGGCGGTTCATCCCCGCGAGTGTGCTCGCCGCTCCGGCCGCGCGCCGGCCGTCCCACATGCGCCGTTCCTCACACGCCGGGCCCCGCGGTTTGTCCGCCGGCCCGCCCTGCCCCCTGGATCCTTTTTATTTTTCTGGTAATGTCCGCGCCCCGCCACAGGGATCCCTGGAGGGGTGTCCGAGTGGTCTAAGGTGCCAGACTCGAAATCTGGTGTGGCGAAAGTCACCGTGGGTTCGAATCCCACCCCCTCCGCAACGTCTTCCTCGATCGGTCAAGTCCAGCCCCACCGACCCAAGCAGCACGACATAGCGCCCCGGAGAGGTGTCCGAGTGGTCTAAGGTGCAAGATTGGAAATCTTGTGTGGGGCAACCCACCGCGGGTTCGAATCCCGCCCTCTCCGCCCCGGCCCACAAAAGCCGGACCTTATGCCCCGAGTGACGGCTCTCTCGCCAACCCCGCCAGGACCGGAAGGTAGCAACGGCAACGAGAGAACGGGTACTCGGGGCGCTTCTTTTTAATCTAACGAATTATCCGGCCGGACTGCGCGCGACAGACCCGGCACGCCAGGGGCCTGCCGAGCAATCTTCGAGCGTCGGGTGACCGCTGCGGCCCGCGAGCGCGCCCGATGGCCGCCGCGACCGTTCAGCCCTGGAACTCGTCCTTCGCCTGGCGGCGGGCCGCCAGCTCCTCGACCGAGCGCGCGCGGACGAACGGGTTGGTCGCCAGCTCGGCCGCCACCGTCGTCGGCGTCGTGCGAGCCGACAGCGAGCCCAGGCGGCGCGGTACCTCGGCGTTGTCCGGCTCGGCGACCGCCGCGAAGCGCAGGTTGGCCGCCGTGTACTCGTGGCCGAACCACAGCCGCGTCTCCCCCGGCAGCGCCGTCAGCCGCTGCAAGCTCGTGTGCATCTGCGCGGGTGTCCCTTCGAACAGGCGGCCGCAGCCGCCGGCGAACAGCGTGTCGCCGGTGAACACGTCGTCGGGCTCGCTCTCGGTCGCCGTGAGCCGCCAGGCGATCGCCCCGCGCGTGTGCCCGGGGATGTGCAGCCCGAGCACGCGCCGGCCCGCGACCTCGAGGCCCGTGTCGATCCACGCGTCGGTCGGCGCGTCGACGAACTGAGTCTGCTCGGGAATGCGTCCGCGATCCGACGCGTGCCCGGCGACCCACACCCCCGGGTGACGCGCGACGAGCTCGGCGATCCCACCGACGTGATCGCGGTGATGGTGGGTGGCGAGGATCCCGCGCAGCACGCACCGATGGCCCGCCAGCGCCTCGCCCGTCGGCCCCGCCTCCGACGGATCGACGAGCCAGGCGTCCCCGCGCTCCGGGTCGCGCAGCAGGTACGCATAGTTGTCGCGCAGACAGGGGACAGGCTCGATGATCACCACCCCCGCATTGTCCGCGAACCGCGCCCCACCCTCAAGCGAGCGACCACATGACCGGAAAGACAGCCCACGCGGCCCAGCGAGCCCGAGCGGACGAGCCCGCGCTCGCGGCTCGCTCGCGCTGCGAAATACGGCCTCTCGGGAACGCACACCGCCGCGCCGGGCCGACAGTCCGCGGCTCGCTCGCGCTGCGAACCGCGCGCCCGGGTTGCGAGCGCGCGATCCATCCCGCCGCGCGGGCGCTCAGCGACCGCGGCCGCCGCCGCCGCTGAAGCCCCCGCCTCCGCCGCGACCACCACCGCCGCCGCCGCTGAAGCCTCCGCCGCCGCCGCCGAACCCACCGCCGCGACCGCCACCGCCGCCGAACCCGCCGCTGCTGAACCCACCGCCGCGACTGCCACCGCCGCCGAAGCCTCCGCCGCTGCTGAACCCGCCCCCGCTGAAGCCCCCGCTGCCGAAGCTGCCGCGGCTGCTGCCGCCGCTGTACCCGCCGCCGCTGAAGGTCGTCCCGGTCCCGCGCGCGCCGTTGTACCCGCCGCCGCTGAACGAGCTGGTCGCGCCGCGCGAACCACCGCCGCCGCTGAGGCCCGAGGTCGACGGCACGTAGCTCGGCCGCGACGACGCGAACGTGCCCGCGCTGCTGCTCGGGCGCGCCCCGCCGCCGCCGGCCGACAGACCGCCGCGGCTCTCACCACCGCCGCCCGGCGGCGCGTACGTCGGGCGGTACGTCGCCCCGAGCCCGCCCTCGGGAGCCCGGCGCGCCCCGCCGGCCGCCATCGTACCCGCCGACATGTTCGCCGCGCCCGGCGCGAGGTACCCGCGGCCGCCCTCGCCGGTCGGGCGCGCCGACCCTTGCACCGGCAAGCTCGGGTAGCTCGCGCTCATGCCGGTGACCTTGCGCGTGCCGCCGGCGCTCATCGCACCTGTCGCCGGGGACATGCCCCCCGCGCCAGGCTGTCCACCGCTCGCCGCGAAGCCCTGCGGCCCACCGGCGGCCGCCTGCCCGCCCGGCCCGAGCCCGCCCTGCGGCGGCCGCCCGTCGGCCGCGAGCCCGCGCGGCCCGTTCGCCGCCGCCTGCCCGCCCGGCCCGAGCCCGGCGCCCGGCGCCGCCGCGAGCCCACCGCGCCCGGCCCCACCGACCATGCCGTTGCCGTTCCCCGGCTGGCTGAGCTTGTTGTCGAACGCCCGCCCGCCGCCGCCGGTCGGCCCGCCCATCGACGCGTTCATCGTGTTGCGCCCGGCCCCGGTCGGCCCACCGACGCTCGGGTTCGGGTTCCGCACCGACGGGTCGTACGGGTAGTAGTTGTAGTAGTAGGCCGGCGGCACGCCCCACGCGTGGTAACCCCAGTGCCCGACGCCGCCCCAGTACCAGCCGTGGCCGTAGAAGCCCCAGCCGTAGGCGTACGGCACCCACGGGTAGTAGTAGTTCCAGCAGTAGACGAGCGGCGCCGGCGGGCCCCAGTAGTACACCCAGCCGCTGTAGTAGGGGCTGTAGTACACGAAGTTGCCGTTGATGTTGTAGTACCAGCGATCCGACCACCACACGCGCGGGTAGCTCTCGATCGCCTCGGGGTACGTGTGCACGTAGGTGACGACCTTGACCTGCGAGCCGTCACTCAGCATCTCGGTGCCGACCAGCCCGGGCGGGTTCTCGATCGTCACGTCGGTCTGGGTCGCCGGGTCGACCGGCGCCTCGCCCGGGACCGCGTACCCGTGGGCCTGCGGCGCGCCCGTCGGCGTCGCGTACGCCTGGCTCTGCACGTAGACGGTCTCGTACGCGGCCGGGGTCGCCGCGACCGTCCGCGGGATCTCGTCGGGATGGAGCGTCGCGGCGGCCCCCGTGCTGCGGGTACACCCGCCCGAGAACGCCAGCACGAGCGCCGCGGCGCTCAGGGAACGAATCCAGGGCAACTTCTTCATGGGACCCCCGCTCGGACTGCGCTCCGCGGCCGAACCTTCAGCCCGGCGGCGCGTCCGGCCGTGTTTCGAGCCTAGCGCCTTTCCCTGGGTGCGGCCACGAACTCGCCCCCGCGGCGCGGTTCTGTGTGCCTCGTCACAATCCTCGCGCCGCGTCCGCGCACCGCGGGCCCTCCGCAAACACGCACGCGCCCCAGCGTTGACGCGCGCGTGGCTCCAAACCTATGCTCCCGTTTGGCGTACATGAGTGCGGAAATTCACGTCCTGAAGTTCCTGGCGGGCAAGTACAAGGGAGAAGAGTTCCCCCTCGGCCCCGACAAGGACAACTACGTCGTCGGCCGCAGCGGCGACTCCGACCTCGTGCTCGCCGACGACGCCGTGAGCCGCAAGCACGCCCGCTTCTACGCCGAGCGACAGCGCGTGTGGGTCCGCGACCTCGGCTCGCGCAACGGCGTGCTCGTCAACGGCGCCCCGACCCGCAAGCACTGCCTCCGCGCCGGCGACAAGATCGCGATCGGCGGCAGCCTGATGAGCGTCGTCGTCGCCAAGCCGAGCCAGGTCGGCGCCGCACCCCGCGCCGGCGAGAAGAAGAAGGGCCGGGCGCCGGTCACCGTCGACTTCTCGAACCGCTCGATGACCGGCAGCATCGAGGAGATCCCGCTGGTCGACGTGCTCCAGTGGCTCGCCGCCAGCCGCAAGACCGGCACCCTCAACGTCCGCAACCTCGACACCAATCAGTCCGGCCGCGTGTACCTGCGCGACGGCTACGCGTTCTTCGCCACGATCGACAAGAGCGCCGCCGGCCTCCACCCCGAGAAGGCGCTGATGCGCATGCTCGCGTGGAAGCGCGGCACCTTCGCCCTCGAGAACGCGACCCTCGAGCAGCAGCCGGCCCAGGAGATCCAGAGCACGATCGAGGGCATCCTGATGGAGTCCGCCCGCCAGCAGGACGAGATCCTGCACCTGGCTGAAAAGACAGCCGTGCCGCTGTACGGCTCCGAGGTGACGCTGGTCCAGCCGTCCCCGGTCCGCTGGCGCGACCTGACCCCCGACCAGCTCGACGTCGTCCAGGACCTGGCCGAGGGCAAGTCCTGGTCGTGGATCCTGGACACCTACCCGAGCGACGACTTGACCCTGTCGCGCCTGATCGTCGAGCTGCGCAAGAAGAAGGTCGTGCAGTACAGCTGACCCGGCTCCGTCCCCGACGCACGTCGCCGACGCACGGATCTCGAGTGCGAAGGCTCAGGTGCCTGACGCACGAGCAGGTCTCGGGCCCCAAGGACAGCCCCCCGCTCCCCGCATCCGACCCGCGATCCCCGGCCGCGAGCCCCGCCCGAGCCGAGCACATTCTCCTGGCCCAAAGTTCAGCCACGGACGACCGCCGGACCGCGTCCGCGTCCGCGCTCCGCGCTCCGCGCCCCTCTCCGCGCCGTTCGCCGCGGTCCGACATCGAGGAGCCGGCTGGGCCGCCGGAATGGCCGCGAGCCGGGCGCGAGGCACGAGCGACCGTCTCGCGGCGCGGGCCTTCGCATCACGACGAGCGCGAACGCAGCGACGGACCGGCGACGACGCAGATCACGAAGTCACCGTGCATCGGGCCGGGCATGCGGGTCGTCGCCCATCTGCAGGCAATTGGGGGCGACGAAGTCGACCCCAATGCCGAAGCCTGGGCGAAGGCCCGCATGCCCGGCCCGCTGCGAGGCGCCTTCGGCAAGTTGCCCGCCGGGTCGCCACGAACTCAGCGCCTGCGCGCCTCGAGGCTCGTCCGGATGTCCTGCTCGAGCTTCCCGAGGCACTCCGGCCGGAAGCTCCTGTACGACCCGCGGATCGTGCCCTTGTCGTCGACGACGAACGAGAACGGGAAGTTCGGGCTGTCGTACTGCTTCGCCAGGTCCTCGCCGCCGAGCGCCAGCTTCGCCGCCAGCTTGCGCGACTTGGCGAACTCGAGCACCTTCTCCGGCTCCGTATCGGTCGCCACCGCCACCAGCACCGCTCCGTGCTTGCGGTAGTGGCGGACCAGCCGATCGAACTCCGGCAGCTCCTTGAGGCACGGCTTGCACCACGTGCCCCAGAAGTTGAGCAGCACCACCTTCCCGCGCAGGCTCGCCAGGCTGAGGTCCTTGCCCTCTGGCGTCTTCAGGGTGAACGGCACCGCCGCTGTGCCGACGCCCGGGTCGCGCCCGCACTTCTCGTCGATCTTCGTGTGCAGCGGCGCCGGCAGCGGACCGGGCTCGCTCGCCGCCGCCTTCGTCTCGCCGCTCGCCGCCGCCGGCGCGCCCCCGGTCGCCGCCGGTGGGTCGTTCGGCTCGGCCGGCTCGCCGGTCGTCGCCGCGGCCTCGGTCGGTCCTGCCTGCGACCCGCCGTCGCTCGCCGCCGCGACTCCGTCGCCCGCCGCCCCGCCGCCCTGCCCCGCGTCGCCCGGCGGGGTCTCGCCGGCGGACGCCGCCGCGAGCTCGCTCGAGGTCGCGGGCGTCTCGGTCGGCTCGCGCTTGCACGCGGCCGCGAGCACCATGGCGCTCGCGACATATCTCAAAGTTCCTGCTTTGAAGTTCATGTCCCTTCAGCCTCCGCGGAGCGGCAGACCGCCCGCCACACCTCGCGCAGCTCGGCCGGGCCGGCGCGGTACGGCAGCAGCAGGCGGATCGTGTGGCCGCCGCAGACGGTGACCAGCACGCCGTGCTCGCGCATCATCCGGTCGCCGACGGCGTTGCCGATCTGCTCGCCGGGCCGGCCGACCTGGATCCCGATCATCGCCCCGATCCCGCGGACCTCGTGGACCCGCGCGCACGGCTCCTCGGCGGCGATCGCCTGCAGCGCCGTCAGTTGGGCGGCGGCGGCGGCGAGCAGCCCCTCGGACTCGATGATCTCGATCGCCGCGAGCCCGGCCGCGCACGCGAGCGGGTTGCCGCCGAAGGTCGTCCCGTGCGTGCCTTTGCCCATCGCCTGCGCGAGGTCGCCGCGGGCCAGGCACACGCCGACCGGGAAGCCGCCGCCGAGCGCCTTGGCGATCCACACCAGGTCGGGGTACAGCGCCGGGTCGTCGCCGACGATCTTCGTCCACGCCGACCACGCGCCGACGCGGCCGAACCCGCACTGCACCTCGTCGGCGCCGACGAGCGCGCCGTGCTCGCGGCACAGCCCGTGCAGCTTGACCAGGAACTCGCGCGTCGCCGGGTACACCCCGCCCTCGCCCTGCACCGGCTCGACGAACACCGCCGCGATGCTCCGCCCGTGCTCGGCGAACGCCCGCGCGAGCGCGTGCGGGTCGCCGAACGGCAGCCGCAGCACCCGCGCGGTCGCGAACGGCTCCTCCGGCCGGTCCTCGCCGAGGCAGCGGACGTACGGGTGGCGGTACGCCGTGTTCGCGGTGCACGCCAGCGCCCCGAGCGAGCGCCCGTGGAACGCCCGCTCGAACGCGACGATCGTGTTGCGACCGGTCGCCCGCAGCGCCAGCTTGATCGCCGCCTCGGTCGTCTCGGTGCCGGTCGTCGCCAGGAACACCCGACCGTCTTCCAGCGGCATCCGCTCGCGCAGCGCCGCGGAGAACCGCTGCTGCGGCTCGGTCGTGAACGAGTTGGCCGCGGCGAACAGCCTCTGCATCTGCGCGTGCACGGCTGCGACCCACCGCGGGTGCGCGTGCCCGAGCGGCGCACAGCCGACGCCGTTGACCGCGTCGAGGTACACGCGCCCGCTGGCGTCGCGGACGCGCAGCGAGCCGCGTTCGTCGGGCACCGCCGCGTCGAGGACGAGGTCGCGGAGCGCGTAGGTCGGCCACCGGAGCTCTTGCATGGCAAGGAGCTATGGCAGGCGCGCAGCGAGGTTGCAACCTCTTTAGAACGTGAGCGAGGCTGCCGGCCCCAGCCAGCGCAGCCGCGCCCGGGTCTCCGCGGTCCGGCGCGGCCGCTCGCGCAGCGCGACGACCCCGAGCGCCAGCGCGGCGATCCCGAACGCGACCGTCGCGCCGATCATCACGTTCGTCGCGGCGCGAGACGTCCGCAGCTTGTCCTCCAACCCGAGCGCGAACGCGGGGTCGCACGGGACCCCGCACGACTCCATCAAGTTGTCGCGGTCGCGCTTGGCCTCGAGCGCCTGCGCGCCGAACACCCCGATCGCCACCCCGCTCGCCGCGGTCAGCCCGGCGCTGGTCCAGAACCCGGCGCGGAGCGCCCGCTGCCGCCGCGGATCCACCGGCGGCTCGTCGGGCTTCGGCGGCGGCCTGACGACGGGCTGCGGCTCGGCCCGCGGGAACCCCGGGAACACGATCGTCGCCGTCCCGCCGGGCCGCACGTCGGCGCGGACCTGCTGGACCTGCCCCGCCGCCTCGCCGATGAACTCGACCGCGAGCGGCCCGGGCGCGGTGATCAGCGGGAACGCCTCCCTGTCGACCGCGACCCCGTTGAGCCGGATCTCGCGGATCGCCTCGGGGCTGTCGAGCTGCAGCAACACCTCGGCGAGGCGCTGCCGCAGCTGCTCGCTGTGCGCCTCCGCGGTCGCGCGGTGCTTGTCGCCCGGCTCGGCCCGCGCGAGGTAGTCGCGGTACGCCGCGTAGGCCGCGACGACGTCGCCCGCGCGGTCGAGCGAGAGGGCCATGTTGTACGCCGCCTCGATCGACCAATGCGCGTCGAGCGACTTCTGGAACTCCGCCGCCGCCTCGCGGTAGCGACGCTCGTCGTAGTGCCGCCGGCCGGCGCGGAAGTGAGCGAGCGCCGCGGCCTGGTCCGGCGGGCCCTCCGGGGGCGCGTCCGCGGCCACCTGCGCCGCGCCGGTCGCCTCGCTCGCGGCCGGCTGCTGCTGCCCGCGCGCGCTCGCCGGGCCCCCCGTCAGCTCGGCGGCGCAGACCAGCGCCGCGACGACCCTGCGCCCGCGCATCAACCTCCGCCTCGCGTCGGCGTCGGCTTGAGGTCGAACTTCGGCTCGTCCTTAAGCTCGTCGCTCGCCTCGGTCTTGGTCTCGGCCGGCCCGTCCTTGCTCGTGACCGGCGTGCGCGGCGGCTTGCGCTTGCCCGGCGTCGGGCCGGTCGTCGGCGGCGTCGGGCTGGTCGTCGTCGTCGTCGCTGGCGGCGGCTCGGCCTGCAGCTCGACGTTGAAGTTCTCGTTGTTCATCGGGATCAGGCTGCGCTTGCTCGGCTTGAACCCGGCCTTGCTGAACACCACCGAGAAGCGCGTGTCCTCGTCGTACGGCACGACCAGCCGCAGCGGCGTCACCCGGCCCTCGATCTGCGGCCCGAGCTGCGCCATCACCTCGGGCGTCGCGCCGAGGATCGCCACCGTCGCCCCGTCGGGCTCGGTCGCGAAATTCCACACGACCATCCTCGGGCGCGCCGGCTCGGGCGAGACCGCGCGCTCGATCGCCGGCGACGGCGACGGGCGCCGCGGCTCGTCCACCCTCGGCTCGCGCAGCCACGGGAACACGACCAGCAGCATCACCGCCGCGGTCGCCGCCCCGACCAGCGGCAGCGCGAACCACAGCGCCCACCACCGCCCCTCGGCGATCGGCACGCGCGCCGTCGCCGACGACATCTCGTCCGGCATCGCCGCGGCGCGCACCGAGCCCGGGCGCGACGGCACCAGCGCCCGCGTCCCGGTCGACTCGTCGGCGGCCAGCGGCGGCGGCCCGAGCGGCGTCGTCTCGCGCCCCCCCGAGGCCTCGCCGCTCGCCGCCGGCGAGGGCCCCGACGGCGGTGACACGACGCGCATGCGCGGCCGGTTGTCGGCGCGCGACGCCCCGCGGATCGCCGCCCACCGGTACTTCGCCTGCTCGCCGAAGTGGTGCTGCATGATCGCCGCGAGCGCCCGCCGCGGCTCGCTCGTGTCGGCGTGCTCGCGCAGCAGCGCGCGGATGTCGGCGAGCATCGCCTCGGCGCTCGGGTAGCGGTCCTCGGGCTCGCGGGCGAGGGCGCGGCGCAGCACCGCCTCGACCCCGGGCGGCAGGTCGGGCCGGTACTCGGCGAGCGGCGGCACCTCGCAGCGGACGACGTTGTCGAGCGTCTCGGCGTCGCCCTCGCCGGCGAACAGGCGCTTGCCGGTCAGCATCTCCCACAGGATCACGCCGAGCGCGAACAGGTCGGTGCGGGCCGACAGCGACCCGGCGCGCGCCTGCTCCGGCGCCATGTACGCCAGCTTGCCGCGCAGGTGTCCGGTGTGGCTGTGACGCAGCCCGGTCGCCTTGACGAGCCCGAAGTCGACGATCTTGGTCCAGCCGTCGAAGTTGACGATCAGGTTCTGCGGGGACATGTCCCGATGGACAAGTCCGTAAGGCCTGCCGTCGGGGTCGCGCAGGTTGTGCACCGCGACCAGCCCCTCGCACGCGTCGGCGAGCACCTGCAGCGCGGCGGCGAGCGGCAGCCGCTGGTCCCCGGGTCGCAGCTGCCGCAGCAGCGCCGACAGCGTCTCGCCGTCGATGTACTCGAGGACCATGTAGTAGAAGCCGGCGTCCTCGCCGAGGTCGAGGATCCCCGCGACGTGCGGGCTGTGGATCCGGGCGGCGATCCGCGCCTCGTCGAGGAACATCTCGACGAACTCCGGCTCGGCCGCGAGGTGCGGGTGGATGACCTTGACCGCGACGACGCGCTCGAACCCGGCGCTCCCGGTCGCGCGCCCGAGGTACACCGTCGCCATCCCGCCGTGACCGAGCCGCTGCACGATCTCGTAGCGGCCGATCCGTTGCAGCGGCCCGGCGGCGTCGCCGGCCGGCGTCGGCGGCGAGGCTGCGACGTCAGCGTTGCCGCGCGGCAACACTTTCGTCTCGGGTTCGGGCTCCATGGGGCGGACGGACGAGGGCACGCGGAAAGCCGCCTCGAACAGGGCGATAGTGGCACGATACGCCAATCCCCGCGTGTGATCATCTCCGCCACTTCGCAGCACGACGGCCCTGCGCCGGCCAAGGCCGACGAATCCGGCATACCCCGCAAGCCACGGCTCGGCGCCCCCCCACTCCTCCGCAAGCGCCGGCGCGGCGGGCCCCCGAGACCACTTTGCCCTACATCCGCAGAGGCGCAGCCGGAGGAGCAGATTTCATACCTATTCAACTCGCCGATTTTTCTGTATTTCACTTCACTGTCCGAGCACCGCCCCGCCGGGCACAATGCGAACTCGCTCCTTGCTTGGAGCACAATTTCTAGGTTAAAATAGGTGAGGAGATCTCGGAGATCTCTTCGGTCGGGCAAAAAATCTGTGATCCACCATCTCACAGCTCGACTGATCCACCAGGCTCCGCAGGCGGCACCGTCTGCGGTTTTCTCTTGGGAAGACAGGCACTTGGGTGATTCCGACCGCACCTCGCGGCACTCGCGCCACTTGCGCATCCTAGGGCAGTGTGGAATGGGCCTTGCGTGCGGGAAGCGCTTGACGTAGAGGCTGGAGAGCAGGAGCCACCAGGCGAAGGGAGGACAACATGGCGAAGCGACAGACCCGCAGGAGCATCTCGGTCAAGGGCATCACCTATCAGCGGCTGAAGGACTACTGCGAGTCCACGGGGCTCAGCGTCAGTGGCTACCTCGAAGACATCATTGCGGAAAAGCTCGACGCAGCCGGCGTCCCGGTCCCGACGATCGTCAAGCCTCGGCCGACGCAGAAGCACGTCGAGGGCGAGGAAATCGTCTCCCAGCACTTCACGTTCTAGCCGCGGGTCCGCAGCCAGCGAGCGCGCCGCTCGCCGCGCCGTCCCGCGTTTTTTCGCGCGCGCTCCCGCTCCCCCTCCCCCGAGCGCGCGCAACTCTTACCCAGCCCTTTGGCCGGGCCCGCTTCGTCGCTAAGCTCGCTCGCGGATGACCAAGAAGTACCTGCGAGCGGCCCAGACGCGCATCTCTCGACGCCAGGCTCTGCAGACGATGGGCGCGCTCGTCGGCGCGACCGCCCTCGGCTGCGGCGACGACGGGTCGCGCACCAGCGCCACCGCGCCCGGCGCCGGCGACTCGACCGGCGACCCGGCGAGCACCGGCGGCGCGGGGCCGACGACCGACGACCCGACGACCTCCGGCGCCGCCGGCAGCGAGGGCTCCGCCGGCGACGGCACGTCGACGACCGGCGACGACCCGACCACTTCCTCGTCGACCGGCGACGCGACCACCGGCGACCCCGTCGACGAGTGCGCCGCCGGCGACCTGACGCCCGAGCAGCTGCTCGCCGGCGTCGAGCACGTCGTCGTCCTGATGATGGAGAACCGCTCGTTCGACCACTACGTCGGCTCGCTCAAGTTCCTCGAGGGCCGCGCGGTCGACGGCCTGACCGGCGACGAGTCGAACCCGAGCCTCGGCCTCGGCACCGTCACCGTCTACAAGTCCGACGAGTGGCACCCGAAGGACCCGCCGCACGAGTGGGACGAGTGCCACGTCCAGTTCAACCTCGGCGACAACAACGGCTTCGTCTTCGAGAACGAGAAGAAGAACCCCGGCTACGCCGAGCAGGTGATGGGCTACCACGTCCGCGAGCAGCTGCCGGTCACCTACGGCCTGGTCGACAACTTCGCGCTGTGCGAGCGGTGGTTCGCCTCGGTGATGGGCCCGACCTGGCCGAACCGCTACTACATGACCGCGTGCAGCGCGGGCGGCGGCAAGTCGAACTTCCCGACGCCGTTCCTGAAGACGCTGTGGCACGCGTGCGACGACGCCGGCGTGACGAGCCGGATCTACTTCACCGACGTCCCGTGGGTCGCCGGCGCGTTCCCGCTGATCCCGACCGTGTGGGGCAAGCTCGCCGACGGCTTCGGCGGCTTCAGCCTCGACGCGCTGGTCAACCCGAACACGCTCGAGCGGTTCTTCGACGACGTCGCCGCCGGCGACCTGCCGAACTTCACGATCATCGACCCCGGCTTCACCTCCAACGACGACCACCCGGAGCACAGCCCGCAGCTCGGCCAGATCCTGATCGGCTCGGTCTACAAGGCGCTCGCCGAGAGCTCGATCTGGGACAAGACCCTGCTGATCGTCACCTACGACGAGCACGGCGGCTTCTACGACCACGTCGCCCCGCCGAAGACCGTCGACGACGAGCCCGAGTTCGAGCAGCTCGGCTTCCGCGTGCCGACGCTGGTGATCGGCCCGCGGGTCCGCCGCGGCTGCGTCGTCGACACCCAGTTCGACCACTGCTCGATCGGCGCGACGTTGATGCGCCGCTTCAAAATTGCGCCGCTCAACCAGCGCATGGCCCAGGCGAGCGACGTGTCGTCGTGCATCAACCCGGCCTACGTCGACGGCCCGCCGCCGCCGCCCCCGCCGCCGGTGCCGCTGGTCGACGTCTCGATCAACGACATCACCGCCCGCGTCGGCCGCGTCACCAGCCAGAAGGAGCTGTTCGAGCTCGCCGGCGTGACGCTCGACGAGGCCTTCCGCGCGAAGGTCCTCGAGTCGACGATGCGCCTCCTGAAGCGCGCCGAGCAGCTCCGCGTCGCCCGCGTCCGCGCGTGAGCCGTCACAGCTCGCGCCAGCCGCCGCGCCGCCGCAGCTCGAACGCCCCGAAGCGGACGTCGAGCACCAGCTCGGCCGTCGCGAACGGGAACCACGCCTGCGCCGTCAACCCGACGCGCCGCGTCCCGAAGCGCACGTGCAGCCCGCCGGCGACCCGGTCGCGCACCGCGTACGCCGTCCCCGTCTCGAGGTCCTCCGGCGTCAGGAACCTCAGCGCCTCGCGCCCGCGGCCCCACCCGAGGTCGAACCCGCCGGTCAGCCACGCCTGCGACACGCTGACGCTCGCCAGCAGATAGTGCGCGCGCCGCTGGAACTCGATCGTCGTCGCGTCGCCGTCGTCGCGCGTCGGCGGGTACAGCACCTGCGTGTACATCGCGCCGACCTCGAGCAGCCGCCCGCGGTAGAACGCGACCGCGAGCTTCGGCGTCCACTGCGGCCGCGCCTGTCCCGAGAGCCAGTGGGCCGTCGCGCCGAGCGTCAGGTGGTCGAGCACGCCGAGCGACAGCTCGAGCCGGTAGAGGTGCGGCACGCCGAGCCCGGCCGCGACGCCGATCACGCCGTGGTCGAGGTGCCGCGCCGAACGTGCGACGGGGCGAGCGAGGTACGCCCGCAGCCGCTCGCGCGCCGACCGTCGCGGCGGCTCGGGGACGGGCACTTGCGGAACCTCAATTCGTGGCGATGCTGCCGGGGTTTCGGCGAGCATCACGGCCGCGGTGACGAGCGAGAGCAGCAACGCGACGGCATTGAAGCGCAAACCGTGAGGATGCTCAACCTTTCCCGGCCTGCAGCCGTCCCGCATACTCGAGCACGGAGCCCAACATGACGAAAAAGCCCCTCTCTCGCGCCATCTACATCGTCGCGGCCAAGCGCACGCCCTTCGGCACCTTCGGCGGCGCGCTCAAGGACCTCTCGGCGACCGACCTCGCGGTCGTCGCCGCCAAGGCCGCCCTGCAGGCCGGCGGCGTCAGCCCCGAGGTCGTCGACCACGTCGTGTTCGGCAACGTCGCCCAGACCGCGGCCGACGCGATCTACCTCGCGCGCCACGTCGGCCTCAAGAGCGGCGTCCCGATCCCCGTCCCCGCGCTGACCGTCAACCGCCTGTGCGGCTCGGGCTTCCAGGCGGTCGTCAACGGCGCCCAGGAGATCCTCCTCGGCGACGCCGAGATCACCCTCGTCGGCGGCAGCGAGAGCATGAGCCAGGCCCCGCACGTCGCCCGCGGCCTGCGCTGGGGCGCCCGCCTCGGCGTCGACCTCAAGCTCGAGGACAGCCTGTGGAGCTCGCTGACCGACCCCTACGCCGGCTGCGCGATGGCGATCACCGCCGAGAACCTCGCCGAGAAGTATAGCATCCCCCGCGAGGCTTGCGACGCCTACGGCCTGTCGAGCCAGCAGCGGTGGGCCGCCGCGCAGGACGCCGGCCGCTTCGCCGCCGAGCTCGCCCCGATCGAGCTCAAGGCGAAGAAGGGCACCACCCTGTTCACCACCGACGAGCACCCGCGCCGCGACGCCAACCTCGAGGGCATGGCCAAGCTGCCCGCCTCCTTCAAGAAGGACGGCGTCGTCACCGCCGGCAACGCGTCCGGCATCTGCGACGGCGCCGCCGCGCTCGTCCTCGCCAGCGAGGAGGCCGTCCAGCGCCACGGCCTGAAGCCGCTCGCCCGCCTCGTCCAGTGGCACGTCGCCGGCGTCGAGCCGACGATCATGGGCATCGGCCCCGTCCCGGCGATCCGCGGCGCCCTCGCCCGCGCCGGCCTCGACCAGTCCGACATCGACCTGTTCGAGATCAACGAGGCCTTCGCCGCCCAGTACCTCGCCTGCGAGAAGGAGCTCGGCCTCGACCGCGGCAAGACCAACGTCGACGGCGGCGCGATCGCCCTCGGCCACCCGCTCGGCGCCTCCGGGGCCCGGATCACCGCCCACCTCGTCCACGAGCTGAAGCGCCGCGGCGGCCGCTACGCCGTCGGCTCCGCCTGCATCGGCGGCGGCCAGGGCATCGCCGTCGTGCTCGAGAACGCCTGACCTTCAGGCCCTGTCCGGGTGTTTCTGCTCAAAGGGTCAGGAACACCTGGACAGCCACCAGCACCCCGAGCCCGAGCAGGATCAAGAGCGGCAGCCTCGTCTCGAGCCCCGGCTGCTCCTCGAGCTCCTCGATCGTGCGCAGGTGCAGCGGGCCGGTCTTGATCTGGCGCCGCGGCACCGCGACGTCGGCGTCGTCATGGGCGTCGACCTCGTCGCGCGCCGGTCGGACCGCGACCACGCGTCGCCGCGGCTCCGTCCCACCTGTCTCGTCGGCCACCTGCACGTCTCCCTTGATGCCCGCGATCCATGATCACCGCAAGTTCGCGGCGCCGACGCCGGCATAACTTGCTCCCGGCCAGACCACGCGCGCGTCCGGCCGGGCCGCGCCGGTCACCGGCCCGCGGGCCGAGTCCGCCCGCCGACCCGGGCCTCGCTCGCCGCGCGCAGGGCGGAAGCGAGACCCGCCGCGCGCTCGCGGACCTCCGCGACGGTGGTCGCCACCAGCGCCCCGATCACCGCCGCGCCGCTCGCCCCCGCCTCGACGCAGCGCAGCGCGTCCGCGGCCCCGAGCCCGCCGATCGCCACGACCGGATGCGGGGAGATCTCGCACACCGCCCGCAGCGCGTCGAAGCCGACGCAGGGATCCGGATTCGCCTTCGAGCGGGTCGGGAGGATCGGGCCGAACCCGATGTAATCGACCGGCAAGCCGGCGCTCGCCACGACCTGCTCCCGATTATGCGTCGACAGCCCGACGAGCCACCCCGACGCCGACCCCCGCCGCAGCTCGGCGAGCACCTCGCCCCACGGCCGACCGTCAGCGAGATCGGCCAGGTCCTCTTGCCCGAGGTGGACCCCGTCGGCCAGCCGCCCAGCCGCGACGTCGTCGTCGACGATCAGCGAGGCCTCGACCGCCCGCACGATCGGCAGCAACCTGCCCACCAGTTCGGCCCGCTCCGCCCCGGTCGCCCGCTTGGCTCGAAGCTGCAAAATCTTCGGACCGATCTCCATGACCCCGCCGAGCAGCCCGCGCGCCGCCTCGTCCGGCGCCAGCCCACCGGCGTGCGGCACATCGAGGATCGCGTACAGCCCGCGCCAGCTCGGCGTCGATGAATTCATCGTCAGGTTCGGCTTTAGCACGCATCCGCGTCCCCCCGTCGCAGTGACCCGCCCGCGCTGCGTGTCCATACTCTCGCGTAGAGGCAGGTCCCATGACCGATTTATTCGCCGCGCGCGCCCAGATGGCGATGTCGCTGGCCTTCCACATCCTGTTCGCGATCGTCGGCATGGCGATGCCGCTGCTGATGCTGCTCGCCGAGCGCCGGTACCACCGAACCGGCGACCCGGTGTACCGCGAGCTCGCGCGCCGCTGGTCGAAGGGCACCGCGATCATGTTCGCCGTCGGCGCCGTCTCCGGCACCGCCCTCTCCTTCGAGCTCGGCCTCTTGTGGCCGACCTTCATGGAGTTCGCCGGCCCGATCATCGGCATGCCGTTCTCGCTCGAGGGCTTCGCGTTCTTCCTCGAGGCGATCTTCCTCGGCGTCTACCTCTACGGGTGGGATCGCGTCAGCCCGCGCGCGCACATGTTCGCCGGCCTGATGGTCCTGCTCTCCGGGACAGCCTCGGCGGTGTTCGTCCTGTGCGCCAACGCCTGGATGAACACCCCCGCCGGCTTCACCCTGGACGCCGCCGGCGAGCTCGTCAGCGTCGACCCGTTCGCCGCGATGTGGAACCCCGCCGCGCTGAGCGAGGGCCTGCACATGACCACCGCCGCCTTCGCCGCGGTCGGCTTCGCCGTCGCCGGGGTCCACGCCGCGATGCTCCTGCGCGGCGCCCGGCGCGACTTCCACCGCGCCGCCCTGCGGATCGCCCTCACCGTCGGCTCGATCTTCGCGCTCGTCCAGCCGCTGACCGGCGACCTCGCCGCCAAGCACGTCGCCGAGCACCAGCCGGTCAAGCTCGCGGCGATGGAGGGCCACTGGGACACCGAGCGCGGCGCCTCGTTCCAGATCCTCGGCTGGCCCGACGAACAGGCCGAGGTCACCCGCTGGGCGATCGAGGTCCCCTACGTGCTCAGCTTCCTCGCGTTCGGCGACCCGAACGCCGAGGTCAAGGGCCTCAAGGAGTTCCCCAGGGAAGATCGCCCGCCGGTCGCCGTCGTCCACGTCGCCTTTCAGATCATGGTCGGCTGCGGCCTGGCGATGATCGCCGTCGCCGGCCTCGGCGCGCTGTTCTGGCTGCGCCGCCGCCCGCTGCCCGACTGGTACCTGCGCGTCCTCGTGTTCGCCGCCCCGCTCGGCGTGATCGCGATCGAGGCCGGCTGGACGGTCACCGAGGTCGGGCGCCAGCCGTGGATCGTCCACGGTCTGATGCGCACCGCCGACGCCGTCACGCCGATGCCGCACCTGAACATCCCGTTCCTCGCGTTCACCGCGCTGTACGGCCTGCTCGGCGCGACGGTGATCGTCCTGCTGCGCCGCCAGGTGTTCGCCGCCGAGAGCCCGGCCCTGAGCGCCTCGCACATGTCTCTCAAGACATCCGACCCGGAGGCCGCCGATGCTCCCTGAGCTGACCCCCGAGCTGCTCGTCGCCGGCGTGATGCTCGTCGCGCTGATCCTCTACACCCTGACCGGCGGCGCCGACTTCGGCGGCGGCGTGTGGGACCTGCTCGCCACCGGCCCGCGCCGGCAGGCCCAGCGCGATCTGATCGACCGCTCGATCGGCCCGATCTGGGAGGCCAACCACGTCTGGCTGATCCTCGTCGTCGTCCTGCTGTTCGTCTGCTTCCCGTCGGTGTTCGCCGCCGTCAGCACCGCGCTGCACATCCCGCTCGCGCTGATGCTCGTCGGCGTGGTCCTGCGCGGCTCGGCGTGGGCGTTCCGCCACTACGACCCGCTGCACGGCGAAGGCGCGATCCGCTGGGGCCGCGTGTTCGCGATCGCCAGCCTCGTCACCCCGGTCACCCTCGGCGTCGTGCTCGGCGCGCTGAGCACCGACATCGCCGTCGACCCGGCCACCGGCCGCGTCGCCACCGACTTCGTCTCGCAGTGGCTCGCCCCCTACCCGTTCGCCGTCGGCCTGTTCACCCTCGCGCTGTTCGCCTTCCTCGCCGCCGTCTACCTCACCAACGAGACGACCGACGCCGACCTGCGCGCCGACTTCCGCGCCCGCGCGCTCGCCTCCGCGATCACCGTCGGCGCGGCCGCGCTGCTCGCCTACCTCGTCGCCCCGCCGCCGATCCGTTCTGACCTTTCGGCCAGCCCGTGGGCGCTTCCGCTGCACCTCGCGACCGGCGCCGCGGCGATCACCGCGATCGCCGGCCTCGTGACCCGCCGCGACCACCTCGCGCGCCTCGCCGCCGCCGCGCAGGCGACCCTGATCGTCGTCGGCTGGGCCGCCTCGCAGTACCCCTTCCTCGCCTACCCCGGCTACACGATCGCCGGCTCGGCCGCGCCGCGATCGATCCTCGTCCCCGTGCTCGTCGCCCTCGCCGCGGGCGGGCTCGTCCTCGTCCCCGCGCTCGCCTACCTCTACCTCGTGTTCAAGCGGCGCCCGCAGCCCGCGTGACCGGCGCGTGAGCTTCGCCCCGGCGCGCGGGCTCGCGCGGGCGCGCGCCGCTGCTATCTTCTCGCGCCATGGCACGCAGCAGCCGCCGCAGCAGCGGGCAGCACGTCCCGATCAACGAGCCCGGCGTCGAGTGGGACCTCGCGAGCGCCGTCAAGCCGACGATCGCCGCCGACCGCCCGTTCCGCCTGGTCACCCAGTTCGAGCCCGCCGGCGGCCAGCCCGCGGCGATCGAGCAGCTCGTCGCGGGCGTCCAGCGCGGCGACCGCTACCAGCACCTGCTCGGCATCACCGGCTCGGGCAAGACCTTCACCGTCGCCAACGTGATCGCCCAGGTCCAGCGCCCGACGCTGATCCTCGCCCACAACAAGACCCTCGCCGCCCAGCTCTACGGCGAGTTCAAGGCGCTGTTCCCTGACAACGCGGTCGAGTACTTCGTCTCCTACTACGACTACTATCAGCCCGAGGCGTACATCCCGTCGACCGACACCTTCATCGAGAAGGACTCGGCGATCAACGAGCAGATCGACCGCCTGCGCCACGCCGCGACCTACTCGCTGCTCAGCCGGCGCGACGTGATCATCATCGCCAGCGTCTCCTGCATCTACGGCATCGGCGCCGCCGAGGCCTACTACGGCATGGTCGCCACCGTCACCGTCGGCGAGAGCCTCGACCGCGACCAGCTGCTGCGCCGCCTCGTCGAGATGCAGTACGAGCGCAACGACATCGACTTCCACCGCGGCACCTTCCGCGTCCGCGGCGACGTCGTCGAGGTCTTCCCGGCGTACGAGGACGAGAAGGCGGTCCGGATCGAGTTCTTCGGCGACGAGGTCGAGGCGATCCGCGAGGTCGACGCGCTGCGCGGCTCGGTCCGCGGCAGCATGCAGCGCGTCACGATCTTCCCCGCCAGCCACTACGTCACCCCCGCCTCGCAGCTGCGCCGCGCGATCTCGAGCATCAAGCACGAGCTGCACGACCGGCTCGTCGAGCTCAAGGAGAAGATCCGGCTCGTCGAGGCCCAACGGCTCGAGCAGCGGACGATGTTCGACCTCGAGATGCTCGAGGAGATGGGCTTTTGCTCCGGCATCGAGAACTACTCGCGCCACCTGACCGCCCGCAAGCCCGGCGAGCCGCCGCCGACCCTGCTCGACTACTTCCCGAGCGACTACCTGACGATCATCGACGAGTCGCACCAGACGATCCCGCAGGTCGGCGCGATGTACAACGGCGACCGCAGCCGCAAGACCACCCTCGTCGAGCACGGCTTCCGCCTGCCGTCGGCGCTCGACAACCGCCCGCTCAAGTTCGAGGAGTGGGAGCAGCGGCTCCACCAGGTGATCTTCATGAGCGCGACCCCGGCCGAGTACGAGCTGCGCAAGACCGAGGGCGTCGTCGTCGAGCAGATCATCCGCCCGACCGGCCTGCTCGACCCGGAGATCACGGTCCGCCCGATCGCCGGCCAGGTCGACGACCTGCTGGCCGAGATCCGCCTGCGCCTCGCCAAGAACGAGCGCGTGCTCGTCACCACCCTGACCAAGCGCATGGCCGAGGACCTGACCGAGTACTACACCGACCTCGGCCTCAAGGTCCGCTACCTCCACTCCGACGTCGAGACGCTCGAGCGCGTCGAGATCCTCCGCGGCCTGCGACGCGGCGAGTTCGACGTGCTCGTCGGCATCAACCTGCTGCGCGAGGGCCTCGACCTGCCCGAGGTCAGCCTGGTCGCGATCCTCGACGCCGACAAGGAGGGCTTCTTGCGCGAGTACAAGAGCCTGATCCAGACCTGCGGCCGCGCGGCGCGCAACCTCCACGGCACCGTGATCATGTACGCCGACCGCGTCACCGACAGCATGCGCGCGTGCATCGACGAGACCCAGCGCCGCCGCGAGGCGCAGGCCGAGTACAACCGCGAGCACGGGATCGTGCCGCGCAGCACCCACGCGGCGATCAACCCGCTCGAGGCCGAGAACAAGCCCGCCGCCGAGCCGAAGGCCGGCAAGGGCAAGGGCCCGGCCGCCGAGCTGCCGGTCGGCCTCGGCCCGATCGGCGACGCCGAGCTGCTGCCCGAGGAGATCGACGGCCGGATCACCGAGCTGCGCGCGCAGATGGTCGAGCTCGCCAAGGCCCTCCGCTACGAGGAGGCCGCCCGGATCCGCGACCGGATCCGCGTGCTCGAGGCGCGCCGCCTCGAGTTCGTCGCCGCCTGACGCCTGTCTGCACGGACATGTCCGAAGAGAAGCTCGACTCCGCCCGCGACCAGCACGAGCGCCGCTACATGGCCGCGCTCGCCCACCGGATCCGCACGATCCGCGAGGAGCGCGGCCTGACCCAGCAGGCCGTCGCCCGCGCCGCCGGGATCGCGACCGACATGGTCAGCCGCCTCGAGAACGGCCACTACACGAGCCCAGGCCTGCGCACGCTCGTGCGGATCGCCGAGGGTATGGGCGTCTCGCTCGCCGAGCTGCTGCCCGAGCTGCCGGGCCCCGCCGCGACCCCCGAGGGCGCCCTGCTCGCGCAGCTCAGCGCCCTGGCGATGCGGGCCGACCTGGCCGAGCTCGAGCTGCTCGTCGACCTCGCCAGGGTCGTCGTCGGCCGCGACCGCCGGCGCTGACGAACGAACAAAGAAAACGCGGGGCCGCCTCGGCTGCCCCGCGTGTCGCGTGGTCGACGAGGACCGGGCTAGAACTTGAGGGCGAGGCCGCCGGCCGTCGGGACGAACGCGGTCTTGGCCTGCTTCGGGTCCCAGCGCTCCCACTTCTTGTAGCGGGCGCGGTAGGTGAGGCCGACGGCGAGCAGCACCGCGCCGAGCAGCGCGACGGTGCCGGTCGCGGGGACGGCGAAGGTCGCGTTGTCGCGGTTTCTGCACGCGAACGAGTTCTCGAGCTCGGTGCAGCGGGTCAAGAAGAAGGTCGTGAGCACGCCGGCGACGCCGAGGCCGAGCAGGGTGCCGCCGGCGATCATCAGGCCGGTGCCCTTGGCCTTGTACTTGCCGTTGCCGAGGGTCGGCTCGGGCGGGCGCTCGGGACCCTCGGGGAGGACCGGCGCCGTCTCGGGCGGCGGCTCGACGGCCTTGTCCTCGGCGGGCTTGTCCTCCTCGACGGGCACGGCGTCGACCGGGGCGCCCTCGGCGGGCGCGTCGGTCGGCGCAGCCGCGTCGGTCGGCGCGGCCGCGTCGGTCGGCGGCGGCGTCTCCGGGCCGGCCGGCGGGGTCGAAGTGGCCGTGGCGCCGGCGCTGGCCGGCTGAGCGGGCGCGGCCGGAGCCGCGAGGCCCGGCAGCGGGACGAGGGCAACGGCGAGGACGGTTGCGACGAACGATCGAGGGAGCATGGCTAGCACCGGCGCTGTCCGGGAGTATCGTACGGGTCGCGACTGCTCACAAGCCCCAAGCGCTCCGACCCGATCGGACCCTCGTGGGACCCGCCCGTCCGACCAGCGCAAATTCCGCCATTCTTTTGGGGGTTTCTTTGTATGCCGATGCTCGCCGACCTCGATGACCCACCCCGCTCCCGCGCCCGCGACCTGATGTTCGGCGCCCTGCTCGGCCTGCCGATCGTCGGCCTCGTCGCGTGGTTCATCGTCCCCGGGATCTTCGGCGTCATCACCGGCAACGCCGGCTCCTACGACCAGCGCCTGCGCGCCGAGGACGGGTACATGCAAACGCTCTGCACCGAGGCGATGGTCCTCCCCCGCGACGAGGACCTGTGCAAGTGCGTGCTCGCCGTCGACGTGCCCTCGCTCGACTGCCGCCCGCCGTTCCTCCGCTGGAGCCTCGACCGCCACAAGGAGGCCTGCGCCGACCGCGAGACCCACCGCAGGTCGCTGACCTTCTGCTCCTGCGTCGACGCCGTCGCCGAGCGCGCCGCCAAGGCCGGCGACGCCGAGGCCGCCCGCGTCGAGGCCCTGCGCGTCAGCAAGTGCATCGAGCTGCCCGACGCGTTCCCGCTGCCCGAGCTCGCCGCCCTCGCCCCGGCGACCCCGGCCGGCTGACAGGCGCCCGGCCGGCGCGGCTTCAGGCGCCTGTCCGGAGCGCCCTGTCCTCCAGGACATAGCGCATGCGCCAGACCCGCTGGCCGCGGCGCAGCGTGATCGTCTCGCGCCGGCTCTCGGCGTCGAACGGGTTGCCCCGCCAGAAGCCCCACGGCCCGGCGAGGTTGCGCAGGCCGAGCCGCTCGAGCGCCGGGTCCTCGACGTTCGCCATGATCTCGAGCGCGACATCGAACACGTCGCTGGCGACGTGCAGCTCGCCGCCGGGCCGCAGCTGCCGGGCGAGCGCCTCGACCAGCGCCGGCTCGATCACCCGCCGCTTGTGGTGGCGCTCCTTGACCCACGGGTCGGGGAACAGCAGGTGGAACCGGTCGACGCTCGCCGGCGCGAACACGCGGTCGATGTCGACGTTGAGGTTCGTGTACTGGAAGACCAGGTTCGCCAGACCGGCCTCCTCGGCGCGCCGGCGGTTGCGGGCGAGGCACGGCTCGCGGATGTCGAGGCCGACGACCAGCCAGTCGGGGTGCGCGGCGGCGAGCCCGAAGCTGAAGTCGGCGTCGGCGCAGCCGAGCTCGGCCTCGACCGGGCAGTCCGCCGGCAGGTGCGCCGGACGGACGACGGGCCTCGCTCGCGGCGCCATGAAGTGCGCGCTGAGCGGGTTGACGTGCTGGCGGATCTTCCGCATGTCGCCCGCGTGTCCGGAGGACCAGGTGTTCGAAGGGCCAGGCGGCCGCGTCAGGCCTTGGGCTTGGCGGCGGCCGGGATCTTGGCGGCGTCGGCGAGGAAGCGCGCGAGGCCGACGTCGGTCAGCGGGTGCTTGATCAGCTGGAACAGCACCTTGAACGGCACGGTGCACACGTGCGCGCCGATCTTGATCGCGTCGAGCACGTGCAGCGGCGAGCGCACCGACGCGACCAGCACCTCGGTGGTGTAGCCGTAGTTGGTGTACGCGGTGACGATCTGGTCGACGAGGTCCATGCCCTCGTGGCCGACGTCGTCGAGCCGGCCGACGAACGGCGAGATGTAGGTCGCGCCGGCCTTGGCCGCCAGCACCGCCTGGATCGGCGAGAAGCACAGCGTCACGTTGGTCTTGATGCCCTCGCCGGTCAGCGTCTTGACGACCCGCAGGCCCTCGGCGATGAGCGGGATCTTGACGACGATGTTCGGGGCGATCGACGCCAGCTCGTGCGCCTCGTCGAGCATCTCCTGGTACGTCGTCGCCAGCACCTCGCCGCTGACCGGCCCGGGGACGATTCCGCAGATGTCGGCGAGCACCGACCGCATGTCGCGCCCGGTCGCCGCGACGAGGCTCGGGTTGGTGGTGACGCCGTCGAGGAGGCCCATCGCGGCCGCCTCGCGGATCTCGTTCACGTCCGCCGTATCGATGAAGAGCTTCACGGGCGCCCCATAGCACACGGCGGGGCGCGCTTGTCAATGCGTCAGGACCGCACTAGCCTCCCGCGCCCATGCCCCGCCTCGGTGTGATCCTCCAGGACGAGCACGCCCTCCGCGCCGCGCGACCCGACGACCCGGTCGACCTGGTGCTGCTGCGCTCGACGTTGCTCAACCCCCCTCGCGCCGCGGCCGCCCGCGCCGTCGCCGAACACGTCCGCGCCGCGCACCCGCGCGCGGCGATCGTGCCGTACGTCTGGCACCTCGTCAGCCACACCGAGGAGGACGGGCTGCGCGAGATGGGCACCCGCGCGCTGCCCGGCGAGCCGCGCAAGTTCGGCCACCTGCAGGACACGCCCGAGGTCCGCAGCGCGTGGGAGATCAGCCTGCGCTGCGCCCAGGAGATGGGCAGCCGGGCGATGGTGCTGCGCACGCCGGCGAGCTTCACCCCCAGCAGCATGAACCACGCCCGGTTGACGGCGTTCGCCGGGGCGCGCGCCGCCGAGGGCATCGAGCTGGTGTGGGAGACCGACGGGCTGTGGGAGCCGGCCGCGACGCTCGCGCTGGCGCGCAAGCTCGGGATCTGGACGATCGTGCCGGCGTTCGAGGGCACCGGCCGACCGATCCCGCAGGAGTACGAGCGCCGCTGGCTGCGCGTCGACGGCGTGGGCCCGACCGAGCGCCTCCGCGGGGTGCTCGCCGAGAGCCTGATGCACGCGCTCGACGCCAAGGACGCGCTCGCCGACGCGACCGTGCTGTTCGGCGGCCCGCGCGGCCACGCGAACCTGCGCGCGTTCGCCCAGACGCTCGAGCAGATCGAGGTCGAGGACTAGTGCCGGGCCCGGGGCCTGGCGATACCACCTCGCTTGGTCTCGTCGCCGCTGGCTTCGTTGGCGAAACTCGTAGTACGGCCCAGTACAACTTCGTTTCGCCGCCTCGCCAGCGACGACGATCCCTGCGCGAGGCGGCATCGCCAGGCCCCGGGCCCGGCACTAGCCGGCGACCCGGTCACGGCGGCCTGCCGCGTCGCCGCAGCACGCGACCGCGAAGCGCCGGCCGGCGGCACGCCCGGGCACGGCATGCGACATCGCGCATTTGCAGTGCGTGGCGCGCGCCGGCTCGCCCGAGGTCGGGGGGTCAGCGCAGCGGCGTGCGTCCGGGCGCGCAGCCGGGGCCTGGGCAGCCGGCGGCGATTTTCGCGCGAAGCAGAGGCGATCAGGCGGCCGGCTGGCGCTTGGAGGCCTTCTTGCCCGCCTTCTTGCCCGCCTTCTTCGCACCGGCCTTGGCGGTCTTCTTCGCGCCACCGGCCTTCTTGGCGGCCTTCTTGCCCGCCTTCTTGGCGGTCTTCTTGCCGGTCTTCTTGGCGGCCTTCTTGCCCGCCTTCTTGGCGGCCTTCTTGCCCGCCTTCTTCGCGCCGCCGGTCTTGGCGGTCTTCTTGGCGGCGGCCTTCTTGCCCGCCTTCTTGCCCGCCTTCTTCTTGGCGGCCTTGCGCTTGGAGGCCTTCTTGCCCTCCTCGGGCGCGTTGTCCTGGGTCGTCTGGTCAGTGAGCATCGTGTGGTCCCTCCTTCAGGGGCTACGTGCTCAAAACGCTACATATAAGGAGCATGTAGTGTCAACGCCAATTAACATCTTTTTTACTCAATTATAGGAAGGTGAACGATCTTTGTAACACGTTAAGCATCTGTAAGTCGGGTTTGCTAGGTTTAAGGCTTGTATTCGCGCGCTTGACCGGCCTTTGACGCGGCTTCGGCGTCATTACCGCGTGAGATATCTCCAAGGCCTCGGACCCGTCGGTCTCGGCTTGCGAGGACGGCTCCGCTGAGTGACAACATGCCGCCATGCTCACGATCGATTGGACCTCCGAGGAACCTGCCGACGCCGGCCATCACGTGCTCGCGGTCGCTGTCTCCAGCGCCGACTGCGCCGAGACCGTCGAGCGGCGGTTCGGCGGCCCGATCGCGCGGGCGGCCCAGGCGGCGCGGTTCCGCGGGCGGCCCGGTGAGAAGTTCGCCTTCTTGCGCGAGCGCGGCGGGCACCCGCAGCAGGTGGTCCTGTTCGGTGCGGGTACGGGACCCCACACCGCTGCGACGGTCCGGTCGCTCGCGTTCGACGCGGTGCGGGCGGGCCAGGCGGCCGGCGTCGGCCAGGTCGTCGTCGACCTGCGGGCGCTCGCGGCCGGCGGCGACGTCGTCCACTTCGGCGAGCTGGTCGCGCAGGGCCTGGGGCTCGGGACCTACCGCTACGACCGGTGGTTCTCGTCGGCCGAGAAGAAGCAGCCGCCGTCGGTCGGCCACGTCACCGTCGTCGTCGGCGAGACCGCGGCGGCCGAGGGCGGGGCGCGCGGGCAGATCGTCGCGGCCGCGGTCGCCAAGGCGCGCGACCTGGTCAATGGGCCAGCCAACCTGATCACCCCGAGCTACCTCGCCGACGTCGCCCACGCGATCGCCGGGGCGCACGCCGACCGCGTCCGCTGCACCGTGCTCGAGCGCGAGGACTGCGAGCGCCTCGGCATGGGCTGCTACCTCGCGGTCGCCCGCGGCAGCGCGCAGCCGCCGAAGTTCATCCACCTGCAGTACACCCCGCAGGGCGCCAGCAAGGGCCGCGTGTGCCTGGTCGGCAAGGGCGTGACGTTCGACTCCGGCGGCCTGTCGCTCAAGCCGAGCGACGCGATGATGGGCATGAAGATGGACATGGGCGGCGCGGCCGCGGTGCTATGCGCGCTCGAGGGCGCGGCCAAGCTCGGCGTGCCGTGGGAGGTCCACGCGATCGTCGCGGCGACCGAGAACATGATCGGCGGCGACGCCTACCGGCTCGGCGACGTGCTGACCGCGAGCAACGGCAAGACGGTCGAGATCGACAACACCGACGCCGAGGGCCGCCTGACCCTCGCCGACGCGCTGGTCTACGCCGGCAAGCTGCAGCCGACCTACACGCTCGACTTCGCTACGCTGACCGGCGCCTGCATCATCGCCCTGGGGCCGCACATCGCCGGCGTGATGTCGAAGGACGACGAGCTCGTCGGCCTGTGGACCCGCGCGAGCGAGCGCGTCGGCGAGGACATGTGGCGCCTGCCGCTGCCCGACGCGCTCAAGGAGCTGCTGCGCAGCCCGATCGCCGACATGCGCAACACCGGCGACCGCCCGGGCGGCGCGATCACGGCCGGCCTGTTCCTGTCGGAGTTCACCGCCGGCCAGCGGTGGATGCACGTCGACATCGCCGGCCCGGCGATGGTCAAAAAGCCGTTCGGCGTGTGCGACGAGGGCGGCTCCGGCTTCCCGGTGGCGACGATCCTCGAGTTCCTGCAGCGCGCGTGAGCACGCGCCTGGCCGTCGGGCCAGGCGCGCACGGACAGGGCCGAAAAGACAGTCGAGCCCGGCGGGTCAGTTGAGGTACTTGACCTCGGTGATCACGCCGTTCTCGACCGCGATCTCGACCTCGCTCGAGGTGCCGTCGCACTCGAGGTTGCTGGCGACGTAGCGGCCGACCCGCGGGCCGCTCGTGCAGCGGATGAAGGTGTGGAAGCGGATCGCCCGCCCGCCCTTGCTCTCCTGCGTGTCCGCCGGCGGGCCCCAGGCCATGAACGCCGTGAACTCGCGGAAGCCGGCCTTGACCTCGCCGCGCTTGGCCGCGTCGCGCTCCTCCGGCGGCAGCTCCATCCACTTGGCCCACAGGCCTTTTTGCTCGAGGAACGGCTGGCGCTGGGTCTCCTTGAGCTTGAGGAAAGCGGTCCGGTCCTCGGGCGAGGGCAGGTTGTAGTAAAATTGCCGGTCCGGGGAGGGCAATCGATCCGGCGTGAGGGCGCACGCCAGGGGGCCGGCGAACAGGAGGCCGAGGAGCAGCTGGCGAGCGAGGCTCGGTCGAGGCATGGGGCGCATGATAGGAAAGCCGCGTGGCGGTTCAAGAATGCGGCGATCCCTCCGCCACGGCAGGGTCACGGACAGGTGGAGTTCCTCACAGGTACCCTCCGCCGTTGGAGAGGCCCGGTGTTCGCCGCCGCTCCTGGGGCATTGACAAAATTGCGCCAATTCTTTAGGGTTTCTCGGCTTTTAGGCTGGCGCAGGCCGTCTTTGAAGGCGCTCCATGAGCGAGTTCAACATCGGTGACAAGGCCGTCTACCCCGGCCACGGCGTCGCGGAGGTCACGGGCGTCGAGCGACGAGAGATCGCGGGCTCGGCGATGGAGTTCTACGTGCTCCGGGTCCTTGAGAACGACATGAAGGTGATGGTCCCGAAGAAGAACGCGGGACAGGTCGGGCTCCGGCGCATCGTCGACAAGCGGCAGGTCCAGGAGGTCTACGAGGTCCTGACCCGGCGCGGCGAGAAAATCTCGACCGCGACGTGGAACCGCCGTTACCGCGAGTACATGGAGAAGATCAAGACCGGCTCGCTGCCGGAGATCGCCAGCGTCCTGCGCGACCTGTGCCTGCTGCGCACCGACAAGGACCTGTCGTTCGGCGAGCGCAAGATGCTCGACACCGCCCGCACGCTGCTGGTGCAGGAGCTCGCGCTCGCCAAGGGCGTCCACGACGTCGACGTCGTCCGCGAGCTCGACGAGATGTTCCCGCTGCAGGCCTGAGGGCGCGCGGGCCGCGACCTCACAGGTCGGCGGTCCGCATGAACATCGGCTGGGCGATCAGCCACAGGCTGAGCACGCTCATGCCGATCATGCCGACCATCATCACGAGGTGGACGCGCAGCGCCGCGCCGCGGTCGTCGGCGTAGAGGCGGTTCGCCTCGCGCTGGGCGACGTAGATGCCGTAGATGTGGCCGATGACGACGAGGCCGACCTGGACGTACCAGATCGTCTCGGGCGACCACAGGGCGGTCAGCGGCGCGCGGGCGGTCCCGAAGAAGTCGTGGCCCCAGCCGAGCGGGTCCGAGACGAGGCGGCGCAGCTTGGACCACTCCCAGAACACGTGCACCGCGTTGTGGGCGAGGTGATAAAAGAGCGCGATCGGCAGCAGCGTGTAGCTGAACTTGATGAACAGCTTGCGGGTGGTGATGTCGCGCCGGCCGCTGGCGAGCCGCATCGCCCAGCACAACGCGGCGTAGATCAGGCCCGGGCCGACGATGCAGGCGAGCATCATCACCGTGAAGGTCATCAGGCCGCCGGCGCTGCCGGAGAAGCCGAGCACGTCGCCGCCGAGGAGCGCCGTCTGGCCGTCGATGATCGCGGCGCGCAGGCTGTTCTCCCACTCCATCCACAGCGGGATCATCGCCGCGCCGTGGAAGGCGCTGACGATGAACACCAGCAGCGCCATGTAGGCCTCGTCGGCGCGCGAGCGGTGCGAGTGCAGCACGTCCTCGCCGCTCGGCCGGAGGTTCAGGGCGATGTTGTCGTGCGGGCAGCTCTTGACGCACTCGGTGCAGAGCGTGCAGTACTGGTTCTCGTTCATCGCCCCCATGAACTCGTGCGTCGGGCAGGGGTACCCGCGCTCGCTGCCGCGGTAGCAGTCCTTGGTCTTGCAGGTGCGGCAGATCTCGCCGTCGCGGCGGCGCAGCTCGATCATGCCCATCATCGCGTACTGGCCGGACACGCGGCCGACGTAGCAGACGTAGCGGCACATCGCCTTGCGCTCGTACACGACCAGCAGCACCCAGCTGAGGGCGATCATGAAGATCCCGAGCACCGACGTCAGCCACGGGCGGTTGGCCGCGTCGAACACGATCTCGAGCCACGTGATGAAGGCGAACAGCACGATCGCCGGCCACATCCACAGCTTGAACCGCGGGTACTTCTTCGCCAGCGACTTGACCTTGACGACCTTGGTGAAGCTGCCGCGCATGATCCAGTCCGGGATCGCGGTCCACGGGCACATGAAGCACCACAGGTTGCCGAACAGCAGCACCATGAAGATCAGGCCGATCCACCAGATGTTCCAGGTGAGCACCGGCGCGAGGTTTCTGCCCGGCTCCTGCGTGCCGACGAGGCCGATCACGATCACCGCGAGGAAGGCGAGCACGACCGGGAGTTGGACCGCCGGCTGGAACCACCGGCTCTTGATCGCGCGGCGAAGCCACGGGATCCGGGTCAGCTCGAAGTGCCAGTACTTGCGCGGGGCGTGGCGGTCGCGCTTGCCGTGGCGCTCGAACAGGGTGAACGAGAGCAGCAAGATCAGGATCACGCCGGCGAAGAAGGCCTCGTTCGGGATCCCGGGCATCAGGTGGACGTAGGCCTTCTTCTTGACGGTCTTGACGTCGTCGAAGGCCGTCGGGTCGAAGAAGCCGCCGCCGGCGATCGCGGCCCGCTGCTGCTCGGGCAGGCCGAGCTGTTCGGCCGCCTCGCCCTCCTCGAGCACGAGCGCGCCGGTGCCGGTGCGCTTGCGACCGAAGCGGTCCTCGGTGACGCTCGGGCCGATGTCCTCGACCGGCGGTTTCGGCGGGGTCCGCGGCGGTGTGATGTCCTCGACCGGCGGCTGCGGCGGGGCCGGGCGCGGCGGCGTGATGTCCTCGACCGGCGGCTGCGGCGGGATCGGGCGCGGCGGCGTGATGTCCTCGATCGGCGGCTGCGGCGGGGCCTGCAGGGCAGTGTGGACGAGCACGACGACGTCGCTGGTGTCGCGGGCCTCGACGCGCGCGCTGACGATCCAGAACAGGCCGAGGGTCGCAAGGCCGGCCGCGAAGAAGCGGGCGAAGCGGCCGCCGCGGAGCAGCTCCAGCGGGTCTTCGCCGGGGTCGTCCTGCGACGCTTGGAGGATCGGCAGACGGCGCCGGACCATCGTCAGCCGCCTCCCAGCTCGGCGACGAGCAGGACGTTCGGGCCGCGGACCCATGTCAGCGGATCGCCGGCGACGAAGGAACCTGCGGTCAGGTCGACGACGTCGGTCGCGGCGGCCTCGCAGGCGTCGAGCTCGGCGAGGTCGAGGCTGGCCCAAAGGACCTGTCCCTTGCCTTCAGCGAGCTCGGGGTTGCTCGCCGGGCCGGCGCCGATCGCCACGCGCGTGCGCGAGCTGTCGAGCGCGAGCGCCCACGGGGCGTTGTCGGCGGTGTCGAGGACGTCGAGGCCGGTCAGCGCGCCGCAGACCGCCGGGGTCGCGCCGCCGCGGACGAGCACGACGCCGGGCGCAGGCGTGCCGCTGGCGACCAGCCACAGGGGATCCTGTCCGCCGCCGCCCGGGCGCACGAGCGCGGGCTGGCGCAGCAGGCGGGTCATCGCCAGCTCGGGCGGGAGGTCGTCGCCCGGTGCGCCGCGCGGGAGGCAGTCGGCGCCGAGGCTCCACAGGCGCGGCGGGCCGGTCAGCTGCGACTGGATCGCCATCAGGCCGCCGGCGCCGTCGGCGGTGACGAACTGCGTGGTGTAGCTGCCGACGCCGCCGAGGGTGAGGCCGCACGCGGTCATGCCGGCGGCCGCGTCGGGGGCGGGGGCGGTGGCGAAGTCGCCGGGCAGGCTGACGACGGCGATCGACTCGCTGCCGTCGCAGGCGAGGGCGACCTTGCTGACGCCGGAGTCGAGCGGCTCGAGCTTCCAGCCGCCGAGGCACGGGGCCATCGGCACGCCGCCGAGGTCGAAGGCGCCGATCGAGGTCGTCTGCAGATCGCTGGGGTCGACGACGAGCAGCTCGCTCGGGGTGGTCCAGTCGGTCGCGCGCAGGTCGTTGGCGAACACGCCGACGAGCAGCTTGCCGCTCGGGTGCGGCAAGAGGAAGATCGCCTCCTGGCGCTCGAGCGGGAGCTGCTGGACGCCGGCGCTGAAGGTACCTGTCTGATAGTACAGGCTCTCGTCGAACACGCCGCCGGCGGCGAGGCCGGAGAAGCCGGCGCGCGGGAAGGCGAGCAGCGAGCCGCGGTCGCTGTCGGGGTAGTGGCCGATCGCGGCCCAGAGGTAGGTGTCGTCGAGCGCGAGGCCGTAGGGCTCGTCGAGCAGGTTGCCCATCGTCTGCGCGCCGCTCTCGTCGGGCTTGAGGTCGGTGGCGATCCGCCCGCGGAGGAAAGGGTCGGCGGTGACGTCGTAGACGTCGATCCGGTCGTCGAGCGTCTGGCTGACCAAAAGGACAGTACACGGCGGGGCCGCGCAGGCGAACAGGCCCTCGTCGGCGTTGCCGCCGGTGGGCTCGGTCGTCGCGGTGCCGCCGGTCGTCGCGGTCGTCGTCGCGTCGGTGTCGACGGGGTTGTCCGGCAAGCAGCCGCCGGAGAGGGCGAGGAGGAGGGCGGTCGTCCGGTGGGCGCGGAGCACCATCGCGGGCTGACGCTAGCACAGCCGGGGGCCGCGGACTCACCCGTCGCGGCGACCGAGGGCGACCTTCATCAGGAGGAGCGCCTCGCGGGCGGCGTTGCCGACCAGCTGGCTCTCCTCGGGCTCGCCGGCGACGGCGACCAGGCCGCCGGTCCCCATCGTGAAGTTCGAGCTCAGGTCGCGCCCGCGGAGCTGGTTCAGGAAGGAGTCCTGCGTCAAGGCGATGTTGCCGCGGTAGTCGTAGACCTTGATCCGGTTGATCTTGCCCTCGGCGTTGACGCCGACGCCGACCTCGAGGGTGAGGATGCCGCCGTCGAGGATCTTCGGCTTGGTCCGCGGGTCGATGAAGATGGCGACGCCGAGGAAGGCGCCCTGCGCGTCGGAGGCGATGAAGAACTCCGGCAGCTTGTCTTCGGGGTACAGCTCGAAGCCGAGCTCCTTCTCGAGCAGCTTCACCTCGTCGTCGCTGTACTGGTAGCGCTTGATCCGCCAGCCGTTCGGGTCGGCCTCGGGGAACAGCTTCATCAGGTTGCGGTGCGTGATCTCCCAGCTGCCCCACTTCGCCAGGTGCGCCTCGGACTCGCGCGGCGTCATGCCGAGGCAAAACAGGAGTCCGAGACAGACCTTGGCGGCGAAGCGAGCGAGGCGAGACATGGCGCTCCCGGGGGCAGGTTCTCGCGCGGAAGCATCACCGCGCGGGGCCAGGGACGTCAAGGCGGAGCCAAAGCTTCAGCGGGCCCGGCAGGTTCTCGGCGCCTCGCGCGTGCACGCGCGCGCACGGGCGGGGGCGGCGCGACCGTCACGAGCTGCGGGGCGCGGGGTCAGAAGTCGGCGACCGCCTGCAGCGCAAAGTTGTCGTTGTAGAGGCGGTTGGCGCGCCCGCCGTCCTCGCGGACGAAGCCGTACTCGGCCTTCATGGTGAAGCGCGGGAGCACGGGGAAGCGCAGGCCGACGACGTGGGCCTGCAGCGCCTCGTCGTAGCGGTAGCTGTCCGAAAAGTCAGACAGGAGGGTGCCGCCCGGACCGCGGCCGGGGACCGCGAGGTCGGGGTCGGCGTGGTCGAAGCGGTACTGGACGATCAGGCCCGGCAGCCGCGTCTTCTTGCGCCGCCACAGCGGCTGCGCGACCTGGACGTAGGCGCCGAGCATCCGGCGATCGGCGAGGGTCGGGTTGGCGGGGTCGGCCGGCGGGGCGGCCGCGTCGACGCCGTAGACGAGCTCGCCGCGCAGGTGCGGCAGCGGGAACTTGCTGGCGACCGCCTCGTCGAGGTTGAGGTCGAAGTGGGCGCCGGCGCGCCAGGTCGGCGCCTGGCGGGTGTCGGGGAACGACATGCCCTGGAAGTTGGTGACGACGAAGGTGCTCTCGGGGTGCTTGCCCCACACGAACGAGCCGCCGAGGTTGAGCGCGGGGACCGGACGGATCTGGAGGCGCGTGACGATCGACTTGTTGCCGTTGTTGTCGGGGGTGATGCCGAGGATCGAGCCGTCGGCGCGCGCGACCTTCTCGACGTCGCGCAGGCGTCGCTCGCAGGTCTCGTCGATCTGGCCGACCGGGACGTAGCGGTAGAGGAGGTCGGCGTTGCGCGTCTGGGTGCAGGCGTCGCCGTTGATCACGCCGAAGTCGACCTCGATCGGGCGGATCGGCCGCACGGCGCCGAAGGTCGGCTTCCACTTGAGCGTCACGCCGATGTCGATCCACGAGCCGGGGTAGACGCGGCCGACGCTCATCGCCAGCGGGCGCGTGACCCACCAGCGGACCGGGGCGTCGTGCTCCTCGTCCTCGAGGCCGAACGGGACGATGAACACGCCGCCGGTGATCTTGAAGCCCTCGCTGAACCACCGCGCGGCCTTCTCCTTGGCCCACGCGAACGGGTTGACCTCGAGGACCGCGGCCTCCATCAGCACGACGGGGGCGTAGGTCGGGACGACGTCGGCGGCGCCGGGCAGGGCCCGCGGGATCGAGATGAACTCGAAGGCGATCCGGGTGTAGACGACGTCGCTGTAGACCGGGGCGCCGACGTAGAGGTTGGCCGCTCCGCCGCCGAAGAACGGGAGGGTCTTGAGGCGATCGAATGTGCCCGTCTCGGGGTTGCGCGCCGCGGTGTTGGTCCGCTCGGTGACGATGAAGTTGAAGCCGAGGTAGCCGCGGACCTGCAGGCTGCCGCCGCCGGTCGGGCCGGTGTCGCTGAGCTTGCCGGGATCGAAGAAGCCGACGCCGCCGCCGCTGACCGGCTTGCGGTCCTTCGGGCCGAAGATGCCCGAAAGGTCAGGTGACTTCGCCGGCGCGGGCGTGCGCGGCGGGAGGTCCTCGACCGGCGGCATCGGCGGGGCCTTCGCAGGGCCCTCGGTCGGCGTCGGGGCCGGCGCGCCGGTGACGTCGCCGCCGAAGAAATTGCCCGCTGGCGAGGGGCTCGCGGGAGACGGCGGCGCGGGCTCGGCAGGAGCGGAGCTCGCCGGCTCTTGCGGCGCGCCGGGCTGCGAGTCGAGCGGGACCTCGGGCAGGCGCGCGTCGGAGGCCGTCGGGGCGGCGAGCCACAAGGCGGCGAGGACAGGCGCGAGCATGAGCGGGCGGGACTCTACCGCAAGCGGAGCGCCTGTGGTACGCACGGGGCATGCTGAGACGCTTTTTGCCGCTCGTCGTCGCCGCTGCCGCTGCGTGCGGCGGGTCCAGCAAACCCGCGGACTCGGCGGCGCCGAGGTCGCTGGTCGAGCCCTACATCGCGATCCAGGAGACGCTCGCGCGGGACAGCCTCGACAAGCTGTCCGAGCTGTCGGCGCAGGTGGTGGTCGCGGCGGAGCCGGTGCAGAGCAAGCCGGGGGTCGCCGAGGTCGTCGCCGGCGCCGGCCGGGTCGCCGCGCAGGACATCGACACCGCGCGCGCGGGCTTCCAGAAGATGAGCATGGGCCTGATCTCGTACCTCAAGGCGAACGAGAAAGAGCGCGGCGGCTTCGAGGTCGTGTTCTGTCCGATGGCCTTCAACAACAAGGGCGCGTACTGGGTGCAGAAGGCGGGCGAGATCGTCAACCCGTACCACGGGATGATGATGCTCCACTGCGGCGACAAGGTCGCGTGGGACAAGGCGCCGGGCTGAGATCGCCTGGTCTTTAAAGCAGATGGCCTCCGAGACAGGGGTCTCGAAGGCCATCTGTTCCGAGGGACAGGCGAACGCGCGCTTCAGATGTCGAGGTTGCGCGCGTTGAGGGCGTTCTCGGTGATGAAGTCGCGGCGCGGCTCGACGCTGTCGCCCATCAGGATCGTGAAGACGCTGTCGGCCTCGATCCGGTCGCCGACGTTGACCTTGAGCAGGGCGCGGCGCGCCTGGTCCATCGTCGTCTCCCACAGCTGCTCGGGGTTCATCTCGCCGAGGCCCTTGTAGCGCTGGATCTGCAGGCCGCTGCGGCCGAGCTCGCCGATGTGCTGGACGATGTCGAGCAGGCGCGGGGGCGCGGCGACGGTCTCGCCGCGGCGGCGCAGCGCGAACGGGCCGGCGCCGTACTGGTCCATCTGCTGCCGGATCTTGAGCATCTCGGTCAGCTGGTACGAGCCGAGCAGCTCGGCGTCGATGTTCTCGTAGTGCGAGACGCCGTCGGTGACGACCTGGACGCGCAGGATCCGGCGGGCCGGGTCGACCGGGTCGGGCTGGACCTCGACGGCGACCCGCGAGGGGTGGATCTGCGGGGCGACCCGGGTGACGAGCTCCTGGGCGACCGCGCCGGCGACGCCCTCGTCGGTGAAGGCGGCCGGTAGGTCGGCGGCGTGGGCGTGCAGCTTGTCGACCAGGAACTCGACGACCTGCGGCCGGTGCTCGCGCGCGAGCGAGTCGCTCAGCTGGCGGTAGCGCGAGCTCTGGCGGGCGATCTCGGCGAAGACCTCGGGCGTGACCGCGTGGCCGCCGACCGTCAGCTCGAGGTCGCCGACGGCGTTGTTGATGATGAACTCGTCGAGCGCGGCCTCGTTCTTGAGGTACGACTCGGTCTTGCCGGCCTTGACCTTGTAGAGCGGCGGCTGGGCGATGTAGAGGTGGCCGCGCTCGATGATGTCGGGGAAGTGGCGGTAGAAGAAGGTCAGCAGCAGCGTGCGGATGTGCGAGCCGTCGACGTCCGCGTCGGTCATGATGACGATCGTGTGGTACCGCAGCTTGTTGATGTCGTAGTTGTCCGGGCCGATGCCGGTGCCGAGCGCGGTGATCAGGGTGATGATCTCCTGGCTCGACAGCATCTTGTCGACGCGGGCCTTCTCGACGTTCAAGATCTTGCCGCGCAAGGGGAGGATCGCCTGGGTGCGGCGGTCGCGGCCCTGCTTGGCGGAGCCGCCGGCCGAGTCGCCCTCGACGATGAACAGCTCGGCGTGCTCGGGGTTCTTCTCCTGGCAGTCGGCGAGCTTGCCGGGCAAAGACAGGCCGTCGAGGATGCCCTTGCGGGTGATCGTCTCGCGGGCCTTGCGGGCGGCCGCGCGCGCGCGAGCGGCCAGCAGCGCCTTCTCGACGATCATCCGCGACGAGCGCGGGTTCTCCTCGAGGTACTTCGACAGCTCCTCGTTGACGACCGTGGAGACGAGGCCGGTGACCTCGCCGGAGACCAGCTTGTCCTTGATCTGCGAGCTGAACTTCGGGTCAGGGTGGCGGATCGATACGATCGCGAACAGGCCCTCGCGGACCTCCTCGCCGGCGAGGTTGGCCTTGTGGCTCTTGAGCAGGCCGTTCGCGTCGGCGTAGGCGTTGACGACCTTGGTCAGCGCGGTGCGAAAGCCGGTCAGGTGGGTGCCGCCGTCGCGGTTGGCGATGTTGTTGGTGAAGCAGAGGATCGTCTCCTGGTAGACGTCGGTCCACTGCATCGCGATCTGGACGCCGAGGGTCGCGGTGCGGCCCTCGTACTCGAAGTCGATGTCGCGGCTGAAGTGGATCAGCTCGCCGATCTGCTCCTTGTTCTGCGCCAGCAGCTTGACGAAGCTCGGGATCCCGCCCTCGCCGTCGAAGATCTTCTCGCGGCCGCTGCGGAGGTCCCGGAGGTGCAGCTTGACGCCCTGGTTGAGGAAGCTGAGCTCGCGGAAGCGGTTGGCGAGGACCTCGTAGTCGATCTCGATGCTCGAGAAGACGATCGGGTCCGGGTGGAAGTGGACGCGGGTGCCCCGACGCTCGGTCTTGCCGACGACCTCGACGGCGGTCACCGGGTCGCCGCGCTCGAAGCGGACGGTGTGGACCTTGCCCTCGCGCCAGATCTCGAGCTTGAGCCAGTCCGACAGGGCGTTGACGACCGAGACGCCGACGCCGTGCAGGCCGCCCGACACCTTGTAGGCGTTGTTGTTGAACTTGCCGCCGGCGTGCAGGACGGTGAGGATCACGACCGCGGCGTCCATGATCTTGCCGCCGACCTCCTTGGGGCCGACCGGGATCCCGCGGCCGTCGTCGTCGACCGAGACCGAGTTGTCCGGGTGGATCGTGACCTCGATGTTGCGGCAGTAGCCGGCGAGGGCCTCGTCGATCGAGTTGTCGACGACCTCGAAGACCATCTTGTGTAGGCCCGAGCCGTCGCTGGTGTCGCCGATGTACATGCCGGGACGCTTGCGTACGGCCTCGAGGCCCTCGAGGACGGAGATCGATTCGGCGTTGTACTCGCCCGCGGAGGCTTGCGTCTTGTCGGCTTCAGACATGGGAAGTTTGGGAGGGCGCGGTGGGGCGCCCTTGCAGGCTGAAAAACAGCGTCCGGATGGTACCACCCGAAAGACCCGCGCGCCACGCTCAAACGGGCGTTTTTCGCGGTTTTACGGGGGTCTGGGGCCGCTGCCGCCGCCGTCCTGGATCCGCCCCCGGGCGACTTCGATGTAGCGGCAATCTTCGCCCGCCGGCAGGCCGATGAAGTGCGGGGCCGTGGTCGTCAGCACGCACTGGCCGGCGTCGCGGAGCAGGGCCTCGAACAGCTGCGCGGAGCGCTGGGGGTCGAGCTCGCTCGAGACGTCGTCGAGCAGGAGCAGCGGGGCCTCGCCGGTGCGCGTGCGCGCGTCCCTGAGCTCGGCGATCTTGAAGGCGAGGATCAGGGCGCGCGATTGACCCTGCGAGGCGAAGCTGCTGGCGGGTTGCTGCGCGAGCTGGACGTCGAAGTCGTCGCGGTGCGGGCCGACGGTGGTCGTGCCGCGCGCGAGGTCGTGCCGCCGGCTGGCGCGCAGCGCGTCGGCGAGGGCGGCCTCGCCGGCGGAGGCCTCGACTTTGCTCACGTAGGTCAGCGTCGCGGGGAGGTGAGCGCCGTGGATCCGGGCGAAGGCCTCGGCGAAGGGGCCGTGGAGGTCGGCGAGCAGGCGCTCGCGGCGGAGCCAGATCCGGGCGCCGCAGGCGGCGAGGCCGGCGTCGTAGGCGTCGAGAAGGCCGTCCTGCTGGGCGCGCGACAGGCCGCCCTCCTCGCCGCGCAGGACGCGGTTGCGCGAGCGCAGGAGCTTGTCGTAGTCCGAGATGTCGGAGATGTGCGAGCGCTCACGGGCGAACAGCGCGCGGTCGAGGAATTGCCGGCGGCCGGCGGGCGAGCCGCGCAGGACGCCGAGGTCCTCCGGAGTGAAGAGGATCGCCCGCAGGCGGCCGTAGAAGTCGATGGCGCTGCGGACGGTCTTGCCGTCGGCGAGGGCGAGGCGGCGGGTCGCGCGGTCGGTGCGGGTCAGCTGGACGGCGAGGCGGGTGCCGAGATCGAGCTGGAGGTCGCGGCCGGTGACCTCGACGCGGGTGTCGCCGGCGCCGTGGCGGACGAGCGGGCCGAGGTCGGCCGAGCGGAACGAGCGCAGGGTGGCGATGAGATAGAGGGCCTCGAGCAGGTTGGTCTTGCCGGCGCCGTTCGAGCCGTGCAACACGGTGAAGCGGGCGCCGAAGTCGACCTCTCCGGCTTCGAAGTTGCGGAACTCGCGGAGGCTGAGGTGCTGGAGCTTCACGCCGGGCGCGCGAGGGTCTCAGATCCGCATCGGCATGACGACGCCGAGGAAGTCGGCGCCGCCGACCGGGCGCAGGACGCAGGGGTCGAGCTCGCCCTGGAAGTCGAGGTGGACCTGCTTGGTGTCGATCGCCTCGAGGACCTCGATCAGGTAGCGGGCGTTGAAGCCGGCGACCAGGGGCTCGCCCTGGAAGTCGATCTCGATCTCCTGGTGCGCGACGCCGAGGTCGGGGTTGTCGGCGGTCAGCTGCAGGCTGCCCTTGTCGATCTGGACGCGGACGGTCGCGGTCTTCTCCGGGGCCATGACCTCGGCGCGGCGCAGGGCGTCCATCAGCTCGTCGCGCAGCGCGGTGACGCGGCGCTTGTACTCGGTCGGGATGACCTTCTCGTAGGGCGGGAAGACGACGTTGTTGAGCTTGACCGAGAGGATCAGCTCCTGGGCCTGGACGAAGATGTGCTGCGAGTCGACGGCGAGGCCGACCTCGCCCTGCAGGCGGTCGAGCACGCGCTTGATCTCGAGCATGCCCTTGCGCGGGATGATGATGCCGCGGTCGAGCTTCGGGCCGGCGAGCGGGAGGCTGTACTTGGTCAGCCGGTGGCCGTCGGTCGAGACCATGGTGCCGGTGGTGCCGTCGCACTCGAAGAGGACGCCGTTGAGGTTGACGCGGGCCTCGTCGGTCGAGACGGAGAACTGGGTCCGCTGGAGGAGGTCGGCGAAGGCGTGGCCGGGGATCCCGACGAACTTCTGGCCCTTCGGGTCGGGCAGCTCGGGGAAGTCGCTGTGCGCCTGGCCCATCAGCTTGAACGAGCTGCGGGCGACCGAGAGCTCGGCCCAGTGGTTCTCGGCCGACTTGATCCGCAGCGGCTTGTTCGGGAGCGTGCGGACGACGTTGTGCAGCGAGCGGACGCCGAGGGTCAACGCGCCCGGCGTCTTGACCTCGACCGGGATGGTCTCGGTGATCGAGATCATCATGTCGGTCGCGCTGCACACGAGCTTGTTGTCCTTGCTCGCGCGCATCAGCACGTTCGCGAGGATCGGCATGTTGTTGCTGCGCTTGTCGGCGACGGTCTGCGCGAGCGCGAGGGCAGACAAAAACCTGGCTTGTTCGATCTCGAATTCCATCGCGGCCTCGGGAGGGTGTGTGGGGGAGATGTTTAAGGTTTAAAGGGAATTTTTTAAAGCTCGCCGCCGTGATCTTGTCTGTGAGGACTGGGGAAAGGCGGGGATCGTCGCGAGATGATTCGGGGATCGGGCGAGCGGGGGTTGGGAAGTGCTGGGGAGAGGTGGGAGAGATATCCCCGGGCAACCGAGGTGGCAAGCGTCCGCAGGTTGTCCGCAGGGGATTTCACAGGGGGATTGTGGAGCGCGAGGCGGCGGCCGGGGCGGCGGACGAGACGGCGGTGAGGGAGCGCGGCGAGAAAGCACGACGAGCCGAGCCGCATCGGGGCGGCTCGGCTCGCGAGGAGGACGGCGGTGGGCGTCGCGTGTCAGGCCAGGGCGGGGCTGCCGCTGTCACGCGCGAGCTGGCTGCGCAGCGCGTCGACCGTGGCGCGGAGCTCGCTGTCCTCGGCCTGGAGGCTCTCGATCCGCTTGCACGCGTTGATGACGGTCGAGTGGTCCTTGCCGCCGAAGCGCAGGCCAATCTCCGGGAAGCTGGCGCCGGTCAGCTGGCGGCACAGGTACATCGCGACCATCCGCGGGCGAGAGATGCCCTGGTGGCGGCGCGGGCCCTTGAGGTCGGCGATCTTGACGTTGAACCAGCTTGCGACGGCTTTTTGCACGCAGTCGATGCCGACGGGCGTCGGCTGCGCGGGGGCGGCGGCGATGCCGAGGGCCTCGGAGACGAAGCCAGGGCTCAGCGGCTGGTTCTTGAGCGCGGCGAAGGTCGAGACGCGGACGAGCGAGCCCTCGAGCTCGCGGACGTTCGAGCGGACGTGGTGGGCGAGGTGGAGGGCGACCTCGTCGGACAGGTCGATCCGGTCGAGGTCGGCCTTCTGCTTGAGGATCGCTACGCGGGTCTCGAGGTCGGGCGCCTTGACGTCGGCGACGAGGCCCCAGTTGAGGCGGGAGATCAGGCGCTCCTCCATGCCGGGCATGTCGGCGGGCATGCGGTCAGCGGTGACGACGATCTGCTTCTCGGCCTCATAGAGGGCGTTGAACACGTGGAAGAACTCGTCCATCGTGCGGTCGCGGCCGGCGATGAACTGGATGTCGTCGATCAGCAGGACGTCGCACTGCTCGCGGTAGCGGGCGCGGAACTGGTCGAACTGGTTGAAGCGGACGGCGGTGATGAACTCGTTCATGAACCGCTCGGCGCTCTGGTAGACGATCCGCAGACCGGGCCGCGTCGCGTGGATGTGGTGGCCGATCGCGTGCAGCAGGTGGGTCTTGCCGAGGCCGACGCCGCCGTAGATGAAGAAGGGGTTGAAGCGGGTGCCCGGCTCCTGCGCGACCGACCAGGCGGCCGAGGCGGCGAGCTCGTTCGAGGCGCCCTTGATGAAGCTGGAGAAGCGGTAGCGGCTCGACAGGCCGGTCGGCGGGAGCGACGGGAGCGGCGGCAGCGGCGGGGCCGGCTCGGGGACGACAACGGCGGGAGCCGTCGGGGTCGAGGCGGCGGACGGGGTCGCGGGGGCCTCGTGGATGTCGATCTCGAGCTCGTAGTCCTGCGCCGTCCGCGCACGGAGCTCGTCGAGGACGACGGACCGGTAATGGTTCTCGAACCACTCCTTCATGAAGCGGTTCGGGGCCGTGAGATAGAGGCGGTGGCCGCTCACCTGGCGCAATTCGAGGGGACGGATCCAGAGGTCGTAGGTTTGCGCGCCGAGCCTCGGTTGCAGTCCTTGAATTGCTTCGCTCCAGATGTTGGTCATGAAGCCTCCTTCCACAGGTTGAGAAGGTCTGTGGAGAACAGAAAAAAGCCTGTCATCCCGCTGAGATAGCCGCGACGAATCAGCGGTTATCCACAGGCGTGAGAGATCAGGTCTATCAGGGCCGGGGGTGAGGGCCCAGCGGGCCCGGCCGGAGGGCCGTGCTCGGGAGGGCTCTTTTACTCGGGGGCCGAGGGCGGGGACAAGTGGATCCAGGGCGGAAAGTGAAAGTGCTCGAAATGGTTAGGGAAAATGGGTGAGGAGGCCGCGGGTTTCGCGCGGTATCGATCTGCCGCGCAGGCCAGGTGCGCGCGATACCAGTCCAAGAAAACGGCTAATTTTGAACTGTGGGCCGAGGTGGTCAGACGGCCCTCCGAGCCAAGCGGGTTTGAGGTGGGCGAGCGCCGGAAGTCGGCTTGCAGAGCGGGTTTGAGGGGCCTGGTGAAAGTCGGGTCTCGGGGGTGCAGCGACCTCAGCAGGAACCTGAGGGACACTGAACATACGCCGCCTCTGCGGCCTCCGCGGGCCGGACGGGTGACCGGACGTTTGCGCCGCGGCGCAGGTCGGCCCATCGCTGGTGGTTGGGTCGCTGGCCGCTCGGGGACCGGGGACCTAGAAGGAGAGCAGGGGGAGGGGAGAGGAGGAGGAAGAGGGGCGGGTGCAGGGGAGGACGGGAGGCCCGGGACGCATGTGAGTCAGGGCGCTGGCCGGCGGTTCGGGCGCTCGCGTTGACAGGAGAGAGGTCGGCTGGTATCGATCCGGCCCCTTGTTCACAGGCGCTCGTCCTCGGGTCTCGTCGAGCCCGATGTAGAGGACGCAGCCGCCGCGATTCACCGCCCGCAGACCCACAGGGAACGCCCCCATGAAGCGCACGTACCAGCCCCACAACTTGAGCCGCGCCCGTACCCACGGCTTCCGCGCCCGCATGGCGACCCGCGGCGGTCGCAAGGTGATCGCAGCCCGCCGTCGTCGCGGCCGCAAGCGCCTCGCGGTCCAGCTCAGCGGCAAGTGAGCCCGGCTTTAGGGACGGATGAAGCCGCAAGGATTCCCTGCGATCTTCCGGATGCGGAAGCGCAGGGAATTTTTGCGGGTCCAGAACGGCGGACAGAAGCATCACACGCGCCACTTCCTGGTGTTCGTGTCGCCGCCCGCCGAAGGTCCGAGCCCAGGACAGGCCGATGTACAGCAAGCGCCGATGGTCAGGCTCGGAGTGACGGTGACACGGAAGGTCGGTTCGGCGGTCGTGCGGAACCGCATAAAGCGGCTCGTCCGCGAGGCTTTCCGGCGAAAACGCGGTCAGTTCGGCGTCGCGTGCGATATGGTCTGGGTCGCCAAACAGAGCGCGGCGACCGTGCGCTATGCTGAGGTCATGGCGGCGATGGACGCCGTCAGTCGACGAGTTTTGCCAGGGTCTGCGTGCTAGGGCGCATCATCATTGCGATCATCCGCGTGTACCAGGTGGCGGTGTCCCCGCTGCTCGGACCCTGTTGCCGTTTCACGCCGAGCTGCTCGCGCTACGCGTGCGAGTGCATCACCCATCATGGCGTGCTGCGCGGCGGTTGGTTGACGGTGCGCCGGCTTCTGCGCTGTCACCCGTGGCACCCCGGCGGGGTCGACCTTCCCCCGCCCGCTTTACCTCCGGAGAGCTGCTGAGCCGTGGATTTTCAGCGTCGAACCCTGTTGGCGATCGTCTCCTGCGTCCTGATCTGGCTCGTGTACGAGCGCTTCTTCGCGCCGCCGCTGCCGGAGCCGAAGAAGGATCAGGCCGCCGCCGCCGCGCAGCAGAAGAAAGCGGACGACGAGGCCGCCGAGGCGAAGGCGGAGGCCGCGAGCGAGGAGCGTAAGTCCGCGGCGGCGCCGAAGGTGCCGGTCGCCGAGCACCGGCTGTCGACCGAGCTCATCGCGCTCGACGTGACCAACCACCGCGGGCTGGTCAAGGGCACCGAGCTGCTGAGCCCGCACTTCGTCGTCAACGGCAAGGGCGACGACTTCCTCAGGCTCGGCGCGCAGCGCAGCCTGGTCGTCGGGTTCGACGGCGGCGAGACCGACTTCAAGTTCCCGCGCGAGCCCGGCTGGAAGCCGAGCGAGGCCAAGTCCGACAAGCAGTGGGGCGTCAGCTTCGACAACGCGGACGTGCAGGTGACGAGCACGCTGGCGCTGACCAGCGGCTACGAGGGCACGCTGACGATCGAGGTCGCCAACCGCGCGGCCGAGGCGCAGCAGCATCGCCTGCTGCTGACCGGCGCGTACGGGCTCGGCGAGGAGAACAGCTACGACATCCATCGCGGCGTGTGCGCGACGATGGACGACGTCGAGGCCTTCAGCCAGAGCGACGTCAAGGAGAGCTCGGGCGAGATCCGCGGCAGGATCCGGTGGGTCGCGCTCGACAGCAAGTACTTCGCCCACGCGATCGTGCCGACGCCCGACCAGCCGATGCAGTCGTGCAAGGTGGCGCTGAGCAACGACGGCAAGGCGATGCTGGCGACGATCGGCGCCGAGCCGGTGACGCTCGACGCCGGCCAGAAGCACACGTACACGTTCGGCGTCTACTTCGGGACCAAGGAGCTCGAGCGGCTCGAGAAGTTCGCCGCCGTCGAGGGCGCGAGCCTCGACGACGTGATCGACTGGGGCTGGTTCGGCGGGCTCAATCGCCTGCTCGGCGAGTGGATGATCTGGCTGCTTCGCGTCTTCTACAACCTCACCGGCGTGTGGGGCGTGGCGATCATCCTGCTGACGATCGTGGTCAAGGCGCTGACCTTGCCGCTGACGTTCAAGCAGATGCGGTCGATGAAGAAGATGCGCGAGATCCAGCCGGAGCTCGAGGAGATCAAGCGCAAGTACGCCGAGGACCGCGTCCGCCAGGCCCAGGAGATGCAGGCGCTGTTCCAGCGCTCCGGCGTCAGCCCGTTCGCCGGCTGCCTGCCGCTGCTGGTCCAGATGCCGATCTGGATCGCGCTCTACGCGACCCTCAACACCGCGGTCGAGCTGTACCGCGTGCCCTTCCTCTGGCTGCCCGACCTCACCCAGCAGGACCCGTACTACATCCTGCCGCTGGCGATGGGCGCCCTGATGTTCGTGCAGATGAAGGCCACCCCCTCGGGCGTGGACAACGAGCAGGCCCGGATGATGGCGTGGATGATGCCCACCATCTTCACGGTGATGATGCTCTTCCTCCCGTCCGGCCTCGGGGTGTACATCTTCGCCAACGTCCTTCTGTCGCTGATCCAGACGCTGATCCAGGTGCGTCCGGCCGCGACCGCCGCGAAGAAGTCCCAGGAGACGAAGTGAAGCATGGCTGACCTCAACCCCAACGACGCGCAGCTCAGCGCCGACGAGCGCTACGCCAAGGCAGTCCCCGTCGTACGATCGTTCCTCGAGTCGGTGCTCGGCCTGCTCGGCGTCGAGGTCGAGGTCGACATCGACGTCGAAGAAGACGGGCTGCACTGTGACCTGAACACCACCGAAGAGGACGGCGGCCTGCTGATCGGTCGGCACGGCGCGACCCTCGACGCGCTGCAGTACCTGACCCTCCGCGTGCTCCAGGCCGAGGGCTTCGAGCGGATGCGGATCACCCTCGACGTCGGCGGCTACCGCATGCGCCGCGAGAAGAGCCTCCGCGAGCTCGCGCAGGGGATCGGGCAGAAGGTGCTGGCGACGCAGAAGCCGTACCACTTCGACCCGATGAGCGCGATGGAGCGCCGCGTCGTCCACATGGCGCTGATGGAGGTCGACGGCCTGCGCACCGAGTCCGAGGGCGAGGGCCGCTTCCGCCACGTCGTCGTGTTCCCCGCCCGCGCCGGCGATCCGCCGCGCCGCGGCGAGGTCGACGACCTGCGCGCGTGAGCACGAGCGAGACGACGATCGTCGGGGTCGCCACCGGCACCCCCGACGGCGGCGTGGCGATCGTCCGCCTGAGCGGGCCGCGGGCGCGGCCGATCGCCGAGAGCGTCGCCGGCCCGATGCCGGCGCCGCGGATGTTGGTTCGCCGGCGGCTGGGCGATGGCGACGTCGGCGAGGACGCGCTGGTGGTGTGGATGCCGGGGCCGCGCTCGCTGACCGGCGAGGATGTGGTCGAGCTGCACGTGCACGCGGGGGCGCGCAACGTGCAGCAGGTGGTCGGGTCGTTGCTCGCGCGCGGGGCGGTCGCGGCGGGGCCGGGCGAGTTCTCGCGGCGGGCGTTCGAACACGGGCGGCTGAGCCTCGAGCAGGCGGAGGGGATCGCGGCGCTGATCGCCGCGCAGACGCAAGCGGGTGTCGAGCAGGCGCGCAGGCTGGTGGCGGGCGAGCTCGGGCGCGAGGTCGAGTCGCTGCGCGCGGCGGTCGGCGAGCTGCGCGGCGAGGTCGAGGCGAACCTCGATTTCCCGGAGGACGTCGCGGCCGGTGACGTGCGGCGCTGGTGCGAGGAGCTGGCGCAGCACGAGGCGACGCTGCGTCGGTGGACACGACGCTTCGCGGCGGGTCAGCGCAGCCGGGAGCGGCCGCGCGTGGTGATCGCGGGGCCGCCGAACGCGGGCAAGAGCGCGCTGTTCAACGCGCTGCTGCAACAGGCGCGGGCGATCGTGTCGCCGGTGCCGGGGACGACGCGCGACTACGTCGAGGCGGAGCTGCGGATCGGCGGACGCGAGGTGCTGCTGGTCGACACGGCGGGGCTGCGCGACGAGACGGGCGACGCGATCGAGGTCGAGGGGATCGCGCGCAGCCGCGATCAGATCGCGGGGGCCGAGGTGGTGCTGTGGGTCGAGGCGGCGGACGCCGAGCTCGCGGCGGTGCGGGAGGAAGGCGAGCGGGTGATCGTGGTCGAGAACAAGCGCGATCTCGGAACGCGACGCGAGGAATGGCTCGGGGTCAGCGCGCGCGGCGGAGACGGGATCGCGGAGCTGCGCGCGGCGATCGAGGCGAGGTTGCGCGGGCCGGACGAGGAGCCGTGGATCGGGCTGGCGCGCCACCGCGATCGCGCGGAGGAGGCCGCGAACGCGCTGGCGGAGGCGCATGCGGAGCTCGGGCGCGAGGGGCCGCTCGAGATCGCGGCGTTCCTGATCGGCGCGGCGGAGCGGCAGCTCGGGGAGATCACTGGACGCAGCACGCTCGGGCCGGTCGGGGAAGAGGTGCTGACGCGGATCTTTTCCCGGTTCTGTATCGGGAAGTGAGGGCGCCGGCGCGCCGGCTCATTTGGGCGCAAGGCGCCAGCGGCGCGGGCCTGCCGATCGTCAGTGGGGCAGATCTTGGAGCAAAAGGCGGAGATCGGCGGCGAAGTGGCGGATCTGCTCGGGGGTGTGGGCGGCGCTGATCGTGATCCGCAGGCGCGCGGTGTCGGGCGGGACGGTCGGGGGGCGGATCGCCTGGACGTGCCAGCCGCGGTCGAGCAGCGCGCGGCTGATCGCCAGCGCGAGGTGGTTGGGGCCGATCAGGATCGGGAAGATCGGGGAGGTCGGTCGCGGCAGCGCGAGTTCGGCGGCGAACAGGTGGGTGTTGCTCCACAGGCGGTCGCGGCGCGCGTCGCCCTCGGGGCCGGCGACGATCTCGGCGGCGAGCCGGGCCTGGGCGGCGAGGCGCGGGGCGTTGCCGGTGCTGAAGACGAAGCTGCGCGCGCGGGTGCGGAGCCAGGTGCAGACCTCGCGGCTGCCCGCGGCGAAGGCGCCGGCGAGCCCGAAGGCCTTGCCCAGGCCACCCATCAGGAGGGCGGGGATGATGTCGTGCTGGCGGGCGAAGCCGGCGCCGTCGCGGAAGAGGCCGAGGCTGTGGGCCTCGTCGAGGTAGAGGAAGCCGCCGGCCGCGGTGAAGGCGCGCAGGGCGGCGGGATCGGCGGTGTCGCCGTCCATCGAGAAGATCGCCTCGGTGACCCACCAGGTCGGGGTCGAGGGGGCCGGCGGGGCGGCGCGGTGCGGGAGGACGCTCGGGCGGGCGCGGGCGAGGCGGATCCCGTCGATCAGGCTGGCGTGGTTGAGCGCGTCGCTGAAGACGAGGTCGTCGGGCTCGATCAGCGCGGGCAGGGCGCCGACGTTGAGCTGGAAGCCGCTCGGGAAGAGGACAGCGTCGGGGAGGCCGACGAGGGCGGCGAGGGCCTGCTCGGCGGCGCGGTGGACGGGGTGATCACCGGCGACGAGGCGGGAGGCGGTCGCGCCGGCCTGCGTCGGGGTGACCGCGCAGAGCTGCGGGTGGTCGGCGAGGCCGAGGTAGTCGTTGCTGCAAAAACCCGTGACCCATCGACCGGCGAGCTCGTAACGGACGCCGTCGCGTCGGCCGATCGGCGGGAGCTCGCGCGTGAGGCCCTCGGCGCGCAGACCGTCGAGGCGGCGACGGAGTCGCTGGTTCAGCAGATCGGACATGCAGCTTGACAGACCGCTGGCCTCTTCTTACTCCGCCGGTGTGCACGCGGGCAACGCCGAACTTGTGGAGCGCCGTCTCGGGGAGACGGTCGAGGGCTTCGGGCTGGCGCCCGCGGCTGTGCGATGGGACAGGCTCGGGCAGTTGCTCGAGCTGTGGGGGCGCTTCGGTCGGGCGTTCAATCTGAGCGCCGCGATCGATGAGGCAGGGCTCTTGGTTCATGTCCTCGAGGGCTTGCAGGTGGTCGCGCTGGCGCGGCGGATCGGGTGCGAGGACGGGGAGCGCTGGGTCGATGTCGGGTCCGGGGCCGGGTTTCCGGGGCTGGTGGTCGCGGCGTGCCTCGGGGTCGAGGTGACGCTGGTCGAGCCGCGCGAGCGGCGGGCGTCGTTCCTCGACATGGCGCTGCACCAGATCGGGCGCGCGGATTGTCGGGTGGTCCGGGGGCACGTCGGGAAAGGGACGTGGAAGGGGTTGCGAGCCGCGGATCGACTGGAGGTCGGGACGTACGACTGGGCGAGCGCGCGGGCAGTGTTCGGGCCGGAGCAGTGGGTCGCGGTCGGGCGTGGGCTGGTCCGGGCGACGGGGGTGGTGATCGTGCACGTGCGGCCGGAGTCGCCGGAACTCGCGGGGACCGTGGCGCGGGTCGATGGCGCGCGGTGGTCGGTGCGGGGAGTGCGGGCCGGGGCGGGCTGAGGGGCGTTCGTTTGAGGGTGGGGGACGGGAGACTCGAGGGGCGAGGAGTTCTGTTCGAGGCGCCCGGGACAAAGGGGCGTGCGAGGCAGGCGCGGTCGAGGCTGACCGAAACTTTGGGGCTCGTGCATGCGCGACAGGGTCAGGCGCGGCATGATGCGGCGCGATGGCGGGCGCAGCCTTGGGGAGTCAGGCGCGGCCTCGTGCGGCGCGATCGCGGCCGGAGTCAGGCGCGGCCTCGTGCGGCGCGATGGCGGCAGGTGTTCGGCGTGGGGGGAGCTCGCGGTGCTGTGCCTCTGCCGCGGGCGTCGTCGGAGACGATCACGTCGCGGGATGGTGGGAGTGTTGAGGGAGCACGGGTCTCGGATGGAATGCTCCGGGGAAGTGCCCGGCCGCACGCGGACCTTGTCGCCCTTCCAGCAGAACTACAACGTGCAGTTCCCGCGCGACATCCGGAGCGTCGGGTCTTGAGGTTCAGCCTTCGACGGGGAAGCCTTGGCGGGTTTTCGTGAACACGAGCGGGATGGACTTTCCTGCCACGCTTGCGCGCTGATGTGCTCCCTCTGCAGGTTTGGGGCTCGCGCGGGCGCGAAGTAGTTTGGTCAAGTCTTCTCAGCTGAGCACGTAGTCGAGCCTCCGGGGGAGTGAAGATGTTTCACGTGGAACATTTCACTCTGGGCAGGGATGCAGCCGAGAGAGGGCCAGTGAAGCGGCCTGGTCAGATCTTCTCAGCTGAGCACGCAGGCGACCGGGTCAGTCGCGCTTCTTGCGAGGGACGCGTCCGTCGGCTTCGAGGGGGCCACGCGCGACTGGGAAAGTGTTTCACGTGGAACATTTCATACCGGGCAGGCCCAGGGAAGCGGGGCGGCCGGGCGGGAACGTTTCACGTGAAACATTGCCAACCTCCTCAGGTCCTCTTCGCAGGCCGCCGGACTGAGGCGGCCGGGACCGTTCAGGGACCTCGGGTCACGATGAGTTCGGTGCACGCGGGTGTTCGGGGCGGCGCCGAGTGTTTCACGTGGAACACTCAGGGGGTGACGGCGGCGGTGGGGCAGTCGGCGAGGTGTTTCTCGAGTTCCGGGTCGGGTTCGCTGGCGAGCCAGAGGGCGGCGTGGAGGAGTTGGGTGCCGGACTCGGTGTGGCCCTGGCGACACCAGATCCAGGCGAGGGTGTCGAGGTAGCTGGGGTTGAGGGGGTCGCGCGCGAGAGCCTCTTGGACGAGGGTCTCGGCTTCGTCGAGCTTGGCGCCGGCTTTTGCCAGCGAATACGCGGCGTTGTTGCGGAAGGAGGCGCTGTCGGGCTCGAGGCTCAGGCCGCTCTTAAAGAGGTTTAAGGCGTCGTCGAAGCGGGCCTCGTCGAGGGCCCGGGTGCCGAGGATCGCGTGATAGCTCGGGCGATGGGTGGGAGCGGAGCCGAGCCAGGCGAGGGTGGTCAGGAGGGCGGCCAGTGAGCCGGTGAGGACCAGGCGGATCGCGCGGGGACGGAAGGACCACACGGCTCCGAGCAGGAGACCGACGGCGAGGCCGCCGAGGTGGCCGGCCTGGGCGATGCCCGGGACGAGCAGGCCGAGGGCGAGACAGAGGAGGATCAAAAAGCCGAGGCTGCGGGCGGAGATCGGGGCGAGCTCGGCGCGGAGATCCGGTGGTCCCCAGATCCGCGCGAGCCAGAGGGCGCCGGCCTGGCCGAGGATCCCGGCGGACGCGCCGAGGACGAGGACCGATTCCGACCAGGCGAGCGAGGCGAGGCTGCCGCCGATGCTGGCGAGGAAGAAGAGGAGAACGGTGCGCAGGCGTCCCCATGCGTGTTCGGTCCACTCGCCGACCGAGAGGAGCGCGAGCATGTTGAGGACGAGGTGGAGCAGGCTGCCGTGGAGCAGGCCGGTGCTCAGAAGGCGCCACCACTCGTGGTCGAGCCAGATCCGGGAGAGCTCGAGCGCGCCGAGCTGGCGCAGGGTGCCGAGGCTCTCCTCGGGGCTCAGGGTCAGGAGGCTGGCGAGCGCAGTGGCGAGGGGGTCGGTGGCCTGGGCGAGGGTGCCGGCGAGGGTGAGGGCGTAGAGGAGGGTGCAGGCGCCGAGCAGGACGGCGGTGACCGGGGCGTGGCGCAGCCGGACGCGCAGCGGCTCGGGCGCAGGGGGACCGTCGACGCCGGCGCTCGAGCTGTCCTCCGGGACATGTGATCGGTCCGACGCCACGGCGACAAGCTAGCAGAGAACGCGGGCGGGAGGGACAAAGGAGGGGCGCACAACCGTCCATGTCCTTTGGGCCATGTATGCCGGCGCACGCACGGGGCGGCGCCTTGCGGGCGTGCGCCGGGGGTTGCTATCGTTTCCGGGCCTGCCGTGAGTGATCGTGGTCTGTCCAGGGGGAGGACGCGCCGGACGTGCCCACAGGGCAGAGCCCGGGGGCCGGCGCGTGGGTGAGGACGGATGGCGCGGCAGAACCTGCTGATCGTCGACGGAGACGCCCGCACACGCCGGGTGCTCGAGGTCAGTCTGCGCAAGGCTGGATACAGCGTCACGGCGGCGGACAGCACGGCGCAGGCGCTGCAATTCCTCGAGCTGACGGAGCCGGAGCTGATCGTGTCGGACACGCGGCTGCCGGACGGCGACGGGTTCGCGTTCTGCCGCCAGGTCAAGAGCCACGCGAAGTGGGCCGGGATCCCGTTCGTGTTCCTGACCAGCGTGACCGAGCTCGAGGACAAGGTCCGCGGGCTCGAGCTCGGGGTCGACGACTACCTGACCAAGCCGATCTACGTGAAAGAGGTGATGGTCCGCGTGAAGATGCTGCTGCAGCGCAAGCAGCAGGAGCGGATCGGGAAGAAGGACGCGCGGACGAAGTTCAGCGGGCAGCTCGCCGACATGGCGATCGTCGACCTGCTGCAGACGATCGAGATCTCGCGCAAGAGCGGGACGATCGAGTTCGAGACGGACCTCGGGACGGCGACGCTGTGGTTCCGCGAAGGGCGGGTGGTCGACGCGGAGATGGGTCGGCTGACGGCGTCGTCGGCGGTGTTCCGCCTGCTCGGGCTCAGCGAGGGCCGCTTCGAGGTCGAGTTCAAGCCGATCAACCGGGTGGCGACGATCGAGGAGACGACGCAGGGCCTGTTGATGGAAGGCATGCGCCGGATCGACGAGTGGGGCCGGCTGCTCGAGAGCCTGCCGCCGCTCGACCACGTGTTGAGGATCGACACGGAGCGGGCGCTGCAAGAAGAGCTGCCGCCGACGCAGGTGGAGCTGCTGCGGCGGTTCAACGGGAAGCGGACGATCATCGAGGTGATCGACGACTCGGGGCTCGACGACCTCGACGCGCTCGAGCTGATCAGCCGGCTATATTTCGAGGGCGTGCTGACCGAGATGCATGAGACGCCGCCGTCCGACGAGGCGGCGCCGAGCCCGCCGCCGCACTTCGAGGACTGGCAGCTCCACCAGGCGACGACGAAGGCGCTGCACATCCCGGCGACGCTGGTGACGACGCCGGCGCGCGAGGTCTCCGATCTGCCGCCGCTGCCGAGCTACCCGCTGCCGTTCCCCGGATCGGCGGGGGCGCTCGAGCACGACGACGTGCTCGTCGGCGGGATCCCGGAGGACTCGCAGAAGGGCGACGCGGAGCCGGCCGACGCGCTCGGTTCGAGCTACAAGGACCTGACGCCGCCGCGGACGATCAACCCGGGGACGATCGCGTCGCCGATGGGCGCGTCGCGGGCCCAGGCGGTCGGTGAACTGGTCAGCGAGGACAACGCGCCGATGCCGCAGGTGCGGCCGTCGTCGTCGGTGATCGTGAAGACGCCGAGCACGAGCGCGGTCGCCGAGGCGCCGCGCAGCTTGTTGTCCGAGAGCCACGACGACATGGGTCGGCTCAACGAGCTCGTCGCGTTGACGCTGGCCGCGCAGAATGCGCATGCGGCGGCGCAGACAACGCAAGAGCCGATGCCGGCGGCGTCGCAGGTCGAGATCGCGGCCCTGGAGCCGGAGCCGACGGCGCCGCCGCGCTCGGGGTTGGCGTGGGGATTGTTCGGGGTGGTCGCGGCGGCGGTGCTCGTGGTGTCGGCGTGGCCGACGCTCCGGGGCCAGACGGCCGAGCGGACCGATCCGGCGAAGACGACCGGGAGCGCCGAGACGCCGAAGCTGACGGAGACGCCGAAGCCAGCGCCGACGACGCCGGCCGAGGCGAGCAAGCCGGCGCCGACGTTGACGCCGCCGACGAAGTTGCCGCACGTGCCGCCGCCGGTCGAGGCGAAGACGGAGGTGCCGGTCGAGCCGCCGCCGGTCGAGCCGCCGAAGGCGGAGCCGGGGACGCCGCCGGCGAGCGAGGCGACGGGGCTGGCGCCGGCGCAGCGGCAGCGGCTCGAGCACGCGAAGAAGCTGTATCAGCAAGGACGGACGAAGGAGGCGGCGGCCGAGCTCGAGGGGCTGCTGGCCGAGGTGCCGCGCGCGCCGGAGGCGCAGGTGTTGCTGGCGAACGTCCGGGTCGATCAGGGGAAGTTCGACGAGGCGCTCGCGGCGGCGAAGATCGCGGTCGAGGCCGATCCGAACCTCGCGGACGGACACCTGGTGCTCGGGGTGGTGCAGCAGGAGAAGGGGGCGGTCGCCGAGGCGATCGCGGCGTACGAGCGGTATCTTGAACTCGCGCCGAAGGCACGCTACGCCACGTCTGTTCGCGGGCAACTTCGCGCGCTCCAGCGCAAGCTGCCCGCGCCGTGACCGGCCGAGATGTCTGCTCCCCGAATTGTCGCGCTCGAGTCGTCGTGTGACGAGACGGCGTGCGCCGTGGTCGAGGGGCTGTCCGTGCGCTCGAGCGTGGTCGCGTCGCAGGTCGAGATCCACGCGCAGTTCGGCGGAGTGGTTCCCGAGCTGGCGAGCCGGCACCACCTGACGGCGGTGATCCCGGTGGTGCGCGAGGCGATCGCGCGGGCGGGCGTGCGCTGGGACGAGGTCGATGCGATCGCGGTGACCGAAGGGCCGGGGCTGGTCGGCGCGGTGCTCGTCGGGGTGCAGGTGGCGCGCGGGCTGTCGCTGGCGACAGGGCGGCCGCTGGTCGGGGTGCACCACATGGAAGGACACCTCGTGTCGCCGTTCCTCGGCGACGCGGAGCGCGAGGTCGGGGCGTTCGTGCCGCACCTGGCGCTGTCGGTGTCCGGCGGGCACAGCGAGATCGTGCACGTGCACGGGCTCGGGAGCTACTCGGTGCTCGGGCGCACGCGCGACGACGCGGCGGGCGAGGCGTTCGACAAGGCGGCGAAGCTGCTCGGGCTCGGGTACCCGGGCGGGCCGGTGATCGACAGGCTCGCGGGCGAGGGCGATCCGTCGGCGGTGCCGTTCCCGCGGGCGATGCTCGAGCGCGACAACCTCGAGTTCTCGTTCTCGGGGCTGAAGACGGCGGTCGCGGTGTACGTGGATCAACACGGGCAGCCGTCGTCGCGGCAACAGCTGGCGGACGTGTGCGCGTCGTTCCAGGCGGCGGTGGTGTCGGTGCTGATCGCCAAGCTGCGGGCGGCGCGGAGAAAGACGCAGGCGTCGCTGGTGACGATCGTCGGCGGGGTGTCGGCGAACCGCGGGCTGCGACGCGAGCTCGAGCGGGCGGCGGCGGAGGACGGGTTCGCCGTGCGGATGCCGCCGCTGCGCTACTGCGGCGACAATGCGGCGATGATCGGCGGGGCGGCGGCGCTGCGGTGGGCCGCGGGGCTGGTGCCCGAGCCGCCGGTCGAGGTGTACGCGAGCCTCGGGCTCGACGAGGGACGAGCGAGGCCATGACGATCGACGCGCCGGGGACGCTGCTGCGCCGCTACGGGCTGCACGCGCGCCACAGCTGGGGACAGAACTTCTTGATCGCGGCGGACGTGCACGCGGCGATCGCGGCGGCGAGCGAGGCGCGGCCGGGGCGGCGGGTGATCGAGATCGGGGCGGGGCTTGGGACGCTGACCGACCGACTGCTGGCGACCGGGGCGGAGGTGTGGGCGATCGAGCGCGACCGCGATCTGTGCGCGGTGCTGCGGGCTGAACTCGGGGACAGGTCGAACTTCGTGCTGCACGAGGCGGACGCCGTGAAGTTCGACTACGCGGCGGCGATCGCAGGGCAGGCGGAGCCGGTCAGCGTCGTCGGGAACCTGCCGTACCAGCTGACGGGGCCGCTGCTGTTCGCGCTGCTCGAGCGCGCGGAGGGGTCGGGGCCGTGGGTGGTGATGGTGCAGCGCGAGGTCGCCGACCGGCTGTGCTCGAAGCCGGGCGAGGACGACTACGGCGGGGTGACGGCGGTGCTGTCGCGCGTGCGGTCGATCCGCCGCGTGTGCAACGTGCCGCGCGGGTGCTTCCTGCCGGCGCCGCGGGTCGACTCGGCGGTGATCCGGCTCGACCCGCGGCCCCAGCCGCTCGGTGCGGTCGCCGACGAGGCGGGGCTGCGGCAGCTGGTGCGCACGGCGTTCCAGCAGCGGCGCAAGGTGCTGTCGAACGCGCTCGCGCCGCTGGCGAGCCGGGCGGACGCGCTGCGCTGGTGCGCGGCGGCGGAGATCGATCCGGGCGTGCGGCCGGAGACGCTCGGGCCGGAACAGTTCGCGGCGCTGCAGCGGGCGCGGGAGGCGGACGGTGCCGGAGCTGCCTGAGGTCGAGTCGGTCCGCCGCGGGCTGGTCGCCGCGGAGCTGCGCGCGCCGGTGGCGGAGATCTGGCGCAGCGCGCACAAGCTGCGGGTCGGCAAGAACTGGGCGGAGGAGAACCTGGGATGTCTTTCGGGCAATGTCCCGAAGGACATCCGGCGGCGCGGCAAGTACATCGTGTGGGAGTTCGTGGGGCCGGGCGGGGCGACGAACGGGCTGGTGATCCACCTCGGGATGAGCGGGCGCTGCGGGGTGGTCACGGCGGCGCAGCCGCGGGTCGCGCACACGCACTTCGTGCTGCGGTTCGCCGACCAGCGCGAGGTGCGGCTGGTCGATCCGCGGCGGTTCGGCGGGCTGCGGGCGGGGCCGCTGGCGACGATCCTGGCGTCGGAGCCGCTGGCGGGGCTCGGGCCGGAGCCGCTCGATCCAGGGTTCTCGGGGGCGGTGCTGGCGGACCGGCTCGGCGGATCGCGCCGGCCGATCCGCGACGCGCTGCTCGACCAGGAGGCGGTCGCTGGCCTCGGGAACATCTACGCGGTCGAGGCCCTGTTCGCGGCCGGGATCCACCCGCTCGTCACGGCCGACCGGCTGCACGCGACGGCGTGGGAGCGGCTGGCGGGGACGATCGTCGAGGTGCTGCGGCGGGGGATCGAGAACGGGGGGACGACGCTGAAGGACTTTCGCAACGTGTCGGGCGAGGTCGGGCGCAATCAGGACGACCTGCGGGTGTACGGGCGCGCGGGCGAGGCCTGCCCGCGCTGCGGCGGCGCGCTCGAGGGGTTCGTGTCGGGGGGGCGCAGCGGCGCGTTTTGTCCGCGCGACCAGCCGCGCCCGCGCGCCCGCGTGATCCGCTGAAGCCTTGCCAGAATCTCCGGCCCGGGCGCACACTACGGTCCGCGCCAGTCCGGCATGGACGACTCTCACAGCACCCAGGAGCCGCGCAGCGACGAGGCGCTGATGCTCAGCTTCCGCGACGGCAACGCGCGGGCGTTCGAGGAGCTGGTCGCGCGCCACCGCCGCGGGCTGTTCAACTTCCTGCTGCGCAGCGTGCAGAACCGCAGCCGGGCGGAGGAGCTGCTGCAGGAGGTGTTCCTGCGGGTCGTCCGCTCGAAGGATCGCTACGAGCGGACGGCCAAGTTGACGACGTGGCTGTACACGATCGCGCGCAACCTGTGCGTCGACGAGAGCCGGCGCGCGAAGTTCCGCCGGACGGTCTCGCTCGACGCGCCGCGCCGCGGGCAAGAGGAGGACAGCCCGGCGATGGTCGAGACGGTGCCGGCCGATCAGGTGGCGACCGATGACGCCGCCGCGGCGCCGCAGATCCGCGCGCGGCTCGCCAAGGCGATCGCGCAGCTACCCGACGACCAGCGCGAGGTGTTCCTGATGCGGCAGATGAGCGGGCTGTCGTTCAAGGAGATCGGCGACATCGTCGGCGCGCCCGAGAACACGGTCAAGAGCCGGATGCGCTACGCGCTCGAGAAGCTGCGGCAGGAGCTCGCCGACTTCGACACGCGGTGAATCCCTGTCCCGAGGGACAGGTCAGGCGCGGGCGCGTGGTGGGCGAGCGCGCGGGGGCTCGGGCGGGAGCAGGCCGAGCTGGGCCTGCGGCGCGGGCTCGGCGGTGGGCTCGTCTTCGAGCTTGGCGGCGCCCCAGCTCTTGCGGGCCTCGGGCGGGAGGCAGCCGTGGGCCTGCTGGTAGGCGTCGAGGAAGCGACGGGTGGCGGCGTTGAGGTAGCCGCCGCCGGCGAGCGGGCCGAACTCGGGCTCGTAGCGGCGGGCGATCGCGGCAAAGGCCTCGTCGCGCGCGTGCTTGGCGACGATCGAGGCGGCGGCGACGGCGATGTGGGCCGACTCGCCGCGGTCGACGGCGACGAGCCGCGAGAAGCTGCGCTGGAGGCAGGAGAAGATCCGGGCGCCGTCGGCGACGATGTGGGCGTCGGCGGCGGCCCTGGCGGCGACGAGCAGTTGCAGGGCGGTCCGCTGCTCGAGGTGGTTGAGCTGGCCGCGGAAGGTGTGCTCGTCGATCACGTCGACGTGGATCAGCTCGCACACGCAGGTGACGGCGACGCGGCGGATCTCGGCGGCGAGGCTGGCCCGAAGTTCCTGTGCCTTCGCACCTGAACCGAAGCGCTTGCTGTCCTGTACGCCGAGGCCGCGCAGGTGGGCGGCGGCGGGCGCGTCGAGGCAGACGAGGGCCATGGCCATCGGGCCGAGGATCGGGCCGCGGCCGGCCTCGTCGACGCCCCAGGCGGGCCAGGTGTGCTCGAGGGTCGGCTGGTTCACGGGGCGACCTGCTCGAGGCCGGCGGCGAGGGCGTCGAGGCCGGCGAGGGTGGTGGCGCGCAGGCGGAGCGCCTCGGCGGCGGGGGCCGAGGCGGTGCGGTGCTGGGCCTGCGCGAGGGTCTGACGGATCGCGCGGACCTGGCCGCGGACGAACTTGCGCCAGCTGGCGGCGACGGGGGCGAGCGCGGCCCGGTAACGCTCGCGCAGGGCGGCCTCGCTCTTGGCGGCGGCCTGGCCGTGGTCGGTGATCAGGGCGGCGACGAAGCCGGCGGACTCGAGGCTGTCGAGGTATCCCTGGGCCCACGGGACGAGGCGGGCGGCGAGGAGCTCGGAGAAGGCGTCGGCGCCTGACTCTCGGGACAGCTCGCCGAGGTCGGTCTGGAGGATCTTGAGGATGCTGTCGCGCAGGACGGCGGTCAGGTAGGTGACGTCCTGCTCGGTCGCGGCGAGCTTGCCGGCGGCGCCGGCCCGGAGCACGCCGAGCGCGAGGCACTCGCGGGTCAGCAGGTCGTCGAGGTCGAGGACCTGGCCGTAGAGCCGGTCGGCGAGGGCGACGAGGCGGACCTCGAGGTCGGCGATCTCGCCGGCGGGGCCGCTCGGGCCGGACCTGGCCTCGAGGGCAGCGACGGCCTCGCGGACGGCGGCGCGGGTGCGGGCGAGCGCCTCGCCGAGGCGGCGGGCGGCGAGCGAGCGCTTGAGCTCGCGGGCGTGGCGGAGGAAGTGCCGCTCGAGCGCGTCCTCGACGATCTTGAACGGGTCGTCTTCGCGGGTCGGGCCGGCGCCGGTGGTCCGCCGCTCGAGCGCCGCGCTGGCGCAGACGGGGAGGATGTCGAGCAGGATGTCGCCGAACTGCTCGCGGAGGTAGCCGACGAGCTCGGCGCGCTCCTCGGGGTCGAGGGTGTCGACCTTGTTGAGCACGCCGATCACCTGGCGGCCGTCGGCGCGCATGCCCTTGAGGACACCCGCCTCGGAGGCGGCGCCGCCGCGGGTGGCGGAGAAGATCCAGATGATCGCGTCGGCCTCGTCGACGAACTCGCGGGCGACCCGCTCGTGGAAGTTGTCGAGCGCGTTGAGGCCGGGGGTGTCGACGACGGCGGCGTCGCCGAGGCGGGCGCTGGTCCGCTCGATCTCGATGTGACGCACGCGGCTCGCGGCGACGTCGTCGAGGCCCTGCAGGAAGGCGTGGATGTCGTCCCGGGCGACGGTGGCGATGCTGCCGTCGCGGTTGTGCACCCGCGCGCCGCCGTTCGGGCCGCGGCGGAAGACGTTGATCGTGGTGGTGGTCGGGAGGACGCCCATCGGCGCGACGACCTCGCCGAGCAGCGCGTTGACGAAGGTGCTCTTGCCGGACGAGAACTCGCCCATCACCGCGATCGTCAGCGGGCGGGCGAGGCGCTCGCGCGCGGCGATCACGGCGGACAGGGCGTCGGCGACGCCGGTGACCGGGACGCCGAGCACGCGGCTCGGGATCGCGGCGAGCAGCGCGGTCGCGGCGGTCAGCAGGTCCTCGAGGCGGTTGCTCTGGAGTGGTTGCGCGAGCTCGGCGAGCAGCGCGCGGGCGCGCTCGTGCTCGGGCGACTCGGTGAGGACCTCGACGAGGTACTCCTGCGCGGCCTCGGGGAGGCCTGCCTCGAGGGACAGCTCGGCGGAGGCGAGGGCGCGCTGGCCGCGGAGCACGCCGAGGCGCTGGCTGGCGTCGCGCAGCGGGGAGATCTCGTCGGGGCCGAACGGGCCGCCGAGGTCGGGCTGGCTGCGGAAGCGCGGCGGCGGGCCCTGCAAGAAGTCCTCGGCGGCGTGCTCGTCGCGGTCGCGGAGGCGGCGGCGGGCGTGGACGAGGCGCAGCTCCTCGGGGGCCGACGGGGCGTCCTGCAGGTGCTTGCGGCAGATCGCGACGGCGCCGTCGGCCAGCAGGTCGGCGCGCAGGACCACGTGGGCGAGCTCGTGGAGGTGGTGCTCCAGGCGCTCGCCGGCGGCCGCGGTCGCGGCGTCGATCAGGGCCTCGATCACGCTGGTGCGGGTCGTGGGCGGGGCGTCGGCGCCGCCGATCGGCCAGCCGGCGACCTCGGTCAAGGCCCACAGCCGCTTGCGGCGCGGGCTCTGCGGGTCCTGCTGGAGGTGGCGCAGCGCGAGCGGGCGGGCGTCTCGACCTGTCCCGAGGCACAGGTGGATCCGGATCCGGTGCTCGTCCCACTCGGGGCCGGCGGGGATCTTGTCGCGGGCCGCCTCGGCGCCGAGGCGATCGCCGCGGGCGGCGAGGGCGAGCGCGAGGTAGGCGCGGGCGGCCGCGGTCGCGGGGTCGACGTCGAGCGCGGGGTTGCCGGGATCGGACTCGGCGCCGAGCCAGGCGAGCGCCTCGTCGGAGCGCTCCTCGGCGAGCAAGAGCTGGGCGCCCTCGCGGATCAGCAGGGCGCGCAGCGGGCCACGTGTCCCTTCGGGCAGGCGGGCGCGGGCGCGCTGGAACTCGAGCAGCGCGCGCTCGTTGCGGCCGCGGCGGACCTGCAGCAGCGTGGTCAGGAGCTGGTGGAGGAAGCGGACGTCGGCGGCGGCGTGCTCGGGGGCGTCGTCGACCGGCTTGCGGGCGCGGCGGAGCTGGTCGAGCGCGGCGTCGAAGTTGCCGGCGACCAGCTGGCGCGTCGCCTCGGCGAGCATCTCGGGGAGGGTGCGCTCCTTCTGCTTGCCGGTCGGCTCGGCGAGCTCGAAGAGGACGCTCGGGTGGGCGCCGTCGGCGAGGACCTGGGCGACGCGGGTCAGCGCGAGCGCGAGGCGGAGGTGGACGTCGGTCGGGCGCTGCTTGAGAGGATCACGCAGGCGGTCGACGGCGCCGGTGTAGTCGCCGGCGAGCCGGATCTCGCGGACCTGCTGGAGGATCTTGGCGATCTCCTCGGGCGGGCCCTGCGGGCCGGTCAGCTCGCTGAGGATCGAGCCGACGCGGCGAGCCCAGCCGCCGAGGGCGGTGCCGACGGTCCGCGAGGGGCCGGTCTTGTCCTTGCCGTCGCTCATCGGGCGTCGCCTCCGACGGAGAGGGCGGCGATCTCGGCGCGGAGCTCGGCGAGCCGGGGCTCGAGCGCGCGCAGCTCGGCGGCGGCTGTCTTGCGCGCCTCGTTGCTGGCCGCAGGGACAGGTGCCGTGGGCGATGAGGAAGAGGAAGCGGACGACGGCGGCGCGGCGGCCTCGGGGAGCGCGGCGGCCTTCGCGTCGAGCTCGAGCACGCGCTGGAGCAGCGACTGCAGCTGCTCGCCGAGCTGGGTGTGGGCGAGCACGAGGATCTCGTCGAGCGTGGCGATGTGGTCGTCGATCGCGCGCAGGAGCGCGACCTCGAGCTCGGAGAAGGTCGCGGCGAGGGCCCTGGGGACGCTCTCGCGGGCGCTCGCCCGCAGCTCGCGGACCGAGCGCTCGCGCAGGACCATCGTCGCCAGCGGGGCGGCGACGGTCATCATCAGGCCGGCGACGACGTTGCCGAAGTACATCACGGCGGTGCCGGCGACGCCGACGACGAGGGTGCCGGCCTCGACGAGGACGGAGGGCGGGCGCAGGTGGACGACCGGGCCGCGCAGGCCGAGGGTCAACATCGCGGCGGCGAGGCGGCGCTGGGCCTGCTCGCCGCAGGTCTGGAGGACGTCGCGGGTCAGCTTCTCGAGGGCGAGGCGCAGGCGCTCGGCCTCGCTGAAGACGAAGTGCATCAGCGCGTCCTGGGCGGCGCTCGGCAGGATGTCGGCGGTCGCCCGCAGGTCGGCGCGGTCGAGCTGGCCGAGGATCGCGGCCTGCAGCTCGCCGCGGAAGCTCGCCAGGTGCTCGCGCGTGCGCTCGGCGATCTCGCCGCGGGCGCCGGCGATCGTGGCGCGCAGCTGCTCGACGTCGAGGCGCTGGTCGACGAAGGCCTTCTGCACCGCGGCGAGCTCGGCCTCGACGGCGGCGTGCTCGAGGCGCAGCGCGCGGGCCAGGGTCGCCGCGTGGTGCGACAGCAGGTCGGCGCTGCGCAGCAGGTACGTGCGCGCGCGGGCGGGGGCGAGCTCGCCGGTGCGGCCCGCGAGCTCGTGCAGGCGGGCGCGCAGGCGGGCGACCTCGCGGACGCCGAGGCTGTCGGCGCCGGGGGTCTTCATCGCGGTGCGCGCGTCGGTGGTGAAGATCTCGAGCTCGCCGGGCAACATGGCCGAAAGGCCAGACGTGATGTGCTTGAGGACGGCCTCGCGGTCGGCCTCGGGGACGAGGTCGAAGCGGTTGACGGCGAGCAACAAGGTGGCGCCGCTGCCCTCGAGGCCGCCGACGGCGATCAGGGCGTCGCGCAGGAAGGCGAGCTCGGTGCGCTTGAGGACCTGGGTCGCGTCGAGCACGACGACGAGGGCGTCGCCGCGCGGGAGCTCGCCGCGGGCGACGAGGCTGCGCAGGCGCTCGACGTCGTTGATGCCGGGGGTGTCGAGCAGCTCGAGCGCGGGCGGCAGGTGCGGGCTCGGGGTGGTGACGACGAGGTGACCGTCGAACGGTTGCTTGCCGCGCGCGAGCTCGGCGAAGCGCTCGGGGGCGAGGACCTCGCGGGCGCCGGCGGGGCTGACGAGGACGCGCTCCGTCGCCTCGCCGCGGACGATCTGGACGACCGCGCCGGTCGTCGGCGTGACGCCGGTCGGCAGCAATGGTTCGCCGAGGAGGGCGTTGAGCAACGTGCTCTTGCCCTGCTTGATCTCGCCGAGCACGAGCACGCGCAGGCGCGATTGGCCGGTGCGCCGGGCCGTCTCGTCGACGATCTGGGCGCCGAGGCGCGGCAGGCCGAGCTGGCTCGCGGTCTGTTGCAGGGCGCCGGCGAGGCGGGTGAGTGAGGTGGCGGTGGAGTCCGGGGCGTGGGTCATCAGAGGAGCCCTAGGCGCAGGGTGAGGCGCTGGTCGCAGCGCGCGAGCGGCCAGGCGTCGGCGGGGACTTCGGCGGCGGGCGGATCGGTCGGCTTGTCGGCGGGTTTGTCGGCCGGGCTGGGGTCGAGGGCCGCGACGATCTCCTCGGTCGCGAGCTGTTGTTCGCGGCGATGCCGCTGCTGTGAGCGTACGCGCGCGACGACGCGGCTGCGGTCGAACTCCCGCAGGGCGCGTTCGCGCTCGGCGAGGGGCGCGAACGAGGGCAGCCAGGTGGGCCGGGGCGCGCCGTGCGGGTCCAGCGCTGCGAGGGCGGGCTCGAGCGCGCCGGCGGCGAGCAGGCCGGCGCGGTCGGCCGAGAACGCGGCGATCTGGCTCCAACTGCGCAGCAGGGCGCGGAGGAGGGCGTGGCCGAGGTCGTGGGCGCTGACGAGGTGGGCCATGAAGAGGCCGCCGTGGCCGCACTGGAGGTGAGCGAGGCCCTGCGCGAGCAAGGCGGCGCGGACGGCGGGTTCGCGCGCGGCGAGGCCCTCGCGGTCGAGGACGAGCCACGCGTCGCCCCCGCGAGAGTTGGCGAGCGGCGTCACGAGCGGCCACAACCCCGCGGCGCGGCCCCTGGCGGTCACGAAGCGGATCCCCGGCAGCGTCGTGTGGAGCAGGTCGGCGATTTGGATGATCTCTTGCAGAATCGGGAGACTCTCGGCACCTTCGGGGTACTGCAGGTCTCCCGCGGTCATCAGCGCCGTCGCATGTTCACCCCACCGCAGCTCGAGCGCGCGCATGGCCGTCTGGGCCGCCAGCGAGTGGCTCAACCACTGGAAGCGCCGGACGTCGACGCCGTAGGCGTACGCGGCGCGGGCGAGGTCTTGTTCGTAGGTGCGGAGCTGCCGGCGTTGGACGAAGCGGCCGAGGTCGAGTGGGGAGCTCACTGGAGCGATTCTAGCAGGCACGTCCCACGATCTGTCGCCGCCCCGGCCGAAAAGCCAGGGGGGGCGCCAAGCGGCTTGCCCTGCCTCGCCGAACTAGGTATGCCCGGCTGCGGCGGAAGATCCCATGGCAGGTCCTAAGCACAGCGAGCTCCCGGCCGTCGTGGTCCCGCAGCACTTGTGGCTGCGGAGCGCCCGCCCTGCCCAGGGGAAGGCCGTGCAGTGGGCTGTCCCGGGCGCGCTGATCCTCGCGGGGCTGATCGTCCCCGGCACCGCGGTGCGCGTCACCCTCGTGCTCGCGGGCCTCGGCGCGTTCCTCCTGCTGCCCGCGATGGTGCTCGGGCGGCTCGAGCAGCTCGCCAAGGAGGTTCAAGCGGCCGACCGCAACAAGGCGGCAGAGCTGCTCAAGGACCTGCCGGAGCGCCCGCTCGTCAAGATGTTCGCGCCGGTCGGCTGGCGCTCGCTGCAGCTCGCGCTGCTGCACCTCAAGGTCGGCGACGGGCACGCCGCGGCGGCCGGCTTCGCCGAGACGGCGCGCCTGTGCCTGCAGCCCGACGCGGTGATGCTGATCAGCGCCGAGGCGCACGCGCACGTCGTCGCGGGCGAGCGCGTCAAGGCGCGCGAGCTGCTGCAGAAGCTCGCCGACGCGAAGCTGCTCGGTCCGCGCGACCAGCTCGACCTCGGGATCGTGCTGCTGCTCGAGACCAAGAAGTACAAGCAGGCGCTCAGCTACATCGAGGCCGCGCGCAAGACGATCGGCGACAACCCGCGGGTGATGGCCGCGCAGGCGCTCGCGCAGCAGAAGCTCGAGCGGATCGACGAGGCGGGCGAACTGCTCGAGCAGGTCCAGATCGCGATCAAGGACGAGCCGGTCGACCCGGTCACCGACGACCTGATCAAGCGCGCGCGCAAGGGCCTGCAGGACTTCCTCGAGGCGCAGCTGCGTCGCGAGCGGCGCGCTCGCTCGCGGCGGACGACGATCGTCGTGTCGAGCGAGGCGGCCGCGAGCGAGATCGTCTCCGGGGAGATCAGCGCCGGCTCCGAGCCGACCGCGACCGAGGTCGGCATGACCGACTCGCGCAGCGAGGTGCCCGGCCCGTCCGAGGGGCTGCGCCGGTTCAACCCGGTCGAGGCGCCCGAGCCCGAGCCTGTGCCCGCGCCGACGCCCGCGCCTGCGCGCCCGCCGGTCCGTGAGCCCGACGCGCCGAAGCCGGGCCTCGAGATCGATCTGTACTCGGTGCCGCACCCCTCGGCGATGGCGCCTGCGCCCGCGAAGAAGGATGAGCCGAAGCGCGAGGAGCCGAAGCCGCGCGGTGACTCGGTCGCGGCGGCGCTGTCCGGCGTGTCGGTCGCCCCCGCGAGCGAGCCCACCGCGCCGCCCAGGGCCGAGAGCGACGTGCCGATGTTCCGTCGCCGCCAGACGCTGCTCGGCACGCTGCCGACCGAGTCGCTCGTGTCGCCGGCCGCGGAGCCGAGCAAGTCGTCGTCGCCCGAGCCGAGCAAGCCGCCGGCGCCGACGCTGCCGTCGCTCAACTCGCTCGCGGGTGGGCCGGCGCCGACGAACCCGCCGGTGATGCCGTCGCGTTCAGGCCTGCCGACCCGCGTGTCGCGGCTCGAGCCGAACGGAGCGAGCGGGCAGGGTGCGCCGGCCTTCCGCGCCCCTGCGACGCGCAACCCGAGCGACGACGACAAGGGCGAGGCGTAGCGTCGCCCTGGCGACGCGGCCGGTCCTCGGAGCGGCCTGGTCCGCGGCCGGTGAGCGGCTCGAGCACGAAGGGCCATGTCGCAAGCGACATGGCCCTCGGGACGGACGATGCGGCGGCGATCAGTTGATGCCGGCCAGCGGATCGTCGGTGTTCTCGATCTTGGTCTTCTTGTCGTCCTTCTTCTTCTTGGGCGTGTCAGTCGGGGTCGTCGAGCCGCCGCCGCCGCCGCCACCGCCGCCGGGGCGGTTGGTCTCCTTGATCTGCGAGCCCTGGGTCGCCGAGATGTCGGCGCCCTTGGCCGTGCGCGGGCCCTGGGTGTCCGGCGGGACGTCGCCGCTCTTGATCACCTTGACCTCGGTCGGCGCGGGCGGAGGAGGCGCCTCTTCCTTCTTGCCGCCGAGCAGGAAGTAGGCCGCCGCACCGCCGCCACCGAGCACGAGCACGAGGGCGATGATCAGGCCCATCTTCGAGCCGCCGCGGGACTCGTCGTCGCCCGCGTCGAACGAGGCGCCGGCGCCCGACGACGAGAACGAGGCGGCCTCGCCGGACGAGGACGAGCTGAACGGCGAGGACGCGATCGGCGAGGACGCGATCGGCGAGGACGCGATCGGCGAGGCGACCGGCGCGTCTCTGAAGGGGGAGACCGGCGCCGCGGCGGCCGGCCCACCGAAGGGCGAAGCGGCCGGCGCCGGGCTCGGCGCGGGGCGAGCCGCGACCGGGGCGGCGGTCACCACGGGGCGGGCGATGTCTTCGGGACGGAACACCCGTGTCTCGACGTCCGACTCGTCGCCGGCGCCGCTCGCGGCGGCCGGGTCGTCGTCGGCGTCGTCGGAGCCGCTCGCGCCGCCGTCGGCGCCGTCGGCGACGGCCTCGAGTTCGGCGACGAGCGCCTGGATCTTCACATCGAGGCGCTCGATCGCCTGTGTGTGCATGCGGAGCGTCGCGGGATCGTTGGCGGTCTCCAGCGCCTCCTCATGCTTCTTCTTTTCCTCTTCCAGGCTCTCGAGTCGCGCGAGGGACTCTTGAATCCAGTCTTCCGTGGCCATAGATGGGGCTTCCGCTTCGGTTCCGGGGGCCCGCGCGGAGTTGCACGGACCTCACGAGGGATAATACACAGCGTTAGGGGCGCTCCAACTTATTAAATTCGTCGAAACGCGTGGCGGGGCGGGAAGTTGTGCCGTCCGGCGGGAGCTGTCGGCTCGCTGCGTCTCCGGCCGGTCCGGAGACCGAGTAGAGGCCTGCACACGGCAAGCCGTCGGGCCGTGACTTTAGTCTCCGGTCGGTCGGCGGGCGAGGGCCGCGGTGCCTATGTCCACAAGAGCCTGGCCGTTCGGGCATGGCCCGAGGTGCAGGCGATGCGCAGGGGCTTCAGGTGCCCTTGCGCAGCTCGGCGAGGACCTGCTTGGCGAGGGCCTTGAGCGTGTCGAACACGCCGGTGCCGTTGGGCGCGACGGCCTCGAACTCGGGCACGCGGGTCGGGTTGAGCGCGGCCGACAGCTCCTCGACCGACATCGCCCCGGGCAGGTCGCGCTTGTTGTACTGGACCACGTACGGCAGCTTGTCGAGGTCGTAGCCCTGCTCCTGCAGGTTGATCCGCAGGTTCTCGAGGCTCTCGATGTTGGCGTCGAAGCGACCCTCCTGCGAGTCGGCGACGAAGCACACGCCGTCGACGCCCTTGAGGATCAGCTTGCGGCTGGCGTCGTAGAACACCTGACCCGGGACGGTGTACAGGTGGAAGCGGGTCTTGAAGCCGCGGATCTCGCCCAAGCTGAGCGGCAGGAAGTCGAAGAACAAGGTCCGCTCTGTCTCGGTGGCGAGCGAGATCATCTTGCCCTTCGCCTCGGGACGCGTCTTGTTGTAGATGTACTGCAGGTTCGTCGTCTTGCCGCAGAGTCCCGGCCCGTAGTAGACGAGCTTGCAGTTGATCTCGCGCGAACTGTAGTTGATGAAGGACATCGGGGGCAGCTCTGGCTAGGTGTCGAACAGGTTTTCGATATCCTGGTCGGTGATATCCGGCAGCATGGTCGTCTGGGACGTCATCGACTTGGTCGCCAGCGCCTCGAAGATCGGCACCAGCTCGTCCTGAGCCTTCTTGACGCGCAACCGGACCAGGCCCTGCGTCGTGTTCTTGTCGAACAGCACGACCAGGATGATGCGCCGCCCGACGAGGGTCATGTGGATCGACATGCCCTTGCCCTCGTGGAACTGGGCGGAGAACTCGTCCTCCTTGAGCAGCTGGGCGATGCCGCCGGTCGCGGCGACGTTGCCGGCGACGAGCGAGCTCAGCGAAGTCGTGTCGAGGCTGGTGCTCTCGCCGGCAGCCGCGACCAGCTGCCCGTTCTTGTCGATGAGGAGAATCGTTCTCGCTCGCGAATCCTGCTGGAGCCGGTCAGCGATCTTTTGGATCTGCTTGAGCTCCTCTTCAAACATCACGAGCTGGGGATTCAGCGGGTTCAAGGGTGGGACTCCTGATGCGCGACGTGGGGACCCGGACCTATGTCCGCGGGCGCCAAAACCGTAACAAACTCACCTCGGCAAGTCCATCATGCAGGGCGAGCCCCGGCGAACAATCGCGGGCATCGGCGCAGACCGTGGTCTCACGTTCAGTGGCGAGGATCGAGCCCGCCGCGTGCTCTGGCGAGCGATCGCCCCGCGCCGCGTCGCGGCGCCGGCGCACGAGCGGTCCCACCCGCGCCCGTCCCCGCGCCCGCCACGCCGTCACAGCGCGCGCCGATCCGCGAGCGCTCGATTCAAGGTGTTCATGTCGGCGTACTCGAGCTCGCCGCCGACGGCGACCCCGCTGGCGATCCGCGAGACCTGCACGCCGAGCGGCCGCAGCAGCTTGGCCAGGTACAGCGCGGTCGCGTCGCCCTCGACGTTCGGGCTGGTGGCGACGATGACCTCGCGGACGGCGTCGCCCTGCAGACGCCGCAGCAGCCCCTCGACCTTGAGCTCCGCCGGCCCGACCCCCGCGAGCGGGTCCAGGACCCCGTGCAGGACGTGGTAGAGCCCGTGGTAGGCCCCCGTGCGCTCGATCGCCATCCGGTCCTGCGGCTGCGCGACGACGCAGACGGTGCCGGTGTCGCGCCGCGGGTCCCGGCAGCGCTCGCACACCTTGCCGGTGCACAGGTCGAAGCAGACCTCGCACAGCCCGAGCTGGCGGTGGACGCCCGCGATCGCCTCGGCGAGCGCCCCGACGTACTCCGGGTCGGCCTTGACGAGCGAGAGCGCCAGGCGCATCGCCGTCTTCTCGCCGATCCCCGGCAGACGGGTCAAAAGCGCCGCCAGCCGCTGCAGCGGGTTCTGCGCGTCGCCGGCCGTCACAGCCCGGGGAAGCCGCCCGGACCCATCATGCCCGGCGGGATCAGGTTGCCGACGCGCTGCTGCTGCAGCGACTTCGCCCGGTCGAGCGCGTTGTTGACCGCGGCGACGATCAGGTCCTGCAGCATGTCGCGGTCCTCGGAGATCGCCGCCGGGGCGATCTCGACGCTCAAGATCCGCTGCGTGCCCGAGGCCTTCGCCTTGACCAACCCGTTGCCCGCGCTGCCCTCGACCACCTCGTGATCGAGGGACTGTTGCATGCTCTCCAGCTGCTGGCGCAAAACCTGCGCCTGCCGCATCATCGCTCCGAGGTCGAACTCGCTCATGGTCATCTCATCCTAACCCGGAAACCTCGCACGTACACGCGAGCTCACCCGGAAGACGGCGTCGGCGGCACGAGCGGCCGCACGTGCTTCAGCTGGCCCTCGAACTGCGACAGCAGGGCGACGATGTTCGGGTGGGTCTGGGCCTCGCGGACGACCTCCGCCTGCAGCGCCTCCTGGCGCTGCCGCTCGACCTGCCGCAAGCTCGGTGCTTCGCCGAGCGCGGGTTCGCCCTCCGCGATCTCGAGCTTGAACGGCATCCCCAGGTGGAGGTGCAGCGACTGCTCGACCAGCCCGCGGTGCGGCTGCAACATGTCGCGGTAATAGTTGCTGCCGACCAGGCGGACGACCCCCTCGCCGAGCCCGACCAGGCCGAACTCGGCGAGCACGGCGAACACCGCCATCTCCGGCCGCATCCGGTCGAGGAACGCCTCCCACGCGGCGAACGGCTGCATCTCCGCCCACGGGATCACCCGGTCCGACGGCGCCTGTGGCGTGCCCGGGCACACTGCGCACACCTCGGCCGACGGTGGGGCGTCTGCCTGTGCCGGTTTCGGCGGGAGCGGTGCCGGCGTTGCCGGGAACGGCGCCGGGGGGCTTGCCGGAATCGGCGGCCGGCTCGCCGCCGGCCTGTCGGCGTCCCTCGCGGCCACGGAGGACGAGCGCGGCGGGCTGGGCGTCGGGCTCGGAGGGCTCGGGCTCGGCGCCCGTGGCGCAGATTCGGCCGGCCGCGCCGCGGGTGCGGCAGCCGCAGCGGCCGGGTTCTGTAGCTTGGCGATGAACGCCTGGAAGTTGTCGAGGTCGGCCGGCTTCGGCCGGGCCGGCTCGGCCTGTCGAGATGGCTCGGGCCGCGCGGGCTCGGGCCGCGCGGGCTCGGCGAAGCGCGGCGGCTCGGCGAAGCGCGGCGGCTCGGTCGCCCGCACGGGATCTCCACCGGCACGCCGGGCCTCCCCCGTCGACCGGGGAGGACCACCCGGGAACCCGCCGCTGACAGCGCCGCTCGGTCCGTGGGTAGAGATCTGCTCCAGGCGATCGATCAGATCGCCGAGCGGCATCAGCGGTTCGCTGTGGACCAGATCGAGCAGACCCATCTCGAGCACGAGCCGGGGCACGCGGGTCCGCTGCAGCGCGTCGACGACGCGGGTGAAGCGGTCGAAGATCTGCGCCAGCACGGACGCCTCGACGCTCGCCGCCTGGCGCGTCAGCTGCTCGAACTCCTGGTCCGACGCGTCGAGCAGGACCTCCCGCGTGCCGCACAGCTTGACGACCGTCAGGTCACGGATGTGCTTGAGGAACTCGAGCGCGAGCGACAGCAGGTCCTGGCCCGACGCGAAGATCTCGTCGAAGCGCCGGAGGGTCAGCGTCGCGTCGCGGGCGAGCACCGCCTCGACCAGCCCGGCGACCGCGAGCGTGCTCGGCACGCCGAGCACGACCCGCACCTCCTCGGCGCTGATCTTCCGCGTGTCGCTGGCGAACGCGATCACCTTGTCGAGCATCGTCAGCGTGTCGCGGACCGAGCCGTCGCCGGCGCGGGCGACCGTGTACAGGCCGGCCTCCTCGACCGCGACGCCCTCGCGCTCGAGGATCGACTTCAGGTGCCCGACGAGCTGCTGGCTCGACAGCCGGCGGAAGTCGAAGCGAGACACCCGCGACAGGATCGTCGCCGGCAGCTCGTGGACCTCCGTCGTCGCGAAGATGAAGGTCACGTGGGCCGGCGGCTCCTCGAGCGTCTTCAGCAGCGCGTTGAAGGCCGACCCGGTCAGCATGTGGACCTCGTCGATGATGTAGATCTTGCGCCGCGCCGTCTGCGGCAGGTAGCGCACCTGCTCGCGGATGTTGCGAACGTCCTCGACGCGGTTGTTGCTCGCGCCGTCGATCTCGATCACGTCGACCGAGCGCCCCTCCGTCACCGCGACGCACTCGCTGCACTCGTTGCACGGGTCGATCGTCGGCCCCTTCACGCACACCAGGCACTTCGCCAGGAGCCGCGCGGCGGTCGTCTTGCCGAGCCCGCGCGCCCCGCAGAACAGGTACGCGTGGTGCACCCGGTCGTGGGCGATCGCGTTGGCCAGCGTGCGCGTCACGTGCTCTTGACCGACGAGGTCCGCGAAGCGCTGCGGACGGTACTTGCGGGCGAGGACGACGTAGGCCACGGCGCCCGAACCCTAGCAGCCCGTGCCGAAAGCCGCCACATCGCCGCCGCCTCGCCGGACGAGCCGCGAGCGACGGCCGGGACCGGCTCCTTCGCGCGGCCTCGCGGTCGCCTGCGCCGGCGACCACGGCGCTCCGCCGGGCCTCACGCAACGGCTCGCGGCCCGCGCCACCACGCGGCCACCTGGACCGCCTCGGCGAGCGCCAGCCCGATCGGCGACGCGACGACCCCGAGCCGCCCCGCGCCGAGGCCGAGGATCGCCGCGCGGCCGGCGAGTCCCGCGAGGTCCCACGCGACCAGCGCCCGCGGATCGCTGGCGACCTGGGCCTGGCGACCGATCGTGTTCGCCAGCCGCAGCCCGGCGAACGGCGCGCTCCAGACGATCAACAGACCTGTCTGTTCGGCCACGTCCCAGCCGACCAGCCCGTCGACCAGCGCCGCCACCGGCGCCCACGCGAACAGCAGCCCGACCCCCGCGACCAGCCCCGCGCCCGCGAAGCCTCCGAGCAGCGCCCACCGCCGCAGCCCCGCGTGCGCCCGCGCCGGGTCGCTCGCCGCGGCCCGCAGCGCCACCACCGTCGCCCCCGCCGACGGCACCATGATCGCCGCGTTGACGAACAGGTAGGCGTAGTTGAGCCGCGCGAACCCGCCGACCGCGAACAGGTGCGACAGCGCCGCGTCGAGCAGCCCGAGGTTCGCGTACACCAGCGCGTCGACCAGCAGCGCCGCCGTCCGTCCGGATGTCTGTGCGGACATGTCCCGCGTGTCATGTCCTCCGGGACCGCGCGCCGCCGGCCACACCCCGGCGGCCCCGAGCGCCAGCCCAACGACCAGACCGAGCGACGGCCCGAGCGCCCCGCCGGGCAAGAGGCTGGCCCCGGCGATCGCCCCGAGCGGCATCCCCCACTCGAGCGCGAATCCGCGGCGCTCGTGGCCCGCGCGCTCGGCCAGCGCCCGCAGCGCCGCCCCGACCAGCGCCAGCACCACGCCGACCGCGTACACCCACACCGTCGGCTCGCTCCACGCCGGCGCCCCGACGATCGCCAGCAGCGCCGCGACGCCGACCGCCGCCATCGCCGCCGTCACCGCCGCCTCGCTCCGCAGCAGCTCCGTCCCGCGCGCGTCCCGCGGCGCCGGGATCCACCGCGAGCGGTACAGCGACAGCCCGACGACCCGCGCCGCCCCGACGACCACCAGCCCGCGGAAGAACAGGTCCGCCGCCCCGCTCGCCCGCAGGTCGCGCGCGATCACGAACTCGCGCCCGACCCCGAGCAGCAGCGTCACGACCGACAGCCCGGCCATCCACACGAAGGCCGAGCGGTGCCCGCGGCCGGCCACTAGCGCGTCCTCTCGAACGCCACCCGCGCGAGGATCCGGTCGCAGCCGACCAGCCGGAACCGCCAGCCCGGGCGCGCCGCCCAGAACTCCTCGAACGCGCGCAGCTCGTGCAACCTGTCCGAAAATTCATCGAACAAGAGATAGGTCCCGACGGACATGTACGGCTCGAACGCCAGCAGCGCCGTCCGCGTCGAGCTGTACAGGTCGGCGTCGAAGTGCAGCACCAGCCGCGCGTGGGGCGGCGGCGCGAAGCCCGGCAGCGTGTCCTCGAACCATCCCTTGATGAACGACACCCGCGCGTCGTCGATCGCCGGCGGCGCCCCGCCGGTCGAGAACGTCCCCTTGCGGTCCTCCACCGTCCAGTCCTCCGGCAGCCCCTCGAAGCTGTCGAACCCGAAGAACCGGCACGAGCGGCCTGGCAGCAGCGAGGCCCACCGCGCGATCGACTCGCCGCGGTGGACCCCGAACTCGAGGTACAGCACCGCCGCGTCGCCGAGCTCGCGCGCCACCTGCTCGTAGATCTCGAAGCGGTGCCCCGCGCGCCGCGACGTGTCGAACCCGCGCGCTTGCATCCACCGCCCGACCTCGAGGTAGTTGAGCGCCGCGTTGAGGTTGTGGATCGCCCGCGGGGACAGCCGCGCCCCGACGCGCGTCAGCAGCTCCTTGAACCGGACCGGCACGCCCACGCTACACGTCCTCTCCGCCCCAGCGCGGCGCGTACTCGGCCGCGAGCGCCCCCTCGCGGCGCAGCAGCTCCTCGTAGATCAGCAGATCGACCAGCACGGGGTACCACAGCGCGTGCATCCCCGCGTGCATCACCCCCGGCAGCCCGTCGCGCCACGCCCCGAGCAGCAGCATCACCCGCCCGTAGTTGAGGAAGGGCCGGACGAACAGCGGCAGCTTGTTGTACACCCGCCGCAGCACCGCCACGCGGCCTGCCGCCGTGCGCAGGTTGATCTCCGCCAGCCGCTGCGGCCGGTCGAGCCCGTCGACGTACGCCATCGCCTCGCGCGTCGCGTAGTCGACGTGCTTCTTGAACCACTCGCCGATCGGCCGCGCGTCGCGGTGGACGAGCCGGTGCTTCAGCACCGTCACCCGCAGGTCGCGGTCGTCGACGCGCTCGTTGATCCCGCGGCCGAACCGGGCGAGCCGCGGTCGCATCAGCCGCAGCACCCGCGCGCGGCTGAACTCGCCCCGGACGAGCCGATGCCCGAGCAGCCGCACGTCGAGCGTCACGTACGCCCCGTCGACCTCGCCGCGGCGCGTCATCGCCTCGATCTCCTGCCACAGCTTCGGCGTCAGCTCTTCGTCGGCGTCGAGGAAGAACACCCACTCGAACCGCTCCTGCACCTGCTCGAGCGCCCAGTTGCGCTGGCTCGCGTAGTCGCGGAACGCGTGGACCACGAACTCGGCCCCCGCTTCGCGCGCGATCGCCTCGGTCCGGTCGCGCGACCCCGAGTCGACGACGACGACCGGGCAGCGCCCGGCGACCGAGGCGAGCGCCTTCGGCAGGTTGAGCTCCTCGTTGAGCGTCAGGATCACCACCGCGATCGTCGTCACCGTGCCTCCGCGGGCCGCACCGGACCTGTCTTTTTGGGCAGCGCGACCTCGAGCGCCGCGCCGACGACCATCCCGATCATCGGCACGACGAAGTAGCTCTTGTACGACGCCGCCGTGACCACGTACACCAGCGTGCCGACGGCGCCGCCGAGGATCGTCGCGCGCAGCTCCCTCGGCGCGCGCAGCGACTGCCGCGCCAGCGAGATCACCGGCAGCGCGAACAGCGTCGAGCCGAGTAGCCCGAATTTCCAGAGGTGGTACGCCAGCATGTTGTGGACGTAGCTGACGTAGAACCCGTCGACGACGAGCTCCGCGCCGAGCCCCGCGCCGAACATCGGCATCGACACGAACACGTCGAGGCACTCGGCGATCTCCCGCACGCGCCCGTCGACCGTCGCCTGGTTGCCGAGCCGCAGGTACTGCACCCCGAGGTCCATCAGCGTCGCGGCGAACACGCTGGCGACCACCACCACGGCCCCCAACACCAGCAGACCCCGCGCCGGCTTGCGGACGTACAGCGCGGTCAGCCACCCGAGGACCATCCCGAGGACCATCCCGCGGCTGACGGTGGCGATCACCGCGAGCACCAGCACCGCGAGCGAAACCGCGCACGCCGTCCGCAACCACCGCCGCCGGGTCAGCAGCAGCAGGAACGACGCGCAGAACACCCCGACCAGCGGGTGCCCCGCGATCACCTTAAAGTGGTTGTACGTCGACCGGACCCGGCCGAGGTCCCAGCTCGGCAGCCGGACCAGCGAGATCAGCCCGTCCGCGAGGCAGACGACCAGGATCGCCGCGATCACCAGGTGCGGGCGTCCCGCGCCGCGTCCGGCGCACAGCCCCAGCGCGAACAGCACGTAGGGCAGGGCGTCCTCCAGCGCCTGCCCCATCGGGTTGCCGCGGATCGCCCCGACCCCGAGCCCGACCACCAGCGCGACCACCCACGGCACCAGCATCGCCAGCTGCGCCCGGGCCGCCGCGCTCCGCAGGAACCCGCCGACCCCCGAGAGCCCGACGAGCCCGAGGAACATGACGATCGGGATCGTCAGCCCCTCCGGGAAGGTCGGCAGGGCCAGCGACAGGAGCATCGCCGCCGCCGCGAACAGGGTCGTCAGCATCGCCGCCGACCAAGCTAACACGCCGCCCCGGCGATCGGCGGCCCCGGACTTGCCGCACGCGGCGACCGATCGCGGCTGCCGACTCGCCGCCGGCCCTGTCAAATTTTCGACAATTTCCGGCGATCGTCCGCCCTTCCACCCCGGAGACCCGTCTCCCGATGGATCCAGGGGACAGGTCCGCCGCCCGGGTGATCTCCGGCGGGTCACGGGCCTTGCACGACCTGCTCCCGTTTCGTAGGTTGCCAGTCGCGGCGAGGGCCCATGCACCGTCAATGGTTGGACTGGCAACAGCCGCTACTTCCGGCGGCGGCAGCCTGGCTCATCGAGCGGCACGCCGACGGCCGCCGCTGTGACCTGCGGACGGTCCGCTGCGTCCTGCCCGGCGCGCGCGCCGGCCGGGTCCTCCTGCACCTGCTGCTGCGTCAGTGCGCCGAGAGGAATCTCCGCCTCGTCCCGCCGCAGGTCCTCACGCCCGGCGCCCTCGTCGAGCTGCTGACCCCGGGTGACGCGCGGACCGCCTCGGCCCTCGAGTGCACCCTCGCGTGGATGCACGTGCTGCGCGAGGCCAGCCCCGAGCTGATCGCCCCGCTCCTGCCGAGCCGCCCCGACTTCTACGACTGGCCGGCCTGGCACGAGTTCGCCGGCCAGATCGCCGCGATCGTCGACGAGCTCTCGGGCGAGCTGCTCAGCCTCCGCGACGTCGCCCGGGTGGCGATGCGGATGCAGATGGACCGCGAGGCCGACCGCTGGGCCGTGCTCGAGAAGCTCGAGGGCCGCTACCGCGAGCGCTTGCACCGCTGCGACCGCACCTGCCCGCACGAGCGCCGCCGCGAGATCATCGCCACCCTCGTCGACGGCACCGTCCCGGTCGACCCGGAGCACCGCCTCGTGCTGATCGGCGTCGTCGACCTCGCCCGCGTCCACCGCGCGATCGTCCGCGCCTACGGCGACCGCGCGACGGCCCTCGTCCACGCCCCCGCGGCGCTCGCCCCCGGCTTCGACCCCGACGGCTGCGTCGAGCGAGCCTTCTGGACCGGCCGCCCGATCGAGATCCCCGACGAGCAGTTGATCATCGCCGACCGCCCCGCCGACCAGGCGCAGGCCGTCGTCCGCTGCCTCGCCGAGCTCGGCGGCGCCTACCGCCCCGAGCAGGTCACGATCGGCCTCGGCGACGAGAAGCTCGCCCCGACGATGGCCCAGGCCGGCCAGTGGGCCGACATCGCCCTCCACGACCCGCGCGGCCTGCTCGTCCTCCACTCGCGCCCGTTCCGCCTCCTCCAGGCCGGCCTCGAGTGGGTCCACGAGCCGCGCTTCGCCAGCTTCGCGTCCCTCCTCCGCCACCCCGACGTCGAGGCCTTCATCCGCCGCCAGCTCTCGCGCTCCGGCCCGCGCGCCGAGGCACCTGCCTCTACGGACATGCCCGTCGCGCCCGGTCCCGAGGACCCTGTCCCCCGGACCAGCCCCGAGGACGACCACACGATCGTCGAGTGGCTGACGGTGCTCGACAGGTACTACACCGAGCACCTGCAGGACAGCTTCAGCGGCGAGGCCTGGCTCGGCGACGAGAAGGCGACGCGGCGGATGCAGATCGTCCACGACCTCGCGTCGCGCCTGTACAAGCCGCTCGCCGGCCCGCGGCGCCCGCTCGTCGACTGGTTCGAGCCGATCCTCGACGTCCTGCGCAATGCCTACGGCCACCTCGACGTCGGCACCCCGCAGCTCAGCGAGGCCCGCGTCGCCGCGACCTGCATCGAGGTCGCCAAGTCGCTCGGCGGCCTGACCGGCGCCGCCCCCGGCCTCCAGCCCGAGGTCGACGGCCCGACCGCGCTGCGCCTCGTGCTCGCCCAGCTCGCCGGCCTGCGCGTCCCCGAGGACCCGCGCTCGGGCCAGATCGAGATGCTCGGCTGGCTCGAGCTGCACCACGACCCCGCGCCCGTGCTCGTGCTCGCCGGCTGCAACGACGGCGCCGTCCCGCAGGCCGTCAGCGCCGACGCGTTCCTGCCCGACAGCCTGCGCGAGCACCTCGGGATCCTCTGCAACGGCCGCCGCTTCGCCCGCGACGCCTACCTGATCGAGGCGATCCGCCACAGCCGCGCCCGCTGCACCTTCATCGCCGGGCGCCAGGCCGCCGACGGCGAGCCGCTGACCCCGTCGCGCCTCTTGCTCGCCGGCGACCTCGAGCGCCTGCCCGCCCGCGTCCTGCGCCTGTGCGACCCCAACCACGCGCGCCGGTGGGCCCTCCCGTACGGCGCCCCGCCGGCCGGCCCGACCTCCGGCTTCCGCGTCCCCGAGCCGCTCGCCGGCGCCGCCGCCCCCGAGGCGATGACGGTGACCGAGTTCGGCTGGTACCTGCGCTGCCCGTTCCGCTACTACCTCAAGTACATCCGCCGCCTGCGCCTCGTCGACGACAGCGCCGTCGAGCTCGACGCGCTGCAGTTCGGCAACCTCACCCACGAGGTCCTGCAGCGCTTCGGCGAGGACCCGTCGGTCTCGGGCAGCACCGACCCCGACAAGATCACCGCCTACCTCGACGAGCTCCTGGTCGACCGCGCCCGCGCGACCTACGGCAGCCAGCCGCTGCCGGCGATCCGGATCCAGCTCGCCCGCCTGCGCCAGCGGCTCCACGTGTTCGCCCGCCACCAGGCCCGCCGCCGCGCCGACGGCTGGAAGATCCACCGCTGCGAGTTCGAGCTGCCCGAGGAGACCTGGCTGAGCATCCCCGACCAGCCGCCGATGCGGATCAAGGGCAAGATCGACCGGATCGATCAGAACGACCGCGACGGCTCGTGGATGATCATCGACTACAAGACCAGCGAGTCCGGACCCAGCCCCGACAAGACCCACCGCGCCGCCCGCAACTCCGCGCGCCAGTGGAGCGACCTCCAGCTGCCGCTCTACCACCACCTCGCCAGCCAGCACGGCTACACCGGCCCGGTCCAGCTCGCCTACATGAACCTGCCCAAAAAGCCAGAGCAGGAGGCGCTGGTCGTCGCCCGCTGGACCGCCGCCGACCTCGACGACGCGATCGGGACCGCCCGCGACATCGTCCGCAACATCCGCGCCGGCCGCTTCGAGATGGCCGACGACTTCCCCGCCCGCTACCAAGACGACTTCGCCAACATCTGCCAGACCCGCGTCTTCGGCGGCGGCGACGACCTGGAGTCCGACGCGTGAGCGACCCCGCCAAGCCGCGCGACCAGTCCCTCTGGCTGTTCGACGAGCCGGCCCCCGAGCCCGCCGCCGAGGTCGTCCCTCCGCCTGTCCGCAAGGCCAGGCGCGGCAAGACCGCCCCGCGCCAGGTCGCCCGCCCCGCCCGCGACCTGTTCACCGCCGTCGCCGGCGCCTTCGCCCGCAGCAGCGAGGCCGCCCGCGAGCCCGAGGCCGCCCGGGCCAAGCCCCGCCGCGCGAAGGCGCCTGTCCCCGCGGACAGCCCCGAGCCCCGCACCGCCGCCCCGGCCCTCGTCCGCGCCCCCGCGGACGCGCTCGCGTACGCACGTGTCCCCGCGGACAGCTCACCGGCCGACGCCCCCGCCTACACGCCTGTCCCCGCGGACAGCCCGGCCCGCGCGTACGCCCCCGCGGACGGCGCCCCCGCACGTGCCCCCGCGGACGGCCCGGCCCGCGCGTACGCCCCCGCGGACGGCGTCCCGACCGATGGCGCCTCGATCCTCGCGCTCCCTGTCCTCACGGACAGCCCGTCCGCCGAGCCGCGCAAGCGCGCCCGCAAGCCGCGCGACAAGAAGCCGGCCGAGACCCCGCCTTCCGACGCCGCCGAGCCGGTGTCCCCGTTCGTCCGCCTCGCCGCCCTCGCGCGCGACGAGGCGCCCGCGCCCGCGCCGACGCCTGTCCTCGCGGACATCCCGCTCGACGACCCGCCGCTCGACCTGCCGCTCGACCTGCCGGCCGCCGACCTGCCTGTCCTCGCGGACATCTCGCCGGCCCGCCGCGCGCCGACCCCTCCGCAGCGCCGCCACGAGGTCCTCGCCGTCCTCGCCGACGCCGAGCTCGTCGCCGAGACCGCGCTCGTCCTGCCCCCCGACCAGCCGCTCGGCGGCGGCCACCAGCTCCAGCACATGCGCATCCTCGCCTCCGCCGGCTCGGGCAAGACCTACCAGCTGACCAACCGCTACCTGCAGATCCTGAGCCGCGGCGCCTTCCCGTACTCGATCCTCGCCAGCACCTTCACGCGCGCGGCCGCGGGCGAGATCCGCGACCGGATCCTCCGCACCCTCGCCGAGGCCGCCGTCGAGGATCCCAAGCGCGACGAGCTCGGCAAGCGGCTCCAGCGCGAGCTCTCGCGCCAGCGCGTGCTCGACCTGCTCGCCAGCCTGGCCAACAACCTGCACCGCCTACAGATCCGCACGCTCGACAGCTTCTTCGGCACGATCGTGCGCTGCTTCTCGCTCGAGCTCGGCCTGCCGACCGACGCGCGGATCGTCGACGAGGACGAGGCGTTCCGCCTGCGCCGCGAGGCGATCCAGCTGATGCTCGAGGAGGGCGACACCGACGCCGTGATCGAGCTGCTCGCCAGCCTGACCGAGGGCAGCTCGGAGCGGGCCGTCACCGACACGATCGACAGCACGGTCAGCTCGCTCTACGACCTCTACCGCGAGGCGCAGAACACCTCCGCGTGGGACGCGATCCCGCCGGAGCCGGTCCTCGGCGGTCCCGAGCTCGACGACGCGATCGCCGGCCTGCGCGCCGCCGTCCCGACCGAGCTCGGCAAGCGCGGCGTCGACGCCCACGCCAAGGACTGCCAGCGCGCCGAGCTGTGCCGCACCGGCAGCTCCGACGACTGGATGGAGTTCTTCACCGCCGGCCTCGCCGCCAAGGTCGCCGACGGCAGCCTCGCCTACTACGGCAAGCCGCTCCCCTACGCGACCGCCGAGGCCTACCGCCGCCTCCTCAAGCACGCGCGCGCCGTCTACCGCCGCCGGGTGATCGACCAGACCCGCGCGACGCACACCCTGCTCGCGCTGTTCGACAGCTGCTACCGCCGCGTCAAGCGCGACCACAAGGTCCTGACCTTCGCCGACCTCACGGTCGCCCTCGCCCAGGCCGACCTCGCCGGCCACCTCGACGAGATCTGCTTCCGCATCGACGCCCGCCTGCGCCACGTCCTGCTCGACGAGATGCAGGACACCAGCATCCAGCAGTGGAACGCGCTGCGCCCGATCGTCGACGAGACCGTCTCGTACTCGCCCGACGAGCGCAGCTTCTTCTGCGTCGGCGACGTCAAGCAGTCGATCTACGGCTGGCGCAACGCCTGCCCGGAGATCCTCTCGCGCCTCGACGACCTGCTCGATCGGCCAGGCGGCAACGTCCTCCACAAGGAGACCCTGGCGACCAGCTTCCGCTCGTCGCCCGCGGTGATCGACGTCGTCAACAAGATCTTCACCAACCTCGGCATGAACCCCGCGCTGCAGCGCTACCCCGACGCCGCGCGCCGGTGGGACGCCGAGTTCGAGCAGCACCGCACGACCCGCGACCTGCCCGGCTACGTCCAGCTGCGCGCGGTCGCCCGCGCCGACGACGGCGCCAAGCGCCAGGCGCTGCGCCTGCAAGAGGCCGCCGCGCTGGTCGCCGAGCTGTACCACCGCCACCCCGGCAAGACGATCGGCGTGCTGCTGCGGACCAACGGCGCCGTCGGCCGCGTCCTCTACGAGCTCGGCCCGACCCGCCTCAAGATCCCCGCGACCGGCCGCGGCGGCGGCCCGCTGACCGACGCGCCGGCCGTCAACGCCCTCCTCGACGTCCTCCGCCTCGTCGACCACCCCGACCACACGATCGCCGCCTTCAACGTCCTCACCTCGCCGCTCGGCCCGGTCGTCGGCCTGGTCGACGACCACGCCGGCCGCCGCCACCGCGTCGCCGCCCGGATCCGCCGCCAGATCGCCAGCGACGGCCTCGCGCCGACCCTCCAGCAGTGGGTCCGCGAGATCGCCTCGCAGGTCGACGAGCGGCAGTACCGCCGCTGCATGCAGCTGATCCAGCTCGCGCAGACGTGGGACGAGCGCCGCGGCCTGCGCTGCGACGACTTCGTGGCGATGGTCGAGATCCGCCCGGTCGCCGACCCCGCGGCCAGCGCGGTCCAGGTGATGACGATCCACCAGTCGAAGGGCCTCGAGTTCGACATCGTCATCCTGCCCGAGCTCGAGAACGAGCTCGCCTCGACGCGCACCCTCAAGGTCGTCTACCAGCGCGCCGGCGACGCCGGCCCGGTCGTCAAGATCGCCCGGCATGTCTCCAAGGACATGTGGCAGCAGTTCGACGACCTGCGCCCGATCTTCGAGCAGCACATCGGCCGGCTCGCCCACGAGAGCCTGTGCCTCCTCTACGTCGCCGTCACTCGCGCGCGCGAGGGCCTGTTCATGCTCGTCGACCCGCCCTCCGAGACCAGCCGCGGCGCGCCGGCCCGCATGTCGGCGCTCCTGATGCACGCGCTGCACGGCGGCACCGTCGAGCCCGACTCCGTCGTCTACGAGCACGGCGACCGCCGCTGGCTCGCGCCCCACCCGTACACCGAGCAGCCGCCGCCGGACCCCTCCGACCCCCACCTCGACCCGCAGGACGCCGCCGCCCACCCGCTGCAGTTCCTCCCGTCCGAGGGCCCGCTCGTCCGCTCCGCCAGCACCCTCGCCGCCGAGGCCGGCCGGACCGTCTCCGACCTGATGCACCTCGCCGACGCCCCGACCAACACCTGGGCCGCCGCCCAGCGGGCCCTGTTCGCCGAGGTCGAGTGGCTCGAGGACTTCCGCCCGACGACCGTCGCGCTCGAGGCGGCCGTCCGCGCCGCCGCGCCGAGCCGCGACGACACGTGGGTGCGCGCGCGCGTGCAGGAGTTCCTGCGCCTGCTCGACGAGCGCCCCGGACTGCGGGCCGCGCTCAGCCGCGGCGACCGCGACCCGGCGGCCGTCCGCGTCGAGCGACAGGTCCCGTTCGCCCGGCTCGAGGGCGGCGCGCTGCAGACCGGCGAGATCGCCCGACTCGTCCAGGAGCTCGACCTGTCCCATCGGGCAGGTTCCGAAGCACCTGTCCGCAAGGCCACGATCTACGGCCTCTGCCTCGACAACGTCGACACCCACGCCGCCGCCGAGGAGCGGGCCCGCCAGTACCGCGAGGCCGTCTCCGCCTGGCGGGCCGCCGCCGCCGAGCAGGCGGGGATCGACAAGCGGCAGGTCGAGGCGGTGCTCCTGTTCCCCGCCGCCGACCTCGCGCTGGCCGTCTAATTAGGGAAGGATCCAGGGGCCCGCGCCAGGGAGATCTCCTCGCCCTGTCGCGCGACCGGCACGGACACGATCGCGCTGACCCCCCGCGCCCGGCGCTGGATCGCGCCCTCCTGCTGCGCGGCCGCGAGCATCGCCGTGCGGTTTTGGTTCCTGCCGCGGCCCCGGTCGCCGAGCCGCCGCTGGAAGTCGGCGAGCCCCTGCACCTGGTAGTTCCAGCGGTTGTCGCCGTCGCCGCAGCTCTCCCAGCCCTCGAACCGGTCGTGGATCGTCCGCAGCACGACGCTGCCGTCTGCGGCCGGCAGCGCGCGCACGTTGGCGGCGAACGCGTCGCCGTAGAACAGGTACTCCTCGGCGTTGCTGAGGTAGAGCACCTTGATCGGCAGCGCGAGCGCGCGCGCGCTCGCGGCGATCGACGGCATCGCCGACTTCCCGAGCAGGTTGCCCTGCAGCACGCGGATCCGCCCGGCCGCGAACATCGCCCGGACATAGGCGTAGGCGTCCGGGTCGGCCAGCCACGAGCCTTGCTGCGCGGTCTGGACCTTGCGCAGGTAGTCCGCGAGCACCTCGCGCTGCGCCTCGAAGAACGCCATCGCGCGCTTCTGGTCGGCCGGCGCCCGCCCGGCCAGCCCCGCGAGGATCGCCTCCCGCGCCGCCCTGCGCGCGCTCGCCTTGGCGTCGAACAGCGCCATGAACGCGTTCGGGTCCGGCGCCGCGGCGATCAGCGCCGCGTAGATCGCGTGGAGGTCGACCACCTGGCGGTCGAGGTCGATCAGGTACGCGACCTCGCTGCGGGCCGCCGCGATCAGCGTGTAGTTCTGATCGGACGCGACCCCGACGTACGCCCCACCGAGCCCGCGGACGTCGGAGAACCACAGGTCGTGGCGATACTCGTTGCTGACCGTGAAGTGATCGATCGGGCTGCCGTAGATCCGCTCCTCGCGGACCTCGGCCAGCGCGGCCGCGTGCGCGTGCGAGAGCGGCCCGGGCAGCGGCGCCGGCCCCGGCACGACCGGCACGACCGGCGTGCCCGGGCCGACCGGCGCCTCCACCCGCGCCGGCGCCTCCACCCTCACCAACGGCTCGGATGCACGTACAACCGGCGTTCCGTCGCCCGTCACGGCCGCCTGCACGGCCTCCCCTCGCTCCTCGGGCGCATCGCAGGCGAGCGCCTCCAGCCCCGCGCTCAGCGCGACCATCCACAGCTTCATCGCCATCGTCCGGGGTCCGAGGATACCCCAACCCCCGCGCTCCGGACGCCGCGCTTTCCCGCCCCACCCGGGGGCGGTAGCATCGTCGCCACGGACCGCCCCCCATGAACCGAAAGCTCTTGCGCAGCGAGCACCTGATCGCCACGTGGCAGGACATCACCCTGACCTCCCACCGCGTCTGGCAGGTCGCGCGCGAGGGCTCGTCCGCGTCCATGGTGTCGATCCCCGTCGACGCCGTGCAATGGGTCCGCCTCGGCCGGCATCACCTCCCGTGGCTGCTCTGGCTCGCGGCCGCGACCGCGGTGCTCGGAATCGTCGCCCTCGAGCACGACCGCAACATCACCTACGGCCTCTTCGGCGTCGCGCTGCTGCTGATGCTCCTCTACGGGACCTCGCGCCGGCTCGTGCTCGAGATCGGCGCCGGCGCCGGCACCATCCTCGTGCAGGTCGTCGGCGAGGGCGCGAGCTTCGACAGCGCGCTCGACTTCCTGTACCAGGTCGAGAGCCGGCGCCTCGCGCACCTCGCGGCCGGCGCCGATCGCCACGCCTCGACCAGCGGCGTCTGGCCGACGTCGGGCCCCCCCTGATCTCCCGCACCTGTCTCTGCAGACAGCACCCGGCCGCGGCGCGTCCTCGCCCCCGTCCCCGCCCCCGTCACATTTTCCAGCGTCGCCCGCGCGCCTGCGTGTATCCTGGCTCCGATCGGCGCGGCATCCATGAACTCCGGCGGCGAATGGACGCTCCCGCAGCAATTCGACGAGTACCGGCTCGTCCGCGTGCTCGGGCGCGGTAGCATGGGCGTCGTCTTCCTCGGGCACGACACGGTGCTCGATCGCCCCGTGGCGATCAAGTTCATCAACGCCAAGGACACCAGCCCGCGGACGCGCGAGCGGTTCGTCACCGAGGCCCGCGCCGCCGCCCGGATCCAGCACCCGAACGTGATGGCGATCCATCGCATCGGCGAGCTCGAGGGCCGGCTCTACATCATCAGCGAGTACGTCCGCGGCCAGCCGCTCAGCGACCTCAAGAGCCAGATCTCGTGGCAGGAGGCGCTGACGATCGGCGTCGGCCTCGCGCGCGGCCTCGCGGCCGCCCACCGCCAGGGCGTCCTCCACCGCGACATCAAGCTCGCCAACGTGATCCGCAGCGAGACGGGCGAGGTCAAGCTCCTCGACTTCGGCCTCGCCAAGCTCGTCACCGACGAGGGCAAGGCCGGCCCGCGGACCCCGCTGCCGGTCCCGATCCCGCCGAAGACCCCCGAAGACGGCTTCGACGACACCGAGGACGGCGGCCTGCCCAAGGTCGACGTCATCGCCCCGCTCGACAGCACGCTCTCCGGCGCCCAGCCGGGCGCCAAGGGCGCCCAGCCGGGCGCCAAGATCGTCAACGAGGGCGAGAGCTCCGAGGTGATCGTCGGCACCCCGTACTACATGGCGCCCGAGCTGTGGCGCGCCGAGCCGGCCTCGCGCAGCTCCGACATCTACGCCCTCGGCGCCCTGCTCTACATCCTCTGCGCCGGCCACCCGCCGCTCGAGGCGACCAGCACGCTCGAGCTCGCGCGCCTGTCGCAAGAGACATCCCCGCGCCCGCTCGCCGAGATCGCGACCGGCATCGACCCGCGGTTCGCCGCGATCGTCGACCGCTGCCTCGCCCGCGCCGCGACCGCCCGCTTCGGCTCCGCCGATGAGCTGTGCACCGCACTCGAGGTCCTGCTGACCTCCGGCCCGATCGCCGAGGTCGTCCAGGGCAACCCGTACCGCGGCCTGCAGGCGTTCGAGGCCCGCCACCGCGCGGTCTTCTTCGGCCGCGTCGCCGAGATCCGGACCGTCGTCGACCGCCTGCGCGTCCAGCCGTTCGTGCTCGTCGCCGGCGACTCCGGCGTCGGCAAGTCCTCGTTGTGCCGCGCCGGCGTGCTGCCGGCGATCAGCGAGCCGCCCGGCGTCGGCAACCGGATCTGGTCGAGCGTCGCCATGATCCCCGGCCGGCGCCCGCTGCAGACCCTCGTCTCCGCGCTCGCCTCGCACCTCAACCTCAAGGAGGAGGCCCTGCGGACCCTCCTGCTCGGCGAGCCCGAGGGCCTCGTGCGCCTGATCGCCCGCCGCCAGGGCAAGGACCGCGGCTTCGTCCTGTTCATCGACCAGCTCGAGGAGCTCGCCACCCTCGCCGAGGCCCCGCAGGTCGAGCCGTTCGGCCGCTTCCTCGCCTCGTTCGCCGACGGCGCCCCGAGCCTGCGCCTGCTCGCCAGCGTCCGCGGCGACTTCCTGACCCGCGCCGCCGCGCTGCCGCAGATCGGCCCGTTCATCAACCCCGCGGTCTACCTGCTCACCCCGCTGACCCGCGAGGGCATGCGCGAGGCGATCACCGGCCCCGCCGCGCTCCAGGGCGTCCACTTCGAGACCGACGGCCTCGTCGACGAGCTGATCACCGCCGGCGCCGAGGGCAGCCTCCCGCTGCTGCAGTTCGCCCTCGCCGAGCTGTGGGAGGCCCGCCAGCCGGGCAGCAAGGTGATCTCCGCCGCCGACCTCGAGCGGATCGGCCGGGTCACCGGCGCGCTCGCGCGCCACGCCGACAACGTCGTCGGCGGCCTCCCGCCCTCCCAGCGGCTCGCCGTCCGGCGCCTGCTGATGCGCCTCGTCACGATCGAGGACACCCGCGCCAGCCTCCCGCTCGAGGAGCTCGTCAGCGGCGACCCCGCCAACGAGGCCGCCCTCGAGGCGCTCGTCCGCGGCCGCCTCGTCGTCGCCCGCGAGGCCCAGGACGGCACCGTCCACGAGATCGCGCACGAGGCCCTGATCCGCAACTGGGGCACCCTCCAGCGCTGGATCAACGAGGAGCGCGACGCCCGGGAGATCCGCCACCGCCTCGAGCAGGCCGCGCTCGAGTGGCAGCGCCTCGGCCAGGGCAAGATCGGCCTGTGGACCCGCGAGCAGTTGCAAGACGCCGAGAAGCTCGAGGACGCGAGCCTGCGCGCGCGCGAGCGCGAGTTCATCGCCGCCAGTCACGCCCAGATCCGCCGCGCCCGCAACGTCCGCCGCCTGGCGATCGCCGCGGTCCCCGTCGTCGCCGGCCTGATCTTCGCCGGCGTCAAGGTGCAGCAGGCGCGCGCGCTGGCGACCAGGGTCGAGGAGCAGCTCGGGCGCGCGCGCACGTCGCTCGAGCTCGCGCGCGAGCACAACCAGACCGCGTCGCTCGCCTACGCCGACGCGATGCGCAAGTTCGACACCCGCGACCTCGCCGGCGGCGAGACCAGCTGGGCGCTCACCCTCCGCAAGTTCGACGACGCCGACCGCACCTTCAAGGAGACGATCCACTTCGCCGAGGTCGCCCTCGGCTTCGACCCGAGCAACGCATCGGCGAAGAGCCTGATCGCGGACGCCCTGTACGACCGCGCCCTGCTCGCCGAACGGCGGTTCAAGCCCGAGCTCGCTGAGGAGATGATCGAGAGGCTCAAGGTCTACGACGAAGGCGTGCAATCCGGGCGCTGGAACGCCCCGGCGCTCCTCTCGGTCGATACCGAGCCCGCAGCCACCCGCGTCAAAATCTCACGGTACGTTACAGACGAGAATCAGCGCCATGTCCTCACGGACACCCGCGACCTCGGGCCCGCCCCGATCCGTGACCTCGCCGTCGATCGCGGCTCGTACCTGCTGGAGCTCGAATTCGACGGACGAGATCCGGTCCCCTACCCCGTCCAGCTCGGCCGGGGCGAGCAGCGGACGGTCTCGCTGAAGCTGCCGCCGCGTTCGGCGATCCCCGAGGGCTTCGTCTTCATCGCCGCCGGAACCTCCCTGTTCGGGAGCGACGACGAGGAGATGCTCCGGCGCAAGTTCTTCCTCACGGTCCCTCAGCACAGCATCAAGACCGAAGACTTCTTGATCGCCCGCCACGAGACCACCTACCGCGACTGGATCGCGTTCCTCGAGGCGTCGCCCCCGGACCTGCGGGCCAAGCATACGCCTGGCCTCGAGGCGGACAAGCTGCACGGGGTGCTCCGCCTCGAGAAGGTCCAGGAGCGCTGGCGCCTGTCCCTCAGCGCCGGCAGCGCCACCTACGTCGCGTTCGCGGGTGAGCCGCTGCGTTTCCCCAAGGAGCGAACCCCTGCCGAGGTCGACTGGCTCGATACGCCGGTCGCGGGCATCTCCTGGGACGACGCGACCGCCTACATGCGCTGGCTCGACGCCTCCGGCAGGGTCCCCGGCGCTCGCTTCTGCACCGAGTGGGAGTGGGAGCGGGCTGCGCGTGGGGCCGACGGCCGACACTTCCCCCATGCGGAGACCGTCGCGCCCGACGAGGCCAGCTTCGACGAGACCTATAAGAAAATCCCCGAGCTGATGGCGCCCGACGTCGTCGGTCTGCGCCCCGCGTCCCGCAGCCCGTTCGGCGTCGACGACCTCGTCGGCAACGTCTGGGAGTGGACCCGCTCCTCGCTCGTCGACGGTGAGGCGGTCATCCGCGGCGGCGCCTATTACTACGACGAAATCTCGGCGCAGATCTCGAACCGGCACGAGTTCGCCCCGGACACGCGCGACTCGACCCTGGGCCTTCGCGTGTGCGCCCCGGTGCTCGTCTCCGCGAAAGAGCCACCGGTCGGACCCTGAGTCCTCGGCGGAGCCTGCACACGTGCTCCGGCGACCGTCCGCGGCGCTCTAAGGCGAAGCCCTAGGCACGCCCCTGAGCCCCGATTCGGCAACCAATTCGTCGTTGGTCGCACTCTCCCTCGTCGAATTTTCGAGTGTACTGCGCTATGTGTTTCACCAAGACCTCGAGCAACTCGAGGAACCAAAAGGGGGAGATATGGGTAACAGCTTCAAGAACATGTGCCTCGTCCTGTCCGCCGGCGCGCTGCTGGTCGGATGTGACGAGGCGGTGATCGACGACGGCATCACGCCGATCGACGACGAGGTCACGTTCCGGGCGGTCGTCGACAACGGCGTCGAGATGAACGGGCCGCAGATCAACGGGCTGCGGATGAACGGGCTGCGGATGAACGGGCTGCGGATGAACGGGCTGCGGATGAACGGGCTGCGGATGAACGGCTCCGACGTCAACAACTTCGCGTTGACGCAGGGCAGCAAGATCCGCGGCCTGGTCAACGCGATCGAGCGCCAGGGCGCCGCGCTCGCAGGCAGCGAGTTCGACATGGACATCGACCAGAGCGGCACGATCGTCCCGCAGCGGATCCGGATCAACAACGTCGTCCAGAGCGCCGTCAACAACGACGTCTTCTTCACCGACGTCCGCTACTGGAAGACGCCGGACAACCTCTGGGACTACCTGTGCCGCGACGGCGCGGGCAACCCGACCGAGGCGATCGCGCTCAACTTCGCGTGGGACGACAGCACCGGCACCCGCAACGAGTACCCGGACGCGTTCACCTGGGCCTGCCGCGGCGCCGCGCTCGCCAAGGCGGTCGAGTGGGGCTACGCGCCCTGGCGCCCGATCCCGGGCTTCGAGATGAAGGACATCCACCAGGCGGCGGTGCGGATGATCCGCGCCGACTACTGCGGCAACGGCATCACCCACACCGTCAACGGCAACCCGATCGACGTGTCCGACCGGTTCGGCATCCAGACCCCGGGCACCGCGTGGCCGGTCGAGGCCAAGTGGGGCCCGGACGGCGCCGTCTGCCTCAACACCCCGCGCCGCGCCGTGTGGACCCGCGCGGCGATCATCGCCGAGTGCCAGGCCGCCGGCCGCGGCACCCTGCCGACCTGCAGCAACAACGACCCGAGCGAGTACGGCGGCCTGCTGATGACCCAGGCCAACGCGCTCTGACCGGATGGTCGCGTCCGCCCTTGCCAGGCGCGCGCGGCCGCTGCTAGCAGGGAAGGGCATGCGCACCCCCCTTCTCGCGTCCCTCGCCCTGCTGGCATGCGCTCCGCCGAACCCGGCGAGGCCGTACCCGAGCACCGAACCACCTGCCGGCGACGCCGAGGTCCCCCCCACCTCCGGCGTCGTCCGTTTTTTCGACCGCACCATCGACCTCCGCCCGTTCCTCGCCGGCTTCCCCTACGAGCGCTGGATGCCGAGCCTGAAGACCGGACGCCTGTTCTTCCTCCACACCGGCGAGCGCTACACCCTCGAGATGCTCGACGTCGCCGACGGCCAGCCCAGGAGCCTCGAGCGCGCCGTCCCCGTGTCCGACGTCGACTGGTCGAAGCGCAGCCTGTGGGACCTCCACCACCACGCCGCCACCGACACCCTCTGGCTCCACGCCGACGCGCGCAACGACGAGCGCATGAACCTGTGGACCCTGAACATCAAGACAGGGTCCCTCGACCAGGTCACCGACCACGACTACGTGTACGGCTTCGGCTTCCGCGACGACGACACCCAGCTCGCCTACCTCCCGCGCGACGGTCAGGCGGCGCCGTACCGCGCGTGCCTGCGGGTGCGTGAGGTCGCGACCCGGGCCGAACGTGAGGTCGTCTGCGACTCGCCCGCGCTCTCGTTCACATGGTCCTCGCCGCGCTTCTCGCCCGACGGCCGCGAGGTCCTCTTCAACGCCCAGCTGGACGGCGACCGCAACCGCGTCCAGCTGGTCGCCGTCGACCTGACCGCCGCGCGTCCGCAACTGCGCGTCTTGACCGACCCGAAGGCCCTGCGCACCGACGCCGAGCTGCTCGAGGGCTGGGTCGACGCCGACACCGCGCTGCTGGTCGCCAACGACGACGGCTTCCGCAACCTCTACAGCCTGTCCCTCGGGACAGGCAAGGTCCGCCAGCTGACGCGCTTCACCGAGGACCTGACGTCGGCGCGCCTCTCCGCCGCCGGCGTCGTCGGCGTCCACCGCAGTCCGCTCGGCTCGACGCTGGTCGTGATCGACCCGCGCACCGGCAAGGTCACCGACCAGCGGGCGCTGCGCGGCAGCGCCGACGTGCTCGACGCCCACGAGGGCCGCGCCGTGTGGGTCCACGAGGCCCCCGACCTGCCGTTCGAGCTGCAGATGACCGACCTCGGCGCCAGCCCGCGCGGCGCCGCGTTCGGCCGCGGCTGGGGCCTCGGCCTCGGTGACGCGCTGCTGGGCGCCCTCGTCCGCTGCCGCGCCGAGGCCGTCAAGATCCCGACCTTCGACCGCGACCGCGCGACCGGCAAGACCCGCGAGCTGCACGCCTTCGTCCTCGCGCCGCTGTCGCCGCAGCCGGACCCCGCGCGCCGGCTCGCCCTGATCGAGGCGTTCTACGGCGGCGAGAACCGCTACAGCGCGTTCGCCCACGTCATGTGCGCCGCCGGCCTCACCGTCGTCTCGCCGGCCGTCCGCGGCAGCGACGGCTTCGGCAAGGCGTTCGCCGCGCTCAACGACCGCGACCTCGGCGGCGACGAGATCGTCGACCTGTTCCACGTCGCCCGCTGGACCGAGCGCACGCTCGGCCTCACGCCCGCGCAGATCGGCGTGTTCGGCGGCAGCCACGGCGGCTACGCGACGATGCGCGCGCTGACCTTCCCGCCGCAGACCAACGGTCGCAACGACGGCTACGCGTTCGGCTTCGGCCTCGCGCACGCCGGCTTCTCCGACATCCAGCGGTTCCACGACCGCTGCAACATCCCCGACTGGGTCGTGCTCGAGAGCGGCGACCCGGCCCGCCCCGACGACCTCGCCCGCATGCGCGACCGCAGCCCGATCTCCCACGTCGACCGCCTGCGCGCCCCGCTGCTGCTCACCCACGGCGCCGCCGACTGGCGCGTCCCCGTCGAGGAGTCGCGCAGCTTCGCCGAGAAGGCCCGCGCGCTCGGCAAGCCCGTCACCTACGTCGAGTTCCCCGGCCAGGGCCACCACATCGAGGGCGTCGCCCGCCAGACCGAGCTCTACCAGGCCCGCTTCGACCTGCTGCAGCGCGCCGCCTCACCCCGGGCGCCCTGAACGTCCGTGCAACCCGCGACCGCACGCTGCCGCGCGCACGCGCGGTTTTGACCGCTGGTCCTCGGGCCCTGTACTCTGGGCCAGGGCGATTTCGCACCCGGCCCACGGAGACCACGGATGGCACCCAGGCTCAACCTCTCGCTGCTCCCCGCGCTCGGCCTGCTCGCCGGCGGGTGCGGCCTCGACGACGTCCGGCAGACGACCGGCTTCGTCGTCCACGACACCGAACGCCCGCCCGCCTCGACCGGCTCGTCGGGCAGCGGCTCGTCGAGCACCACCGACGACACCGGCGCCTCGTCGTCGAGCACGACCGGCGGCACGACGCTCGACCCGGCGTTGACCGGCACCTCGACCGGCGAGGGGAGCACCACCGGCACGACCGGCACCACGACCGGCGACGACACGACGGCCGGCGGCACCACGGTCGTCGAGCCGTACGACCAGTGCATGATGCAGACCGAGCCCGGCAACGAGTGCGAGGAGTGCATCTGCGACAAGTGCCTCACCGAGTGGCTCGCCTGCCAGGAGGACGAGGGCTGCCTGGCGATCCGCGCGTGCGCGCTGCTCAACACGTGCGCCGGCGTCGAGTGCCTGTGGGTCTGCGAGCCGGTCCACTCGAAGTACGGCGGCCTGTACGGCCCCTCGGGCGCGCTGGCGATCGAGCTCGGCCTGTGCGCGACGATGCCGTGCGGCCTCTACTGCGACATCTGACGCTCACGGGTCGTACGCGCACCTGAACCCGAGGTCAGGTCGGCGATCCTTGACGTCCCGCAGCCGCCGCGCGTCCGTCCGCACCTCGTCGTCGGTCGCCGACGCGAAGCCGCCGCCGCGGGTCGCTCGCCGCCCGGTGTCGGGCCCGCCCCATCCGATCCCGTCCTCCTCGCCGCTCGCGTACGACAGCTCGCCGGTCGCCGTCCACTCCCACACGTTGCCGGCGAGGTCGGCGATCTTGCCGCGCGCGCGCCCGGCCGGGTAGCTGCCGACCGGCGCCGTCCCGACCTCGCCGTCGCTGCCCGCGTACAGCTTCGGCCAGACGACCTCGGACCTGTCCTTCGCGCCATCCGCCGCCGCGCGCGCCTGCTGCCTGGCGCACTCCTTGCCGCACGCGTTGACCAGCCGCGGCCCCGGCTCCTGCTCGCCCCACGCGTAGGTCCGCTCCTGCTCGCCGCCGCGGGCCGCCCACTCCCACTCGGCCTCGGTCGGCAAGCGCCCGCCGACCGACCGACAGAACGCCTCGGCCTGGTGCCAGTTGACGCAGTTGACCGGGTGCCGCCGCCGCCGCGCCCGGTCGCCGTTGCACAGCGCGCTCTGCTGCGCCGCCTCCTCGGCCGCGAGCCCGTCCCACCGCGCCGTCGTCGCGGCGTCCGAGCACGGCCCGCTGCTCGCACACGCCGCGTAGTCGGCGACCCGCACCTCCTCGCGGTCGAGGCAGAAGTCGGCGAGCGTCACCACCCCGCCGACGCTCGCGCGGAACTTGCCGCCCTCGACCAGCACCGACCCGCGCGGACAGACCCGCCGGGCCCGCGCCGCCGCGACCTCGGCCGCCTCGCGGATCGGCTCGACCTCGACGCGGAGCAGCGCCCGGCAGCGGTCCGGCGGGCTGTCCTCGCGCAGCCCGCCGCACCCGTCCGGCTCGCCGTCGCTGCGGACGAACCCGCGCGCCGCCGCCGAGCTCGCGCCGCCGCCGATCCCGTTCCACCCGCCCTCGCCGCGGACCGCCGCGTCGGCCTCCGACGCCAGCCGGAACGCGCCGACCGACAGCCCCGTGATCACGTGGGTCGCCCGCTCGCACGACCCCTTCAGGTCCTTGCGCGCCGGCCGGTCGTCCGGCCCCTCCCACCGGCCGACGACCGTCATCTCGAGCTTGAGCGCGCCGTGCCGCTCGAGCTCCGCCTCGAGGCTCGCCGCGCCGAGCGGGATCTTCGCGTACAGGTCGTCGGCCCGCTTGAACACGAAGTCGTCGCGCTTCGGCTGCACGCCCTCGTAGCGGTACCCGCCCGGCGCGACGCAGCCGCGGATCACTTCCATCTCGCAGCCCGCGTAGCGCACCGCGACCAGGTTGCGCCCGCCCGCCAGCGACGCCTCGAGCCCGCCGCGGTCGTGCGCCGGCCACTCGATGATCAGCGGCTTGTCGCGGCTGCGCGTCACCCCGCAGCGCGCCTGGTCGGCCGGCTCGTAGGTCGGCGCCTGCGCGAGCGCGCCGGCGAGGTTGTCGTTGCGACAACCTGTCCCCAAGGTCATCCCCATGCAGGCGAGCGCGACGGCCGGACGCAGCGAGCGGATCACGCCCGCAGGGTACCTCAATCGCCGCCGCGGCGGACCGCCTCGACCGCCCGCGCCAGCTCGCCGACCCCGTCGCCCGGGAAGGAGCGCCAGCGGACCCGACCCTCGCGGTCGAGCACGAGGGTGGTCGGGATCTTGTCGACGCGGAACCGGGCCGTGATCTGCAGCCCGGCGTCGTGGACGACCGGGAACTTGACCCCGAGCGCGTCGACCATCGCCTGGCTGTCGCTCGCGTACTCGTCGGCCGCGAGCCCGATCACCGCGACGTCCCGGTGCTGGTCGGCCCACCGCTGGACCCGCGGCAGGTGCCGCCAGCACGGCTCGCAGTAGCGGGCGAAGAACTCGACGACGACCACCTTGCCGCGCAGCGCCCTGGTGTCGACCGACCCGCCGCCGAGGCTCCGCCGCGCGAACTCCGGCGCCGCCTCGCCGAGGAGGCTGCTCGGCGCCGACGGCGGCATCGCCGCGGGCGCGCAGCCGAGGCCCACCGCCAGCCCCCACGCCCAGATCGCTCGCCCGCGACGCACGCCCCGATGTACCGCACCTGCCCCGCCCGGCGAAAGGCCCCGGAGAGCGCCTGGCCCTTCGGACATGCCGAACGGCCGCCCCGCCCCGTCCGGCCAATTCCCGCGTCTACGCCCGCCAGGACCCGCCTATCCCTGGGATTGCGAAAATCTTGCGCGCCCATCTTCCGCGGCCCGAGCCGGCGGCGTGATACTGTCCGCTGCCTGGCCTCCATGCTGCTCGCCCCCGAGACGCTCGACTACAGCCGCGTGGCGCCGGAGCTCGGCGCCGAGGTCGGCTGGCTGTGCCTCGCGGTCGTCGTGTGCGCGCTCGCGTGGGCGGCCGCGCGGATGGAGTCGGTGCGCCGCAGCTTCCTCGCGCTCGAGGACCCGCGGATGTTCGCGGTCCTGCGGGTCGGCGTCGCGCTGATGACGATCCAGTGCTTCTGGAACCTCAGGCCCCACTGGCGGATGCTGTGGAGCGACGAGGGCCTGTTCGACGCCGACGACGCGCGCACCCGCTTCGGCAGCGCCGCGCTGTCCGGCTGGACCCCCGAGGACGGCTTCCTCGGCCCGTGGGCCTTCGGCAAGTTCCTGTGGGGCAAGCACTCGCCGTTCTACTTCTTCACCGACCCCGCCGGCGTCGAGTGGGTGATGTACGGCTTCTTCGCCCTGCTGCTGGTCTACGCCGCCGGCGTGCTCTCGCGCGTCACCGGCGTCCTCTGCTGGCTGGTGATGTCCGGCATCTACAACCACAACGCGCTCTACCTCGAGGGCACCGACACGGTGTACCGCTGCGTGTGGTGGATCCTGATCTTCGCGCGCACCGGCGACGCCTGGAGCGTCGACAACTGGCTGCGCTGCCGCCGGCTGCGCAAGCGGGGCAAGCTGCAGGAGCCCTTCGAGGCCCCGCAGCCCGGCAAGCAGCCGGTGTACCGCCTCGTCCCGAGCTGGCCGCGCTACCTGATCATGGGCCAGCTCGTCGCGATCTACACCGCGACCGGCCTCGCCAAGCACGGCAGCGTGTGGGCCCAGGGCGACGCCCTGTACTACGCGCTCAACATGGACCACTTCTACCGCTTCGAGGAGTGGACCCAGCAGGTCTCGGCCGCCCTCGGCACCACCGTGTTCCGCGCGATGACCTGGGTGACGCGCTGGTGGGAGGTCTACTTCGCGATCGCCGCCCTCGGCATGGTCCTCAAGTTCGGCGTCGATCACCGGGACCAGCCGTGGTACCGCGCGCAGAACACCCGCGCCCGCGTGTGGCTCGGCCGCCTCGCGCTGCTCGTCGGCTACCTCGCCGTCTACCGGATCGCCGTCCTCGGCTACGGCTACCTGATCGAGCTGCCGAAGAACAAGCCCGAGGAGGCCGCCGCGATCGTCGCCGCCGGCGTCCGCAACGTCCACCTGTGGATGGGCGGCGTCGTCCCGCTGCTCGTCGCCCTGTGGTTCGTCCTCGGCCGCTGGCCGCTGCGCGTGCGCCGGTGGACGATCGACCAGCCCTTCGTGCGCACGTGGCTGCTCGGCCGCCGCCTGTGGCTCGGCCTCGGCGCGTTCTTCCACGGGTTTCTGATCGTCTTCATGAACATCGGCATGTTCCCCTTCATCATGCTGATGACCTACGCCGCGTGGCTGCGCGGCGAGGAGCTCGCCGCCGGCCTGCGCTGGCTCGTCCGCGCCGCCCGGCGCACCCCGCTGCGGCGGATCGTCCCGCCCGGCGCCGAGGCCTGGACCGTCCCCGCCCAGCGCCCCGAGGACCTGCCCGCGCGCGGCCGCAGGCTCCCCGACCTCGTCGTCCTCGCGCTCGGCCTCCTCCTGCTGGCGATCGTCGTCAAGAAGATCGCCGGCGACCGCGACGTCTCCGTCCTCGTCTACGGCTGGCTCGGCCTGACCCTCGCCGTCTGCGCCGCCTTCCGCTGGCTCGTCCCGCGCTTCGGACATGCCCGCCGGGACATGTCCTCCGGGCCAACCTCTGCCGCGCCCGGCGGCCCCCCGGCGCTCGCCGGCGGCGCCCCCTACCGCGCGCTCGCCCTCGGCTTCGTCCTGTGGCACGCCGCCGCCGTCGCGCTGCACCTGTTCCCGACCAGCAACCTCTTCTCGAGCTGGCGCTCGTCGGCGCGCGCGGTGCTCGGCAGCTACCTGACCATCAGCGGCACGACCCAGAGCTGGCTGATGTTCGCGCCCAACCCGCCGCGCTCGAACAGCTTCCTCAAGACCGTCGTCGTCGAGCCCGACGGGACCCGCTGGGACATCGGCGGCAACGCCTACACGTACCGGCCGTTCCCGTGGATCTTCAACGACCGGATCCGCAAGATGCACCGGCGGATGATCAGCAAGGGCAAGTGGTACCTGCGCCCGTGGGCCTACTACCAGTGCCGCGAGTGGTTCCTGCAGTACGGCACGCCGGCGGCCAAGGTCGAGCTCTACTCGATCACCACCCGGATCCCGACGCCCGAGCAGGTGCGCGACCGGGGCTGGTACCGCCCGCGGGACCTCAAGCCGACGGTCACCCTGATCGAGACGCACCCCTGCCCGAAGCAGGGCGAGCTGCCCGCGTTCATGAAGCAGCGCTACGGCGTGCCGCTGACCGATGCCGACGACAAGGAGCTCGTCGACCTCGCCGAGCGCCAGCGCAAGCTCGCCGACCAGCGGCGCAAGACCTGGGCCAGCCGGCGCGACTGGGGCGGCGCCGGACCGCAGGCCCCCGCGCCCGCGCCCGCGCGACAGGACGACGAGGACGGAGGTGGACATGGCGGAGACGAGTAGCAGCCACCCGAGCGACGCCGAGGCCCTGCTGCGCGGCCCGGTCGCCGAGGACGACCCCGGCGAACGCTGGGCCTACAAGCCCGCCGCCGCGGTGTTCGTCAGCCTGTTCATCCTCTATCACACCGTCGCGCTGCTGCAGCACACCACCCCGGCGGCCGCCTTCATGACGCGGTGGAACCGCGGCCTCGGCGAGGCGCTCCTGATCCCCCAGTACATGCGCTTCACCTCGAGCGTACAGAGCTGGGCGATGTTCGCCCCCAACCCGCACCGCACCAACACCTTCCTGCAGGTCCGCGTCGAGACCGTCGAGGGCGACGAGTACGACCTCCTGCACGACATCTACGGCCGGCGCGACTACCCGTACTTCTTCTACGACCGCCTCGGCAAGATCAACCGCCGCCTCGTCGAGCAGGACCGCTACCAGCGCCCCTACGCCGCATGGGTCTGCCGCGACTGGGCGCTGTCCCACGGCGGCGTCGCCCCGGTGCGCGTCCACTACACCAAGATGTGGACCAAGGTCCCGCACCCCTCGCGCGTCTACGCGACGATGGGCTTCGACCCGTTCCGCCTCAAGCTCCACAAGGAGGACCTCAAGAGCTTCGACTGCGCGACCACCCCGCACGCCCAGCTCCCCGACGACATCCGCGCCCGCCACGGCCTCCCCCCGCTGCCCGAGGGCGCCTTCAAGGATGTCCCGCTGAGCACCTGGTGGGACCGCGCGCAGGCCAGGCAGAAGATCATCCAGCGCCGCCGCGCCGCCGACGCGGGCCGCGAGCCCGACCGCGAGCCCGACCGCGACCGCGACGACGAGCTGCCGTCCGCCGAGGTCGCCGGCGCCGCCGAGGGAGGTGACTGATGCTCGCCGCGCTCCTGCTCGCCGCCCCGTCCAAGGCCCCGCCGGTCGACGTCTCCGCGCACCTGCCCCTTGCGACAGGTCTGCTCTGGCTCGCCTTCGCCTGCCTGCTGGCCTTCTTCGCCGTCCGCCCCGAGCTGTGGAGGCGCCTGTGGCTCGACCGGGTCGACCCGCGGCCCGCGGGCCTGTTCCGGATCGTCTTCGGGATCGTCGTCCTGTGGACGCTGCTCGACCTGATCCCGCTGCTCCGCTTCCTCTTCACCGACGAGGGCCTGTGGCTGCCGAAGCTCGCGCGCAAGCACTACGGCGGCGAGCTGCGGCGCCTGTGGGACCCCGAGCACGGCTTCGAGCGCTGGTGGAGCGTCGTCCCGGCGCTGTGGCACAAGTTCTCGCTGTTTCACCTGCGCGCCGACCCGCCGTTCGTGCACGCCGTGTTCGCGCTGACCTGCGTCAGCGTCACCGCGATGATCCTCGGGATCAAGACGCGGCTCGCCACGCTCGTCAGCTGGTTCCTCGTCAACACGATCTACTCCTACAGCCCGATCTTCTACAGCGGCGGCGACACCGTGCTCCGCTGCTTCCTCTTCCTCGGCCTCCTGACGCGCTGGGGCGAGGCCTACTCGCTCGACAGCTGGTGGCGGCGCAAGCAGGAGGTCCTCGCCGGCGCGCGCCGGCTCCCGGCGCTGCGCAAGATCCCCGCCTGGCCGCTGCGGCTGATGATGTTGCAGCTCGCGATCATCTACTGCGCGACCGGGGCGCTCAAGGCCGGCATGACGTGGTTCGACGGCACCGCGCTGTTCTACGCGCTCAGCCTCGACCACTTCTACCGCCATCCCGCGCAGATCCAGGTCGCCACCTTCCTGCACATGATCGGCGTCTTGCCGCTCGCCACCTGGATCACCAAGGTCTGGGAGACGATCTTCCCGCTCGCGCTCGTCGGCGCCGCCCTGCGGGTGTTCGAGCGCGAGAGGCTCGCCGGCCTGTGGCCCGTCGCCGCCGCCTGGCGTCGCTGGCTGTCGTACGCCCTCGTCGCCACGATCACCGTCGTCCTCGCCTACCTCGCCGGCCTCGCCGCCTTCTACTTCTACAACCCCGCGGAGGCCCCGCTGCCGCTCGACAAGCCGCAGGCGCAGGCGCTCGCGACCGCAGCCTCGCTCGCCGCCCCCGCGCTGCTCCTCGGCCTCTACCTGTGGATCCGGTCCCGCCGCCCTGCCGCCCACGCCTTCGTCCTGCGCTGGCTGTTCGGCAAGCGCCTGTGGCTCGGCATCGGCCTGTGCATGCACCTGGCGATCGACGTCATGATGAACGTCGGCACCTTCGTGCAGGTCATGATCGCCGTCTACATCCCATGGCTGACCGGCGCCGAGCTCGACGCCGCCTGGCGGACCCTCATGTCGCGCCCGCTCGCCCCCGGCGAGGGCGCCCGTCCGCGGCGCACGAAGGCCTGGCAGCGCCTCCTCCTCTCCCCGCTCGACCGCCTGCGCCACCGCGCCCCGCGCCCGCCCTACGTCCTCTACTACCACCCCGACGACGCCTCGATCCGCCGCGCCGCCCTCGTCCGCTGCTGGGACCTCGGCGCCCGCCTGTCCTTCGAGGCAGATCTCGCCCTCCCGCCCGGCGCCCTCCAGCTCCAGGTCCCCGGCGAGCCTGCCCGTCGCAGCGGCCCCGAAGTCGGCCGCGCCCTCGTCCCGATCCTCCCCGGCTTCTGGTGGCTCTACCCCTGGTGCCTCCTCCCGTTCCTCCGCCCCCTCACCGGCCGCCTCGTCCTCCGCACCTTTAATTTGCGCTGAACGCCGACTCCCCAGCACCGACCCCGCCGCGTAGAACCAGCCGTCCGGCCCTCCGATCCCTTGAACGTTGCGACGGACCGGCCCGCTGCGGGGCGCCTTCGGCAAGTGGCCCGGCGCTCAGTCGACGTACAGCCGCATCCACTGCTCGAGCACGATCAACGACCAGATCCGGTGCGCGTGGTCCCGCACCCCGCGGCGGTGCTCGACCAGCAGCCGCTCGACCTCCCGCGGATCGAACAGCCCGCGCCGCTGTAGCGCCTCCGCGTGCAGCCACTCGCGCGCGATGATCGGCTCCGCCGCCTTCAGCCACGCCCCGAACGGCGCCGTGAACCCCAGCTTCTTCCGCTGCAGCACCTCGGGCGGCAGCCACCTCCCCGCGATCGCCCGCAGCACGCGCTTCGACGCTCGCGCCGTCACGCGCATCGGCGACGGCGCGCTCGCCATCTGCTCGAGCAGCACGTGGTCGCAGAACGGCACCCGCACCTCGAGCCCGTGCGCCATGCTCATCCGGTCCGTGCTGCGCAGGATGTTCTCCGGCAGGAACCCGTGCAGGTCCGCGTACCATGCCCGTGCGACCATGTCCCCGAAGCCAGCCTTGTTGAACGCCTGCGCCACGAAGTTCGGCTCGCGCACCGCCGCCACCCGGGCGCGCGTCTCGCGGGTGTACAGCCGGTCGCGCACCGCGGGCGGCATCGTCCCGACCCAGCTCGCGTAGCGCTCGCCCGGCGGCAGCGCGCAGCCCTCGAGGAACTGGCGGGCCCATCGGCGCAGGCTGCGGGCCGTCGTCGGCTCGCCGAGCAGCCGCAGCGCCCGGCCCGCGAGCCCCGTCACTGCCGCCGGCACGCGGTCGACCCGCCCTGACAGCAGCAGCCCGCGGTAGCGCGGGTACCCGCCGAACACCTCGTCGCCCCCGTCGCCGGCGAGCGCCACCGTCACGCGCTCGCGGGTGAAGCGGGCCAGGTGGTAGCCGAGCAGGGCCGCCCACGACCCGAACGGCTCGTCGAACCCGCGGACCAGCGGCTCGAGGTCTTCCAGGATCTCCGCCCGCAGCTCGAGCTCGTGGAACGACACCCCGAAGTGCTGGGCCAGCGCGCGGGCCTGCGGGCGCTCCTCGTACGACGCCCCCTCGGGCCCGTAGCCGACGCAGAACGTGTGCAGCGCCTGCCCGCGGCTCGCCAGCGCCGCCACGATCGTCGACGAGTCGAGCCCGCCGGACAGGTACGCCCCGACCGGCACGTCGGCGACCGTGTGCAGCTCGATCGCCTCGCGCAGCGTCGGCGCGACCGCCTCGGCCCACGCCTCGACCGTCGTCAGCCGCGGGTCCGGCGGCCGCGGCTCGCAGTCCCACCAGCGCTCGATCGTGACCTGTCCCGCGCGCCAGGTCAGCACGTGCCCGGGCGGCAGCTGGCGGATCCCGGCGAAGATCGACCGCGGCGGCGGCACGTAGTACAGATCGAGGTAGGCGTCGAGCGCCGCGAGGTCGAGCCCGCGGTCGACCTCCGGGCAGCGCAGCAGCGCCTTCGGCTCGGACGCGAACAGCAGCCGGCCGCCCGGGAGCGCCGCGTAGTACAGCGGCTTTTGCCCGAGCCGGTCGCGCGCCAGCACGAGTGTCCCTTCGGACCTGTCCCACAGCGCGAACGCGAACTGCCCGCGCAGCCGGTGCAGCGCCGCCGGCCCCTCGCGCTGCCACGCCGCCAGGAGCACCTCCGTGTCGCTGCGGGTGCGGAACGCAGCCCCCTGCGCGGCCAGCTCGCGGCGCAGCGCCTGGAAGTTGTAGATCTCGCCGTTGAACACGACGCACAGCGCCCCGTCCGCGGAGCCCATCGGCTGCGCCCCGCCCGCGAGGTCGACGATCGCCAGCCGCCGGTGCCCGAGCGCGACCCGACCCGGCTCGGTGTACGCGCCGCTGCCATCGGGGCCGCGGTGCCGCAGGCTCGCGGTCATCGCCGCGAGCAGGGCCTCGTCGGACAGCCCGACCATGCCGGCGATCCCGCACATCAGCGCCGCTCCGGACGGGGACAGGGCAGGGCGAGCGCGCGGGTCGGCGGCGGCATCGCCCGCGAGCTTGGCATACTATGGGAGCGTCTGCGCAGCCGGCCCTGCGCCGGTCCCGACCATGAACGCGACGTCCCCCGAACCCGCCGCCCCGCCCGAGGCGCTGCCCGTCGACGCGTGCCCGGTGTGCGCCGCCGCGGCGCGGACGCTCGAGCTGCCGGAGGTCGCCGGGATCTGCGTCGTCCGCTGCAGCGACTGCGGCCTCGTCTACGCCACCGGCCTCTACCCCGCGACCTACCTGCGCGACGCCTACTACGGCGGTCGCGCCGCCGAGACCGGCCCGCGCCCGCAGGCCCGCGCCGGCGTCGACCGCAAGCGCCGCGCCGTCCAGCTCTACGACCGCCTGAGCGGCGGCGCGATCGGACGCCCGCGCCCGGGTGCCCGCGCGCTCGACATCGGCTGCGACACCGGCCTCCTGCTCGACGCCCTGCGCGAGCTCGGCTACCGCACCGAGGGCATCGAGCGCTCGCCCGCCGGCGCCCAGGCGCAGGCCGCCGGCCACGAGGTCCACGCGCTCGACATCGAGGTCACCGAGCTGGGCCTCGGCCGCTATCAATTGATCACGCTGACGCACGTGCTCGAGCACCTGCGGGAGCCGATCCGCGGGCTGGTGTGGCTGCGCCGGCACCTCGCGCCCGGCGGCCTCGGCGTGATCGAGGTGCCGAACTGGGGCGACCTGCTGCGCCCGCTGTGGGGCAGCCGCTTCCGCCCGCTCGAGCTCGGCGACCACGTCAGCTTCTTCGAGCGCGCCACCCTCGCCGCCGCCCTCGCCCGCGCCGGCCTCGAGACCGTCCGCCTGTGGAGCGCCCCGCAGGTCGGCACGGCGATCGCGCCGAGCTTGCTCACGGCCCTCGACGTCGGCCTCGAGCTGCGCCGTCACCTCCGCGGCGATCCGGTCCGCGCGAACCCCGCGGGCGTCGCCGGCCCGCGGCTGCAACCGACGCGGCAGGGCCGGCGCTGGCAACGAATCGCCGCGCCGCTGGTCGTCGGCGGCCTCGATTCGCTCGACCGCTGGGCCGCACCGGTGCTCGAGCGCCTGTTCGGCGCCGACTGCCCGTGGGGCGCGAACCTGGTCGCGGTCGTCCGTGCCCCCGCCTGACGGGTGGGCGAGGGGTCGAAAAAAGTCCCGGGACGGACTCGAAAGAGTCTTGACACCCGCCCGGGCTTGTCGCATCCTCACGGCCCCTCGCGCTGCTCGCAGCGTGAGGACGGGGTGGTAGTTAAGTCGGTTATAACGCCGGCCTGTCACGCCGGAGGTCGCGGGTTCGAGCCCCGTCCGCCCCGCTCAAATCGGCCACAAGGCCGCGAAAAGCCCCGAGACGCGAGTCCCGGGGCTTTTTGTTTTCCGCGCGCGACGCCGCGGGCCCACCGGGCCCGGGCCGGTCGGCGACACGGCGACCCGCCGAGCCTGGCCTGGCGACCATGCCCCGCGGGCCATGTCCCTACATCCTCCCTCCGGCGAGCGAGCCTCAGAGCGTCGAGTAGACCGCGTGCCGGCCGACGCCGATCCGCTCGAGCCGGCCCTGCTTGACCAGCGCGCCGAGGTGGTGGCGCAGCACCTTGCGGTCGATCCGCGAGTACTCGGCGATGTCCTCGAGCGTGACGTCGCCGTTGCCCTCGATGAACGGCAGCACCTGGCGCGCGACCTCGTCGGTCGACAGGCCGCCGTCCTCGGGGGCGGCCTCCTCCTTCTCCTTCTTGGCGGCCTTCACCTCGGCCTCGACCTCGGCGAGCTCGTCCTCGAGGATCCGGCGCTTCTTCTTGCGCCCGGCCTCGGCCTCGGCCGGCGCCGGCTCGGGCGGGCCGAAGCCGTCGCGCAGGTCGCCGAGGGTGATCTTGCCGAACTGCGCCCACAGGCCGCGGGCCTCGAGGAAGCGGACGAGATCGCCGAGGGTCACCGTGTCCCGGTTCTTGAGGCCCTTGAGGGTCTCGAGCGCGCTCAGGCGCTCGAGCGCGCCGCTCTCGGCGCGAAAAATGGCACTGGCTTCACGTGTCATGCGAGGGGTACAGCGCGATATTGCCGATCGACCCGATCGGCGCAAGCCGAACCTCGGCCGTCGCTCGCACATTTCTCCGAGCCCGGCAGGGTTTCTCGGCCAGCCGAAGAGATCTCTCCGCCACGGCGACGATGTGCGTGAACCCGCGCCCTGTCGACGCACGCAGTCGCGCGCGAAGGTGCGATTCGGCCGGCCGGCCGGTCTGTGCAGCGCGAATGCCGCTGCGCGGTCGCCATCGCGGATGTGCACAGCGCGCGCATGCCCCAGGCGGCTCCGAGCGGCGTGAAAACGTCATTCCATTTCCGCCCGGGACAGCCGGGGCGAGCGCAGAATTCCTGTGAATTGCGCGCGCACTCCCGCGCCGATCCTGGAGCCTGACGCCCGGCGCACCGCGCGGACCGCGTTTGTTCTCAGCCACAACATGTCGTGATACAAGGCCCGTCGCCCACAAGATGTGGGGGTCGTAGCCCGTGCAAGGACGCTCCTGAGCACGGACCGGTCCGCCGCTGGGGCGCTTGCTTCCGCGCACGCCCCAGTCCATCTTCCCGCCCTCTCATCCCTCCTTCCTCTCCCCGAACCGTGCGCGCCTCCCCCTGCCAGGAGCGAGCACGGGCGCGGCTGGCCTTCGCTTTCTCCTGGGCCCGCTGCGCGACTTGCGCCAACACCCCCTCCGGAGTCGAGTCCCGTCATGAAGCTGTCCCGGCTGTTCACCAAGGATAAGCCCCGCCCCTTCGCCGGCGTCGAGTTCGAGCGCCGCAGCTCGAAGATCACCAACCCCGACGGGACCGTGGTCTTCGAGGCCAGCGACATCCAGGTGCCGCAGGGCTGGTCCCAGGTGGCCGTCGACATCATGGCGCAGAAGTACTTCCGCAAGGCCGGCGTCCCGGCGCGCCTGCGCAAGGTCCCCGAGGACGGCGTCCCCGAGTGGCTGTGGCGCAGCGAGCCCGACGCCGCCGCGCTCGCGGCCCTGTCGCCCGAGCAGCGCACCGTCGGCGAGACCGACAGCCGCCAGCTGTTCCACCGACTCGCCGGCTGCTGGACCTACTGGGGCTTCAAGCACGGCTACTTCAGCGACGAGGACTCGGCGCGGGTCTTCTACGACGAGCTGACGACGATGCTCGCGGCGCAGATGGTCGCGCCGAACAGCCCGCAGTGGTTCAACACCGGCCTGCACTGGGCCTACGGGATCACCGGTCCGGCGCAGGGCCACAGCTACTGCGACCCCGCGACCGGCGAGGTGCGCAGGTCGGACAACGCCTACGAGCGGCCGCAGCCGCACGCGTGCTTCATCTCGTCGGTCTCCGACGACCTCGTCGGCGAGGGCGGGATCATGGACCTGTGGGTCCGCGAGGCCCGGCTGTTCAAGTACGGCTCGGGCACCGGCACCAACTTCTCGACCCTGCGCGGCGAGGGCGAGCCGCTGTCGGGCGGCGGTCGCTCGAGCGGCCTGATGAGCTTCCTGCGGATCGGCGACCGCGCCGCCGGGGCGATCAAGTCCGGCGGGACCACCCGCCGCGCCGCCAAGATGGTGATCGTCGACGTCGACCACCCCGACATCGAGAAGTTCATCGACTGGAAGGTGATCGAGGAGCAGAAGGTCGCCGCGCTGGTGTCCGGCAGCAAGCTGTGCGCGCGCCACCTCAACCTGGTCCTCGGGGCATGTCACGACGCGCCGGAGGGCGGCGAGGACCGCTTCGACCCGCGCAAGAACAAGGGCCTGCGCCAGGCGATCCAGGCCGCGCGCGCGGCCGAGATCCCGGAGAGCTACGTCCAGCGGGCGATCGCGCTGGCGCGCCAGGGCGCGCGCGAGATCGAGTTCGAGGTCTACGACACCAACTGGGACTCCGAGGCCTACTCGACCGTCTCCGGTCAGAACTCGAACAACTCGGTCCGCGTCAACGACGAGTTCCTGCGCGCGGTCGAGGAGGACGGCACGTGGGACCTGATCCGCCGGACCGACGGCAAGATCCACCGGACCGTCCCCGCGCGCGAGCTGTGGGACAAGATCACCTACAGCGCGTGGGCCTGCGCCGACCCCGGCCTGCAGTTCGACACGACGATCAACGAGTGGCACACCTGCCCGAGCGACGGCCGGATCAACGCCAGCAACCCGTGCTCCGAGTACATGTTCCTCGACGACACGGCGTGCAACCTCGCGTCGCTCAACCTGACCAAGTTCATGGTCGGGCAGGGCGCGGGCGCCGGCGACTTCGACGTCGCCGCGCTGCGCCACGCCTGCAAGCTGTGGACGATCGTGCTCGAGATCTCGGTCCTGATGGCCCAGTTCCCGAGCCTCGAGATCGCCGTCCGCAGCTACAAGTACCGCACGCTCGGCCTCGGCTACGCCAACCTCGGCACCTACTTCATGCTGCGCGGGATCCCGTACGACTCGGAGCTCGCGGTCGCGATCTGCGGCGGCGTGACGGCGCTGATGACGGCCGCCTGCTACACGACCAGCGCCGAGCTCGCGCGCGAGCACGGGCCGTTCCCCGGGTTCCCCGGCAACCGCGAGTCGATGCTGCGGGTGATGCGGAACCACCGCCGCGCCGCCTACAACGCCCCGCGCGGCGAGTACGAGGGCCTGTCGATCGCGCCGATGGGCATCTCCCAGTCGGTCTGCCCGCAGTACCTGCTCAAGGCCGCCCAGCAGGAGTGGGACGCCGCGCTCGGCCTCGGCGAGCGGCACGGCTACCGCAACGCGCAGGTGACCGTGATCGCCCCGACCGGCACGATCGGCCTGCTGATGGACTGCGACACCACCGGCATCGAGCCCGACTTCGCGCTCGTCAAGTTCAAGAAGCTCGCCGGCGGCGGCTACTTCAAGATCATCAACCAGTCGGTCCCCGCCGCGCTGGCCCAGCTCGGCTACACCGACACGCAGATCGCCGACATCGTCCGCTACTGCAAGGGCGCCGGCACGCTGGTCGGCAGCCCGCGCGTGTCGCACGTCGACCTCAAGCGCAAGGGCTTCACCGACGAGGTGCTCGCCCGCGTCGAGGCCGAGCTCGCCGGCGCGTTCGAGATCGGCTTCGTGTTCAACCGCTACGTCCTCGGCGACGACTTCTGCCGCGACGTGCTCGGCTTCACCGACGCGCAGATGGGCGACCCGGGCTTCAACATGCTCGAGGCGCTCGGCTTCTCCACGGAGGACATCCAGCGCGCCAACGACTACGTCTGCGGCACGATGACCGTCGAGGGCGCCCCGCACCTCAAGTCGCAGCACCTGCCGGTGTTCGACTGCGCCAACAAGTGCGGCCGCTACGGCACCCGCTACATCGCGCCGATGGCCCACGTCCGCATGATGGCCGCCGCCCAGCCGTTCCTCTCGGGCGCGATCAGCAAGACGATCAACATGCCCGGCGACGCGACCGTCCAGGAGGTCGCCGACGTCTACCTCGCCTCGTGGAAGTACGCGCTCAAGGCCAACGCCCTGTACCGCGACGGCAGCAAGCTCAGCCAGCCGCTCAGCGCCGCCACCGCGGTCGAGGCCGAGGACGAGGCCGGCGAGGCGCTCGCGACCACGCAGCCGCAGGTGATCGAGAAGGTGACGGAGAAGATCGTCCACCGCTACCTCGCCCGGCGCCGCCGCATGCCCGACCGCCGCGCCGGCTACACCCAGAAGGCGACGATCGGCGGCCACAAGGTCTACATCCACACCGGCGAGTACGCCGACGGCTCGCTCGGCGAGATCTTCATCGGCATGCACAAGGAGGGCGCCGCCTTCCGCAGCCTGATGAACTGCTTCGCCATCGCCATCAGCCTCGGCCTGCAGTACGGCGTCCCGCTCGAGGAGTTCGTCGACGCGTTCGTGTTCACCCGCTTCGAGCCGAACGGCATGGTCGCCGGCCACCCGCGGATCAAGATGTGCACGTCGATCATCGACTACATCTTCCGCGAGCTCGCCGTGAACTACCTCGGCCGCAACGACCTCGCCCACGTCGACCAGGTCGACCAGGAGGACCTCGAGCCCGACGCCCTCGGCGACCAGAGCCAGGCCGAGAACGTCGAGTTCGCCGACGAGGAGGTCGTCTCCGAGCGGATCATCACCCCCGGCCCGCTCAAGCTGACCGCCAGGCTCCCGCGCGGCCCGCTGACCAACGGCAAAAAGCCCGCCCCGCGCCAGCTGGCGATCGAGGTCGAGGACCGCACCGTGGCCGCGCCCGCGCCCGCCGCGAGCAAGACGCGCCAGTCCGCGGCCGCGGCCGCGACCCCCAGCGTCAGCGAGCAGGTCCGCGTCGCCCGCATGCAGGGCTACGAGGGCGACGCCTGCAGCGCCTGCGGCAGCTTCACGATGGTCCGCAACGGCTCCTGCCTGAAGTGCGTCAGCTGCGGCGCGACCTCCGGCTGCTCGTGAGCTGCCCTCGCCCCCGCGATCGGGTAGAGTTCCCGGCATGCGCAGTGCCGGGCTCGTCTTGGCGGGGGTGATCGCGGGCGCGGGCGGCGTCGTCGCCTGGCAACAGGCGACGGCGGAGCCGGCGGCGAAGGTCGCGCCGGAGGTGCCGCGGCAGGCGCCGGCGGACTACTCGCGCTACCGCAAGCTCGACATGTTCGCGCGGGCGCTGACGATCCTCGAGAACCACTACGTCCGGCCGGTCGACAGCGAGAAGCTGATCTACGCCGCGATCGCCGGGCTGGTCGCCGAGCTCGACCCGCACAGCGAGTTCTTGCCGCCGCGCGAGGCGAGGCTCCTGCGCGAGGACATCGAGGGCAGCTTCGGCGGCGTCGGCATGGTCGTCGTGCTGCGGCAGGAGACCGAGCCGCAGGCGCGGTTCGTGCTCGAGGTCCGCGAGGTCGTGCCGAAGGGCCCGGCCGAGCGCGCCGGGGTGATGGTCGGCGACCTGATCCCGGCGATCGAGGGCAAGCCGGTCGGGCACTTCTTCGACCTGCGGCGGGCGATCATGGCGATGCGCGGACAACCTGGCACTTCGGTCAGCTTCGTGCTCGAGCGGCCGGCGCCGAAGGTCGAGGGCAAGCCGCCGGGCAAGCCGAGCGTGCGCACGCTCTCCGTCACCCGCGAGTTCATCGACAGCCCGGCGGTCACCAGCCGCTACCTCGGCGAGGGGCTCGGCTACACGCGGCTGCGCGACTTCTCGGAGACCAGCGCGCGCGAGCTGTCGGACGCGATCGCCGGCCTGCGCGACCAGGCCGGGCAGACCGGGCTCGCCGGCGTCGTGCTCGACCTGCGCGACAACGGCGGGGGCCTTTTGGACCAGGCGATCGCCGTCGTCGATCTCTTCGTCAACGAGGGCGCGATCGTGCGGACCCGCGGGCGGGGCGGCGCGGTGCTCGACGAGGCGCGCGCGCTCCCGGGCCAGGCGTGGTCGCGGCTCCCGCTGGTCGTGCTCGTCAACAAGGCCTCGGCCTCGGCCTCCGAGGTCGTCGCCGGCGCGCTGCAAGATCACCGCCGGGCGCTCGTCGTCGGCGAACGCACGTACGGCAAGGGCTCGGTCCAGGCGCCGTTCGAGCTCGGCGACGGCTCGATGCTCAAGCTGACGATCGCGCTCTACTACACCCCGAACGACCGGCTGATCCAGGCGAGCGGGATCCAGCCCGACGTCGTCGTCGGCGCCGAGTTCCGTCCTTATAAGGACAGCCTGCCCGAGCTCGACCCGGAGCGCGCGCAGCCGCGGCACCTGAGGCCCGAGGACTTCGGCTACCCGCCGGCCGCCCTGGTCGACGACAGCGAGGCGGTCCGCGCCGCGGCCGAGGACGCGCAGCTCCGCGCGGCGGTCCAGCACCTCAAGGCGCTCAGCCAGATCCAGGCCCGCGGCGGTCGCAGGGGGTGAGCGGCCGTGGATGCCCCGAGCGAGCCGCCGCGGTGGGCCGCGCCGTCGCTGGTCGCGTGGACGTTCGCGGCCGCGGCGCTGTTCCTCGCCGCCCCCGCGCCGCCGGCCGCCCCGCTGACGACCGCCGAGGACGAGGCGATCTTCCGCCGCCAGGTCGAGCAGACGGTCGCCCGCACCCGGCGCTGGCAGGACACGCGCGGCGACCTGTGGCTGCCGTGGGAGCGGGCGCGCGGGCACCTCGCGGTCGTGATCGACGACGTCGGCCGCGAGCTGCATGTGTTCGACCAGCTGCTCGCGCTGCGGTTCCCGCTGACCTTCAGCGTCCTGCCCGGCTCGGTCTACGCCGCCGGCGTGCAGCTGCGGCTGCGCGGCGACCGGCGGCGGCCGCGGGAGATCCTCTTGCACCTCCCGAGCGAGCCGGTCGACCCCGCGGCGACGCGCGCGGGCGCGGAGGCGCAGGAGCAGTTCCTCCGCGTCGGTGATCCCCCCGACGAACTGCGCCGGGCGACCGAGGCGGCGCTCGAGCGGATCCCGGCCGCGGTCGGCGTCAACAACCATATGGGCTCGCGCCTGACGGCAGATCGCTCCGCGATGGACGCCGTGATGCCGGTCCTGCGGGCGCGCGGGTTGTTCTTCCTCGACTCGCGGACGACCCCGCACAGCCAGGGGCTCGCCGCGGCCGAGGCCGCCGGGGTCCCGGCGCTCGGGCGCGATATCTTCTTGGACCACGACCCCCGCCCGGAGGCGATTTTGGCCCAGATGCAGAAGGCCGCTGCGCGCGCCCGGGAGACGCCCACCGTCGTGATTGCCCACCCCTCGCAGGAGGTCGTCGACGTGCTGCGCGCCGAGCTTCCGCGGCTGTTCCGGGAGGGGATCGCGGTCTACCCCCTGAGTGAAGTTCTCGCGCACGAGCGCGACCTCAAAGGGCGGCGATGAGCGGTGTTATTGGCGCTGGCGGCGACGAAGCGCGAGCAATTCGCGTTCGGCCGCGTGCGGACGCGGCGACGAGGCGCGGCGGGCTCGCTTGACAGCAATTCGCCGAACTTCCTACCCTGAAGCTCACACGGATGGCCCTGCGACTGATCATCGAGGACGAAGAGGGCGCGACCACGATCGTGCCCCTTGGAGACGAGGAGATCACGATCGGCCGCGAGCCAGGGAACACCATCCAGCTCACCGAGCAGAACGTCTCCCGACAGCACGCGCGCCTCACCCCAGGTCAAGACGGCTGGGTGATCGAGGACCTCGACAGTTACAACGGCGTGCGGGTCAACGGCGTGCTCATCGAGGGGTCGGTCTCCCTCAATGAAGGCGACGTGGTGCAGATCGGCGACTACCACCTCGCCATCACCAACAACGCCGAGCAGACGACCCTGAACCTCGACCGGCCCGGCGCCGGCCCGGCCGTCAGCAGCGAGCCGCTGCGCGCCGCGCCGAGCGTCGACCTGCCGCGGATCCCCGCGGCCGAGGCGGCGGCGCTGATCACCGCCCCGTCGACCGGCGCGTCGGCCGGCGCCCGCGACCACGACCTCCGCGACGGCGAGCCCGGCTCCGAGAGCAAGGGCCGCGGCATGCTGTTCGCGCTGCTCGCCGTGCTGTTGATCGGCGGAGGCTTCGCCGCGTTCAAGTTCCTCGGCGGCGACAAGCCCGAGCCGACGCCGAAGGTCTCGAAGACCGACCCGCCGGCCAAGGCCGACGAGCCCAGGCCGTCCGAGCCCAAGGTCGACGGGCCGAAGCAGCCGCCCGACCCGCCGCCGGACACCAGGACGACCGACGCGCCCGAGATCCCGCCCGAGGCGACGACGGCCGGCGAGACGCCGCCGGAGAACCCGATCGGCGAGACGCCGCCCGAGCCGACCAAGAAGCCGCCGACGCCGAAGGTCGACAAGGGCGAGAAGACGACCGCCGAGAAGACCGAGAAGAAGAAGGTCGAGAAGACCGAGACGGTGCCGAAGGGCGACCCGGTCCAGCTGCTCGAGGACGCCCGCAAGGCCAACATCGCCGGCAACGCGACCCAGGCCTACGACCTGGCGAAGAAGAGCTACGACATCGACAAGAACACCAACGCGCTGGCGTTGATGGGCGCGTCGGCCTGCAAGATGGGCGACCAGGCGAAGGCGAAGTCGGCGTTCAAGAAGCTGACCGACCCGAACCGGCAGAAGCAGATGATCACGGTATGCGCCGAGCGCGGCATCATGCTCGAGTAGCTGCCGCCGCGCTCGCCGGGCTGCTCGCGCCCGCCGCCGCGTCCGCGGCCGCCTGGGAGGACGCGACGGCGGCGACGATCGGCGCGACCGCCGAGTGGTCGAACAAGGTCGAGCTCGCCGACATCGACGGCGACGGCCGCGTCGACATCCTGTTCGCCAACGGCGCCGGCTACAGCACGCCCGAGGCGCCGGAGCCGAACCGCGCCTTCCTCAACCAGGGCCCTGGCGCGCCGTTCCTCGACGCCAGCGCCGCGGTGTTCGGCATGGAGCCCGACTACACCCGCGCGATCAAGGCCCGCGACCTCGACGGCGACGGCCACGTCGACCTGCTGGTCGCCAACACCTTCGAGACGCAGAGCCGCCTGTTCCTCGGCGACGGCGTCGGCGGCTTCGTCGAGGCGACCGACAACCTGCCTCAAGGGCCAGCCAGCTTCGGCGACGCCGAGCTCGGCGACGTCGACGGCGACGGCGACCTCGACGTCGTGCTCGCCGACTGGGGCCCCGGCGCGGCCAACAACAACGGCGGCGGACGCACGCGGCTGTGGCTCGGCGACGGGCTCGGCGGCTTCGAGGACGCGACCGCGACGAACATGCCCGACGTGCTCGTCGGCTGGTCGTGGGAGCTCGAGCTCGCCGACGTCGACAACGACCTCGACCTCGACGTGCTCGTCTCGTGCAAGAGCTGCGGCGGCTCGTACCTGTTCGAGAACGACGGCGCGGGCGTGTTCACCGACGTGTCCGACCGGCTGCCGCAGTTCGGCAACAACTACGAGTTCGAGGCGATCGACCTCGACGGCGACGGCGCGCTCGACCTGGTGACGATCAACGACGGGCCGCAGGGGCGCGAGCACGTGTTCCGCGGCGACGGCCAGGGCGGCTTCGTCGACGCGACCGCCGAGCTGTGGCCCGACGCGGCCAACCTCGCCGGCGACGACAACATGGTCGCGTTCCTCGACGTCGAGTCCGACGGCGACCCCGACTTCGTGATCGCCGGCCTGTTCGGCAGCCCCGACCGGCTGCTCGTCAACGACGGCGCGGGCAAGCTCGGCCTCGTGGACGACGCGTTCGCCCCGGCGAACTCGTCGGGCACGCTCGGGATCGCGGTCGCCGACCTCGACGGCGACACGAGGAGCGACGTCGTCATGGCCGAGGGCGAGTCGCCGCAGGACGCCGACCGCGTGTTCCTCGGCGTCGACGTCCCGCCCGACACGGCGGCGCCGAAGATCTCGCTGGTGACGCTCGCGGGCGGCCAGGTCCGCGCGCGGATCCACGACGACAAGACCCCCGTGATGCCGCACGACTTTATGAAGGTCGTGCTGGTCGAGGGCGGGGTCGAGACGCCGCTGCAGTGGTACGGCGAGGCGCTGTGGCGCGGGACCCTGGCCGGCAGCGGCGGGCAGCTCTGCGCCGTCGATGCTGCCGGCAACGAGGCGTGCGTCGACGTCGGCGACGGCGGCGGCACGACCGACGGCGACGCGACGACCGGGGAGGACACGGGCGCGCCGACGACCGGGGCGACGAGCGACGCGCCGACGACCGGCGGCTCCGCGCCCGGCGGCACGACCGGCGGCGGCGAGGCGGGCGGCGCCGAGGGCGGCTCCGACGACGCCGGCGGCGACGCGTCCGGCTGCGGCTGTCGCAACGGACAGGTCGGCGGCCTCGCGTGGCTCGCGGCGCTCGGCCTGCGGCGTCGTCGTCGTCGCCGCTGAGGCGGGCTCAGCCCGGCACGACGCAGAAGTTCTGCGGCGCGAGCCAGCCGAGGATGTTGGCCCAGAACTTCTTGATCTGCGGGATCTGCTGCCACTCCGAGTCGAACTCGATCCACTCGTCGCCCCACACGAACAGCTTGCCGCCGGCGCGCACCTGGGCGACGCCGACGGGGCCCGGCGGCAGCGTCGCGACCGTGGTGTTCGTGCCGACGCCGTCGTCCGTGACGTCGATGTAGTAGCCGCCGAGGAAGGTCACCGAGGCGATGCCTTCGGAGATCGGGTGCGGCGTCCAGTCGACGACCGGCCCGCTGATGATCCCCTGGCTGTTGTTGTAGGTGAGGCCCATCGGGCCGAGGATCGAGTTGGGGAAGTCGACGTCGCTCGGGCCGCCGGTGTAGCCGGTCATCGACATCAGGCCGCCGCCCGCGGCGACCCAGCCCTCGATCAGCGCCGCCTCCTGCGGGCTGTAGCTGCGGACCAGCCTGTCGAGGATGATGATGTCGTACTTGTCCAGCGTCGGCGGGTCGACCGGCGCGTCGTCGAGCTGGATCCGGTCGACCGCGGTGCCCTGCGCCTCGAGCCAGGTCTCGAACTGCGCCGACGGGTTCGAGCCCTTGTCGCCGAACAGCGCGATGCTGAGGCAGTCGCAGATCCCGTCGCCGCCGACGTCGACGTCGTCGATGATCTGGTTGCAGTCGTCGTCGACGTCGTTGCAGACCTCGGGGCTCGGCACGCAGTCGGGCCCGGTCGCGCCGCCGGTCGTCTCGTCGACGGGGCCGGTCGTGCCGGTGCTCGCGGGAGCGCTCGTGCTCGACGGGCCCGTCGTCGAGGTCGTCGGCTCGCCGGTCGTCGGCGCGGTCGCGCTGTCCGAGCCCAGGCCGTCGGTGGTCGTGCCGGCGTCGGTGCCGGTCGCGTCGGTGCCCGTGCCGGTGCTGCCGGCGGTCGCGAGCGGCGAGGTGCCGCTCGCGGTGACGCTGGCGGAGTCCTCGCGGCCGGGCTCGCCGCAGGCGGCGAGCAGGAGCGACCCGGCGAGCGCGGCCGGGGAGGTGCGGCGGGGGATCATCCGCCGAGGATAGCGGAGGGCGAGGCGGTCGGGGAGGCGGGCCGGCTCACTGCGGCACGGTGCAGAAGTTCTTCGGCGCCAGCCAGCCGAGGCTGTTGGCCCAGAACTTCTTGATCTCCGGGAGCTGCTGCCACTGCGAGTCGAACGCGATCCACTCGTCGCCGAAGATGAACAGCTTGCCGCCCTTGCGCTCCTGGGCGACGGCGACGGGGCCCTGCGGGAGGGTGCCGATGACCGTGTTGGTGCCGAGGCCGTCCTCGACGATGTTGATGTAGAGGCCGCCGAAGAACGAGACCGAGTTGATGCCCTCGGTGATCGGGTGAGGCTTGAGCCACTGCGTCACCGGGCCGCTGAAGAACCCCTGGCTGCCGTTGTACGACAGGCCCATCGGCGCGATCAGCGAGTTCGGCCGGTCGATCACGGTGTTGTTGTTCGTGTGGCCGGTCAGCGACATCAGGCCGCCGCCCTCGCCGACCCACTCGGCGACCAGCGCCGCCTCCTGCGGCGTGTAGGCGCGGACGAGCCAGTCGAGGATGATGATGTCGTACTTGTCGAGGATCGCCTTGGTGACCGGCGTGTTGTCGATCTGGATCCGGTCGACCTGGGTGCCCTGCATCTCGAGCCAGGCCTCGAACTGGGCCGACGGGTTCGCGCCCTTGTTGCCGAAGAGCGCGATGTTGAGGCAGTCGCAGATCCCGTCGCCGCCGGCGTCGACGTCGTCGATGATGCTGTTGCAGTCGTCGTCGACGTCGTTGCAGACCTCGGGGCTCGGGATGCAGTCGGGGCCGGTCGTGCTGGTGCTGCTCCCGTCGCCCGTCGTCTCGTCGATCGGGTCGCCGGTCGTGTCGGCGGCGGTGCTCGAGGCGTCCGCGGTGGTGCCCGAGGGGTCGCTGGTGCTCGAGGCGCTCGGGTCGACCGCGGTCGTCGACGACGGGTCCTCGGTGGTCGCCGAGGTGTGCGAGGTGTGCGTCGTCGCCGAGGTCGTCGGGTCGGTCGCGGTCTGCGAGGCCTGGCTGTCCGACGCCGAGTTGCCGCCCTCGGTCGTCGTCCCCGAGTCGCTGACCGAGCCGGTCGGCGTGGTGGTCGAGCTGCCCGTGCTGACGGACGTCGAGCCGGCGGTGCTGCCCTCGGTCTGGCCGGCGGTCTCGCCCGGGGTCGGCTCGCCACACGCAGCGAGCAGGTTCAGGCCGACGAGCGCGGCCAAGGATACGCGGTAGGTTGTCATCCGCCGATGGTAGCGAACGGCGAGTCGGCCGCACGGCCGGCGGGTTTCGGCTGTCCGTCAGGACAGGTCGCGCAGGGCGATCTTCGCCGCGTTGTAGCCGCACATCCCGTGCACGCCGGCGCCCGGATGTGCGTAGCTGGAGCACAGGTAGAGACCCGCGAGGGGCATCCGGTAGCGGAACCAGGGGAACACCGGGCGGAAGATCAGCTGCCGGCTCCAGGCGTTCGAGCCGCCGCCGAGATCGCCCCCGACGAGGTTGGCGTCCATGGCCTCGAGGTCAGGAGGGGCGACGATGCGCCGGCGCAGGATCGTCTGGCGGAAGCCGGGGGCGAGGCCCTCGATCCGGGCGTCGACGCGGTCGGCGAACGCCTCGGCGTGCTGACTCCAGCCGCCGGGGGGCTGGCTCGGCACGCGCGAGTAGGCCCACAGCGTCTGACGACCGGCGGGCGCGCGCGTCGGGTCGAACAGGCTCTGCTGGCCGACGACGAGGTACGGGTTGTCGGGCAGCTCGCCGCGGCGGACCTGGTCGGTGAAGCGCTCGAGGTCGGCGAGGCTGTCGCCGGCGTGGACGACCGCGGAGCGCCTGGCCTCGGGGACAGCCCACGGGACCGGCGCCGACAGGGCCCAGTCGACCTTGAAGGTGCCCCAGCCCTGGGGGAAGCGCCGCATGAAGCGGACGACGCGCCCGGGCACGAGCTCGCGCTGGACGAGGTCGAGCAGCAGCGACGCCGCCGACGTGTCCGCGAGGACAGCCCCGCGCGCGGCCCGGATCTCCTCCCCGCCCTCGAGGCGGACCCCCGCGGCGCGGCGGCCGTCGGTCAGCACGCGCTTGACGCGGCTGGCGAGCCGGACCTCGCCGCCGTGCCTGCGCAGGTCGGCGACGAGCGCGTCGGCGAGGGCCTGGGCGCCGCCTTTGGGGAACGAGTAGCCGCCGGTGGTCGCGGTCATCGACAGCATGAAGCCGAGCGCCGAGCCGAGCGGGTCGCGCGGGCCGACGTCGACGTGGAGCGCGAGGCCGGGCATGACCCTTCGGGCAGCTTCGCCGCGGAACAGCCGGCGCGCGAGGCCGCCGCCGGAGGACAGCAGGATCCGCGCGAGGCGGAAGATGTCGAACGGCAGCAATTTGAGGACGGGCGCGATCGTCGGCAGCGTGTTGAGGAGGATCCCGAGGATCGCCGGCTCGGCGCTGCGGTACCAGGTGGCGAGGCGGGCGAAGGTCGCGCCGTCCTGCGGGTCGCCGAACAGGCGCGCGGTGACGTCGAGGTCGCGGCTGATGCACGCGACGGTGCCGTCGGGCGCGGGGTGGCAGCTCTCGAGCTCGGCGAAGCACAGCTCGACGAGGCCCTGGCGCTCGAGGTCGAGCGCCTGGAAGGCCGGCGACAGCCGCGGGAACGGGAAGAACGCGGCGCCGACGTCGTGGACGAAGCCGGGAAGGGTCGCCTCCTCGGAGCCGAGGGCGCCGCCCCAGCGCTGCGGGTTGGCCTCGCACACGAGCACGCGCACGCCGGCGCGCGCGAGCATGCAGGCGGCGACCAGACCGTTGGGGCCGGAGCCGATGACGATCGCGTCGGGGTCGCTGCTCGTGGTCATGGGGTCACTGCTCCCAGGCGGCGACGCTCGGGGTCTCGAGCAGGGCCTCGACGTCTTCCATGGTCAGCTTCTTGCCGGCGGAGACGTCGCGGCCGAGGGCGCTCTCGGCGACCTCGCGCTTGCGGGCGCCGAGCTCGACCATCTTCTGCTCGACGGTGTCCTCGCAGACGAGGCGGTAGACCATGACGGGCTTGTCCTGGCCGATGCGGTGGGCGCGGTCGGTCGCCTGGTCCTCGACGGCGGGGTTCCACCACGGGTCGAAGTGGACGACGGTGTCCGCTTCGGTCAGCGTCAGGCCGGAGCCGCCGGCCTTGAGCGAGATCAGGAACACCGGCGGGCCCGACTTCGACTGGAACTGCTGGACCAGCTCCTCGCGGTTCTTGGTCCCGCCGTGCAGCCAGAGGTAGGGGATCTTGAGCTCGGTCAGGGCGTCGCCGAGGAGCTTCTGCATCTCGACGAACTGCGAGAACACGAGGACTTTGCGGCCGGAGCCGACGCAGTCGGCCATCAGCTCCTTGAAGGCCTCGAGCTTGGCCGACGGCGGCAGCGCGCTGGCGTCGGGCAGGCCGAGGAGGCGCGGGTCGCAGCAGACCTGGCGCAGGCGGGTCAGCGCGGCGAGGATCGTCATCTGCGACTTCTCGAGGCCGACCTCCTCGATGCGGCCCTTGATCTCGTCCTTGGCGGTCTTGAGGATCCGGTTGTAGAGCCCGAGCTGGCTGCGGCCGAACTGGACGAACAGCGTCTGCTCGGTCTTCGGCGGCAGCTCCTGGGCGACGTCCTCCTTGCGGCGGCGCATCACGAACGGGCGGATCCTCGCGCGCAGCGCCTCGAGCTGCCTGGGGTCGCCGTCCTCGATCGGGCGGACGAAGTTCTTCTGGAAGTCGGACAGCTTGCCGAGGAAGTTGGGCGCGAGGAAGTCGAAGATCGCCCACAGGTCGGCGAGGTGGTTCTCGACCGGCGTGCCGGTCAGCGCGAGCCGATGGTCGGCGGTCAGCTGCTTGGCGCTCTTGGCGGTCGTCGTCGCCCAGTTCTTGATGTACTGCGCCTCGTCGAGGATCGCGTAGCGGAACCGGACCTTGCTCAGCTCCTCGATGTCGCGGCGGAGGATCGAGTAGGTGGTGACGACGATGTCGGTCTTCTTGAGCATGCGCCGGTTCTCGGCCCGCTCGGCGCCGTGCCACAGCATCACCGACAGGCTCGGCGCCCACTTCTTGACCTCCTGCTTCCACACGCTGAGGACCGAGGTCGGGCAGACGATCAGCGTCGGCGCGTCGCCCTCCTCCTCCTTGGCCTTGGTCAGCAGCGCGAGCGCCTGGACCGTCTTGCCGAGGCCCATGTCGTCGGCGAGGATGCCGGTCATCTGGTTCTCGTGGAGCTGCCACAGCCAGGCGAAGCCGCTGCGCTGGTACTCGCGCAGCTTGGCGGTCAGCGCCTTGGCCTTGCGCGGGGCCCGGGCCGACCGGTCGCCGGTCATGTTCTCCATCAGCTTCTTGACCTCCTTGGCGACCTCGGCCGTCGGGACGGCGCCGAGCAGGCGGCTCAAGGTGCCGAGCTCGAGCGTCGAGATCTCGGCGTGGCCCTGCTTGTCGAACTCGATCGCGCCGGCGGCCTCGGCGATCGGCTGGAGCAGCTGCGGGTCGAGCTTGGCGACCGAGCCGTCGGCGAGGGTGATCCAGCGGCGGCCCTCGTGCAGCCAGCGCAAAAGGTCGCGGAAGGAGATCAGGTCGTCCTCGCCTTCGACGTCGACCACCGCGTCGAGGTCGAGCACGCTGCCCTCCTTGTTGCGGACCGACAGCTTGGGGGTCGGCGACTTGCTGCGCACGCGCGGCAGCGCGGGCACGCGGCGCTCCCAATTGTCGGGGAGCAGCGGCAGACCGACGATCATGAACTCGACCGCGGCGTCGCCGCTGGCGACGAAGCCGTCGGCGTCGGGGTTGTACTTGAGGCCGAGGTCGGTCAGCGTCTTGCGCGCGCCGGCCTCGCCCTCGAGGTCGCGATAGAAGCTGATCGGCTGGTCGCCGAGGTTGATCGTGTAGCGCGGCGACTCGGGGTCGCTGCCGGAGACCCCGAGGGTGACGTTGCCGTAGCGCGCGGCGAGCGAGACCTTGATCTGGGCGGCGTCGCCCTCGACGGTGGCGACGATCGCGTCGATCTTGCGCGAGTCGGAGGCGAGCGCGAACAGGTCCTGCTGCGGGACGCCGACGGTCTTGAGCGACTCGCTGAGCGCGTCCATCGCCTGCGCGCTGACGCGGGCGTCCATGACGATCTTCGGCTGCTTGGCGACCGCCTCGAGCACCCACGGCGGGGTGTCGGGCACGAGGAAGACCTCGGCGGTGTCGGGCAGGAGGAACCACGTCGGCGCGCCGACGATCACGCGGCCGGCGGGGACCTCGAGCGAGCGGCCGGTGCCGCGCTGCTCGAGGAAGGCGTGGAGGACGACGCTGGCGTCGCTCGGGCGCGGCTCGGCGCGGACGCGCAGGGCCAGCGGCTCGCCGGCGAACTGCAGCTTGCCGACGCCCTTGAGGCTGACCGTGCTGCCGCCGCCGCGCGCGAAGTAGAGCAGGCCGGCGAGCGCGGGGTCGTCGATCACGTGGCCGCCGTCGTCGCTGTCGTCGACCTCCTGCGCGAGGTAGTGCTGGATGATCCGGTCGGCCGGGCTCATGCCCTCGTAGCGGCGCCGGCTGACGACCGGGGTGCCGCCGCCGCGGAACACCATCACGTGCCAGTTGCCGCGCTTGGCCTCGATCGTGTAGCGCTGGGCGTTGGCGTTGGTCCCCTGGACCTCGGCGATCCACGGGTTCTGCGTGGTCGTGATCTCGCCGCCGGCCTGGTACTGCTTGCGCAGCGCGAGGCCGAGCGCGACGGCGTGGTGGCAGATCTTCTCCCAGCCGTCGGTGAAGGTCGGGCAGTCGCACTGGGCCTCGATCGCGCCGGACTCGAGCAGGCGGACGCTGGTCTGGTGCGGGAGCGGGCTCGTGCCCTTGACCTTGCCCTTGAGACAGTCGCCGGTGAAGACGATGTCGGACACGGCCTTGGCCTCGAACAGCTCGACGCCGGCGGCGTAGGCCTTCTTGCTGGTCAGCTTGGCGAGCGACTCCGGCTCGAACAGGGGGAGGAACGCTTCGAGTGTGGACACGCAGATCCCTGGGACAATTGGGACGGTCTGGTCCCCTGGCGCGCGCGCAGCTTGCCGCGGAGGCTCGCTGCGCCCGCGCTGCAGCCCGCGGGGGCTGCGGGGGAGATCCAAACAGGCGCACGACCTTCGTGGCGTGTCCCTTGGCGAGGACACGCCAGGTCGGCGAGGGGTCGCGGGGAGCTTTAACACGGGCCGGATCTCCGGTCCACCCCTCCCGGACGCCTTCGGCGCATTTGCGCGCCAGGCGCCCTGCTGTTATCCCTCCGCGGGCGTGCGCGACGAGAGCCTGTTCAATCCTTCCGACCCGGGCGTGCGCCTGCTCGCCCAGGCGGTGCAGGGGACGCCGCCGCAGCAGGTGGCGCTGGTCTACTGCGGGCCGCTGCCGGGGCTGCGGCCGGGGGCGACGCGCTGGATCGTCGATGTCCGCGAACGGGCGGAGGGCGACCCGGGGGTGCTGGCGGCCCCCTCGGCGGCCCTCGCCGCGCAGCAGGCCGGGCGCGGGCTGACGGCCGCCGCGGTGTGGCCGCGGGCACATCTCGGCAAGGACTTCACCGAGGCGACCCTGGCGTTCGCGGCTGCGGTCCTGGCACCGGGAGGCAAACTTTTCTGCGCGGTCCGCAAGGACAAGGGCGGGCCGTCGATCGCCAAGACGATCGCGGCGCTGTGCGGGTCGGTCGAGACGGTCGCGCGCGACAGGGGGTACCACCTGTTCGTCGCGGAGAAGAACCAGGGGTACGACGCCGAGGCGGCGCGGCGGCTGCTCGAGGTGCGCTACGAGATTGCGGAGCCGCAGCTCGGCGAGGTGCCGCTGGTGTCGGCCCCGGGGGTGTTCTGCCGCAAGCACCTCGACGACGGGTCGCGGGCGCTGCTGACGGCGCTCGCGGAGGAGCGGCCGGCGACGCCGCGGCGGGTGATCGACCTCGGGGCGGGGATCGGTCCGCTCGGGCTGTGGGCGGCCCGAAGCTGGCCCGAAGCGCAGGTGCTGGCGGTCGAGAGCAACGCGATCGCGGCGGGGCTGGTGCGCGAGAACGCCGCGCGGCTCGGGGTGGCGGACCGCTTCGAGGTGGCGCTGTCCGACGGGCTGCCGGCCGAGCACCCGCGGCGCGGCGGGTTCGATCTGGCACTGATCAATCCGCCGACGCACGCGCCGCCGGAGGCGTTCGCGGAACTGATTAAACCGCTGCCGGGGTGGCTGCGGGCGGGCGGCGAGGCGTGGTTCGTGGTCAATCGGTCCGGTCGCTTGACGCAGGTGCTGAAGGACATGCGCGCGGAGATCTCGGTGCGCGAGGCGCCGGGGTTCTGGATCGTGCGCGGGCGCTGGGCCGCGGGGTAGATGGGCGGCCCGGCGGCGGGCAACTTGCCGAAGGCGGCTCACAGCGGGCCGGGGATGCGGGTCTTCGTTGCGAGCGCGGCGGGCAACTTGCCGAAGGCGGCTCACAGCGGGCCGGGGATGCGGGTCTTCGTCCAGGCTTCGGCATCGGGGTCGACTTCGTCGCCCCCGATCGCCTGCAGATGGACGAAGACCCGCATGCCCGGCCCGATGCACGCCGACTTCGTGATCTGCGTCGTCGCCGGTCCGTCGCTGCGCTGATGGGCGTGGTGATGCGACGGGCTCAGCCGCGAGACGGTCGCTCGTTCCTCGCGCCCGGCTCGCGGCCCTCCCGACGGTGCAGCCGGCTCCTCGATGTCGGACCGCGACGGTTCGCAAGTGTGGGAGCGAGGCGGGCGTGGTGTCGAGCGGCGACGGTTCGCGAGTGTGGGAGCGAGGCGAGCGTGGTGTCGAGCGGCGACGGTTCGCGAGTTCGTGCGCGAGCGGGCCGCGGCGGGCGGCGATGGGGAGCGAAGTCTTTTGCGCGAGGCGGGCGGGGAGCGAGGGCGTGAGAGGGGGGCGAGGCGGTGGTGGGTCAGTCGTCGTCGAAGAGGGAGCGTTGCAGGGGTTTGGTGGTGGGTTTTGGGGTCGGTTTGGGGGCGGCGCGCATGGTCGCCTGGGCGGGGAGGCGGGGTGGGTCGGTCTCGAAGCCGAGGCGGCGGGCCTGGGTGCGGAAGAGCTGCTCGATCGCCTGCCAGCGCGGGCCGTGGCCGGACATGCGGTCGCCGAACTCGCTGCTGTTCAGGTTGCCGCGGCGGACGTCGCGGATGGCCGAGAGGACATGTCCGTGGCGCAAGGGCTCGGCCTCGCGCAGGCGCTCGGTGAAGACCGGGAGGACCTCGGCGGGGAGGCGCAGGAGGGTCATGAAGGCGGTCGTTGCGCCGCACTCGCGGGCGCGGGCGAGGATCTGCGGGATCTGGCTGTCGTTGAGGCCGGGGATCACGGGGGAGATGCTGAGGCCGGTGCGGATCCCGGCGGCGCTCAGGGTCGCGAGCGCGTCGAAGCGGCGCGAGGCGCGGGCGACGTAGGGCTCGATCCGGCGGCCCATGTCGTCGTCGATGAAGGGGATGCTGATCGTGACGCTGACGCTCGCGCGCGCGGCGAGGGCGGTCAGGACGTCGACGTCGCGGGCGACGAGCGGGCCCTTGGTGATGATGCCGACGGGGTTGGCGAAGTCGACGCAGACCTCGAGGCAGCGGCGCGTGAGCTGGTAGGCGGCCTCGAGCGGCTGGTAGCAGTCGGTGACGCCGGAGAAGGCGAGCAGCTCGCCGGTCCACTTCGGGCGGGCGAGGAACTCGCGCAGCAGCGCGGGGGCGTTGCGCTTGACGACGATCTTGCGCTCGAAGTCGGTGCCGGCGCCCCAGCCGAGGACCTGGTGGGTCGGGCGGGCGTAGCAGTAGGCGCAGCCGTGGTAGCAGCCGCGGTAGGGGTTGACGCTGTGGGCGAAGGGGATGTCGGGGCTGTCGTTGGTGGCGACGATGCTGCGCGCGTCCTCCTCGAAGACCTCGAGGCCGGCCGGAGGCGGTTCGCCGAGGTACTCGACGTGGGTGGACAGCCACGGGTTCGGCGGGTTGGCGACCGGGCGCGGCACGGGGCGCGAAGCGTAGCCTATCCGCCGCAGGCGACCAGGCGGGCGAGCTCCCGCGGGAGGCGCTCCAGGCTGAGGTCGGCGAGCAGGCTCAACTTGCCGTGGTGGTGCCAGTAGAGCGCCGGCGAGATCGGTCCCGGGAGGCCGCGGTGGGCGTCGCGCGCCCAGGCCGCCAGGAACTGCAAGGTCTCGCCGAGGCGCACCGGCGCGGCCTCCCGCTCGGCGCACCAGAACTGCCGCAGGCCCCAGGCGACGAGCGAGCGGCGCAGGCGCCGGGCGCCGGGCGCGACGAACAGGGCGGTGCCGCGGCTCGGGACGGCGACGACGGTGCCGACCGGGCCGGGCGCCTGGCCGAGCAGCGCCTCGAGCTCGAACACGGCGGCGGCGGTGTCGGGCTCGCCTGGCCCTCCGAGCATGTACGCATGGACACCCGGGCCCGGCGCCGCGAGGCTGAAGGCGAGGCGCTGGCTGCAGGTGCCGAGGCGCGCGCGGTGGAACAGGGCGGCCGGCCCGAGGCCGTCGGCGGCGAGCTCGCTGGCGGTCGGGATCTGCACGTGGCCGTCGCGGACGCGCGCGACGAGCTCGCACAGGCCGGGGGCGAGGTCGCGGGCGAGGGCGTCAGGGTGGCGGGCCCGCTCGTCGGGCGGGACGAGCAGGGCGCGCAGCGCGGGCGGGGCGGGCGCGAGGGCCAGCGACGTGCGCCGGACCACGGTTGAAGAGGAGGCGCGCGCGGTCTGCCCGTCGGGGCAGGGGCGCGCGGCGGCGGCGGGGAGCTTCAGGGCGTGCGACATGGGCCGTTTCCCTGAGGTCGCTGCGGGCCGGCGGACTTTTGCAGGCGCCGCGAAAAAATTCGCACCATGGACGCGGCCGGGGTGCTCCGCGCTATTGTTGAAGGGACATGCGCCGCGACGCGTGGACGATCCTGTTGCCGGGCCTCGTGCTGCTCCCCGGGTGCGCCGGGGAGGTCACGGCGCTCGCGGCGGTGATCTTCAGCATGACGCTCGGGGCGTGGCTGGTCGGGCGCGACCGGCAGCGGCGGGCGCTGCTCGAGGCGGAGGCGCTGCGGCGGGCGATCGCCACCGGGCGCCACCGGGAGATCGAGCAGCACCTGCGGCGCGAGCTGGCGCTCGCCGCGGCGGGCGAGGCGGTCAGCGTCGAGCGCCAGTGGCTCGCGCGGGCGCAGCTCGGCGGGCTCCTGGTCGCCGAGTGGCGGCTCGCCGAGGCGCGCGCGCTCTACGACGACCAGTCGGCGAGGCTGTCGCCGCACCTGCAGGCGCTCGCCGCCTTCGGCCGCCACGAGATCGCCTGTCTGACCGACCCCGCGTCGGCCGAGCGGCTCGCGCAGGTCCGCGGCGACCGCGACGCCTGCCTCCGCCAGGTCCCCGCGCCCTATCAGGCGACCGTCGCCCAGGCCTGGAGCGCGCTCGAGGGCCTGTGCCTCGCCCGCATGGGCCGCGCGCGCGAGGCCGTCGCGCTGCTCGAGTACGGCCTCGAGTCGCTCGGCTACAACCCGGCCCGCGTCGTCTACCTGTTCCACCTCGGCCAGGCCTACGAGCAGCTCGGCGAGCGCCGACTGGCGGCGCTGCGCTACGAGCAGGCGATGCAGGCGTTCCCGGGCACGCGGCTGGCGAGCGAGGCGCGCGCGCGCGGGCTGGCCCTCGGCACCGGCGGGCGCGAAGAGCTGTTCCGGGGGATGCTCCCCGAGTCGCCGACGCCCGCGCTGGCGGTGCCACACCCCGAGCAGCCGCGCTGATCGCGGCGGCGAAGACGGGGCCGCGTCGACGCGGCGACGGCGGCGGCTCGCGGCCCGGGTGACCCGCGCACACGCGTGCGCGGCCGTGCGGATCTTGCGGTCCCCGGCCGCGGTCCTGCTAAGGTAAGGACCGCTTGCACAAGCGACGAAGCATGCTCCAGCACGCGGCGGAGACCCTGACGCACAGCTTCGGGTACGCCCGGCACTTGCTGCGCGGCAACCGTGTCGCGGGGGACATGTCCTGGGTGCAGCCCGGCAGCCGGCCGGTCGTGCTCGTCCACGGGTTTCTGGGCACGCGCGGGACGATGCTGCCGCTGACGCGGCGGCTGCAGTCCGACGGCAAGGTCGTGTTCAGCTACCACCACGGGGTGTTCCAGCTCGGCTCGCTGACCCGCTCGGCGGAGGAGCTCGAGGTCAAGCTGCGCGGGCTGACGGAGAGCCTCGAGATCGACCGGGTCGACGTCGTCGGCTTCAGCATGGGTGGGCTGGTGTCGCTGCACGCGGTCAAGTTCTTGCGGGCGCACCGCTACGTCCGCCGGCTGGCGCTGATGGGCACCCCGCTCGGGGGCACGTGGATGGCGCTCGCCGGCATGGCGACGGTCGGGCTCGTCAGCGCGTCGGTGTGGCAGGTCCGCCCGAACAGCCGGTTCTTGACGGATCTGCGCGCGGCCCCGCTGCCCCGCGGCGTGCGCGTGCGGCAGATCCACGCCGACGCCGACGCGCTGTGCCCCGACCCCGGGCCGGTCGAGGGCGTCGACCGCGAGCGCGACTACATCGTGCTGCCCGGCGGGCACTCGTCGCTGGTGATCGCGCAGCCGTTCTACGCGGCTGTGCGCGAGTTCCTCGACGAGCCCGACGAGCCCGAGCTGGCGGCCGCCGCCCGCTAGTGCCCTGCCCGGGGCCTGGTGATGTCGCCTCGCGCCGGGATCGTCGTCGCTGGCGAGGCAGGACAGGCGCGAGGAGGGAGCGTACTGCGCCTCCGTCCGGATCTGCGCGATCGGGCGTCGCGGGACGCCGGGGCGACCGAGCCGCGAGCCGCGCCGGGTCGCCGAGCGAGCGCGCCCGGGCGTGTCGGCGGGCCGCGTGGCGAGGTTCCCTGCCGCCGCGCGCGTCCGCGTCGGCGCGAGGTGGCTCTCGGGTCCTGTCCGATCGGCCATGTCGCGCGCACGCGGGCCCGGTCGGCGCTCCCGCGCGCGCGGGGCCGCCTCGCGGGGCGCACCGGCGAGCACGCTCGCGTCGCTCGCTCGCGTGCGACCCGGGTCGCACGGCGCGCGCCGGGCCGACGGCACATGGCCGAAGTGCCAGGTCCGTGGCGCGACGAGCCTGGCGGGTCCGGGCTGTGACATTGTTCCGCGTGCGTCTCCGCGCTTTGCGCCGGGTCACCGGGAGGGCCCGGCTTTTGCCGGGCGAGCGACGATCCGCTTATAGTACGGCCATGCGTCGCCCCGCCTTAACCCTCGCTTGCGCCCTCGCCCTGACGCCTCAGGTGGCCCTCGCCAGCCCGTACGCCCGCGCGGGGCTGTGGGCCAACGCGGCGACGCAGCAGCCGGATCCCAACGATCCGATGTACAAGCCGACCAGCTCCAAGGCGCCGAAGAGCAAGGAGCTCGAGATGCCGGAGAAGGCCGAGCCGCCGCCCGCGGTCGAGCCGGAGCCGACGCCCGAGCCCGCGGCGCCGCCGCCGGAGCCGGAGAAGCCGAAGTGGACCCGCCACGGGATCGGTATCCGCGGCGGCATCTCGGTCATTCCGACCTGGGCGGTCCGCGGCTACGTGCAGAGCCTGACCAACGCGCTGTGCCGCGGCGACTCGATCCCCTCCGGTCGGTTCGGCGAGGGCCTGACCCGCGTCGATGGCTGCAACTTCTATGTCGGCGCCGAGTACATCCACCGCTACTCGAAGAACTTCGACATCGTGCCGGCGGTCGCCTACCACCGGCTCAAGGCGCCGACCGGCCTGTGGCTCGACGACAGCGAGCGCGACATGAACGGCAACCCGAACCTCGACGCCGCCGACTACACCGAGGTCGACTTCAGCTTCGTCGCGTTGCAGGTCGACTTCATCGGTCGCGGGACGCTGATCGAGACGCCCGACTTCGCGTGGCAGCTCGGCGGCGGCGGCGGCCTCGGGCTCGGCATCATCGCTGGCAAGGGCCTGTGGCAGACGCCGCTCGGCAGCCCGGCCGGCAGCCCGAGCGGGGCGACCTGCAACTCGCTCGATGACTACGCCGACTTCACCAAGTGCACGCCGCACTGGTCGCCGAGCGAGGACGGCCCGCCTGCGCCGCCGCAGGGCAGCCTCGAGCTCGACCAGGACGGCCCGAACGTCGGCCGGTTCGCCAAGTGCAACAAGAACGAGTGCAGCGAGGCGGACCTCAATCTGCTCGGCCGCGAGAAGGGCATCAACCTGCCGGTGATCCCGATCGTCAACCTGCTGCTGTCGATGCGGTTTTTGATCAAGGACACCTTCGGCATCAACGTCACCGGCGGCTGGAACACCGGCTTCTACTTCGGCGGCAGCCTGCAGTACTTCTTCGGCTCGAAGTGAGCCGCGAGGCCCCGCGCAGGGGCGCGGCGTCAGCGGCAGAGGTCGCCGCGTGGGGTGAGGCCCGCGCCGTCGAGCACGAACTGCGGCGGGACCAGCGCTGCGCCAGTCGGCGCGGGGGCCGGCCCGTCCGCGGCCGTGTCTTCGCCGCGCTCCTCGGCGCCGCCGGTGTCCTCGTCCTCCCAGCCGCCGCCGTCCTCGCCCTCGCTCGCCGCCGCGGGGCTGTCCCCGAGGTCAGGGTCGAGGATCTGCGCGTTGTAGGTCAAGATCACGAGCTCCTGGCGGCGGGCGCTCGCGCCGGCGATCCGCGTCCGCTGCGGCAGGACCGCGCCGGCGACCGGGCGCAGGCCCTCGTGCACGAAGGTCCACAGGCGCTGCGGCTCGCCGTCCCGGCGGCGCCACAGGGTGCTGCCGGCGGGCCACCACGCGCCGGCGACGAACGCGAACCGCAGCTCCTGCTCGAAGTCGGCGGCGCGCAGGCGCAGGACCTCGTGGCCGTGTCGCGCGTCCCATCGCTGGTCGACGAGCTCGAACGGGGCCGACAGCACCGGCGCCCCGCCGAGCACCAGCGAGACGAGCTCGACGGTCGTGAACGGCACGCCGAGCAGCCGCTGGATCGCGCAGTCGGCCGGCGGGCCGGCGAAGAAGCCGGCCGGCAGGTTGTCGGCGGCGACGTTGCGCAGGGTGTACCCGCCCTCGTGGAAGGCGAGCGAGATGAACTCGTGGCCGGCGACCTGGATCTGGGCGGAGAAGCGACCTGGCTTTTGGGCCAGGAACATGAGGTTGCCGCTCGGGGCCCGGCCGACCTTGATCTTCGCCGCCGGGACCTGCAACGCCGAGAGCTTCGGCAGGGCCGTGGCGAGCAGCTCGGTCGGCGCCGGCGCCCGGCCCTGCGCGTACGGCGGGGTGATGTCCGGCGGCCGACAGCCGGCCGCGGCCGAGGTGGCTAGGAGCGCGACGAGGACGGTGGCGAGGGTTCGCGGGCGCACGCCCGGCAACCCTAACCCGAGTGCGCGCCCGATGCACGCCGCCCGCGCGCGAGCTCCGCGGCGGGCCGGACCGCGCACGGACGCGGGCCGGATGGCCCTTGGGACAGGCGAGCGGAGGCGCCGGCAGGGGCGCGGCGGGCAGGGGCGCGGCCTGCGGGGGACGAGCGGTTCGGATGGCCTTGGGGATAGGTTCTCGGTGGGCGCCGGAGGCGAGGCAGCCCCGGCGGCCGGAGCGGACGTGCTCGGGGATGTCTCTGCGGACAGGTGAAACGAGCGAGGCGGCCGGGCGGAGGATGCGGTCCGCCCGGTCGGAGTGATGATGGTTGTTGAGACAGGTTCGAAGGCCGGCCGGCGCGCGTCCGGGGCCGCGGGGTCGGATGCTGGCCCCGCGAAGGAGGGACGGCCCCGGGCGCGCGCCGGGTCGGCTCAGGGCTTGGCGGCGAACTCGTCCTTCGGCACCTCCCGGAGGGTCGTGTCGCCCTTGAGCACGAGGTAGGGCTTCAGCTTGGCGAAGGTCTTCGGGCCGATGCCCTTGATCCGGACGAGGTGGCTCGTCTCCTGGAACGGCTTGTTCTTGCGGTAGTCGAGGATCTTCTGGGCCATCGCCGGGCCGACGCCGGGCAGCAGCTCGAGCTGCTCGACGGTCGCGGTGTTGATGTTGATCTGCCCCTCGAGCGCCGGCGCGGCGAGAGCCGGCGTCGCGGTCAGCAGGGTCGCCGCGAGGGTGGACAGGGACAGGAAGGTGGTGATGCGCTTGAACATGGTGTCTCCGGTCGGCGGCGTCGCGCCGACGGGACATCACAAAGCAAGCGCGGCGCCGCGGCGCCGTTCGTGTCGTTTCGCGGACTTACGCCGCGAGCGCGGCCCCGGGGCTGCCTGTGGGCAGGACGGGTGGCCCGCGGGCGGGACGCTCACTCCTCGAACTCGTCCGGCGTCCGCTCGATCGGCATGCAGATCTTGATGATCGGCTGCGAGCTCGGGTTCGTCGGATCCCACGCGGTGTACACCCCGTTGCTGCCGGTCTCGCGGCACTCGTAGCCGGCGCGGCAGTTGCGGTCGCTGTTGCACTCCTTGCGGCAGGCGGTCCGCACGCTGCCGAGGTCGGCGCACAGACCCTCGGGCAGGCACGTCTCCTGGTCGGTGCACCGGTTGTAGATCGAGGGGTCGGGCGCGTTCGGGTCGACCCGGCGATCCTCGAGGTCGGGGTCGCAGGCGACGCTCAGGAACTCGGCGTTGAAGACCTGAATGCAGGCCCCCTCCCGTGGGCACGAGCCCGGGGTGCAGCCCTCGATGATGCACTCGCCCTTGCCGTTCGGGGCCGGGTTGCCGTCGCCGTCGACGAGGTACGACAGGTCGCAGATCCGCTCGCCACGGATGCTGCAGTCGGTGCTGACCCGGCACGCGTTGCCGATCCGCCGCTGGCAGGCCCCCAGGGCGAGGATCTGCGCGAACAGCGCGACGGCGAGGACGAGGCGGCGGCCCATGGGCGCGCGGAGCATACACAAAAGGTCGGCTTTGGGTCACGCGGCGATCCGTGGCACCCTCTTCACGCTTGCCCCCGACCCTCGACGAGCTGCTGATCCAGTTCCGCGGGCTTCTCGACGCGCACCGGACCGCGACGGTCCCCGCGCGCGCCGGCGACGGCAACCTCCGCTGTGAAGGCTGCCTCGACTGCAACCGCTGCCGATTCTGTGTCCAGTGCGTCCGCTGCGACGACTGCAGCAACTGCGAGTCGTGCCACGAGTGCCGCAACTGCACCCGCTCGCGGTTTTGCCGGGCGTGCGCCCGCTCGGGCAACCTCGAGTTCTGCGAGGGCTGTGAGGATTCACAGTACCTCGTGCTCTGCCTCGACTGCTCCGGCTGCACCCAGTGCTTCGCGTGCGTCGGCCTCAAGGGCGAAGAGTTCTGCGTGCTCAATCAGCGCTACTCGCGCAAGGACTACTTCCCGATCGTCCAGGCGCTCAAGAAGCGGCTCGAGGAGGCGATCGCCGCCGGCCTCGTGCTGCCGGAGATCGCCGCGGTCGGACGCGGGCTGTGGCCGCCGCGGGCAGCCTCGGCGAACCCGGCGCCGCTCGAGGCGAGCGCAGGCGCGGCGGCAGTCGGCGAGAGCAGCGCCGGTGAGGTCGCGGCGGCAGTTGGCGAGAGCGGCGCCGGTGAGGTCGCGGCGGCGAACGGCGAGAGCAGCGCCGGCGGGGCTGCGGCGGCGAACGGCGAGAGCAGCGCCGGCGGGGCTGCGGCTGCAGCGGAAGCAGCGGCAGAGGTCGTCGCCGCGGACGCGGGCGAGGTTGCGACGGGGGCAGGCGAGGCGGCCGGTGAGGCGTCGCCGCCGGAGCCGGAGGTCGAGCCGTGGCTCGATGGGGTCGCGCCGACGCGCGGCGGCGAGAGCGGCGAGCGTCCGGCCGCGGTGCCGGTGTCGTGGGTGCCGCAGCCGCCGCGACCGGCGTGACGGAGCGACGGCGCGGCAGCTCGCAGCGGTGACCGCCGAGCGACGGCGTGCGCCTCCTGCGAGTGGGTCCGTGAGATCGACGCGGCGGGCGGTCCGCTGGGCGGGAAGTGATGGGCGAGCGCGGACGCGGCGGACGGTGCTTCCGCTGGAAGTGATCCGGGCGGGTTCGGCGGCGCGGCGGGTTTGGAGCCGAGCCAGTCGGTGTGCGCCTTGCCCTCGAACATTCGGTCCGGGCGGGTTTGTCCGTGCGACGGGTTTGGAGCGGCGGGGCGGGCTGTGGTAAGCGCGCGGCATGGTCTTTGCGGGGCGCAGGGTCGCGATCATCGGCTGCGGAACCATGGGCGAGGCGATCGTCGCCGGCCTCCTGCGCGCGGGCTTGCTCGCGCCGGAGCAGGTGGTGGTGACGACGCGGCGGGGCGAGGTCGCGGAGGGCCTGGCGGCGCGCCACGGCGTGCGCGCGACGACCGACAACCTCGCGGCGGTGCGCGAGGCCGACACCGTGCTGCTCGCGCTCAAGCCGCAGCGGATCAGCAAGGTGCTGCACCTGCCCGGCGTCGCCGAGGCGCTCGCCGGCAAGCTGGTGATCAGCATCGCCGCCGGGGTCACGCTGTCGCAGCTGCAGGCGTGGTTGCCCGAGAGCCCTGTCATTCGGGCCATGCCCAATACGCCATGTCTGATCGGCGAGGGCATGACGGTGCTCGCGCGCGGCGTGCGGGCCGGCGACGGCGAGGTCGCGCTCGCCAAGTCGCTGTTCGAGACCGTCGGCATGTGCATCGAGGTCGAGGACAAGCTGATGGACGCGGTGACGAGCCTCGGCGGCAGCGGGCCGGCGTTCGTGTACGTGATGATCGAGGCGATCGCCGACGGCGGCGTGATGATGGGCCTGCCCCGCGCGGTCGCGCTGAAGATGGCGGCGCAGGTGTTCCAGGGGGCGGCGCGGATGGTGCTGTCGACTGGCTTCCACCCGGCCGCGCTCAAGGACCAGGTGACGACCCCGGCCGGCTGCACGATCGCCGGGATCTTGACGATGGAGGACGGACGGATCCGGTCCGTCCTCGCGCGCACGATCCAGGAGGCCGCGCGCGTCGCCGGCGAGCTCGGGCGCGACAGCGAGAAGTGAGCGGGCCGCCGGCGAGCCCCGGCGCGATGGCGTGAGCGGGCGGCCCGCGGAGCGGTCCGCGCGGCTCGGGTCGCCGTCGGCGGCGCCGGCCGGCAGCCCGGTTTTCGCTCAAATTTTGCCGCCGCCCGGGCGCCGGGCGAGCCTGCGCGCCGCACTCCGGCGCATGCGTACCGTGCTCAGCCTCGTGGTCCTGGCCGCCTTCCTGTGGGCCAGCTGCACCGTCAAGCTCGGCGCGTTCACCCTCGCCGAGCACGTCGACCGGATCGGCGAGACCGACGAGGCCAAGGCGCTGCTCGAGGGCACGCGCGGGAAGATCGCGCCGGTGCTCGAGGACGTGAAGCAGCGGATCTTCGGCGAGTACGTCGAGGCGCCGACGGCACCGCCGAGGTCGCCGCCGCGGACGAAGGGCGAGCGCGTGGTCAAGACGGAGCGCGGGGGATCGACCGCCGCGCAGACGCGGCTGCCCAGGGCGGCGGTCGGGCCGTCGAAGCCGGAGGCGGAGCCGGCGAGCGCGCGGGCCGATGGACGCAGGCCGTCGACCGAGGCGCAGGGGCGAAAGGCGGAGCGATCGATCGCGGAGGCGGAGGCGAAGCCGGCCTCGCGGGTCGAGGCGCGCGGTCCGTCGACGGCGGGCGGATCGGTGAGGACGGAGGGGCGCGGTCCGTCGACGGCCGAGGCGGCGCGGTTGCCCGGGCGGCGGCCGAGCTCGCCGTAGCGTCGGTGCGCGCGTCGATGCGCGCTCGAGCGCGCGTGGTCGCAGGCGGTCGGATTGCCGGTGCGTTCGGGCGTTCGGGGCCGCATTTTTCGGCGGGGCGTTCCGACGACGCGGGCGAGGTCTGCTCGAGATCCCGCGGGGCGCCGGTGGTCCGCTATCCTCCGCCGGTGTCCGCCGTCCTCGCGCTCGCGCTCGCGCTCGCAGCCCCCGCGAGCGAGGTGAGCGCGCAGCAGGCCGCGAGCGCGGCGAGGCCGGTCGCCGAGGCGGAGCCGGCCCGCGGGCAGGCGCGGCTGCGCGGGCAGGTGCTCGTGTACGGCAGCCGCGACCCGGTCGCGGGGGCGCGGGTGCTCGGCGAGGCCGGCGCCGCCGAGGTCGACGCGAGCGGGCGCTTCGAGCTGTGGCTGCCGCCCGGCGAGCACGCGCTCAAGATCCGCGCGCCTGGCTTTCAGGACCTGTCCGTCAGCGTCACGCTCGCGGACCGCCAGGACCTCGTCTACGAGTACCGGCTCTCGCCCGACGTCGCCGGCAACCCGTACCGCACGGTCGTCCGCCAGCAGCGCGAGGTCGCGGTGTCGAGCACGACGCTGCGCGACGACGAGATCCGCGCGGTGCCCGGCAGCTTCGGCGACCCGTTCCGCGTCGTCGGCAGCCTGCCGGGGGCCTCGCAGCTCGCGGGTTTCTTGCCGTACGTGGTCGTCCGCGGGGCGGCGCCGGGCAACACCGGCTACTTCCTCGACGGCGTGCGCGTGCCGATCCTGTTCCACGTCGCGCTCGGGCCGTCGGTGATCCACCCGTACTTCATCGACCAGGTCGACTTCTACGCCAGCGGCGCGCCGGTGCGGCTCGGGCGCTACGCGAGCGGGATCATCGAGGGCCGCACGCGCGCGGCCCGGCGCGACCGCGTGGTCGGGGAGTTCGACGTCCGCCTGACCGACGCCGGCGGGCTCGTCGAGGTGCCGCTCAGCTACGAGTACGACAAGACATGTCTCGAGAGACAGCGAAGTGCGCGGCGCCGCGGAGACAGGTCGGGCAAGCGCAGCGCGTGCCGGCGCGGCGAGGCGCGCGGGTCGCTGACGCTCGCGGGGCGCTACAGCTACACGGCGGGGGTGCTGACGCTGGTGCAGTCGACGGCGCGGCTGCGGTTCTGGGACTTCCAGGCGCGCTTCGACCACGCGCTCGGCAAGCGGGCGCGCTACACCGCGTTCGCGCTCGGCAGCTTCGACGAGCTCGGCGAGAAGCTGAGCCCGCAGCCGTTCCTGCGGTTCGAGTTCTACCGGCTGGTGCAGAAGGTCCGGCACGACCTGCCGCGCGGGGGGCAGGCGACCTACAGCCTCGGGCTCGGGCTCGACCGGACCGGGCTGACGCAGTCGCGGACGAACGCGTGGCTGATCGCGCCGCGGGTCGACGTCCGGGTGCCGCTCGGCGAGCGCAGCAACGGCGAGCTCGGGCTCGGGCTCGACCAGGAGCTGCAGATCTTCCGCGCCGACGCCTCGCCGACGGTCACCGACGGCGGCGGGATCGAGAACCTGACGCAGATCTTCAGCGACCGCGTCGTCTCGGCGACCGGGCTCTACGCCGAGCTGCTGTGGCGCAAGGGGCGGGTCGAGGTCCGGCCGGGGGTGCGCGCCGATCTGTACGCGCAGGTCGGCGCGTCGCCGGTGCTGCCGCAGGCGCGCGCGGTCAGCCACGCGATCGGGGTCGACCCGCGGATCCTGCTGCGCGAGAAGGTCGGCGAGCGCTGGACGCTGCGCCAGAACCTCGGCGTCTACCACCAGCCGCCGAGCTTCCCGATCCCGGTGCCCGGGCTCGAGAACTTCGGCTTCGAGCGCGGCCTGCAGCGCAACGTCCAGGGCAGCGTCGGCTACGAGCTGGTGCTCGCCGACAAGCTGGCGATCACGCAGGACGCGTACGTCGGGCGGCTGACCAACCTGCAAGACTACGACCTCGCGGCGATCTCGTCCGGCGGGGTGCAGGAGATCGACGACCTCGTGATCTCGGCGACCGGGTGGTCGTACGGGCTCGAGACGATGGCGCGCCTGCTGCCCGGGCAGCGCGCGTACGGGTGGGCCGCGTACACGCTGTCGCGCTCGACGCGGGACTACGCGTACGGCGGGCGAGCGCCGTCGAGCTGGGACCAGCGGCACATCTTCAACCTCGTGCTCGGCTACCGCGTCAGCGACCGCTGGAGCGTCGGCGGTCGCCTGCACTTTCATACAGGTCGCCCGTACACCGCGATCGAGGGCCAGCAGAGCTCCGCGGAGGCGCTGCTGTACAACCGCAACAACCGCAGGCTCGCGCCGTTCTTCCAGCTCGACCTGCGGGCCGAGCGGACGTGGCGGTTCAGGGCGTGGACGCTGCAGTTCGTCGCCGACGTGCTCAACGCCACCTACTCGAGCGAGGTGCTCGCTTGCGTGCTGCAGGGCGACTCGCCCGCGGCGATGGGCGCCGGCTCGATCGTCAGCGATACGGCTTGCGGCGCGCGTGGCCTAAGGTACATTTTGCCCTCCCTGGGCCTGCGTGGGGTCTTTTAGCGACTACGCGCGACTATAAGGGACAAGTCCCCAGGGACATGCTCGTGTGAGCATCCGCATCCGTGGACTGTTCGAAGTGCCATGTAACTTGTGTCATGATGGCCGTCGGGTCATCCGACCGAGGAGCTCATCATGAACGAAGTTGCACAGGAAATCGGACGACGGATCAGGCTGTGGCGGACGGCGACTCCTCCCCCCAAGACCCGGCGCAAGCGTGAGGGCGAGACCGGCTGGCGGCCGCACATGACGATCGAAGAGCTGGCCAAGTCGACCGGCCTGACGGTGACCACGGTCAACAAGCTCGAGCTCGGTTACAAGGCGCCGCGGATCGAGTCGCTCCTCCTCCTCGCGCAGGCCTTCGGCTGCGAGCCGACCGATCTCCTGCCCAAGACCAAGCAGAAGAGCGGCCCCAAGGGCGAGCTGCTCGACGAGCTCCACGCGGTCGCCGCCCAGCTGTCGCCCAAGCAGATCCGCGACCTCGTCAAGGCCGCCCGCACCCTCGAGGGCAGCTGACCCGCGCCCTCGGCCCCGCGCCCGGCTCGAACGGCCGGGCTGCCAACCTGGCAACGCCGCCGCAAGGGGCGTTGCCAAAACTTTTTGGGGGGTGCCCCGGCCGTCCCCGTCGCTCCACGGAGATGCCGTTGGCCCGCCGCGTGCAAAGGGGAGCGGGCATGCGACTGCGCTCCCGTCCGCTCCTGTTCACCCGCGTGTTCGTCGAGGCCGCCACCACCCGCCCGCTGCTGCGCGCGCTGCTGGAGCAGCGGCGCGCCGGCGAGCCTGTCGCGCGGGATCCGTCGCCCCCCCGCGACGAGCCGGCGGCGCCGCCGATCTCGCAGGCCGCGTGAACCCGCAGCGGGCCGGGAACCAACCTGGACCGTCGGGCGTCTACTCTGTCATGGTGGACCTCGTGTCAGCCGGGCGTCTCTCCCTCGCGTTCGTGCTCGGCGCCGCGACGATGTGGCTCGCCCACACCGGCGCCCCGGAGGCCCAGGCCGGGCGAGCGCTCGGCGTCGACGCGTTCGGCAAGGCGCTGCAGACGGTGCTCGAGCGGCACGTCGACCCGATCGAGCCGAGCCGCGCGCTCGAGGAGTCGCTCAAGCGGATCGTCAGCGGGCTCGACCGCTACAGCCACTTCCTGACGGCGCAGGAGCGCCAGCTGCTGCGCCAGCGCAGCCGCGGCGGGCTGACCGGCATGGTCGTCGAGTTCCACCGCGCCTCGCCGGGCGCGCGCAAGCCGGCGTGGCTCGAGGTCGCCGCGGTGCTGCCCGGCTCGCCGGCCGAGAAGATCGGGCTCGCGGCCGGCGACACGATCCTCAAGGTGCGCGGGCAGGAGATCGCGTTCATGGTCTCGCAGGCCGAGGTCGAGGTCCTGCTCGCCGGCGGCGACGGCGAGAGCGTCGACCTCGTGGTCCAGCGGCGCCGCGACCCCGCTCCGATCGCGCTGACGCTGGTGCTCTCGGGCCAGCAGCGCCAGGTCGTCGAGGGCGCGCTCGTCGAGCAGGGCGGGCAGAAGTTCGCCCACGTGCGGATCAGGGCGTTCCGCGCCGGCGTCGCCGAGACGGTCCGCAGCGCGTTGAAGGAGCTGCGGCGCTCGGCCGGGGGCGCCGAGCTGGCGGGGATCGTGCTCGACGTCCGCGGCAACCCGGGCGGCGACGTCACCGAGGCGGTGCTGCTCGCCGACACGTTCGTCGGCGACGGGGTGCTCGTGCGGACGCGCGGGCGCGGCGGGCAGATCCTGCGCGAGGAGCGGGCGACGCAGGCGACGACCGACGAGGCGACGCCGCTGGTCGTGCTGCAGGACGCGCGCTCGGCCTCGGCCTCGGAGCTGCTGGCGATCGCGCTGCAGGACCACGGCCGGGCCAAGGTCGTCGGCGAGCGCAGCTACGGCAAGGGGACCGTCCAGGACGTGATCGGACTCGACGACGGCTCGGTGCTGACGCTGACGATCGCGCGCTACTTCTCGCCGAAGGACCGGCTGATCGACGGCGTCGGCGTCGAGCCCGACGTCCACCTCGCCGACCTCAAGGGCGACCCGGTCCAGGCGGCGATCTCGACGCTCACCGCGGGACAGGTCCGCTAGGACCTGTCCCGAAGGACTAGCTCAGCAGGATCCGCTTCGTCGCGCTCGCGCTGGTCGCCAGCTCGCGCTCGCGGGGGCCGAACTTGCCGCCGAGGGCGGCGACGTACAACGTCTCGCCGAGGACCTCGATCGACTTGACGCTGAGGCCGCGCTCCTCGCCGTCGCGCTTGACCGAGGCGCGGGCTCGGCCGCGGGCGACCAGCGGGGTGACGGCGGCGAGCATCGACAGGTCGAGGTCCGTCGAGCTGTGCGAGACGACGGTGCCGGCCTCGTCGGCGACGACGACCAGGTCGAGCTGGCCGCGGGCGACGGCGCTGTCGAACGCGGCGATCAGCGCGGACTTGGTGTCCTCGGGGCGGTTCATGCGCCGCCGGTCGAACAGGGGCTTGCCCGGCCGGGGCAACGGGGGCAGGCGCAGGGGGCGCTTGGTGGTCTGCTGGGGTTCCATGGGTAGGCTCCGATCTCCGACCGTGGGTATGTTGAGGTCAGCATATGTCCTACATGTGCGTCTTGTCGAGGATCGGGCAAAGACGGGCTCCCGTGCGCTTCCGCCCCCCTGGAGGAAAATTCTCCGAGGCGCGGCCGGGTGAACCGTGGCGTGAAACGCGGGCGTCGCCGCGAGCGCAAAACGGCTACACTTGCGCCATGCCGATCGAGGGCGCGGAAGTCGAACAAGTCCGCCAGGCGCTGCTGCGCTACGCCGAGTGGGACAAGGTTCCCGACGAGACCATGAACGAGCTTTGTCGTGGCGCGAACCTGATCGAGGTCAAGCGTAAACGCTCGATCTTCCGCCGCGGTGAGCAAGGTCCCGGGCTTTTTATCGTCAAGACGGGTGAATTCAAGCTGAGCCTGATCTCGTCCGAGGGCCGGGAGCAGATCCTCTACCTCGCAGAGCCCGGCAAGCTGATCGGCGAGGGCTTCTTGCCGCGTGATGTCCAGTGCGCGGCCTCGGCCTTCGCGATGGTCGACTCCGAGGCGTGGCAGTTCGAGAGCGACCACGTGATCAATCTGATCGGCCGATCGCAGCCGCTGGCGTTCGCGCTGATGCGGCACATGGCGTTCCGCGCCAATCGCCTGATCGACCTCGTGCTCGACCTGTCGCTGCGTTCGGTCGAGCGGCGCCTGGCGTCGTTCCTGCTGTCGCTGGCGATGCGCGCCGGCGCCGAGGCGGGCAAGCCGTGCGTCATCCCCCGGCAGCTCGACATGAACACTGTTGCGGCCCGCCTGGGCACCGTTCGAGAGGAGATCTCGCGTGCGCTCAACCGGATGCAGCGCGAGGGGATCTTGAGCCTCAGCCGCCAGGAGATCGTCGTCCTCGACCTCAACGCGCTCGAGCGCGTGACCTACGAGTGAGCGCCGTGCGCAGCCGCCACGTCGCGGAGGTCCTGCTCGCCGCGCTGCTCGTCGCCTGCGACGGAGGCGCGGCGAAGTCGACGGAAAAGACCGCCGAGCCCGCGATCGCCGAGCCGGTCCAGGCGCCGGAGCCGGCGCCGGCTGCGGAGTCCGCGGCCTGCCGGTCGTGGGCCGACCTGGTGGTCGACGGGCTGTCGCCGCTGCCGGCGACGCCGTACAGCGCGACCTTCGAGCGGGTGTGGCGGACGGTGCTCGAGAAGCACTACGACCCGACGCTCAACTGCAAGGACTGGCCGGCGCTACGCGCCGAGTACGGGGCGAAGCTGGCCGGCGCCGCCGACGCTGCGGCGGCGTACGCGATCATGAACGACCTGCTCGAGACGCTCGGGCAGAGCCACTTCCGGGTCGTGCCGCCGCACGCCGGGGCCGCGCCGTCCGCGGACGACGTCGGCGGGCCGGCGGTCGTGCCGGTGCAGGTGCGGCTGATCGGCGAGCAGCTGGTCGTCGTCGACCCGGCGGTCGGCGGGCTCGACAGCGGGCTGCCGCGCGGCGCGGTGCTGACGAAGATCGGCGAACGCGCGGCGGCCGACCTCGTCGCGCGCGCGCGCGAGGAGTCGGCGCGGCCCGGCGAGGTCGCGTTCCACGCGGCGCTGGTCGCCGAGCGCGCGCTGTCCGGGCAACCGGGCCAAAAGCGCAGCGTCAGCTTCCTCGACCCGGCGCGCGGCGACGCGGAGACGACCCGGGAGGTCGCGTGCGTGACGCCGCCGGGCCAGCTCGAGTCGCTCGGCAACCTGCGCAACCTGCCGACGGTCGTCGAGCACCGGATGCTCGCGGGCACGAAGGTCGGCTACATCGCGTTCAATTATTGGATGCTGCCGATGGTCGAGCGCGTGAAGGCGGCGATGACCGACCTGCGCGGCAAGGGGATGGAGGCGCTGGTGCTCGACCTGCGCGGCAACCCTGGCGGCGTCGGGGCGATGGCGATCCCGGTCGCGCGGCTCGTGATGCGCGAGCCCGGCAGCCTCGGCAGGCTGCAGTTTCGCGCGTTCGTCCAGGAGTTCAACGTCGCCGGCGACCCGGAGGCGTTCGCCGGGCCGGTCGTGATCCTCGTCGACGAGGGCACGGCGAGCACCTCGGAGATCTTCGCCGCCGGGCTGCGCGACCTCGGGCGCGTCAAGATCGCCGGGGCGCGCCCGTCGGCCGGCGCGGCGCTGCCGTCGCTGCTCGAGACGCTCGACGACGGTGCGCTGCTGCAATACGTCGTCGGCGACTATCACTCGGCCAAGGGGACGGTCGCCGAGGGCGACGGGGTCGCGCCCGACATCGTCGCCGCCGAGACCCGCGCCGACTTCGTCGCCGGGCGCGACCCGGTGCTCGCCGCGGCGGTCGCCGCGCTGACCGCAAAGCCCGGTCCCTGAGACCATGTCCCGAGGAGCAGATCCGATGGTTCGCTGCCGCACGCTGTTGACGACCGCGCTCGTCTGCCTCGCCGCCTGCACCGGCGGCGCCGCGCCCGAGGCGAAGAAAGAGGAGGCGAAGGCCGAGGCGCCGAAGGCCGCGCCGGCGGCGAAGGTCGAGGCGCCGAAGCCGGAGATCCCGCCGGAGCTCGCGGCCGAGAAGCTGCTCGCCGAGGTCGTCGAGGCGGCCGGCGGGGCGGCCAAGTTCGACGCGATCAAGAGCTACACCTACGAGATGAAGGTCGAGATCGTCGGCTCGGGGATCGCCGGCACCGGCAAGGCGTGGGCGAAGGAGGGCGACTTCTACCTCGAGATCGCGCTGCCCGGCGTCGGCACGAGCGTCGCGGGCGGGCGCGGCGGCAAGCTGTGGACGCAGGACCCGATCCAGGGCCTGCGCGCGCTGTCCGGCAAGGAGGCCGAGATGGCGGCGATGGGCGCGTCGCTCAACCTCGCCCACGACTGGAGGCGCTTCTTCGACAAGGCCGAGACGACGGCGGTCGCCGCGGAGGGCGGCAAGCAGTACGCCGACGTCACGCTGACCGCGAAGTCCGGCAACAGCGTGACGCTGCGGATCGACCTCGAGAGCAAGCGCGTCGTGCTGCAGAAGACCAAGCAGTACAGCTCGATGGGCGAGATCCCGGTCGATGTCGCCGTCGAGGACTACCGCCAGCAGGACGGCGTGTGGCTGTCGTTCGCCCAGACCGCCGACATGAAGCTGCAGAAGATGCGGACGGAAGTGACCAAGCTCGAGCTCAACGTGCCGGTCGACGAGTCGAAGTTCGCCCTGCCCGGCAGCGAGCCGCCGCCCGAGACGAAGGCCGCGGAGACGAAGGCCGGCGAGGCGAAGGCCGCCAAGCCGGCGAAGTGAGCGCGACCGCGGGCTGCATAGCGCCCGCGCGCGTGTGCCCGCCCGCGTGGAGGTGGGCCGAGCTCGATCGCAACACGCGGGCGGCGGTGTGCCCTGCGCGCTCGCGACGAGGGGCCCGGCTCGTCGGCGACGAACGGGGCCCCGGGTGTGCGCGAGGCTCGAAGCTCAGAGCTGCTGGGCGCTGTACATCGGCTCGCCGAGGCTGCGGATCAGGCCGAGCTGGGTCTCGAGCCAGTCGATGTGCTGCTCCTCGGAGATCAGGATCCGCTCGAGGAGCTCGCGGGTGGCGTTGTCGCCGAGGTCGCGGGCGAGCGCGACCGACTGGTTGAGGCGGGCGACGGCGTCGTACTCGAGCTTGAGGTCGAGCTCGAACTGCTCCTTGAGCGTCTCGCCGACCGTGATCTTGTTGTAGCGCTGGACGTTCGGGATGCCCTCGAGGAAAAGGATCCGCTCGATCAGGCTGTCGGCGTGCTTCATCTCGTCGATCGACTCGGCGCGGACCTTGGAGGCCACCTTGGAGTAGCCCCAGTTCTGGCACATCTTGGCGTGGATGAAGTATTGGTTGATCGCGGTCAGCTCCGCGGTCAGCACATCGTTGAGCGCCTGGATGATCTTGTCGTTGCCCTTCATCGTGGGCGCACCCTAGCACGCGTCCGCGACGCCCGCTCGCGTGTGCGTGACGGGCGAGGGCGTTGAAAAGGATCTTCAGCTTCTCGTGTTCGCGTCGCTCGTGCCGAGGTCCGTGAGCGACGCGGTGAAAAGGAAGATCAACTTCGCGACGCGGCGGCTCAGGTCGTCTCGCCGGCGGACGGCGTGGCGGCGCCGTCGTGCCGCGCCGGCGCGACGCTCTCGAGCAGCTGGCGGATCTGGCGGACGCAGGCGCCGCAGTCGGTGCCCGCCTGGCACGACTGGCGGATCTGCTTCAGCGTGCAGGCCCCGCGGCGCGCCTCGTCGAGGATCGTTCGGCTCGAAACACCTTTGCACAGGCACACGATCATGGTGAGGCTTCCGGGGCGAGGTCAGCGCTGGCAATGAATTTCATTGTCAGGATGACGACGTAAAGATGCCTGAGCTCGGCCAGGTCAGGCAAGGAGTTTGAAAGTGATTTTCATGACCGGGACCGCGCAGAAACGGCGTCGCCGGCGCGTCTGCGAGCTGCGCAGGAGACGCACCGGCGAATTGAGGCCCAATTCACGGGATCGCGGCGGGTGGGGGCGCGCGATCCCGGGATGGGGGATGGCTCACAGGCGAGAGATCCGGCGGGCGAGCGCGAGCGCCAGGACCGCGTTGGCGGCGAGGAACAGGCGGTCGACGCAGGGGCCGCCCGGCAGGCCGTGGAGCAGCGTCGGCAGGACGATCGCGCCGTGGAGGAGCAGCGCGGCGTAGCCGAGGTTGAGGCCAAGGAGCAGGCCGCGGAGCGGGCGGACGCCGACGAGGAGGACCGTGGCGAGCAGCGGCAGGAGCGCCGAGAGGAACAGCGGCGAGCCGACGGCGGTCGCGCCGGCGAGGTCGGCGGCGGCGTAGGCGACGGGGGTGAGGCCGAGCGCGCCGGCGGCGAGGCCTGTCCCGAGGGCCATGCTAGCGACGGCGGCCACGCGGGCGCGGCGGGCGGCCAGGCCTGCGACGCCGAGGCCGGCGAGGCCCATCAGGCCGAGCAGGCCGGCGAGGGCGCCGCGCTCGACGGTGTAGCTCTCGGTCGCGGCGTCGACGGCCGCGACGGCGTCGATGATCCCGGCGCCGTACTCCTTGTCCCACTCGACCTTGTTCGGGTGGTGGGCGGTCTTCTTGAGGATCCGCTCGACCTCGGCGGGGTGGTTGACGCCGCGGGAGACGACCAGCGCGGCGACGCCGGCGGCGTGCGGCGAGGCCATCGAGGTGCCCTGCAGCCACATGTAGTCGTTGGTCATCGGGTCCTGCAGGCGGATCGTGTTCTGCAGGACGCCGTCGGGGAAGCCGTCGCCGTTCTTGTCGACGCGGGTGTCGCCGCCGGGGGCCGAGACGTCGAGGTCCTTGCCCCAATTGGAGTACCAGGTGCGCTCGCCCATCGCGTCGACGGCGGCGACGGCGACGGAGCCGTTGTTGCCGGCGGGCCAGCCGACGCGGCCGCGGCTCTCGTTGCCGGCGGCGCAGACGACGGTGACGCCCTTGCTGTTGGCGTAGTCGATCGCCTTGGCGAGCACGTTCGACGGCATCGGGCCGCCGAGGCTCATGTTGATCACCTGGGCGCCGTGGTCGGCGGCGTAGCGGATCGCGTTGGCGATCCACGGGATCGAGCCGCGGCCGTCGCCCGAGAGGACCTTGAGCGGCATGATCGTGCTCTTGAAGGCGACGCCGGTCACGCCGAGCGCGTTGTGGGTGGTCTGGGCGATCGTGCCGGCGACGTGAGTGCCGTGCAGGTGGTCGTCGAGGCCGTCGGGGAGGGCGTTGGGGACGAAGGTCTCGCCCCTCGTGAACGCGGTGCCGGCGAGGTCGGGCGCCTGCTTGGCGACGCCGGGCAGGTCCTTCCAGGCGACGCCGGTGTCGATCACCGCGACGATCACGCCCTCGCCCCGGGTGACGCCCCAGGCCTCGGGGGTGTGGATCATCTGCATGTGCCACTGGCGGCCGTACATCGGGTCGTCGGGCTCGAAGCGGGGGCGGCGCTCCTTGGCGGGCTCGACGTCGCCCGCGTCGGCCGGGAGCGTGGGCTCGGCGGCGACCTCGCCGACGAGCTGGTACTCGAGCTCGGCCTCGACGACCTCGACGAGCGGGTTGCCGGCGAGGTGGCGCTGCAGCTCGGCGAGCTGCTCGGGGGCGCCGTGGACGCGGTAGAGGTGCTCGCCCTCGCTGTAGAAGCCGGCCTTCTCCCAGGGGAGGCCGAGGCCCTCGAGCAGCGCGAACAGTTCGGCCTCGCTGCCGCCCTCGCCGTGCTCGGGCTCGACGAGGTCGAGGAGGAGGACGCCGGTGGAGCCGGGGTCGAAGACGGTGGCGGAGGCGAAGTCGCCGGCCGCGAGGCCCGTGTCACCGGGGCGGTGCTCCACGGCGAGCCAGGCGGAGGCGGAGGCGAGGCCGAGGGCGGCGAGGAGGGGGCGGTGACGCGAGAGGGCCGAGGCGAGTCGCATGAGTGCTCCTGAAGACGGCGAGGGGGCCCGGGGGCCCAGGATCCTCGCCAGTATAAGAGGCCGGCGGGACCGATGCACGGCGCCTGGCGCGGACGCGTCGCACGTGCTTTTCGGCGCGCGCCGGATCGGGTATCGTCCGCCCGCTGCGTTCGTAGCTCAGCTGGATAGAGCATCGGGCTTCGAACCCGAGGGCCGCAGGTTCGAATCCTGCCGAGCGCACCGCCCCCGCCCGCTCCCGCGGCCGGGGGATTTTCTTGCGGAAGATCGCGCGGCCTAGGCGCCGCCGGCGAGCTGCTCGATGCCGAGGTGCATCTGCGAGATGACGTCGCGGACGTAGTTGCGGTAGTCGGCGAGGCTCTCGGCGAGCGCGCAGGCCTGCCAGAAGCCGGTGTTGACGGTCGAGCTCAGCGACTGCTGGAGGGCCTCCCAGGTCGAGCCCTTGACGACCTCGTCGTGGATCGCGGCGCTGGCGAGTTCGCGCAGGCGGTCGCCGAGGCCGCTGTGGCGGGCGACGCCCTCGAGCTGGACGACGCCGAGCGGGTTGTACTGGGGGTCGCCGACGAGCGGGAAGCAGAGGATCCAGTCGTGGTCGGGGCGCCAGGAGGTGGCCTGGTCGCTGGCCTGGTAGATCAGCGCGTTCTTGGTGTGCTCGGTGGTGCGGCACCAGGCGGCCGGGCGGTTGAAGCGGAAGGCGTGGCCGGCGACGCCGGCGCCGCAGCGGTAGCGGGTCGCCCACTCGCGGCCCGGGAAGTCGCCGAAGGCGGGGACGAGCAGGCCCTGGCGCTCGTCCCACAGCAGGCCGGTCCAGGTGAGGTCGTGCGGCGGGGCGCCGAACACGGCGGCGATCGCCTCGGCGATCCCGGCCGAGAGCTGGTCGAACAGCTCGAAGCCCTGCTCGCGGTCGCCGTAGATCCGGTCGAGCAGCTTGGCGGCGATCCGGTTGGCGCGGTAGTTGAGGACGTGGCCGGGGCGGCTCGGGGTGTAGGTGATCGCGTAGCGGTGGCCGAGGATCGGGGCCTCGATCGCCAGCGTGATCTCGGTCGTCGAGCGTTTAATCAACTCGCAGCGGCGCTGCTCGGGGTCGTCGCGCTCCCAGTGCAGGCTGCCGTTCTGGTCGACGGGGCGGTCGACGCGCTTCTCGACGGTCTCGATGTCGAAGATCGGCTCGTCGAAGGTGAAGTGGAGGATGAGGCGGCGGCAGGCGACGCGGACGATATGCGCGCGCAGGACGGTCGTGTCGTGGCCGCCGCCGAGGCCGCGCGCGGGGGTGAGGTGGTAGAGCGGGACCTCGGCCTGCGTCAGCGGGATCACGTTCGAGGCCTGGTAGCGCCAGCGGAGGTCGGCGGCGCGGCCGTCGTGCGGGTAGAGGGTGAAGCGGATCGTGCCGTCCTGCGCGGTGCTGCGCCGGATCTCGAGGCCGCTCGCGGTGCGCTGGTCGGCGCGGGCGTCACACACGGGCGGGCCGACCTCGGCGATCACGACGGGGGTGCTCGCGCGCAGCTCGGTCATCGTGACGTCGACGGTGCTGATGCCGTGACGGTCGACGTGGATCTTGCGCAGGTGCTCGCCGGCGGACGTCTCGTGCGGGTCGGTCTCGCTGCGGGCGCCGAGCGGGTAGGTGCGCGCGGGCCGGCGCGTGTAGACGGCGATGTCGCCGGAGCGCTCGTAGACCTGGACGTGGACCTGGTGCGGGTGGGCCTGGACGACGGCGAACTGCTTGCCGACGGCGTCTGGCCGTTGGTTCTGGTTGGCGCCGAGCGAGCCGACGCCGACGAGGACGAAGCGGTCGGTGAGCCAGCCGAGCTGGGCGGCGCCGGCCTTGTGGATGTGGCCGTGCAGGCCGACCTGGAAGCCGGCGACGATGATCGCGCCGAGGTCGGCCTGGTTGAGGTAGTCGGGGCGGTAGCTGTCGGTGTGGATCCCGTGGTGCCACACGGCGATCCGCAGGCACTGGTCGGCGTGCTCGCCGGCGTGGGCGGCGGCGTTGGCGATCGACTCGCGGGCGATCGCGGCGCCGGTCCAGTGGCGGTCGTTGAGGAAGCAGGAGTTGAAGCCGTAGATCGCCAGGCGCTCGTCGGGGAACACGTGGGCCGACCAGTCGTGGCCCTCCTCGCGCTGGGTGAGGTCGAACTTGCGGAACGGCGGAGAATCGAGGCGGTCGCCGTAGAAGGCGTCGAGGAAGCGCTGGACGGTGGCGAAGCGGGCGCCGCTGCGGGCCTCGTCGAGCCTCAGCCACTCGATGTGGCCGTACTTGCTGATGATCTGGCGGATCCCCGAGCGCGCCGGGTCGTCGCGGTAGCGGCGGAGCGCGTGGGCGAGCTCGTCGCTGCCGCCTGGCCGATCGAGCAGGTCGGCGATCCGCAGCGGGTCGCCGAGGTCGGCGCTCCAGTCGACGTCGTGGTTGCCGGGGACGAAGACGACGCGCTCGCGGGCCTCGGGGTCGCGCAGCAGCGGGAGGAGCGAGGTGCCGGTGAACTCGAGCAGCTCGTCGTACTCGCCGGTCCGCGCGGCGCCGGCGAGGTCGCCGCTGACGACGATGAAGTCGAACTTCTGCTCGGCCTCGGGCAGCTTGCGCAGGGCGCTCTGCGGGCCGTTCCAGATCGCCTTGAGCGTCTCGTTGGAGCCTGCCCGGTGGAGGTCGGAGAGGTGGAGGATGCGCATCTCGCTGCGGGACGGGAACCGTAGCGGTCGGCGAGACGATCGCGCAAGTCTCGAGCGGTCCGCGAGCCGGGCGGCTCGGCGGCGGCGTCAGGAGGCCTTCGGGTGGACGGGGAGCGGCCCCTCGGGGGCGGGCTCGCGGGGCTCGTGGCGCGCCAAGGGGCGGCGGGGGCGGGCGACGGACAGGCGCATCAGGGCGTCGCGGGCGGCCTTGGCGGCGAGGGATACGGCTTCTTCGTCGATGGCGAAGGGCTCGGGGAGGAGGGCGACGCTGCCTGCGGTGATCGATGTCGATGCGGTGGGTTCGCCCGGGTCCTTGCCTTGAGCCATCGCGCGGCCTCCTCGGTCTTGTAGGGTGGGCCGGGCGATGGGGGGCTGTCAACTTTCTCTTGACGGCGTCACGCCTCGGCGGGGCGGGGGATCGGGGCCGCGGGGGGGCCGGGGAGCTCGATCACCTGCAGGCGGGCGCCGGTGTCGGCGGTTTGGCGCGCGAGGTGCATCAGGTGGCGGTGGCAGGTGAGGAACAGGACCTGGGTGGTCCTGGCGACGTCGCGCAGGGCCTGGAGGGTGGTCGCGGCGCGGTCCTCGTCGAAGTTGACGAGGACGTCGTCCATGACGAGCGGGAGCGGCTCGTTGCGGTCGCAATAATCGAGGACGTAGGCGAGGCGGAGGGCGAGGAACAGCTGCTCGCGTGTCCCGACGGACAGCTCGTGCGGCAGGCGCAGGCGGCCGCCGCGATCGAGCGCGGCCAGCGTGCCGGCCTCGGGCTGGGGGACGACCCGCAGGTGGCGACCGCCGGTGATCGTCGCCAGGAGGTCGGAGGTGTAGTGGAGGATCGCCGGCTGGTTCTCGCGGGCGTAGCGGTCGGTCACGCGCGCGAGCACCTGCTGCGCGAGCTGGAGCAGCACGTAGCGGTCGACCTGCTGGCCGAGGTCGGCGAGCAGCGCCTCGCAGTCGGCGTTGAGGCGGGCGGCGCGGTCGCCTCCGAGTGTGTGCAGCTGGTTGTCGAGCTTGCCCTTCTGCTCGAGCGCGAGCGTGCGGCGGCGATCGAGGTCGCCGAGGCGGCGCGCGAGGTCGGCCTGTTCGGCCTGCAGGACCTCGCGGCGGGCGCCCTGCAGCTCGGCGGCGTAGGCGGCGCGCGCGGGGCCGTCGCCGAGCGCGCGGGTCAGCCGGACCGCGAGCTCGCGCTGGCGCTGCTGCAGGCGCGCGCGCTGGACTGCGCGTTCGGCCATGTCCAGAAGGACATTGAGGTCGGGGGCGGCGAAGCGGGCGGCGAGGGCCTCGAGCTCGGTGCGGGCGGCGGCGCGGGCGTCGGCCGCGAGGTCGCGCTCGCGCTGCTTGTCGGCCGCCTGCTCGCGGGCCTGGGCGGCGGCGGCGGCGGCGGTGCGGGCCTCGGCGAGGCGGCGGCTGAGGAGGTCGACGGTGTGCTCGGGGCCGCGGCCCTCGGCGGGGCGGCCGAGGCGGGCGAGCAGGGCGGCGAGCTCGGCGTCGAAGTGGTCGACCGCGGCCTCGGCGCGGGCGAGGGCGGCGCGGCGGGCCTCGAGCTCGCGCAGCTTTTGGGACATGTCCTCGAGGGCATCGAGGCGAGCGAGCGCGGCGTCGGGGTCGAGGTCGTCCGGCAGGCCGAGGGCGGCGAGGCGGGCGCGCAGGGTCGCGTCGAGGTCGAGGAGCTCGCGCGAGAGGGCGTCCTGGGCGGCGCGGCCGCGGGCGACGGCGGTGTGCAGGCTGGCGAGGCGGGCCGACGAGGCCTCGTGGCGGGCGCGGGCGGTGTGGGCGGCGCGCTCGCGGTCGCGCAGGGCCTGGACGAGCGCGGGGAACGGGGCGCCCGGCCAGGCGAGGCGCAGGCGCAGGCGCTCGGTGAACGCGTCGATCTCGGGGCGGAGCCGGGCGATCGCCTGCTCGTGGCGGTGGAGATCGGCGGCGAGGTCGCGGAGGTCGGCGGCCTCGCGCGACCAGGCGAGCATCGCCGGCGGGGTGCCGGGCGCGATGCCGGTCGGGCGCCACAGGGTCTGCCAGGCGTCGTGCCACGACTGCTCGGCGGCGGTCGCGGCGGCGAGGCGCTGCTCGGCGCGGCGGACGTCCTCGGCGCAGCGATCGACCTGGCGCACGAGACCTGTCCGTTTGGCCAGGAGGTCGGCGGCGTCGCGCAGGCGGTCGGCGAGGCCGTCGGCCGCGGCGACGGCGCGCTCGAAGGCGCGGACGAGCTGGCGGCGGCCGGTGCGGGTGTCGGGGTGCGCGGCGGTCGGGGCCGGCTCGGGCTCGGCGTAGTCGGCGGCGGCGCGGGCGAACAGGGCGCCGAACTCGGACGACTCGCCGCGGGTCAGGCGGGCGCGGATGTCCGACCACAGGGCGTCGCGGCGGGCGCGGGCCTCGGGCAGGTCGTCGGGATCGGGCAGGTCGGCGGTCTGGGTCAGGGCGGCCAGCTCGGCGCGGGCGCGCGCGAGCTCCTCTGTCTCGCGGGACAGGTCGGCGAGCGCGGCCTGGCGCTCGCGGGCGACGTCGAGGGCGCGCGCGTGGTGCTCGTCGATCTCGGCGGGGCGCGGCAGCGGGAGGGTCAGCAGGGCGTCTCGCGCGAGCGGCGGGCGCAGGCGGGCGAGGCCGAGCTCGAGGTCGGCGCGGAGGCGGGCGAGGAGCAGCTCCTCGCGCTCGAGCTCGGCGCGGCGGGCGGAGACCGTCTCGAGCTCGGCGAGCAGGACGAGGTCCTCGGGGGCCGGTCCGGCGGCGGAGAGGTCGACGAGGCCGGCCTGGACGGCGGCGAGCTCGGCCTCGTCGTCGGCGAGGCCGCGGGCGGCGAGCTGGAGCTCCTGGCGGGCGCGCTGCCAGCGGGCGGCGAGGGCCCGCAGGCGGTCGAGCTCGCCGGGCGGGGGCGACCAGGTCGCCTGGTCTTCAGGACGTGTCCCGGGGGACAGGACCGCGAGGACAGACTCGAGGGCGGCGGCCTCGCGGGCGAGGCGCTCGCGCTCGCGCGGGAGGGCGAGCCGCTGCTCGGCGGTCGCGTCGGCGCGGCGGACCAGGCGCTCGACGGCGACGGCCTCGGCGAGCAGCGGCGGGTCGGCGGCGGGCTGCTCGGCGCGCGCGAGCAGGCGGGCGAGCTCGGCGTCGAGGGCGACGAGGCGGGCGGACGAGCCGGAGAAGCTGTCGTGGAGGGCGCGGGTGCGCTCGGCGGTCGCCTCGTCGATCGGGGTGTGGAGCGACGGATCGGCGAGCGCGCGCTGGAGGCCGAGGTGCTCGTGGAAGTCCTCGAAGACGGCGAGCAAGGTGACGAGCCGGGCCTCGCGCTCGCGCAGGCGGGCGAGCTCGAGCTCGGCGGCGTCGGCCTCGCCCTGCGCCTGGGCGAGGCTCGAGGTGAGCGCGGCGTACTGCGGCTGGTGGAAGACGGCCTCGCGCAGGGCGAGCCTGGCGTCGCGCAGCTGGGCGAGGGTGCGGTTGATCGCGGGGTTCTTGCCCTTGGCCTTGAAGAGGGTCTCGCCCTCGAGCTGGAGGCCGGCGAGGGCGCCGCGGATCTTCTCGGCGCTGCCGCCGAGGGCGCCGCCGCCGAGCAGCTCGCTCAGGCCGGCGACCTGCAGGACCTCGCTGCCCTGCTGGAGGTCGGCGTGGGTGAAGCCGAAGATCGAGCGGTAGAGATCTTCGGTGATCGCGCCGAAGTAGCGGGTGAAGCGGGCGGCGTCGAGCGGGAGCTCGCCGGCGTCGCTGACGAGGGTGCCGAGCAGCGAGTCCTTGCGCTTCTTGAGCCGGGTGACGGTGAGGCGCTGGTCGGCGGTGTCGCGCAGGGTGGCCCGCAGGGCGATCGCGCGGTAGTCGTACTCGAAGGCGTACGGGGTGCGCTCGTCGATGCCGAAGAGGAGGCCGTGGAGGGCGCGCAGGAGGGTGGTCTTGCCGGCCTCGTTGGGGCCGTAGAGGACGACGAGGCCGGGGGCGCCGGGGAGGTCGAGGTCGAGCGACTCGAAGTGGCCGAAGCGCTCGACGCTGAGGCGTTCAAAGCGCATGGGGGTGGGCCGGGTGCTTCGAGGAGGCGCGGGGCCCGGGAGCGCTGGGTGGGGCGGCCCCGGGGCGGCGTAGCGGGTCCATCGCGACGCGGGTCCTCCCATGCCAGGTGCTCGTCGGCGATGGGAAGGTGGCGCGCGTCCGGAGATCGGCTCGCCGCCTGCGCGCCACTCCGCCGCCCCGGGGCCGCCCCCGACGGGCCGGGGGGGCCCCGCTCGTCGTGAGGCGAAGGCGTGGGTCGCGGCGGGCTGGTGGGTTCGTGCTCGTAGCGAGGGGCGGGTCGCGGGGGGCTGGTGGGGATCCGCTGGGCGTGGGGTGGTCGGAACTTGGGGACATGGTCGGAGAAGCCTGTCCGATGGGATAGGGTCTTGGGGCTAGGCTTCGGGCCACAGGGGGCGGGGCTCGGGGAGGACGGTCTGGGCGGGGGCGGGTTTTTGCGCGGGGGGTTGGGCCTCGGGGGCGAGGAGGCCGAGGAGGAGGGCCTCGACGTCGGGGAGGCGGGCGGCGAGGCGCTCGGGGTCGTCGGGGCGGAGGCCGAGGTAGGGGGCGGTCAGGGCGGCGAGCGGGGCGAGGGCGGGGGCGTAGTCGGAGAGGCGCTCGGGGTGCTCGGCGAGGGCGCGCAGCTCGTCGCGCAGGGCCTGGTGGAGGGCGAGCAGCTCGCCGGCCTCGGTCGCGGCCGGGGGGCGCGTGCGGAAGCGGACCTGCTCGATCCACAGGTCGCCGAGGTCGGCGGCGATCGCCCGCGCCTGGGCGACGAACGGGTCGGGGTGGGCGGCGAGGCGGGTGTGGAGGTGGGTCGCGCCGTCGACGAGGACGCGGGCGAGGACGGGGCGGCCGCCGGCCTCGAAGACGATCTGCTGCAGGCGCAGGCGGAGGTCGCCGAGCAGGTCGTCGGTGTCGGCGGCGGCGTCGGCGGCGAGCGTGACCTCGGCCCAGCGGAGGACGTCGAGGTCGCGGTGCTCGACGCTGCGGATGCGCAGGTTGTCGAGCTCGAGGAAGGTGCAGCCGCGCGGGCCGGGCTCGCGCACGTGGCGGCCCTGGAGGTTGCCGGGGTAGACGACCCAGGGGTCTCTGTGGAGGACCTCGCGGCGATGGACGTGGCCGAGCGCCCAGTAGTCGTAGCCGCGGCGGACGAGCTGCTGGACGGTGCAGGGGGCGTAGTTGCTGTGCTCGGCCGAGCCGATCGCGTTGGTGTGGAGGACGCCGATGTTGAGCAGGTCGCGCCGGCGCTCGGGGTAGAACTCGGCGAGGTTGTCCTCGACGCTGCGGCTGACGTAGCTCTGGCCGTGGACGGCGAGGCCGAGCTGCTCGAGCTCGAGCGTGGCGGGGGCCTCGACCGGGAAGGTGTGGACGTGGTCGGGCAGCGGGATGTGGCGCGCGAGCACGGACTCGGCGTCGTGGTTGCCGCGGACCATGACGACGCGGGTGCCGGTCTCGCGCAGGCGCGCGAGCTCGCGGACGAAGAAGAGGCCGGTGTTGAAGTCGCGCCACTCGCCGTCGAACACGTCGCCGGCGAGGATCAGGAGGGCCGCCTGGTCCTCGAGGCAGGTGTCGACGAGGCGCGTGAAGGCGCGCCGGGTGGCGAGCCGGATGTCGTCGACCGGCGCGCCCTCGATCCGACCGAGCCCGCGCAGCGGGCTGTCGATGTGCAGGTCGGCGGCGTGGATGACCCTCATCCCGCATGACGGTGGCACCTTTGCGCGCCGCGTGCCAGCGGGGCCGCGCGGGGCCGCGCAGAGGGCGGCGGGGCCGCGAAGCTGGATCGAAACGCCGGAATTGCCGCGGCGGGCGGGCGTCCGCGCGGGAGGCGACGGCGGGCGCGCGGCGCGGAGCGGAGAAACCTCCCCGGCGGGGGTGGCCCGGCGCGGGAGGCAATTCCGGCGCCGCGGGCGGGGGCGGCTGGCGCGAGGGACAGGTCGGGTCGCGGAGGCGCGTGGCGACCTGTCCTTGGGGGCAGGTCTGGCCGCGGGCCGGAGGGTCAGGCCTGGTCGGGGACCGGGAGGTCGGCGACGGGGAGGACGACCGGGTCGGTCGGGAGCGGGGCCGGGGTGGCGGCGGCGTCGCGGCGGCGGCCCTCTTCGAGGATCGCGGGCGGGACGGGGCGGAGGTCCCAGACGAGGCCGACGGCGCTCATCGCCTTGAGGATGTAGTAGGTGATGTCGACCTCCCACCAGTAGAAGCCCTGGCGGGTCGAGCCCATGTAGTGGTGGTGGTTGTTGTGCCAGCCCTCGCCGAGGGTGATCAGGGCGAGCAGCCAGTTGTTGCGGCTGGTGTCGCCGGTGGCGAAGCGGCGCTTGCCGAACACGTGCGACAGCGAGTTGATGGTGAAGGTGCCGTGCCACAGGAGCACGGTGCTGAGGGCGAAGGCGATGAACAGGCCGGACCAGCCCATCAGCAGGGTGACGAGCACGCCGAGCGCGACCGGCGGGACGAGCCAGTACTTGTTGAGCCACATCAGCTCGGGGTACTTGGCGAGGTCCTTGATCTTGCCGTAGTCGGTGTCCTCGAGGCCGTTGGCGTAGATCCAGCCGATATGCGAGTACCAGAAGCCGCGCTGGATCGGCGAGTGGATGTCCCACGGCAGGTCGCTGAACTTGTGGTGGTTGCGGTGGTGCGCGGCCCACCACAGGACGCCCCGCTGCGAGCTCGACTGGGCGAGCAGGGCGAGCACGAACTGGAAGGCGCGGCTGGTCTTGAAGGTGCGGTGCGAGAAGTAGCGGTGGTATCCCGCGGTGACCGCGAACATGCGCACGAAGTAGAGCGCGAAGCAGACGGCCCAGTCCTGCCAGCGCGCGCCGGTCCACAGGGCGCCGAGCGGGAGCAGGTGGACGGCGATCGTCGGGCCGAGGCTGAGCCAGTCGTAGCCGCGGTGGACGGGCGGCGGGAGGTCCTTGAACTTCTCGGGGATCGGGATCGGCGAGACGACCGGCATGGACGAAGTTCAAGGTGCCCGACCGCGATCGGGGCGCCTGTCATCGCCCTGTCATGCCGTGTCACGGTTTGGTCATCGCGGCCGGCGGGTCGGGGACGAACTTGTACCCGGTGCCGCGGACGCTCACGAAGTGCGCGGGGTTCGCCGGGTCGGGCTCGAAGTGTCGCCGCAGGCGCATGATGAAATTGTCGACCATGCGGGTGTTCGGATAATTGGCGAGCTTCCACACGTGCTCCTGCAATTCCTGGCGGGACAGCACGCGGCCGGCGTTGTCGGCGAAGTAGCGGATCAGGTCGAACTCGAGGCGCGTGAGCTTGACCTCGTGGTCGCCCATGCGGGCCTCTCCGCGTTCGCAGTCGATGACGGCCTGGCCGAAGGTGATCACGGTGGCGGCGTTCGCGGGTGCGGGCTTGTGGGTCCGCTCCCACGAGCGGCGGCGCAGCAGCGAACGGACGCGCGCGAGCAGCTCGGACAGCTCGAACGGCTTGACGAGGTAGTCGTCGGCGCCGACCTCGAGGCCACGGACGCGGTCGTCGGTCGCGTCGCGGGCGGTCAGCATCAGGACGGGGGTGAAGTTGCCGCCGTCGCGCAGGCGCTTGCACAGCGCGAAGCCGTCGGCGTCGGGGAGCATGACGTCGAGCAGGATCGCGTCGTAGGGGTCGCCGAGCAGCAGCTCGGCGGCGCGGCGGGCGGTCGCGGCGAGGTCGACGGTGTAGCCCTCGAGCTCGAAGTTGAGCTTGAGCCCGGCGGCGAGGTGTTGCTCGTCCTCGACGACGAGCAGGCGCGGGGTGGCGGTGGTCGTCATGGGGCGCGGGGCCTCGCGGGGAGGATGACGCGGACGGTGGTGCCCTGACCAGGGCCGGGCGAGTGGGCCTCGGCGCGGCCGCCGAGCGAGCGGACGAGGGCGGAGACGACGTAGAGGCCGAGGCCGGTGCCGCGGCGCGTGCGGACGGCCTCGTCGGGGACGCGGTAGAACCGCTCGAACACGCGCCGCAGGTGGGTCCGCGGGATCCCGATCCCGCGGTCGGAGACCTCGATCGTGACCTGTCCCCTGGGGCTGGGCGCGGCGGTGACGCGGACGGCGATCGCGTCGCCCGAGTACTTGATCGCGTTGTCGATCAGGTTCTCGAGCACGGCCGCGAGCGCGACCTCGTCGGTGGTGATCGTCAGATCCTCGGGGATCTCGACGCGGACGGCGTCCTCGGGCACGCGGGCGCGGCGGAGCACGCCGGCGGCGCAGCGGCGCGCGAGGTCGGCGAGCGAGATGTCGGCGAGGTGCTGCGAGGGCCGCTCCTCGCCGGCGAGGCGGGTCGCGGTCAGCACGCGGTCGATGAAGGCGGTCAGGCGCTCGACGTCGCCGAGCATCATGTGGCGCAGGCGCTCCTGCTGGTCGGCCGGGAGGTCGGGGCGGGCCTGGGTCTCGAGGCACAGCTTGATCGCGGCGAGCGGGCTCTTGAGCTCGTGGGTGACCGAGTCGATGAAGCTGGTCTGGCGGCGGACCTCGCGGATCTCGCGGACGAGGAACACGGTGAACAGGACGAGCACCGTCATGATCACGATCAGCGAGCCGACCCCGGTGACCAGCAGCCAGGTGTTGCCGCGGATGTCGGCCGTGAGCTCCTCGTTGCGGACGACGAGGTAGGTCCAGCCGACGAGCAGGGCGATGCTCAGGGCGACCGCCGCCGAGGAGAGGATGATCGGCAGCGAGATCGAGCGCGTCGCCGCGGCGAGCTTCTTGCCGAGGGTCTCGCTCATGGCGGCGGCGCGGGGGAGGGGAGGTCGATCCGCACCGGCGGGCTGGGCAGGCCCTGGCGGTCGCGCGCGGCGTCGGCCGGCAGCTCGAGCGCGCGGGCGGGCCCGGCCGGCGGGAAGCAGAGGTCGATCACGTTGTCGTCCTCGATGTCGCAGGCCGCGGATGTCTCCTGGGTCAGGCGGTCGATCGGCCGGCAGGCGAGGTCGGCGATGCGCGTCGGGGCGAGCGGGCCGCCGGCCTGCAGGTCGAGACGCGCGGGCGTCGCGCCGAGATGGACGGGGACGCTCCACCAGACCCGAAAGACATGGTCGCCGGGACACTCGGGGAGGCCGGCGGCCAGGCGCTCGGCCGCGACCGGCATGGGCGGGGCGGTCGAAGGCCACACGTCGTGAGCGAGGCCGTCGAGGTCGCGGCCGTCGGCGTCGAACAGCTGGCCGACGATCGTGACGCTGACGAGGCTGCGCGCGGGGGCGGGGACGACGAGCTCGAGCGCGCGGAGCTCGTCGTGCTCGTTCGCGGGGGCGAGGCGCGCGGCGAGCGGGACGCGGCGGGTGCCGCCGTCGGTCAGCACGACGAAGCGGCCCGGGGCGAGGGCCGCGGGGTCGAGCGGGCGCGAGAAGACGACGTGGAGGAGACCGGCGACGGGGACGCCGAAGTAGTCGCGCTGGCCGGGGCCGGGCGGCTGAAGATGGGCGGAGAGGATCCGCGTCGGCTCGCCGGGCGGGCGCGTGGCGCCGGGCGGGGGCGCGGGCTGGGCGGTCGGCGGGGCGGCGGAGGTGGCGACGGCGCAGGCGGTGCCGAGGAAGAAGAGGAGGGGAAGTGCGAGGCGCGAGGCGAGGACCACGGGCGGGCGCGCGGCGGGGCGAGGCTGCTGCGCCGCGATGGGATCCCGGAGCGTGGCGGGGCGAGGCTGCGGTGCGACGGGGCCGTGGATCGCCGCGGCGGGCTCACCGGCGCAGCGACGCGTGAGGAGGCGCGCGGCGGCGAGGGCGGCGCGGAGCGGTCCGGCGGCGGCGCGGCGCGGCGTGGGCGAGGCAGTCACGCGAGCGCCAGGGTACACTGCCGCCGCCGATGCTGCACCTGGCCTCGACGACCGACCGGAGCTGGGCCGAGCGGGCCATGGAGCACCTGCCGGACATCCTCCTCGACCACGCGCACTGCGAGAAGAAGGCGGCCTCGACGGCGCTGTCGCTGATCTTCCGCTACCCGGAGCGGCCGTCGTTGGCGGTGCCGCTGTCGCGGCTGGCGCGCGAGGAGCTGGCGCACTTCGAGGAGGTGGTCGCGGTGATGCGGGCGCGCGGGCTCGAGTTCCGCCGGCAGACGCCGAGCCCGTACGCGGCGCGGCTGATGACGGCGGTGCGGCCCCACGAGCCGGCCAAGCTGCTCGACACGCTGCTGTGCTGCGCGCTGATCGAGGCGCGGAGCTGCGAGCGGATGAAGATCCTCGCGGAGACGCTGCCCGACGCGGAGCTGGCCAAGCTGTACCGCGGGCTCCTGGCGAGCGAGGCGCGGCACTTCCACAGCTACGTCGAGCTGGCGCGCGAGCTCGGGATCGTCGGCGACGAGGAGCTGCAGCGGCGGCTCGCGGAGCTGGCGCGGCACGAGGCCGAGGTGCTGTGCGGCGACCCGGGCGAGCCGCGGATGCACAGCGCGGCCCCGGCGGTGGTAGACTCGCCGGCGTCATGACGCAGCAAGCTCGTCCGTTCCGCGTCCTCGGGGTCCAGCAGATCGCGGTCGGGGGGCCGGACAAGGGGGCGTTGAGGCGGTTGTGGGCGGACCTGCTAGGGCTGCCGATCGTCGGCAACTTCCGCAGCGAGCGCGAGAACGTCGACGAGGACATCGCGGTCGCGGGTTCGGGGCCGTGGCAGGTCGAGGTCGATCTGATGCAGCCGGTCGACCCGGAGAAGAAGCCGAAGGTCCACGACCCGGCGCTCAACCACATCGGGCTGTGGGTCGACGATCTCCCGGCGGCGGTCGCCTGGCTCTCGGGGCAGGGAGTACGCTTCACGCCCGGCGGGATCCGGCGCGGGGCGAGCGGGCACGACGTCTGCTTCATCCACCCGAAGGGCGAGGGGGCGGCGCCGCAGGGCGGCGAGGGCGTGCTGATCGAGCTGGTCCAGGCGCCGCCGGAGCTGGTCGCGCTCGCCCGGGCGTGAGCGGTCAGGGGGTGCAGTCGCGGGCGATCATCGACTCGGCGACGTCGCCGGGGACCGGGCGCGAGAAGTAGAAGCCCTGGCCGAACTCGCAGCCCATCGCGCTGAGGACCTCGAGCTGGGAGCGGGTCTCGACGCCCTCGGCGATGACGCTCATGCCGAGGTTGTGGGCGAGGGTGACGATCGTGCGGACGATCTCGGCGTTCTCGCCGCCGGGGCCGATGTTGCTGATGAACGAGCGGTCGATCTTCAGCGCCGACATCGGGAAGCGGTGGAGGTAGCTGAGCGAGGAGTAGCCGGTGCCGAAGTCGTCGACGTAGGAGTGGACCTGCTCGCGGCGGAGCTGCTCGAGCAGCTTCGAGGCGGTCTTCGGGTCCTCCATGATCACGCTCTCGGTGATCTCGAGCTTGAGGCTCGAGGGGACGAGCATGCTCTCGTGCAGGGCCTTGGCGATCAGCGCCGGCTGGGCGAACTGCTTGCCGGACAGGTTGACGCTGATCGTCAGGCGCTCGCAGTGGGGGTACTTGGCGTGCCAGCGCTGCATCTGGCCGCAGGCCTCGCGCAGGACCCACTCGCCGATCGGGATGATCAGGCCGGTCTCCTCGGCGGTCGAGATGAACTCGCCGGGGAGGACGAGGCCGCGGGTCGGGTGGTTCCAGCGCAGCAGCGCCTCGAAGCCGGTGATCCGCTCGTTCTCGAGGTCGATCACGGGCTGGTAGTAGACCTGGAACTCGCCGCGCTCGATCGCCCGGCGGAGGTCGCTCTCGAGGGTGAGCTGGGCGACGGCCTCGGCGTGCATGTCGGCGTCGAACAGCTCGTAGCGGCCCTTGCCGCGGCGCTTGGCGCGGTGCATCGCGGTGTCGGCGTCGCGGAGGATGTCCTCCGGGCGGTCGTAGCCGAGGGCGCTCCAGGTGATGCCGATGCTGATCGAGGTGTAGACCTCCTGCTCGCGCAGGCTGACCGGGTGGCGCAGCTGGGCGAGGATCCGGTCGGCGACGCGGATCGCGTCGCTCGCGTCCTGGACGTTGGGCAGGAGGATCCCGAACTCGTCGCCGGACAGGCGCGCGAGGGAGTCGTCGGGGCCGATGCACTCCTGCAGCAGGCGGGCGAAGGCGATCAGCAGGCGGTCGCCGATCGAGTGGCCGAGGCTGTCGTTGATGTTCTTGAAGCGGTCGAGGTCGAGGCAGAGGACGGCGAAGGCGGGGCGGCCGCTGCGGAGGCCGGCGAGCGCGGCGTCGAGGCGCTCCATGAAGGCCTGGCGGTTGGGCAGGCGGGTCAGCGGGTCGTGCAGCGAGTCGTGGCGCGAGCGCTCCTCGCGGGCGCGCAGGGCGATCTCGGCGTGGCGGCGGCGGGTGATGTCGCGGGCGACGACCTGGACGCCGGTGACCTGGCCGTCGGCGTCGCGCAGGGGAACGACGGTGGAGGCGAACCACAGCGCCTGGCCGGCGTACTCGATCATCTCCTCGACCGAGACGGCGACGCCGCTGTCCATCACCTGCTCGAAGCGGGCGTACTGCGAGGCGGACAGCTCGGGGTCGGCGACGAGCTGGTGCAGGGTCTTGCCGACGATGTTGTCGACGGTGGTGCGGAAGATGTCGGCGGCGAGGCCGTTGGCGTGGATGATCGTGCCGTGCTTGTCGAAGCAGGCGAGCAGGACGTCGGAGGCCTCGACGAGCAGCTGGTACTTGATCTCGCTCTCCTGGAGGGCGCGCTCGATCTTGCGGCGCTCGCCGATGTCGACGAGGGTCGCCATCACGCCGCGCAGGGCGCCGTCGTCGGCGACGGGGCCGGCGGTCAGGCTGACCCACAGGAGGTCGCCGCGGGCGGTGCGGAGGCCGAGGGTGGTCGGCGGCTGCGGCTCGCGGGTCTGCAGGCAGCGGCGCAGCGGCGACGAGGCGGGGGTCAGCGGCTCGCCGTCCTCGCGCACGGCGCCGCGCTCGAGGTCGTCGAGCGAGAGCGCGGCGAGGGCCTCGGCGGAGTGGCCGAGCAGGCGCTGGACGGTGTGGTTGGACATCACGACCGCGCCGGACGGGTCGAGCTGGAGGATCCCGGTCGGGACGGCGTCGATCAGGCGCAGCAGCGCCGGGGCGACCGCGGGGGCGGCGGTCGGCTCGCCGAAGTGGCGGGCGAGGCCGGGGGCCTCGCGGACGAGCCAGGCGTGGGTCTCGGCGAGCGAGGGGTCGACGCGGTGGGCGAGGTCGGGGTGCAGCTCGTACCAGCCGGCGCGCGCGCGCGCGTAGGTGACGAGCGTCGCCCAGCGGGCGTACAGCCTGGGGCCGAGCGCGGCGGCGAGGGCGGCCTGGCCGGCGGCGCCGGCCTGCGGGTCGGCGGCGAAGGCGAGGCCGCAGCCGGCGAGGGCGTCGCGCAGGACAGGGTCTTCGGGCCATGTCTCGAAGACCATCGAGCCGGCGCGCTCGCGGAGGACGTCGCGGTGGGCCTGGAGGGCGCGGGTGAACGCGCCGGGGTCGTCGAGGGCGGCGAGGACGGCCTGCGGGGCGAGGCCGCGGCGGGTCAGGGCGAGCGCGTGCTCGACGAGGCCGGCGCCGGCGCGGCGGAGGACGAGGAGGAGGGTCAGCTCCTTGAAGGCCTCGGGGAGCGGGCTGTCGAGGTAGGCGCGGCGGGTGTGGTGCCACAGGTCGGCGAGCGCCTCGGGGCAGACGAACGCCGGCTCGAAGAACGCGGGCAGGTAGCCGTAGCGCTGCTCGATCTGCGCGCGCAGGGCGGCGAGCTTGCCGCCGCCGGGCTCGGGGCCGGGCTCGGGGCGCGACTCGTCGGTGGTGGCACCATGTAGCTGCGGGTCCGTGATGCGACTCTCCCAGCGAACGCTATCAAAGAGCGTTACAGCGGCGGTCTGGGGGTGTCAATCGCGGGGGCTGTGAGGAGGCGGCCCGGGCGTGGGTGCAGGCGGACGCGGGCGCGTGCGAGCGCGGACACTTGACCGGCGCGCGTTCACGTGTCCGAAGAGACAGCGGGTCAGCTCGCCCGGCTGTCGCTGGGGTCGCCGGCGCCGCCCTCGGGGTCGGGGACGAAGCGGTTCATCTTCGACAGCAGGCGGCGGAGGTCGATCGGCTTGGTGTCGTAGTCGTCGCAGCCGGCTTCGAGCGCCTTCTCGCGGTCGCCGGACATCGCGTGGGCGGTCAGGGCGATCACGGGGATGGCGGCGGTCGCCTGGTCCTCCTTGAGGACCCGCGTCGCATACCAGCCGTCCATGTCCGGGAGGCTCAGGTCCATCAGGACGATGTCCGGCCGCTCCTGCTTGACCATCGACACGCCCTCGCTGCCGTCGACGGCGACGAGGACCTCGTAGCCTTTGCGCCGGAGACGTCTGGAGAGCATGTCTCGACTCAATTCGTTGTCCTCGACGATCAAGACTTTCGGCTTCGGCATAACGGGGTTGGTCTCGCCGCGGCCATCCTAGCATCGACCGCCGGCAGCGGGGGACGGTGCGCCGCCGAAGGCCGCTTTCGGGCCGCGGAGCGCCAGCGCGCGGCGTCGCGAGGGGCGGACACGCGGGCGGGCGGGCACGGCCCCGCGCGCGTCAGGCGGGCCCGGCGAGCGCGGCGTGCTCGCCCTCGCGGACGACGCGGCCCTCGGCGACGAGCTTGCGCAGGTGGGCCTCCAGCGACCGCTCGGCGAGCCACCAGATCTCCCGGGGCGTGTCCGCGTAGGCGCCGGCGAGGATGTCGGAGATGTGGGCCCGGCCGGCGCCGAGGGCGGCGAGGACCCGGTCCTCGCGCTGTCTGCGATGGGTGATGTAGCGGGCGACGCAGGCCTGCGGATCGGCGATCACCGGGCCGTGCGCGGGCACCAGCGCGGTCGGCCTCGCGGCGCCGACGCGTGCGAGCGAGTCGAGGTAGGCGGCCATGTCGCCGCCGTCCGACGGGTCGATCAGGATCGTGCCTTGACCGGCGACGAGGTCGCCGGCGTAGGCGATCCCGGTCCGCTGCTCGTGGAACACGAGGTGGCCCGGCGCGTGCCCGGGGGTGAACAGGGCCCGGAGGACATATCCGTCGCCGAGATCGACGCAGTCGCCGTCGCCGAGCGCGACGTCGACGGGGAAGTCGAGGCGGGCGGCCGTCTGCGCGTGGGCGTAGATCGGCGCGCCGACCCGCCGCGCGAGCGCGAACGCGTAGCCGGTGTGGTCCCCGTGGTGGTGGGTGACGAGCACGGCCGCGACCTCGCACCCGGCGGCCGCGCGCGCGGCCAGGTGAGCGTCGAGCGCGTCCTGCTCGGCCCGGTAGGGCGTCGCCGGCTCGACGACCGCGAGCCGCCGCGAGCCGACGACCAGGGTGTTGGTCGCCTCCGCCGGCGGGAGCGTCGGCGTGCGCAGCGGCAGGCGCCAGACGCCGGGGTCGAGGGGTTGCGGGGCGATCATCGCTCGCGAGTGTAATGCCGCGGCGGTGAGACTTCACCGGGCTTGCGCGTCACGCGGCCGCCGCGACCCGTATACTGCCTGATGATGCGCTGGCGCCCCCGACTGCTTGCGGCCGACCCCCCGGAGCTCCTCGTCTACGACGAGGCGACCGCGTGCCCGTACCTCGCGGGCCGCGACGCCCGCATGCCGCTGCGCGTGCCGACGCGGATGTTGACCGTGCAGGAGTTCGCCGAGCGCCTGCGAGCCGGCGACCGGCGCCAGGGCGTGCTGCTGTACCGCACGGCCTGCCCGAGCTGCCAGGCGTGCGAGCCGATCCGGATCGACATCGAGACGTTCGTCCCCGACCGCACGCAGCGGCGGGTGTATCGCCGCGGGCTCAAGCTGCTCGACGTCGAGATCGGCCCGCCCGAGCTGACCGCCGAGAAGGTCGCGCTCTACAACCGCCACAAGGCCGGGCGCGGGCTCAGCGCGGAGGGCCAGGACATCGACGAGGCCGGCTACCGCGCGTTCCTCGTCGACACCTGCTGCGACTCGTTCGAGATCCGCTACCGCCTCGACGGCCGGCTGGTCGGGGTCGCCGTGGTCGACCGCGCCGACGACGCCCTGTCCGCGGTCTACTTCTATTTCGACCCCGAATTCGAGCCGCTGTCGCCCGGCGTGTTCTCGATCATGAAGCAGCTCGAGCTGTGCCGCGCCTGGGGCCTGCGCTTCCTGTACCTCGGGCTGTACATCCGCGAGTGCCCGTCGATGGCCTACAAGGCCCGCTACCTGCCGCACGAGCGGCGCATCGGCGGGCAGTGGCGTCGCTTCGACCGCGAGACGGACGTCGGTTCGTCCGATCGCGGCGAGCCCTGAGCCCGGGTGCGCGCGCTCGCGCGCGACGGCTCACGCGAGGTCAACTGGTCATACCAGTTGACCATCAGAATTCCGCATGACATGCTGACCGGGTCAGGCAGTCTCGACCATGCGCCTCAAGCCCGTCGCTCGCAAATCGCTCTCGGACGCCGTTTTCGACCAGCTCTCGCAGGAGATCGTCCACGGCCGCATGCGCCCGGGCGCGCCGCTGCCGAGCGAGCGCGCGCTGTGCGACATGCTGCACGTCAACCGCGGCGCCGTGCGCGAGGCGCTCAAGCGGCTGTCGCAGGCCGGGCTGATCACGATTCAGCACGGCGGCGGCACCCGTGTCCTCGACTTCAAGCAGACCGCCAGCCTCGACCTGTTGACGCGGCTCCTGTTCCGCAGCGACGGCACGATCGACCTCCGGGTCGCCCGCAGCGTGATGGAGATGCGCGCCGCGATGGCGCCGGACATCGCCCGCCTCGCCGCGACCCGCCGGACCGCCGAGCAGGCGGGGCAGCTCGCCGAGGTCGTCGCGTCGATGGCCGGGCTGCAGCACGACCTGCTGGCCCTGCAGGCGCTCGCGCTGCAGTTCTGGGACCTTCTGGTGCTCGGCAGCGACAACATTGCCTACCAGCTCGCGTTCAACAGCCTGCGCCACACCTACGAGGGGCTGCGCGAGGCGCTGGTCGAGGTGATGGGCGAGGAGCTGCGCGACCTCGCGGCCTACCGGAGCATCGCCGACGCGGTGCGGCGGGGCGACGAGGCGAGCGCGGCGCGGGTCGCCCACGAGCTGATGCAGCACGGCAGCCGCGGGGTGCTGCTGCTGCTGGCCGCGATCGAGGAGTCGAGCAGCAACGAGGCCCCGGACGAGGAGGAGGACGATGACGACGACCGAGCATGACCCGACGACCGGCGGCCGCGGCGGTCCTGATCCCACGCTGGGGCAGGCGGCGCGGGCGTTCTTCACCTTCCACAGCCCGCGGGTGTTCGCGGTCCTCGTGCCGCTGTTGGTCGCCGCGCGGGTCGGCGTCGGCGGGTTCTCCTGGTGGGACCTCGCGGTGATCCCGTTCGTCCTGGCGATCAACCCGTTCGCCGAGTGGCTGATCCACGTCTACGTCCTGCACTACAAGCCGCGCAAGGTCGCCGGCCGGACGCTCGACCTGCAGATCGCCAAGTTCCACCGCGCGCACCACCGCGACCCGTGGAAGCTCGAGCTCGTGTTCATCCCGCGGCGCGCCGGCTGGATCGCCTTCGCGCTGCTGACCCTCGGGTGGTTCCTGTTCGCGCCGACGCCCCAGGTCGCGCTCAGCGGCGTCGTCACCACCGTGACGATGGCGTTCCTCTACGAGTGGACGCACTACCTGACGCACACCGCGTACCGCCCGCGCGGGGCGCTGTACCGCGTGCTGTGGCGCTACCACCGGCTGCACCACTTCAAGAACGAGAACTACTGGATGGGCGTGACCAGCCACTTCGGCGACCGCGTGCTCGGCACGCTGCCCGACCACGCCAGGGTCCCGAACAGCCCGACCTGCCGGACGCTCGGCGTCGAGGCGCCCGACCTGCCCGGCCCGCCGTGAGCGCCTGCCCCGCGGGACAGGCCGATCGCTTGCCCGCGCCGGCCGCGTCGGGCACGCTCGCCGCGTGTCGCGTCTGTCCCCCGGGGTCCATTACTTCACGCCCACCCTGCCGATCCACGTGTTCGACGCCCGCGAGCCGGGCCCGACCGCGCTGATCCAGGCGGGGATCCACGGCGACGAGGTCGCCGGCGTCCACGCGCTGCAGGAGATGCTCGAGGAGGAGCTCCGGCCGGCGCGCGGGCGCCTGATCGTCGTCCCGGTGATGAACCCTCCGGCCTACCGCGCGCGCCAGCGCAGCGCCCCCGGCGGCCTCGACCTCAACCGCTGCTTCCCCGGCGACGCGGGCGCGCCCGAGCGCGAGCGCCGGCTCGCCCGGCGGTTCATGGACCTCGTGCTCGCCGAGCGCCCCGCGCTGATGGCGACCCTGCACGAGAGTCAAAAGCGCTACCACCCGGACGTCAAGCCGTCGTTCGGGCAGACCCTCGTCTACGGCGTCGAGCCGATGCCGGCGATCCTCGCCCGCACAATTGACCGCCTCAACGCCCGCTTCCCGGAAGAAGATGCGCGCTGGGCCCCGCAATATTACCCGGTGGCAACCTCCTCGACCGAGGTGATCGTCGACGCGATCGGCTGCGTCGGGATCTGCGTCGAGACCTGGATGGGCTTCCCCGAGCCGCGCCGCGTCGAGATGCAGCGGGCCGTCGTCGAGTTCCTGCTCGACGACATCGGCGTCCGCCCGCTGTCCTGAGCCGCCGCGCGCGCCTTCGGCCGCCCGCCGGCCCGGCCCCGGGCAAGTCGCCTCGCAGGGGTGCCTCACGTCGGCCGGCGCCTGCGCCGGGCGCGACTGCGGTACACATGGATCACGGCCATGCTGCAGACCGCCACCGTTTCCGCGCAACCCCTCGCGCTCCCGACCAGCCCGCTTGCGGCCCACGCCGAGGCGGTCTTCGAGCAGACCAGCCCGTACGACGGCGACGGCTTCCGCAACCACTGCCGCCGCCTGTTCCTGTTCACCGAGATGCTGCTGAAGAAGGACGGCACCGAGCTGCCGCGCGACACCGCCTACGCGGTGGCGATGTGCCACGACCTCGGGATCGTCAGCCGCGACGACACCGGCCGCACCTACCTCGAGCGCAGCCGCAGCCTATTCGAGCGCGAGATGCAGGGCTACGACCTCGCCGCCCCGCAGCGGCTGCTCGACGAGTGCCTGGTCTACAACCACCGCCTCCTGCCGGTCCCGGGCCTGTCGCCGCAGGCCGACGCGTTCCGCCGCGCGGTCCAGATCGAGCACTCGCGCGGGCTCCTGCGCTTCGGCCTCGCGCGCGCGTCGGTCGAGGCGGTGTTCGCCGCCTACCCGCGCGACAACTTCGACCGCGTCCTGCTCGACTTCACCTGGCGGACCCTGCGCCGCGAGCCGTGGACGATCGTCAAGGGCATCTTCTTCTGACCTGACCTGACCCGAAAGCCACCTCGATCATGTCGACCGAACTGACCCCGGAGCAGACCACCGCGCTCGAGGCCGCCGCCTTCCGCGCCCTCGTCGCCCACCTGCGCGAGCGCAAGGACGTGCAGAACATCGACCTGATGAACCTCGCGGGCTTCTGCCGCAACTGCCTGTCGCGCTGGTACATGGAGGCCGCGCAGGCCCAGGGCATCCCGCTGTCGCAGGACGAGGCGCGCGAGATCGTCTACGGCATGCCGTACAGCGAGTGGAAGGCGAAGCACCAGAGATGACGCTCGCGCACGTCGCCCGCGGCCTGCAGGTCGCCACGCGCGCCCGCGGGCTCGTCGACCTGACCGCCGACGTCCAGGCCTTCGTCCGCAGCACCGGCCTGCGCGACGGCCTGTGCACCGTGTTCGTCCACCACACCAGCGCCTCGCTGCTCGTCACCGAGAACGCCGACCCCGAGGTCCACCGCGACCTCGAGCGCTTCTTCGCCCGCCTCGTCCCCGACGGCGACACGCTGTTCCGCCACGACGCCGAGGGCCCCGACGACATGCCCGGGCACGTCCGCTGCGCGCTCACCCAGACCTCGATCTCGCTCCCCGTCCGCGACGGCCGCTGCGACCTCGGCACCTGGCAGGGCCTCTACCTGTGGGAGCACCGCAGCGCCCCGCACCAGCGCCGCCTCACCCTCACCCTGATCGGCTCGTGAACACCTCGACGAAAGCCCCGCGCGACCCGTCCGCGCTGCGCCGCCAGCTCTCGCGCGCGATGGTCAAGACGATCGCCACCTACGACCTCGTCGGCGCCGGCGACAAGATCATGGTCGCCGTGTCCGGCGGCAAGGACAGCTACACGCTGCTCGACCTGCTGTGGGAGGCGAGGGCGCGCGCGCCGTTCCGCTTCGACCTCGTCGCCGTGCACCTCGACCAGGTCCAGCCCGGCTACGACGGCGCCCCGCTGCGCGGCTGGCTCGAGCGCTTCGGCGCCCCGTTCGAGGTCCTGCGCGAGGACACCTACTCCGCGGTCGTCGCCCACACGCCCGCCGGCAAGGCCTACTGCTCGATGTGCTCGCGACTGCGGCGCGGGATCCTCTACACCGCCGCCGAGCGGCTCGGCTGCAACAAGATCGCCCTCGGCCACCACCGCGACGACTCGCTCGAGACCCTCTTGTTGAATCTGTTCTACGCCGGCCGCCTGCAGGCGATGCCCGCCGGCTACACGACCGACGACGGCCGCTTCAAGGTGATCCGCCCGCTGATCGAGTGCGCCGAGGCCGACATCGCCGAGCACGCGCGCCACGCCCAGTACCCGATCTTGCCGTGCAACCTGTGCGGGTCGCAGGACAACCTCCGCCGCGAGGCGATGTCCCGCCTGCTGAGCCAGCTCGAGCAGGACAACCCCGACGTCCGCGCCGTCATGCTGAGCGCGCTCAAGAACGTCGCGCCGACCCACCTGCTCGACCCGCGCCTGCTCGCCCGCGCGGCCGACGACGTCCCGACACCGCCGACCGCGCCGGCCGCCGGGCCCCGCCGTCTGCCCGTGTTGCAGTGAGCCGGACCGGCGCCGTGTGACCGGCGCCGCCTCGCGGCCGTTGTCCGCCAGACCTCAGAACGGGATGTCGTCGTCGCCCGGATCCGACGGCATGTACCCGTCGTCGAACCCGCCGCCGCCGCCACCGCCGGCTCCCGGCTCCTCGTCGAAGCCGCCGCCAGCGGGCGGAGCGCCGCCGCCCCGAGGACCGCCGCCGCCGCCGCCGCCACGGTTGCCGTAGCCGCCGCCGCCGCCGCCGCCGCCGCGGTTGCCGTAGCCGCCGCCGCCGCCACCACGGCCGCCGCCACCGCCGCCGCCGCCGCCGTAGCCACCACCGCCACCGCCGCCTTCACCACCACCGCCACCGCCTTCGCCGCGGCCGCCGAGGAACTGCACCGTGTCGGCGACGATCTCGGTCGTGTAGTGCTTCTGGCCGTCCTTGTCGTAGCTCGAGGTCCGCAGGCGACCCTCGACGTAGACCTCGCGGCCCTTGGTGAGGAAGTTGTTGCAGTGCTCGGCCTGCTTCCCCCACACCGAGACGCGGTGCCACTCGGTCTCTTCGACCATCTCGTTGTTCTTGTTGGTGTACTTGCGCGAGGTCGCGATGTTCAGCTTGCACACCGGCTGTCCGCTCTGCATGTAGCGGAGCTCCGGGTCGCGACCGAGGCGGCCGAGGATGATGGCTTTGTTGACGCCAGCCATAGAATCTTCTGTCTCGTGGGAAATCGCGCGGTCGAAGAGGGTAAATCCGAGCCGCGCGCGGATGATACGCGAAACTGCCCTCGTCGGAAGGTCGCTCCGAGCGGGCCCGCGCTTGCAGCCCCCAGAAAATAGTTCTTCACGGGGATCGGTCGCCCCGGCGGGTCCTGCGCCTGGCAGGACCGCGGGTGGCGGTATCCTACACTGTCTGTGATATTGCACACGAAGCGTCCTCGGGTGCGCACACGGGCTATCGCTGTGGAAGCTTGTTTCCTTGACCCTGAGCGATGTTCCGGCTTACTACGGGATGAGCTGAGGAAGTTTCTCCTCGCCATCACTCACATGCAGCTCCCGCTCAGCGTCATCCTTTTGCTGCGGAACCGTGAACCCGCCGTAACAACGATGGTGCGCCGTGCGGTCGACTCTGTGCGGTCCAGCGAGTTTCGCGGGCGCCCGTTCGAGGTCCTCGCGCTCGACCAGACCTCGGTCGACAACACGCTCAGCCTCCTCAGCCTGATGCACGCGCGCGTGCCCGAGCTACGGACGCTGCAGGACGTGCGTCAGGGCATGGCCGTGATCGAGGGTGCGAGGGCCGCCCGCGGCGACGCGTGGCTGCTCGTCGATCGCCTCGTCGATCCGTCGCTGATGTCGTGGGGCCTGCAGCAGCTCGCGGCCGGCAAGCGGGCCGCGATCATCCCCGGCGAGATCCTCGGCGTCGACGCCCGGCTCGGCGCGCAGGTGCTCGGCAACCTCCCCGGCGGCCTCGTATCGGCGCAACAGGCGGTCGAGCACGAGCTGCAGGCCCGCGGTCAGCGGCCGGCATGGAGCCCCGCGCCGGACCGCGGCGTCGCCGAGCGCGCCCTCCTGTACCTGCGCGGCCGCCTCGGCTGGGTCGGCCTCGGTCAGCTCGACCGCCCGCTCGGGACCTGAGGGCCCCTGGTTGCTATAGTCCCGCGGTGGACATCCTCCTCGCCATCGTCGCCCTCTCGCTCATCATCATCATCCACGAGTTCGGGCACTACATCTGCGCGGTCGCCACCGGCATGAAGGTCGACCGCTTCAGCATCTTCGGCATCGGTCCGGTGGTGCTGCGGCTCGGCGAGTGGCGCGGCACCGAGTTCGTCGTCAGCGCGATCCCGTTCGGCGCCTATGTCCACATCGTCGGCATGGAGGCCGACGACGCCCCGAGCGTCGCCGAGGGCGGCAAGCCCGGCGAGACCTACGCCGTCGACCCGAACGACCCCTCGCTGTACCGCAACCGCCCGGTGTGGGCGCGCATGCTGGCGATCCTCGGCGGCCCGCTCGCCAACTACCTCGCGGCGATGGCGATCATGTTCTCGACCCTCGCCTTCGTCGGCGACTCGGTGCCCGTGTCGATGAAGGTCGACAAGGTGATCGAGGACGCGCCGAAGGCCGCGGGCCTGCTGCCCGGCGACAAGCTGCTCAAGATCGCCGACACCGAGGTCGTCGGCGCGCGGGCCGACGAGAAGATCTACACCACGACCGGCGCGCACAAGGGCGAGACCGTCCCGATCGTCGTCCAGCGCGGCGCCGAGGAGGCGACCCTGCAGGTCCCGCTGACCGACCAGGGCCGGATCGGCATCGAGATGTCGCCCCTCGACACCGAGAGCCGCACCCTGCCCGTCGGCGCCGCCGCCAAGGCCGCCGTCACCTGGCCGGTCCAGGTCAGCGTCAAGCAGCTGACGGCCCTCAAGCGGTGGATCACCGGCGAGGTCGAGGGCAAGATGAGCGGCCCCGTCGGCATCGTCCGCGAGATCGCCAAGAGCGCCGAGCGCGGCTTCGCGGCTTTCTTGCTGTTCGCCGCCTTCATCAGCACCCTCCTCGGCCTGTTCAACCTCCTGCCCCTGCCCGCGCTCGACGGCGGCCGCTTCGTCTTCCTCCTGTGGGAGGTCGTCTCGCGCCGCCCCGCCAACCGCCGCCTCGAGGAGATGGTCCACGGCATCGGCATGCTCGCCTTGCTCGGCCTGATCCTCTACGTCACGGTCTTCAACGACCTCCTCAATCGCTCCTAGTCGATGGCCCGGCGTCACGGAAGACCCCCCGAACCACCCTCGCCTCCCGCAAGTCCCCCGGGACAGGCCCCGGCGGACAGGTCCCTGCAGACAGGCGACGCCGACGACGACCGCGCGCTCGAGAGCTACGAGGTCACCGACGCCAGCGCCGGCGACCTCGACGCCCCCGGCCGCTTCTCCGGCCCCGCGCGCGACGGCGCCGCGACTCCGGGTGGCCCGGCCCCGGCCGCGTTCGGCGCCGACGCCTGGCAGCCGCGCGCGACCACGCCCGACCAGCTCGCCGAGCTCGTCGAGCGCCTGCCGGACGTCCCCGGCGTCTACATCATGCGCGACCGCCGGGGCGAGATCGTCTACGTCGGCAAGGCCCGGCGCCTGCGCGCGCGCGTGCGGCAGTACTTCAACGGCACCGACAACCGCCTGTTCGTCCCGCTGCTGGCGACGATGCTCGGCGACATCGAGACGGTGGTGACCTCCAACGACAAGGAGGCGCTGCTGCTCGAGAACAACCTGATCAAGCGCCACAAGCCGCGCTTCAACGTCAAGCTGCGCGACGACAAGCAGTTCCTGGTCCTGCGGCTCGACCCGAAGGCCAGGTGGCCGCGCCTCGAGCTGGTCCGGCGGATGCGCCAGGACGGCGCGCAGTACTTCGGCCCGTACCACTCGGCCCAGAGCGCGCGCCACACCCTCAAGGTCGTCAACCGCTACTTCAAGCTGCGGACCTGCAGCGACTACACGCTGACCCACCGCAAGCGCCCGTGCCTGCAGTACCAGATCGGCCGCTGCCCGGCGCCGTGCGTCTACCCGGTCGACCCGGCCGCCTACGCCGACCAGGTCCGCGGCGTCGGCATGTTCCTCGACGGCCGCCACAAGGAGCTCGTCGCCGACCTCAAGAAGCAGATGGAGGACGCCGCCGGCGCGCTCGAGTTCGAGGCCGCCGCGCGCCTGCGCGACCAGCTCGCCGCGATCGAGACCAGCCTCGAGCGCCAGCAGGTCGTCGGCAACGCCGGCCTCGACCAGGACGTCGTCGGCATGTACCGCGAGGGCGGCCAGGTCGAGTTCGTCGTCATGCACGTCCGCCAGGGCAAGCTGCTCGGCACCCGCAGCTTCTCCGCCCGCGGCATGGAGCTGCCCGACCCCGACGTCCTCAACAGCTTCCTCGTCGCCTACTACGACGACGCCCCGACGATCCCCGACGAGATCCTCCTCCCCGCCGAGCTCGCCGACGACGACGAGGCCCCGCTGCGCGCCTGGCTGCGCGAGCACAGCGGCCGCAAGGTCAGCCTCGCCGTCCCCGAGCGCGGCGACCGCAAGAAGCTCGTCCTGCTCGCCCAGCGCAACGCCGCCAGCAACTTCGCCTCGCGCCGCAACCGCCAGGAGGACACCGAGCACGCGCTCCGCTCGCTCCAGCAGCGCCTCGGCCTCAGCCGCCTGCCGCGCGTGATCGAGTGCTACGACATCAGCCACATCCAGGGCCAGGACACCGTCGCCTCGATGGTCGTGTTCGTCGACGGCGCCCCGGCCAAGAAGCGCTACCGCAGCTTCAAGATCCGCGGCCTGTCCGGTCTCGCCCAGGGCGACCGCCAGAACGACGACTTCGCCAGCATGTACGAGGTCCTCGCCCGCCGCCTGCGCCGCGCCCAGGCCCGCGAGGACATGTCCGAAGAGACAGTCGAAGACGATGCGCCCGAGGCCGCCGACGAGGCCGCCGACGAGGCCGCCGCCGGGCCCCCCGAGTCACCGGACCTCGCGGACAGCCCCGACCCGACCGCGCTCGCGTCGGAGCTCGACGAGCCGCCGGACGACGACCCGTGGGCGCTGCCGGACCTGCTGGTGATCGACGGCGGCAAGGGCCAGCTCGGCCGCGTGATCGCGGCGCTGCGCGACCTCGGCGTAGCGATCGGCGAGGGCGGCGTCGACGTCGTCTCGCTCGCCAAGGAGCGCAAGCAAGACCTTGGCCGCGGCAAGACGGCGCTGCAGAAGCTGCGCAGCCTCAAGAGCTACGCCGAGGTCGCCGCGGCCGTCACCGAGGCGACCACTCTGCGCGCCGAGGACAGCGCACGCCCGACCAGCGTCCCCGAGGACGCCGCCGCCCCGCGCCCCGGCCAGGCCTACCAGGACTACGTCGTCCAGCAGCTGCCGTCGCAGTCGGACGACGACGGCGACGGCGACGGCGAGTGGGAGGTCAAACCCGAGCGGGTCTTCGTGCCCGGCGCGAAGGAGGCGCTGCGCCTCCGGCCCGGCAGCTCCGAGCTGTACCTGATGACGCAGATCCGCGACGAGGCGCACCGCTTCGCGATCACGCACCACCGCAAGCGCCGCGGCAAGCGGGCGCTCCACAGCGCCCTCGACGACATCCCCGGCGTCGGCCCGGCGCTGAAGAAGGCGCTGATCCAGCACTTCGGCACGGTCGCCGAGATCCGCGCCGCCGAGCCCGCGAAGCTCGCCGAGGTCAAGGGCGTCGGTCCGGCGCTCGCCCAGCGGATCCACGACGCCTTGCGCGAGGGGTAGAGCGCGCCCCCGCGCTCGCGCTCGTAGTAGTTTCAGGGGCATGGCGCTCGTCAGCCTCGACTGCCCCAACTGCGGCGCCAAGCTGCCGCCGCGCGAGGACTCCGGCCGCACCCGCTGCGAGTACTGCGGCGCCACCTTCGAGGCCGCCAGGGCTGTCCACCACCCGTCGCCGCCCCAGCTCGACCCGAGGGTGGTCGCGCAGCAAAAGGCTGTCTTCCGCCGCGCGGTCGTCCTCAGCCTCGTCATGGGGGGGCTCGGCGTCGGCTTCAGTCTCCTCACCATGCGCGGCTCCGGTCCGGTGCACCGCGTCGGGCTCGGCGCCGCCGCGCCCCGGACCGTCGCCGGCTCCGGCGTCGTCGGGCCCTCCGAGAACCGATCCGACTTCATGTGGGACGACAGCGGCGGCCGGCCGGTCGTCGTGACGCTCGACGGCAAGGAGCACGTGCTCGGCCGGATCCGCGACCGCGCGGGCGAGCACGAGGACAAGCTGTTCGTCGCCGCCTTCGACGCCGAGACCGGCGCCGCGCGCTACCGCGTCGGCCCGCTCGGGTCGCACAGCGACGCCCTCCGCCACGCGTACTTCGCGGTCGCCGACGGCCGCCTCGTCGTCAGCGAGTTCCCGGCCAAGCTGCGCTTCTGCGACCTCGCGACCGGCGCGACGCAGAAGGAGATCGCGCTGACCGATCGCCCCGAGATGTTCTGCCTGGTCGAAGAGACAGGCAAGGAGCCGCGCCTCTACTTCTCGCAGGTCGACGAGCGCGCGTTCCTCGTCGACCCCGTCGCCGGCGCGCTCAAGCCCGACAAGCTGCCGAAGTCGTGCGACCGGATGGCGTTCCTGCGCACCCGCGAGGGCGATCCGGCGTCGAGGCGGCCCGACCGCCTGCGCCTCGCGCCGAAGGTCGACGGCTTCGAGGCCGGCGGCGTGCAGCTCGACGGCGACCTCGCTGTCGCCCGCGGCGTCAAGTCGCCCGGCACCGAGTACCCGATCGCCGTCGGCTTCGACCCCAAGACCCGCGCCGTCCGCTGGAAGGAGCACGTCGCCTCGATCGACCTCGCCAGCGTGCGCGAGCGCGACAACACCCAGGACGCCCTCGCCGGCGGCCGCTACTTCGCCACCTACGGCGAGGGCAGCGAGTTCTGGCACCTGACCGCCTTCGACGCCGAGACCGGCGTCCGCCTGTGGGACAACAGGCTGCGCAGCGTCTTCGCCGTCGACTGGCTCCACGACCTCGTGGCCACCGACAGGACCGTCTACCTCGTCCGCATGAGCTCGCTCGAGATCTACGACGCCGCCACCGGCGCCCTCAAGGTCACCCTCGGCGCCGAGACCTACGACAGGTGAGCTACGGCTTCCCCTCGACGAAGCGCGCGATGTCCTTCTCGGCCGTGCGCACCGCCAGGAAGCAGCACGTCGCCGCGAGGATCAGCGTCGACGACGTCACGAGGAACGTGTTCTGCGAGCCGTACACCTCGGCGACCTGGCCGAACAGCGGCGGGGCGGCCATGTCGCCGAGGAAGTGGAGGATGAACACCGCGAGCGCGTAGGCCATCGCGCGCTGGTGGCCGGGCACCACGTTGGCGATCTGCGTGTTGACCGACGGCATGCACAGGAACAGGCAGGTCGCGCCGACGCCGAGCGCGCCGAGGAACACCGCGCGGCTCTCGACGTAGAAGCCGATGAAGAACGCCGGCAGCGCGATCGCGTAGGCCAGCCCGGCGAGCAGCGCGTACGCGCCGCGGGTCTTCCGGGCCAGCCGGTCGCCGAGCAGCCCCGCGAGGCCGCTGCCGATCAGCCCGCCGACCAGCCCGATCACCCCGAGCGCCAGCGACGCCTGCACCTTCGTCATCCCGCGCTCCTGCTGGAAGAACTCGATGCTGTAGTGGAGGATCGGCACCAGGATCATCACCGCGAACGCCTGCGCGAGGATGATCAGCATCAGCGTCCGGTTGCGCAGCAGCCCGAAGTACTGCCTGACCCCGTGGTCCTGTCCCTTGGGACTGCCGTCCGCCTCGTGCCCGGCGGGCGCGCCGGCGCGGGCCGGCTCGGCGAGCGTGGCGATCAGCGCCGCGACCGCCAGCCCCGGCGCGCCGGCGACGTAGAACGCGTTCTGCCAGCCGCCGGTGTAGTGCGTCACCAGCCCGCCGATCAGGTAGCCCGCGGTCCCGCCGAGCGGCATCCCGAGGAAGAACAGCGCCAGCGCGCGCCCGCGCACCCGGTCGGAGAAGTAGTCGGCGACCAGCGTCGGCCCGATCACCAGGCAGCCCGCCTCGCCGACCCCGATCAAGAACCGCGACAGGAACAGCCCCGTCTTGCCGGTCGCCAGGCCCGAGCCGATCGTCGCCAGCGACCAGATGAACACGCACGCGGCGAACATCAGCGTCCGGCGGTAGCGCCCGGCCGCGTAGCCGATCAGCGGCGCGAACACCATGTAGCCGAGCGTGAACGCCGACCACAGCGCCCCGAACTCGGCCTTGCTCATGGCGAACGCCGCCTTGATCTCGACCTCGAGCGCGCTGACCACCTGGCGGTCGGCGTAATTGAGAAAGTTGGCGAAGAACACGACGCCGAGCGCGTAGGCGAGGTAGCGGGAGGAGAAGCGGGGGCGCTCGGCCATGGGCCGCGGAGCATAGCAGCCCGTGCCGAGCCGCGGCGCGCCGCTTCGCGCGGGGTTCGGCGGCGGCGGCGACGACCGCCGGGGACCGCGGCCGGCGGCGCCGCGGCCGAGCGAGGCGCCGCGCCGACGCTCGTCGCCGCCGCGGGCCGCGTCGTCTCCTCGCGTCGCGCAGCGCGTGCACCCCCTCACGCGCGCACCCGCGCCGGCTCGGACGCGGCTACCATCGCCGTGATGACCGACCTGCGCGGCCGATCGATCCGCACCCTCGCCTGGCTCGGCGACGCCGAGTACGAGCGGGAGGTCCGCCTCCGCCTCGCGCGGCGCGGCGACTACCCGACCGACCGCCTCCACGTCCTCAAGGCGCGGGTCGTCTGCGCCGAGGCGCAGGCCGAGCTGCTCGCCGCGATCGAGCCGGAGCTCGACGAGACCGAGGCCGGCGTCGTCCGCCGCGGCCGCAACATCAACCTCAAGGCCGCCGGCCGCGGGGCGCGCAACGTCCGGGCCTACCGCGCCGCGACCGGCCTCGAGGCATTGATCGCCCACTGGTTCCTCGGCGACGCCGGCTCTCGCGCGCGCTTCGACCAGCTCGTCGTCCCGCGGCTGGAGCAGGCGATCGACGCCGCCCTGGCCAAGCCTCGGACCCCCAGGCCCGCCTGACCCGGCGCGCCGCGACGCGCCCCGGGTGTGCTACGTTGTCCGCTGGCGGGTCCGGGGCGGCCCGCGGAGGTCTTGCACATGCACACGTGGTCTCCCGCGAGCGCCGCGGCTGCGCTGACAGTCGCCTGTGTCCTTGCTTCGGCCTGCAACCGCGACGAGCCGGCCGACACCGAGGCGCTCGCGCCCGCGAGCACCGGCGACGGCAGCACCGGCGACCCGACCGGCGGCGAGATCGACCGCGCGACCCTGGTCCACAGCTTCGGCGTCCAGACGCTCGCGCCGCTCGAGGAGACCGAGCCGTGCGTGCAGTGGACGCTGCGCAATGAGCAGGCGATCTACGTCAACGCGATGACGCTCGTCAACGACGGCGGCTACCACCACAGCAATTGGCTGGCTGTCCCCGAGGACAAGTTCGCCGGGCCGGACGGCTTCTTCCCGTGCAGCGAGCGCGGCTACGACGAGCTCGAGGCGGCGATCTCGGGCACCGTGATCTTCGCCCAGTCGACCCAGTCGCGCGAGGAGGTCCAGCAGCTCCCCGCCGGCGCCGTGATCAAGATCCCCCCGCGCCACAAGGTGATCGCCGGCGTCCACCTGCTCAACCTCGCCAGCGTCGCGCTGCAGACCGAGCTGCGGATGGCCCTCGACATCATCCACCCGCGCGACGTCGAGGTCGTCCTCTCGCCGTTCCGCCTGACCTACTACGACCTGGCGATCCCGCCGCAGAGGCGCAGCCGGTTCACCGGCACCTGCTCGCTCGCCGACGCCTACACCGGCGCCGTCGGCGGCGAGTTCGACCTGCGGCTCTACCACGTCCTCCCGCACACCCACTACCTCGGCGACCACTTCCGCCTCGAGCTGGTCGGCGGCCCGCGCGACGGCGAGGTCGTGTTCGAGAAGACCGGCTTCGACGCCGGCCCCAACGGCCGCGCCTTCGACCCGCCGCTCGCGCTCGCCGACGCCGACGGCCTGCGCTTCTCCTGCGGCTACGACAACTGGCGCGACGTCGAGATCGGCTGGGGCATCGGCGACCAGGAGATGTGCGTCATGCTCGGCCTCGCCGACAGCCGCGCGATCATGGACATCGGCGTGCGCGACAACACCAAGCCGGTCGGCGTCGACGGCGACGTCACGCTCTACGAGGGCCCCTGCGGCGTGCTCGCGCTGCCCGAGAACAACGCCCAGACCGAGCCGACCCAGGAGGAGAAGGACGGCCCGCTCTACGTGCCGGAGGCCGACCCGGGCGACGTCGACCTCGAGCCGACCAAGCGCTGCGTCGACGCCGACCCGGCCGCCGCCCCGGCCGCCGCCCCGACGCTGGCCAACCTCGCCAGCGCGATCTTCACCCCGAACTGCACCTTCTCGTCGTGCCACGACGCCAAGTCGCCGGCCGCCGGCCTCGACCTGCAGACCACGGCCGGCCTGCGCGACCGCCTCGTCGGCCACCCGGTCGCCGCCGCCACGCCGCTCGCGCTCGTCGAGCCGGGTGTCCCCGAGGACAGCTGGCTCTACCAGCTCACGTCGCGCTGTGAACCGACCGACGGCCAGGGCCAGGCGGTCCGCACGATGCCCTACAACGCCCCGACGCTGCTCCCCGACCCGTCGGTGGCGCTGATCCGCGCCTGGATCGAATCCGGGGCCCAGGACAATTAAGATCCGCCATGACCGCGCGAACCACCCTGCTCACCGCCTCGGCCCTGCTCGCGTGCCAGCGCGCTCCCGCGCCCGGCGACGCCGCGTCCGAGGCCACGACCGAGGCGGCGACGACCGCGGCCGCCTCCTCGACCGACGCCCCCGACGACCCGACGACCGGCGGCGAGGCCTCGCCGGAGACCGCCCGCCTGGTCCACAGCTTCGGCACGTTCTCGCTGTCGCCGCTGCAGGAGACCCAGCCCTGCGTCCAATGGACGCTGGGCAACGAGCAGGCGGTCTACGTCAACGCGGTGACGCTCGTCAACGACGGCGGCTACCACCACAGCAACTGGTTCGTCGTCCCCGAGGACGTGTTCGCCGGCGACGACGGCTACTGGGACTGCTGGGACCGCGACTTCACCGAGATCGAGGCCGCGGTCGAGGGCACCGTCCTTTTCGCGCAGTCGACCCAGTCGCGCAACGAGGTGATGGCGCTGCCGCAAGGCGTCGTCGTCAAGGTCCCGCCGCGCCACAAGGTGATCGCCCAGACCCACCTGCTCAACCTCGGCAGCACCGCCCTCGACACCGAGCTGCGGCTCGCGCTCGACATCATCCACCCGCGCGACGTCGACGTCGTCGTCGCGCCGATGCACCTCGACTACCGCGACCTCGAGATCCTCGCCGACTCCCGCACCCGCTTCACCGGCCACTGCTCGTTCGCCGAGACCTACGAGAAGTCGATCGGCCACCCGCTCGACCTCAAGCTCTACTACGTGCTGCCGCACTACCACGGCTTCGGCGAGTCGTTCCGCCTCGAGGTGATCGGCGGCCCGCGCGACGGCGAGGTCCTGTTCAACCTCGACGGCTTCAACGGCGACGCCAACGGCCGCGCCTTCGACCCGCCGATCGACCTGACCGGCGCCCAGGGCCTCCGCTTCTCGTGCGGCTACAACAACTGGCTGCCGACCACCCTCGGCTACGGCAACGGCGACGGCGAGATGTGCATGATGCTCGGCCTCGCCGACGCCCGCGTGATGATCGAGTCGCGCGTCGTCGAGGGCTCGAAGCCGGTCGGCGTCGACGGCGACGTGATCCTCTACGAGGCCGAGTGCGCCAACTACGGTGTGTTCAAGAACCCAGCCCAGGGCCCGCCGACCCAGGCCGAGAAGGACGGCCCGCTCTACGTGCCCCCGCGCGAGCCTGGCGACGTCGACCTCGAGCCGACCAAGCCGTGCGTCGACAGCGACCCCGCCGCCGCGCCGAGCGAGCCGCCGACCCTCACGACCCTGCGCGGCGCCGTGTTCACCCCGAGCTGCACGTTCTCGTCGTGCCACGACGCCTCGGCCCCGGCCGCCGGCCTCGACCTGCAGACGGCCGCCGGCCTGCGCGACCGCCTGCTCGCCCACACCGTCGTCGCCGACACCGCGCGCCCGCTGGTCGCCCCCGGCGACCCCGACTCGAGCTGGCTGTACACGCTGGTCTCGACCTGCGACCCGACCGACAGCAAGGGCCAGGTCGTCAAGCACATGCCCTACAACGCGCCGACCCTGATGCCCGACCCGCTGGTCGCCCAGGTCCGCGCGTGGATCGCCGCCGGCGCGCTCGACGACTGAACGTGTCCCGCCGAGCCTCGCGGCTCACGCTGCCACGAGCGGGCACAGCTTCGCCCCGACCGACCGCGCGTAGTCCTCGGGGTGGAGCACGATCTGCAGCCCGCGCGCGCCCGCCGACACCGCGATCTTGTCGAACAGGATCGCCGTCTCGTCGAGGTAGACCGGGTAGTCCTTCTTGCACGCGAGCGCCGTCACGCCGCCGCGGACGTAGCCGGTCAGCGGCAGCACCTCCTTGAGCGCGACGAGCTCGGTCTTGCGGTCGCCGCTCGCGCGCGCGAGCGCCTTGAGGTCGAGCTGCCCGTCCCCCGGCACGACCGCGAGGCAGATCCCGTTGCGGTCGCCGCGCGCGACCAGGGTCTTGAACACCTGCTCCGCCGGCAGGCCGACCTTCGCGGCGACCGTGACGGCGGACAGGTCCTCGAGGTCGACCTCGTAGCTGCGCAGCTCGTAGGCGACCCCGAGGCCGTCGAGGATCCGGGCGGCGTTGGTCTTCACTGCGGGACGACGCGGACGAGCTTGCCGTCGACCGGCTGGTTGAAGTCGTTGAGCTCGACGACCGTGAACAGCACGTCGCCGTAGCCGGTGTGGCCGAAGCCCATGATCCGGTCCTGCTGCGACGCGACCTCGCCGAGGTCCTGCACGTTGGTCCCGTCCCACGTCAGCGCGAACACGCCGCCGCTGCAGTAGTCGCCGTAGAAGTAGATCCCGTTCCAGCCCGGGACCTCGCAGCTGCGGTGGACCGCGCCGCCGGTGACCGAGCAGCCGACGTTGTGGTTGTACTCGGCGATCGGCGCGGTCATCCCCTGCGCGTTGACCTGGTTCGGCCCGGCCGAGGTGTCGCAGTTGCCGCCGCCGAAGCAGTGGTTGCCCTCCATCAGGCTCCAGCCGTGGTCGGAGCCCTTGTCGACGACGGCGACCTCCTCCCACTGGTTTTGCCCGACGTCGGCGACGTACAGCGTGCCGTCGGTGTCGAACGAGAAGCGCCACGGGTTGCGGAAGCCGACCGACCACGCCTCGGGCGCGTAGTTGTTGTCGCCGACCCACGGGTTGTCGTTCGGGATCGTGTAGTCGAAGCCGTCGATCTGGTCGCAGGAGTCGCACGCCTTGTTGCTGTCGGGGTTGCCGTCGGGCTCGACGTCGATGCGGAGGATCTTCGCGTGCAGCGACCGGAAGTCGCGGCCGGTGTCGAACTGGTCGTTCGCGCCGCCGCCGTCGCCCATGCCGATGTACAGCATGCCGTCGGGGCCGAACGCGATCATGCCGCCGTTGTGGTTGCCGGCGGGCTGGTCGATCGCGATCACCAGCCGCTCCGAGTTCGGGTCGGCCTTGTCCGGGTCGCTCGGGTCGAGCTTGAACTCCGACACGTACGTCGGCGCGGCGCCCTGCCACATGCCCGGGTTGTAGTTGACGTAGATCCGCGGGTCGTCGGGGAAGTTCGGGTGGAACGCGAAGCCGAGCAGGCCCTGCTCCGGCCCGATCTCGTTCGGCATCTTGTTCTTGACCGGCAGGTCGATGAAGTTGTCCATCGGCGCGGTCGTCGCCCCGGGCTCGAGGATCTTGATCCGTCCACCCTGCTCGACGACGAACAGGCGCGCCGGGTCGCGCGGGTCCGGCAGCGCGAGCACCGGCCGGTCGAAGCCGGTCGCGACCACCTCGAGCCCGAACTGCGGCATGCCCTCGACCGGCGTGTACGGACACACCGGCCCGCCCGTCGTGTCGTCGGTCGTCGCCGTCGGATCCGTCGTCGCGTCGGTCGCCGTCGGGTCGGTCGTCGTCGTCGGATCGTTGGTCGTCGGCGTCGTCGTCGGGTTGGTCGTCGCCGTCGGGTCGGTCGTCGTGGCCGTACCCGTGCCCGTACCGCTGTCGGTCGCGGGCGTCTGCGTGGTCGAACCGCCGGACTCGGTGGTCGCGCCGCCGTTGTCACCGCAGGCGAGCAGGAGGGCGCAGGGGAGCGAGATACGCGCGAATTTGTGCCAAGACATGGGCCCAGGGTATCACGGGCCCGCGTCCGCCGCCGCCTACTTGGTCGTCACGCACACCGTGTTGGCGACGCCGAGGTTCGGCGCCACCTCCTCGGTGACGTCCTTGGCGAAGTCGACGACCTTCACCCGGCCCGCGCTCGACTCGACTGTCCAGTACTTGCGGTCGCCGAGTTTGACGTTGTTCTTGAACCTGCGGAGCTCCGAGACCCGCGGCAAACGCCACGACTTCAGCCCCCCGGCCGTCAAGTTGTCGCAGTACTCCTTCGCCTTCTCCCAGTTCATCCTGCCCGACAGCCGCGTGCCCGGGATGTCGAGCTCGAGCACCAGCTCCTTCGCCTTGGGCTTCTTGCCGTCGTCGCCCTTCTTGTCGTCGCCGTCGGCCTTGGTGTCGGGCGGCGGGGCGTCGGTCTTGGTGTCGGGCGGCGGGGCGTCGGTCTTGGTGTCGGGCGGCGGGGCGTCGGTCTTGGTGTCGGGCGGCGGCTCGGTCTTGGTGTCGGTCGGCGGGGTGTCGGTCTTGGTCTCGGCCTTGGTCTCGGCCTTGGTCTCGGGCGCGCCCGCGGTGCTGCCCGCTGCGCCGGCCGTCGCGCCCGAGTCGGTCGGGCCGGCCGGCGCCTTGCGCATGAAGAAGAACGCCCCCGCGCCGCCGCCGACCAGCAGCAGCACGACCAGGCCGACGATCAGGCCCTTGCCGCCGCCGCCCGAGCCGGAGCCCGAGAGCGGCGGGGGGCGCTCGTCGGGCGCGCCGCCGCCCAGCGACCACGAGTCGTCGGCGCCCGCCGGCTTGCCGAGCTCGCCGGACCACGTCGGCTTGCTCGTCGGCGCCGGCGCCGGCACGAACGTGCCGCCCGGGCCCGCGAGCGGCGGCCCGCCCGTGATCACGGTCGCCGCCTGCGGCTGCTGCGGCGGCGGCCCGCCGGTGATCATCGTCGCCTGTTGCTGCGGCGACGCGGTCATCGGCGCGGCGGTCATCGGCGCGACCGTGTTCGAGGCCGGCATCGCCGGCAGCGCGACGCCGAGGTTCTCGAACGGCGCGAGCGCGTCCGACAGCTCGGCGGCCGACTGGTAGCGCCGGCTCGGCTCCTTGTCGAGGCAGCGGTCGACGACCGCGATCAGCCCCGGCGGCACGTGCGGCGCGAGCTGGGCGATCGGCGCCGGGTTCTTGGTCGACACCGCGACCAGCACCGCGGCCATCGTCGAGCCGGTGAACGGCTCGGCGCCGGTCAGCGCCTTGTAGAGGATCGCCCCGATCGCCCAGATGTCGGTCCGCAGGTCGACCCCGGCCGCGCCCTCGGTCTGCTCGGGCGACATGTACTCCGGCGTGCCCATCAGCACGCCCGCGCTCGTCCGCCCCTCGCTGTTGCCGCCCTGCGAGAACTTCGAGATCCCGAAGTCCATCAGCTTGACCAGCAGGTGGCCCGGCGTCGGCTCGTGGAGGAAGATGTTCTCCGGCTTGAGGTCGCGGTGGACGATCCCGGCCGCGTGCGCCGCCCCGAGCCCGATCAGCGCCTGGCGGATGATCAGCACCGCGAGCCCCGGGTCGACCCGCCCCTGCTGCTGCACGAGCTCGCCGAGCGACCGCCCGTGGAGCATCTCGAGCACGATGTACGGCCCGAGCACGCTCGGCCCGAAGTCGTAGATGTCGCAGATGTGCGGGTTGCCGATCTCGCCGGCCGCGGTCGCCTCCTTGCGGAAGCGCTCGAGGATGCCCGGGTTCCCGGCGAACTCGGCGTGCATCAGCTTGATCGCGACCGCCTTCTTCACCCGGATGTTCTGCGCCTTCCACACCGCGCCCATGCCGCCGGCGCCGAGCAGCTTCGTGAAGCGGAACTTGCCGTCGAGCAGCCGCCCCTCGAGCGGCATGGCCTTCCCGACATTCGGGCACACGAGCACGTCTTCCGGGTGCGGTTGCCCGCAGTGCGGGCAGGGACCTAGGGCTGGCGCACCGTTCATGGTCGGCAAGGTATATCACGCCGACGCCCACCCCCGGGCCGCGCCCGCCTCCGCGCGTCGGCCGGCAACTGCACAGACATGCAGGCAACCCCCCTCGCGCGCCGCGGCGGGCCTTGCGGACGCCCCGGGCGCGCCTAAAACATGGCCACCGATGGCCGTCTCACGCCGCAAACTGGTGTCCACCTCCCTGGCGCTCCTCAGCTGCCTCGCCGTCCTCCCGGGCGCGATGGAGTGTTCGACCGCCGCGCCGCCCCACCAGGCCGAGCCCGCGCCCCGCGAGATCGCCCCGGCCGCCGCGACCGAGCCGGCCGCCGCGACCACCCTGGCCGCGGTCGCGCCCGCGCCGCAACCCCCTCCGGGCATCGTCCCCGGCGCCCCGACGCCCGAGGTCCGCCGCCCGTCCCCCGGCGCCCGCCTCGAGGCCGAGCAGAACGTGATCGACGTGTTCCGCGCCGCCGCCCCCGCGACCGTGTTCGTCGCCCAGAAGCGGCTCGTCCGCGACTGGTCCATGCGCGCGCTCGAGGTCCCCGCCGGCTCCGGCACCGGCTTCATCTGGGACACCCAGGGCCACGTCGTCACCAACTACCACGTCGTCGACACCGGCCGCTCGCGCGGCAGCTACAGCGTCACTCTCTACAGCCAGAAGACCTACGACGCGGTGCTGCTCGGCGGCGACCCGAACAAGGACATCGCGGTGCTCAAGCTGGTCGACTGCGACGAGCCGCTGACCCCGATCCGCGTGCTGCCGGCGAACTCGAGCCTCGAGGTCGGCCAGACCGCGATCGCGATCGGCAACCCGTTCGGCCTCGACCACACGCTGACGACCGGCGTCGTCTCGGCGCTCGGCCGCGAGGTCCAGGGCTACGGCGGCGTGACGATCCGCGACATGATCCAGACCGACGCCTCGATCAACCCCGGCAACTCCGGCGGCCCGCTGCTCGACTCGGGCGCGCACCTGATCGGCATGAACACGATGATCTTCAGCAAGTCGGGCAGCAGCGCCGGGATCGGCTTCGCGGTCCCGGTCAGCACCGTGCGCCGGATCGTCCCGCAGATCATCGACAAGGGCCGCGCCGTCCACCCGGGCATCGGCATCGAGCCGCTGCCCGACGCCTACGCCGCCCGCGTCGGCATCGACGGCGTGATCGTCATCCGGGCGATGCCCGGCGGCCCGGCCGCGAAGGCCGGCATCCGCGGCCTGGCCCAGGACCGCAGCGGCGAGCTCCTGCTCGGCGACGTCATCGTCGGCATCAACGAGCACAAGGTGAAGAACTTCGACGACCTCTACAACGCGCTCGACCGCTTCGAGGTCGGCCAGGAGGTCGAGGTCAAGCTCCTCCGCGACGGCAGGCCGACCAGCGTCCGCGTCCCGCTGATCGACCTCCCCTAGGTCCGTCGGCTACTCTCCGGCCGTGGATCAGCTCCTCCGCGCCATCACCGCCGACGCCTCGCTGCGCGTCCTCGCGGCCGTGACCACCGACCTGGTCGTCGAGGCCTGCCGCCGCCACGAGCTGCGCGGCATCGAGGCGATCGCCCTCGGCCGCGCGCTCACGGCCGGCTGCCTCCTCACGACCCTGACCAAGTCGCTCGACGAGCGCATGCGCGTCGACATGCGCAGCGACGGCCCGCTCGGCGGCCTCCTGATCGACGCGCGCGGCGACGGCGGCGTGCGCGGCTGCCTGCGCCGCGGGCTCGGCGAGCACCCGCTGCGCGACCGCGTCGAGGGCGACCGCGGCCGCCTGCCGCTCGCCCCGTTCGTCGGCCGCCACGGCGCGCTGACCGTCACCCGCGACCTCGGGCTCGAGAACCGCTACCAGGGCACCGTCGAGGTCGCCACCGGCGAGGTCGACGCCGACCTCGAGCACTACCTCAACGCCAGCGAGCAGATCCCCTCGCTGCTCCACTGCGACGTCGTGCTCGACGCCGGCCGCGGCGTGCTGCGGGCCGGCGGCGTGCTCTGCCAGACCTTCCCCGGCGGCGACCCCGACGTCCTGACGCCGATCCGCGAGACCCTCGCCGACGACGGCCTCGCCACCCTGCTGCTGCAGCCGCGCGCCCCGCACGAGATCGCCGGCTTCGTCCTCGGCGGCGACGCGTTCCAGGACATGGGCAGCCAGCCGCTCACGTTCCGCTGCAAGTGCGACCTCTCGGTCGCCCGCGGCGTCCTCGCCACCCTCGGCGCCGAGGACATCGAGGCGCTCGCCACCGAGCGCGAGGAGACCGAGGTCCGCTGCTCGTTCTGCGGCCAGCGCTACATCCTCCGCCCGCCCGACCTGCGGGCCCTCGCCGCCGAGCTGCGCAGCCGGCGGTCCTGAGCCTGCCCCTTCGCACCTGTCCTCTCGGACCTGTCTTTGCAAATCTGTCCCGAGCACCATGAGCGAAACGCCCCCCGAGTCCGACCCCTCCGCGCCCGACTCCCCCGCGCCCGCCAGGGCCGCCGCGGCGGGCGAGCGGGTCCGCTTCCGCGTGATCGGCCTCGAGGACGGCATGACGCTCCGCCAGCTGCTCGGGCGCCGCCTCGGCCTCGCGGTCGGCCCGGCGTCGGACCTGATCCGCGCCGGCGGCGTGTACATCGGCAACGTCCGCACCTGCATCCCGACGCTGCGCGTCCGCGAGGGCGAGCGCGTGACCGTCTACCGCGGCGCGTCCGCGGCCGAGCCGCTCGACCCCGACGGCCTGGTGATCGTCCATCACGACGCCCACTGCGTCGTCGTCGACAAGCCGCACGGCGTCCCCGCCGCCGCCACCCGCGAGGGCAGCCGCGGCGCGCTCAGCCACGCGCTCGTCCAGCGCCTCGCCAGGGACGGCGTCCTCCGCCCGTACGTCGGCCAGGTGTTCGCGCTCGACCCCGCGGCCGCCGGCCTGGTCCTGTTCACCGTCCGCGGCCAGGACTCCGCCAGCTTCTTCCGCCGGTTCGCCGAGCTCGACGCGCTGCGCGTCTACCGGGCCAGGCTCTCCGGACATGTTCGAAACGACCTGGTCTGCGAGACACCCCTCGTGACGACCGCGAGCGGCGCCCGCCTCGCGCGCGCGGACGAGCGCGCTGCGTCGCCCGCGCGGACGGCGTTCGTGCCGCTGGCCGCGGGCGCGGACGCGACGCTGGTCGAGGTCGAGCTGCGGCGCGCGCCGACCGAGCAGATCTCGCTGCACGCGCAGGCGCTCGGGCACCCGCTCGTCGGCGCGGCCGGGGCCGGCCAGGTGCTCGAGCTCGCCTGCGTGCGGGTCGCCTTCGTCCACCCGATCTCGGGCCAGACGATCGACGTCCGCGCCGCCCTCCCGTCGTGGGCCGAGCCCGGCGCGCCCACGGACTAGGTTGCCCTCGAGTCACCTGCCCTCGCGTCACCTGCCCTCGCGTCACTTGTCCTCGTCGAACCTGGTACGATCCGCGCGGAGACGATGTCGATGGATCTCAAGACGATCACGGCCACCCTCGCGCTGCTCGGCGGCCTCTCCGCGTGCGGCGGCGAGGCCAAGGACGCCAAGAAGGACGCCAAAGAGGTCACGCCCGCCAAGACCGACGCCAAGCCCGAGGCGGCCAAGCCGGCCGACGCCAAGCCGGCCGACGCGAAGACCGACGCCAAGCCGGCCGACGCGAAGGCGGGCGAGATGGCGTGCGGCGAGGGCAAGTGCGGCGCCGGCAGCTGCGGCGCGAAGAAGCCGGCCGACGCGAAGGCGGGCGAGATGGCGTGCGGCGAGGGCAAGTGCGGCGCCGGCAGCTGCGGCGCGCACAAGGACAAGCCGGCCGACGGCAAGGCGATCCCCGTCGACGCCAAGCCGACCGACGCCAAGGCCGCCGCCAAGCCCGAGGACGGCAAGAAGAGCTGACCTCGCCGCCGTCGCGGACGGCGCGCGGTCAGCCCGGCAGGAGCTCGGCGAGCAGCCCGCGCGCGCGCACGACCTCGACGTAGTAGTCGGGCTCGCGCCGCGCCTCGATCTCCCCCGCCTCGCACAGCGCAGTCAGCCGCTGGCGCAGCGCGCCGATGTGCTTGCCGGGCCTCAGCTCGAGCGCGCGCATCAGCGCGTCGCCGACCCCGGGGGGCAGAGGTGGCACGCGGGCGTCGAGCTCGGCGAGCTCGCGGATCCGCTTGCCGAGCTCGCTGATCAGGAACAGGCAGCGCTGGCGCTTGCCGGGGCGCTTGCTGGTGACGTCGGCGCGCGACAGATCGAGCAGGTCGGTCAGGATCGGCCCCATCTCGTGCGAGAAGCGGCGCACCGCCGAGTCGGTCCAGCCGCCGTCGTACTGGCCCGGGCGCAGGTGGTGCAAGATCAGCAGCTCGACGCGCTCGCGCAGCTCCGGCGGGAAGCCGATCCGCCTCGCGGGACCGCGCCGGAACATCCGCAGGCCCTCCTCGGCGTGGCCGTGGAACGTCACCTTGCCGGGGCCGACGAACCGCCGCGTCGGCACCTTGCCGATGTCGTGCAGCACCGCCGCCCACCGCACCGCCGGGCGCGGCACCGACTGGCGCACGACCGCCTTGGTGTGCTCCCAGACGTCCTTGTGCCGTCGCCCGGCCTCCTGCGAAAACGCGACCGTCGCGTCGAGCTCCGGCAACAGCCGCACGAGCAGGCCGGCGTCCCGCAGCCATTGCATCGCGATCTCCGGATGCCGGCCGCAGAACGCGGCGGTCAGCCGCTCGAACAGCTCCTCCGGGGCGATTGTCGTGACCAGGTCGGCGTGTTCGGCGACCTGCGCGGTGAGCGCGGAATCGGGGATCTCCCCGGTTTGACCGGCCAGAACCGCCGGGAGCAGCAGTTCGCCGGGTGTTGGGGTTTGTGGGGCGAGGGCGGCGGACAAGGGGGAGCCTCCCGACATGCTCGGGGTGCTGCAGCATACCAGGTGCTCTCGCCGCGGTGCCCGCGGCGAAATCCTGCGCCGACGGCTTGCGATGCGCGAGGGACGCCGGCAACCTACCCGTGCTAAGCTCCGGAGAGCAGCACCATGGCCGCCAACCAGTCCCCGCAGCTTGGATACAACCACAACATCCCGCACCGGGGGCGGCTCTATCACGTGCAGACCGAGGACTCGGGCCTCCAGAAGGCCCACATCTTCACGCACGTGTTCTACGACGGCACGATCATCTCGACCAACAAGGTCGACTACAAGGACAAGCTCGAGAGCGAGAACCTCGACGCCGTGATCATCGGCCTGATGCAGGACTCGCACAAGTCGATGATCCGACTGCTGCGCAGCGGGTCCTTCGACGACAAGATCGTCAAGTTCATCGGGGCCCATCCCGAGGCCTCGAACAAGGTCGAGCCCGCGGCCCCGGCCCAGCAGGACAAGCAGCCCGCCAAGCGGCCCGACCGGCGCCCGCCGCCCGACCCGCGCGAGGTCGTCCCGCAGGGCCCGCCGCTGCAGGCCGGCGAGCCTGGCCCGACGATCGACCCGACCCTCGGCCACGTCGTCTTCACCGCGCCCGAGGCCCAGGCCCAGGTCGCCGCCTCGGCGGCCGGCCAGGGCCCCGCGCGCCCGAGCCGCGGCCCGAGCCGCGTCGGCCGGCGCCCGATCGGCGGCATCGGCGGGCAGGGCGTCACCGCCGGCACCCCGGTCCCGATCTCCCAGCGGCGCGACGTCGTCGTCGGCAAGTTTGCCAGCGAGCACCAGTACAAGCTCGACGACGAGATCCTCGCCTTGCTCGCCGAGGACTGAGCATTAAACAAGGGTCCCATGGGAGTCTCCGGCGCACTGACCGAATTCCGCACGCCCGACGAGCTCGGGGCCGACGTCGTCCTCTACGTCACCGACACCTGCGGCTACTGCCGGATGGCCGAGGCGCTGCTCAAGCGGCGCGATATCGCCTTCGTCGCGGTCGACGTCACCGACCTGCCCGAGGCGCGCACGTGGCTGGTCGAGTCGACCGGTCGGCGGACGGTCCCGCAGATCTTTCTCAAGGGTCAGAGCATCGGGGGGTTCACCGAACTCGCGGCGATGGACCGCAGCGGCGCGCTCGCCACTGCCCTCGCCGGCTGAGGCTCGCGTCCACACCTCTGCGCGCGGGCCCTCGGCGCTTCGGACGCTTTCGCCCGGCGCGGTGCAGCTACACCGAAGGCCCGCGCCGGAGCGTCCGGGCTGGGGGCTGTGGGGCCCGCTGCGGCCAGTCGTGCTATGTTCCGCGGCGACTAGCCATGACCAAGTCCACCCGCACTTCCCTGCTCCGACGACTGACGCTCTCAACGGTCTTCGCCCTGACCGCGCTCTGCAGCACGGTGGCACTGGCGGGCGAGGTCAAGATCGGCTCGGCCCCGATCCAGCTCGACGACAAGGGCAAGATCACCTCGAAGGACGTCATCGTCGACACCCTCGACGAGATCCCCGGCGAGGACCTCTGGAAGGCGTTCGTCTACGCCAAGCTCGACAACCCCGCCCCGGGCCCGCTGTACGTCGAGTTCTACCAGGAGCTAGGCGGCGAGAAGATCCTGGTGTGGCGCCACGAGGAGCCCGACTTCCAGGGCGACAAGTACATCAACGTCGAGCTCGACCTCGAGGGCGGCAAGGGCTTCAACAAGAACCGCACCTACGACATCAAGGTCACGCAGGTCAGCGCCAAGGGCAAGGACCTGACGCTCGCGACCGGCAAGATCAAGCTGATCAAGAGCGGCAAGAAGCCCGAGAAGAAGCCCGAGGACGAGGGCGGCGAGGAGCCGAAGACCGACCCGGACCAGGACGCGATCGACTCGTTCGCCGGCGGCGACGGCAAGGACGGCGGCGGCGACGGCAGCAGCAACGCCGGCGGCGACGGCTCCAAGGAGGGCCCGCCCCCGGTCGAGAAGAAGAAGGGCTGCTCGATCGACAGCGAGGGCAACGCCTGGAACGGCGCGATGGTCCTGCTCGCCCTCGGCGCCGGCTTCATCCTCCGCCGCCGCCGCTAGCCGGCCGGCCGCGAGGCCCTGAAGCTCGCCCGCGAGGGCGCGCCCGCGGCGGTCACGCCTTCGGCCGCGTCCCCGCGAACCACCGCGCGAGCGTCGGCGCCTCGCCGGCCTTCTCGAGCCGCTCGATCGCCTCCTTCATCTCGTCGACCCGCTTGCCCGCCGCGTCGAGCAGCAGGAGCAGCGGGTACGACCCCGTCTGCGGCGCCCACCGCTTGCGCAGACCGTTGAATTCGTCCATCCGGGCGGCCGCCGACCAGTCCTCCTCCTTGAGCTCGAGGATCCGGACGTCGCCGATCTGCTCGGGCGGGTGGCGGTTGCCGAGCTCCGTCTCGAGCTCGCGGCACGGCTGGCACCAGTCGGCGCTGAACAGCACCGCGACGCGCTTGCCGTCGGCGAGCGCCTGCCCGCGCAGCCGCTCGAACATCGCCTCGAGCGTCTCCTCGTCGCGCGGCCGCAGGCGCCGCAGATCGTAGCCGACGGTCGTCGGCGCGGGCGCGGGCGTGGTCGCCGCGGCCGGCTGCTCCGCCGGCCGCGGCGCCTCGCTGCACGCCGGGACAGGTCCGAAGAGACCTGCCACAAAGACCAGGAATAAGCCAAGGTTCTCCGGACCGGGCGAGCTGCGCACGGCCGGAGGATAGCAAAGGCGGGGGTCCTCGCGGCGACCTGCGCCGCGAGGACCCCCGCCGGGGCCCGAGGTCTCCACATCAGCCCCCCGTCGAGGTCGGCACCCCGCCGGCCTCGACGCGGACCAATCTACCCGCGTCGCGTTGTCCGGGGCAGATCAAGCGGACTGGCGCCCGAGCCGCTCGAGGAAGGCGCGCGCGTCGCCGACCACCTCGTCGCGCAGCTCGGCCGGCTCGATCGACTCGAGGCCGTCGACGATCGACAGCAGCCGGCGGGCGAACTCGCGGCACGAGTGGTAGGGCACCCGGCGCTCGAGCAGCTCGTTCGGCTCGAGCCAGCGGTCCTCCTGGCCGGGGTCCCAGACCATGTTGGCGATCCACCGGGCGACGCCGCCGCGGACCTTGAGAGTCGCCACGCCGGGGCGGTCGCTGTCGATGCCGAAGCCGGGGTCGCCCGAGCCCCACAGCAGGTTCTTCGCCGGCACCGGCTCGCGCGGCGCCTGGCCCGGCAGCACCCGCGCGTGGACGATCTGCGCGACCCGGAAGCTGCGCGCGTCGCCGGTCGTCCGCGAGAACGCCCGCATGTACATCACGCCGTCGTGCAGCCGCAGCTGCCACGGCTCGACGTCGTGGGTCTTGCGCGTGCCCGACCACGGGCTGTCGTACTCGATCCGCACCACCCCCGTGCCGACGGCGGCCAGCAGCTTCGACACCAGCCGCGAGTCGACCCGCGTGCCGGTCGTCATCGTCGCCGTGACGCTCTTCGGCCGCACCTTCGACGCCGTCTTCTGGCTCTCCTCGACCGCCGCGTCCATCTGCTCGACCAGCCGCTTGACCCGCGCGTTCAGCTCCGCGTCCGCGACCGGCTGCAGCAGCGCCGACGCGAACACCACCGCCGCCAGATCCTCCGGGTCCGGGTCGGTCAGCGGCAGCGTGAACTTGTCGTCGAGCAGCTTCCACACCTTGCTCGCGTGCACGAACTCGAGCGGCGCGTCCCACTCCTCGCGCATGTACTTGAGCGCGCGCTGCACCGTCACGCCGGCGACGCCGGCCTTGGTCGACAGCGTCTCCTTGGTCGCGCCGTCGGCGTGCTCCCGCAGATACCGCAGGATGAAGCGGGCGGTCTCCTGCACGGTCCTCGACGAGTCTTGCTTGGCTGCTTCGCGGGTCACGATCGGCTCCGTCGTCGCGCCCATCCTACCGGCCTGGGAGGAGGGCGGCTCGAGTGTTCGGGCGGGGCATGTTGCCCCATGGGTCGCGTTCGACGCGAAGTCCGCCCCGCATCGTTCACCTGCGGCGGCCGGCCCGCGCGCCGCGATGAATCGCCGCAATTCGCCGCTCCACCGGCGATCTGCGGCCGTTCGGCGCAATTCGTCGGTTGATCTGTCCGGGATCAACCACGTGCCCGTGTGCTCGCGGGGGTGCGAGCCAGCGCACACGCAGGACGCGGCGGACCTCCTGCGCCGTGGGCCGAGCCCCGACGCGTTCCCCCCGTGCGATAAGCCCCGGTCACGCCGGCGTCGCTCGTCGGTCACGCTCGCGGTGAACCCCTGGCGTCTCGCGTCACCGGCGGCGCTCGTCGCAGATGTCCCGAGGGACACAAGGGCACCCGCGTCGCGCGGTCCTGGCGCCCCCGCGCGGGCGCCCGCGGCCCGGCCGGCGCGCCGCTCCGGCGCGGGGGCAGGGCGCCTTGCGTGGCCGGTTGCCGGCGGGCACAGTACACCGGAGGGCGATGAACGAGGGTCCGGTCTCCAAGGGGCGGCGCTTCTTCAAGCTCGCCGGCATGACGGCGCAGGTCGCGGGCAGCTACGCCGCGACGCGGATCAAGGGCCTGTTCCAGTCCGAGGCGGACGCCGAGCGCGAGCGCAACGCGGCGCACGAGCTCAACGGCGGACGGATCGCCAAGACCCTCGGCGAGCTCAAGGGCGCGGTGATGAAGGTCGGGCAGATGGCCTCGATCGCCAGCGACCTCTTGCCCAAGGAATTCGCCGACGCCCTGCGTGGCCTGCAGCGCCAGGCCCCGCCGGTCGGCTTCGAGGTGATCGCCAGGCAGATCGAGGCCGAGCTCGGCGCCCCGCCCGAGGTGCTGTTCAGCCGCTTCGAGGCCCAGCCGTTCGCCGCCGCGTCGATCGGCCAGGTCCACCGCGCGACCACCGACGACGGCCGCGAGGTCGTCGTCAAGGTCCAGTACCCCGGCGTCGACACGGCCGTCGACTCCGACCTCGCCCAGCTCAAGTTCGCGCTCAAGGCCGGCGGCCTGGTCAAGCGCGCGACCGGCATGAACTTCAAGCAGCAGAGCCTCGACGAGATCTTCGTCGAGATCCGGGCCCGCCTCCACGAGGAGCTCGACTACTGCAACGAGGCCGACAACGTCCGCAAGTTCCGCGAGCTCCACGCCAGCCAGCCGCACCTGATCGTCCCAGAGGTCGTCGGCGAGCGCTCCTCGCAGCGCGTGTTGACCCTGACCTTCGAGCCAGGCGACCGGATCGAGGACCTCGACGCCCGCGGCTACCCGCAGGAGATCCGCGACCGGATCGGCGACAACCTCTTCCACGCGATCGCCGACCAGCTGTTCGTCCACCGTCTGCTGCACGCCGACCCGAACCCCGGCAACCTGGCGTTCCGGCCCAACGGCGACGTCGTCCTCTACGACTACGGCTGCGTCAAGGCGATCCCGCCCAAGATCGCCGCCGCCTACGCGAAGACCGCCCGCGCCGGCCTCGCCGAGGACTACGCCGGCGTCGACGAGGGCCTGCGCGAGCTCGGCGTCCGCAACCCCGACGGCCCGCCCGTCGAGGACGACTTCTACAAGCAGTGGCGCGACGCCTTCGCCGTCCCGTTCCTCGGCCCCGGCCTGTTCGAGTACGCGAGCGCGTCGATCCACGAGGACGTGATCCGGCTGATCCCGGCCGCGCTGCGCCGGATGGACTCGTTCCAGCCGCCGCCCGAGATCATCTTCATCGACCGCGCGATCGTCGGTCACTACGGCAACCTCAAGAAGATCCGCGCCCGCGGCCGGCCGCTCGACCTGCTCCAGCCGTACCTCGAGCGCGCGCTCCAGGGCGACTGACTATCCGGACATGCTCCGGAGGACACGCCGCACGAGGTCCGGCGCGCCGTGGGCGGTCACGCGGCCCGACGCGTCGATCTGCAGCTCGACGTGGTTCGCGCCGCGCCACAAGCCAGGGTCGGCGTAGCGCGCGGTCAGGTGGACGATCCGCTGGTTGGCCGAGCCGATCCAGCGGCGCCCGCCGGGCGGCTCGCGCCGGCTCGCCTCGAAGCGCCCGTCGATCAGCGTGTCGACGCTCGCCAGCAATTCGGCCGAGCCGGGCAGGGTGCGCACCTCGTCGAGCGTGCGGCCGGTGAACACGAGCACGCCGAGCCCGAGCGCGCGGGCCTCGTGAACCAGCGCGGCGACCCCGGGCAGCTGGTCGGTCGGCTCGCCGCCGAGCACGCTCAGGCCCTCGATCCGGTGGACGTCGCGGGCCGCCCGCAGCGCCGCCGCGAGCTCGCGAACTGGGACCGTCACGCCGCCCTCGCGCGCGAACAGCTCGGGGTTGCAGCAGCCCGGGCAGCGCAGCGCGCAGCCCTGGACCCACACCGCGAACCGGCGGCCGGGCCCCTCGGCCTCGGTGCAGGCGACCGTCGCGGCGATCCTCAGCGCTGGCCCCTCGGACATGCCCTAGAGATCCTGAACTTCGGGGCTGGTCGCCGGCGGCGCCGGGTGCAGCGTCCCGGAGAAGATCGCGTGCAGGTCGATCTCGCGGTGCTCGCCGGCCGGCAGGTCGCGCGGCAGCTCGACCGGGCCGTAGGACACGCGGCACAGCCCGAGCACCTCGGAGCCGAGCGCGGCGAAGATCCGCCGGACCTCGTGGAACTTGCCCGAGGCGATCGTGATCGTCGCCAGCCGGGCTGTCCCTTCGGGCATCAGGAGGCCCGGGTGCCGCTCGGCCTCCCCGAGCTCGCGCAGCTCGAGGATCTCGGGGCGGTGCCCGTCGTCGAGCTCGAGGTCGGGCGGCGGCGCCTGCCACGGCCCGGTCAGCGCGGCGTGGTAGACCCGCGGCACGGCGTAGCGCGGGTGGGTCAGCCGGTGCAGCAGCGGGCCCTCGGTCGTCCACAGCAGCAGGCCCGAGGTGTCGAGGTCGAGGCGGCCGACGGCCCGCAGGTCGCGCCCGAGCGGGGCGTCGCGGACGAGCGCGTACGCGGTCGGGTGGCGATCGTCGCGCAGCGCCGTGACGACCCCGACCGGCTTGTGCTGCAGCAGGTGGTAGCGGACGTGCAGCGCGCACGGGCGGTCGTCGACGATCACCGTCTGCGGCAGCGCGCTCGGCGGGATCTGCAGCGACGGGTCCTTGAGCGGCTCGCCCGCGGGCGAGCGCACGCGACCGGTCCGGCACAGCCGGGTCACCTGCCCGCGCGAGAGGTCGAGGTTGTGAGCGATCAAGAGGTCGAGCCGCGGCACGGGCGGAGGGTAACTGCGCTTTGCCTGCCCGGCAGCCGCAAAGCGCGATACCCTCCCGGCGCGTGGGTCGCCCCGAGCCCCTCCCCGACGAGCGCAGCGTGGTCGCCAAGGCCGCGGCCGGGGACCGCCGCGCGTTCGAACGGATCTACCGGGCCTACGCGCCGACCCTGTTCTCGTACGTGCTGGTGCCGATGCTCGGCGACCGCGATGACGCGCAGGACTGCCTGCGCGAGACCTTCCTCTCGGCGTACCGTCACCTCTCGACCTTCACCTGGCAGGAGGGCGGGCTCTACCCGTGGCTCAAGACGATGGCCAAGAACAAGGCCCGCGACCTGCTGCGGGCCTCGGGCCGGCGCCAGCGGCTGCGCGGCGCGTTCGAGGAGCACCTCGGAGGCGCCGGCGCGCCCGAGGCCAAGAATCCGGCCGAGGAGGAGCTCCAGCGCGACGCGTTGCGCGGCCGGATCGAGGAGGTGCTCGCCGAGCTGAACCCGCGCTACGCCGCGGTGCTGCGCCTCCGTCTGCTCGAGGACCGCTCGCGCGAGGAGTGCGCCGCGGCCCTCGACGTGAAGATCGGCACGCTCGACGTGCTGCTCTTCCGCGCCTGCAAGGCCTTCCGCGCCGCCTGCGAGAAGCGCGGCCTGCCCGTCGCTGCCGACCTATGATCCCGCCGAACGCCCGTAAGCAACCGTGCCCTGCCCGCGTTCAGGGCCCAGACTGTCACGAAGGAGGCCGTCATGACCGCGCGCGACCCTGAGCACAAGGCCCCGAGCCCGCGGGCCGTCCTCGACCCGATGTGGGAGGACGAGCTGCGCCGCGGCCAGGAGGCCGAGGGCGAGGCCGGCTCGCTCGACGCCGAGCTGGCGGTCGTCCACCTGCTGCGCCACGCTCGCGCGCCCGAGGCGCTCGACGCCGACGCGCTGACGAAGCTGTGGAAGGACGAGATCGCGCCCGCGATCGCGCCGGTGCCGTGGTACCGCCGCCGCTGGCTGTGGGGCGCGGTCCCGGCGGTCGCCGCCGCCGCGGTCGTGATGATCGTCGTCGTCCGCGGCGACCCGGACGAGGCGCCGAAGCTCGCCGCGTCCGAGCGCGCGGCCGCGGCGCCGAAGCTCGACACCGCGACGATCCTCGCCCAGCAGTTCGCCCAGCTCGAGCCCGCCGCCCGGCAGGACCTCGGCGCCCGCGTCGACGACGACCGCGGCGTGCTGCGACAGGACCTTTTGGCCATGGCCCACGGAGTCAAGCCATGAAGCGCACGTTCAGTTGGATCTCGCTCGTCGCCGGCATGGCGCTCGGTGCGGCGCTGATGCTCGCCGGCCTCGCCCAGGCCGGCCGCCTCGCGCCCGCGCCGAAGCCCGAGGTGCTCGTCACGCTCGCGCAGACCCTCGAGGCCGAGCACCGGCGCGTCGACCTGCTGCTCAAGCAGAAGGACGTCGCCGGGGCGATCGCCGCGCTCGAGCAGCTGCGGACGATCGAGTGGCCCGACCGCGCCGACGCCGGCGACGCCGCGATCGTGCTGCGCCACGACGTCTACGGCCGCCTGCTGCGCCTGCGCCTCGACCACCCCACGGTCGACCCGAAGACCCCCGACGCGCTCGCCGCGGTCGCCGGAGAGGGCCTCGGCCCCGACTACAAGGCGATCACGACCAACGCCTTCACCGCCCGCCTCGTCGGCCTGCGCGGCGAGATCTCCGAGAAGCAGGGCCGCGACGACGCCGCCCTGACGGCCTACGAGGAGGCCCTCGACATGAACCGCGCGCTGCTCCAGCAGGCGCTCGCCGGAGCCGCGCCATGACGACCGCCCGCGGCCCTGCCCTTTCAGACCTGTCCGCCCGGACCTTGCGTTCACGACAGGTCGTGACGTTCAGGTCGATCCTCCTCCTCTTCGCCGCCGCGCTGCCGCTCGCCGGCTGCGCCAAGAAGTCCGCCCATGAGCCGAGCGCGCCCGAAGCGGCGACCCGCCCCGACGACATCGACCGGATCGAGCAGGAGCTGGCGAGCCGCGAGGCGCAGCTGCGGGCGATCGGCATCGCCCGGCCCGCGCCGCTCGAGGCGCGGGCCCCCGCGAGCGAGGCGGCCGAGGTCGCCGGCGCGGGCGGGGGCGGCGACGCGGCCGAGGCCCCGCGGCGCGACCAGGAGAAGAGCGCCGCCGCCGACATGGCGCCGACCCAGGCCGCGCCGGCGAGCGCGTCGGGGGGACCGTCGCCGCGCCGCACGAGCTACTGCGAGACCATCTGCGACCTGTCGGCCTCGATCTGTCAGCTGCAAGATCACATCTGCGGCCTCGCGCCGCGCCACCCCGACGAGCCGCGCTACCAGGCCGCCTGCGAGCGCGCGGCCGTCGACTGCCAGCTCTCGACGGAGGCCTGCCATGCGTGCCGCTGACGCCCTGCGCCTCGGTTTCGCGCTGCTGCTCGGCGGCTGCGCCGCGGCGCCCGACGCCGAGTCGCGGGTCGCTCCGCCGCCGCCGCTCGACGCCCCCGCCCCGCCGGCCCAGGCCGTCGCCGAGGAGCGCGAGCGCAGCACCGCCGACGACGAGTTCGCCGAGTACGAGCGCCTGCTCGCCGAGAAGGAGACCCGCCTGCGCGCCGCCGGCGTCCTGCTCGCGCGCCGTGAGGAGGCCAAACCCGCGACCGACGCGCGGTTCGCCGCCCCGCCGCCCGCCCCGGCCGACGCCGTGGCGAGCGCCCCGGGCAAGGTCCGGCGAGATGTCGCGTCCGGTCGCACCGCGGCCGCGCCGCGCCCGAGCACCGCCCCGAGCGCCGCCGGCCCGGCCGCGCCGATCGCGGTCGGCGGCCTCGTCGCCGAGACGAAGGCGAAGAAGCCCGCCAAGGGCGAGCGGGCCGCCCAGTCGCGGGCCGGTGACGCGGCCACGGCCGAGGACGACGAGGCCGGCGGCCGTTGCCAGCTGATCTGCGACCTCGCCGACGCCACCTGCGACCTCGAGAGCAAGATCTGCGACCTCGCCGCCCGTCACCCCGGCGACGCCCGCTACGGCGACCTGTGCCGCCGCGCCGAGGACGACTGCCGCCTCGCCGCCGACGCCTGCCAGCAGTGCTCGCCGTGAGCCCCGCGCACCGCCGTGGCTCCGGGCGGCGACTCCGGGACATGTCCTGAGCGCCACCTCGTCGTGGGACATGTCCTTCGAAACATGCGTCGGCTCACGCACAAAGGACATGTCCCTCCGACCAGGCGACCGCGCCCGGCGCAGTGATCCCGACGCCCGCGACCGGCCGGCCCGCGTCCCGCCCGTGAGCCCGGGACATGTCCGCCGGGGCAGCCCGGCCGCGCTACCGGTCGCGGATCGCCAGGATCTCGTCGACCGGCCGCCGCAGCGAGCGGATGCTCGGCTCCGCGGCGGGGGCGAGGCGGAACAGCAGCACCTCGCCGCGGTCGGGCGCGCCGGGGAACAGCCGCTCGAAGCGCGGACGCAGGCGGCGCAGCTCGGCGATCGCGTCCGCGTCGAGGCCCTCGCCGGCGCCGTGGGCCAGCCGCGTGAACATGTAGATCAACACGGTCATCGGCCAGACCGCGACGTCCAGGGCGTGCGCGGTCAGCCACATACGCTGCAGGGCCCGGCCGCCGCGGAAGAAGTCGGCGCGCGAGACCGCCGGCACCGTCAGCAGGCCGACGGCCGAGGCCGACGCGATCGACTTGGCCGCCATCTTGCCGAGGCCGCGGCCGCCGCCGAACGTGCCGACGAACGCCAGCGCCTCGGCGCGGCGGCACATCGACAGCGCCGCGCGATCGGCCGCGCTCAGCTCGAGCGAGTCGACGAAGATCCCGTCGCGCGTCGCCTCGGCCTCCTCGGCGGTCCAGCGGACCTCGCGGAACATCTCGCGGTTGAACCGGCGGTCGATCAGGCGCAGGCGGTCGCACGCGCCCATCAGCTCGCCGATCTCGGCCAGCTCCGCGTCGCTGGTGACGACCTGCAGGTCGGCGCCCTCGACCGTCCGCGTCGCCGCGAGCATGCCCTCGAGCGCCGCCGGGTCGAGCGGGCGCCGCGGCCCGCTCTTGCGCCCGGTGTGGCGCGCCCCGAGCAGCGGCGCGAGGTCCTCGCGCCAGCGCGCCTCCGCGAGCGCGTCGGGTCCGGCGAGCCGGTCGAACACGGTGACGAGATCGGAGGTCCCGCCGCCGGGGAACGCCTCGATCGCCAGCTCGAGGCCCTTCGCGTGGGCCGCCAGCCGCAGGCTCTCGGTCGCCGCCCCGAGCGCGGCCATGCCGGCGAGCCCGCGGAAGTCGGTCATCGACTCCGAGCGCGCCGGGTCGTGGAACAGGAACAGGCGGCCGTCGCGGAGCAGCCAGCGCCACGGCTGCATGTTGCCGCCCGACGGCGCGAGCGCGGCGGTGGCGACCAGCTCGCGCGCGAGCGCGACGTCCCACGCGACGCGGCCGGCCGGCGCGGCGACGCGGTCGGCCTCGCGCGCGAGCGCCTCGACCGCGGGCGCGGGCGGGTGCGCCGGCTCGGCGGGCTCCGGCGGCAGGTCGGTCCGGTCGCTGGGCACGACGTCCTCGATGTCGGCGATGAAGCGGCCGGAGTAGTTCATCTGCCCGAGGTTGATCCGGCGGACGATGTCGGCCGTCGCGCCGCCGCCGTAGACGACGCACGAGCCGAGCTGCGGCCACGTCTTGATCGACGACTCGATCTCGACCATCGACGAGACCATCCGGCTCGACATCGTGTCCTGGCCGATGATCTTGAGGACGTAGGGGATCTTCTCCTCGGTCGACAGGTTGGCGAGGCGCTCGGGGTCGATGTTGCCGACGAGGCCGTGGAAGATCGGCCGGGCCGGCTCGAGGTCGAAGCGCTCGATGTCGATCAGCGAGCGGTCGCTCGTCTCCATGACGACCGGGATCCGGTGCAGCCGCGCCGCGGCGCGCAGCTTGAGCTTGATGTCGATGCTGTCGCACTCGTCGATCAGCACGTCGAGCTTGCCGCCCCTGAGCAGGAACGCGTGGATGTTGTCGCCGTGGACCCCCACGGGATAGAGCACGACCCGCAGGAACGGGTCGATCTCCGCGATCTCCCGCGCGGTCAGCAGCACCTTCGAGACCCCGAGGTTGTGCACCCCGCTGCGGATCCGGTTCAGGTTCGACAGGTCGAGGCGGTCGAAGTCGGCGAGCCGGATCTCGCCGACGCTGCGCTCGAGCGCCAGCGTCGTCGCCACCATCTGCCCGACCGACAGGCCGACCACGCCGACCCGCCTGGTCGCCAGGCTCGCCTGCTCCTCGGGCGTCAGCTTGTACTTGTTGCGGTTGGTCCGCAGCTCGACGAACTCGGCCTCGTCGAGCAGGTGGACCAGCCGGCGCGACCAGGGGTAGTACACCCACACCCCGTAGTCCTCGACCGGCGTGTCCCCGAGCAGCTCGGGCACCAGCTCCCGCGCCGCGCTGTCGCTCAGCCGCCGGCTCGGGTTGCGGGTCTTGATCAGGTCGACGAGCTGGTCCTCGATCGCGTCGAAGACCGACAACCGCGGCTCTTCGGACAGGAGGGCGAGCAGCCCCTCCCGGTCCTCGGGCCGCCCGAGGCGGAAGAACCGTGGCTGCCATGCCTCACACTCCTGTGTCGCCGCATCCAGCCGCTTCCTGAGCTCGTTCCCCGTCGTCCCGTTCACTGCCCCCGCCGATCCACACCGCCGTTCAGCCCGCCAGCGACGCGTTTTCGATGATAGGCCGGGCCGTGGGCACCATCCATGTGCGATCCTCGACTCGCGAGTTCGCGCTCGGGCACTTGCGAGCACGCTCTCCACCGGCGGAAGCGGAGACCCCCGCTGCGCAGTCTGCGCTTGCGCTGCCGGAATGCGTAGTCGGCGCCGAGGCACGCTGCCTGCCGGGCGAAGTTTCGCTATCATTGCCCGGCCGGACGACGCTGCTGCGCGGTCCGGGTGCCTCCCTCATGAACCGCACGCTCGCATTCTCGGTGTTCAAACGGCGACTGCTGATCCTCGTGCACACCAAGGAGGCGCCGGCAGAGAACGAGTGGCAGGACTACGTGGAGCAAGCCCGGCAGCGGCGCAACGAACTGCGCGCCTTCCTCGTCGTCACCGACGGCGGCGGCCCCAACGCGGCGCAGCGCGCGGCGCTCGACGAGGCCGTCGGGCTCGAGCAGCACCCGGCGAAGACCGCCGTGGTGACGGTCAGCGTCGTCGCTCGCGGCATCGTGACGGCGATCGGCTGGTTTAGCAAGAATATCAAGGCCTTCAGCACCAACCAGCTGCCGGCCGCCCTCGACTTCCTCGACGTCCCCACGGCCGACCACGAGGGCGTCGCCACGGAACTCAAGCGCCTCCGCAAGAGCCTCAACCTCCCAGTTTGAGGGCCTTCGCGTCGCAGGTCTCTGGTTCGCGCGAGGCATCGCGCGACCCATCGTGGTGCGATGCAGCGATACGCCGCTGCGAACTGCAGCGCAGCGAACCGCAGCGCAGTGAACTCCGCGGGGTGGATGTGGGATTGTGTGCCGCGATTGTAGTTCGCATTACATGATTTTCTGGATCCAGGGTCCGCGCGCAGACCGTTGCATCGGCAACGATCCGTTCGCCTCGTCAGCGTCGCAGACGTGGTAGACGGACCTCCGTCGCTCCTCGTCTGCAGATCCGACGCAGATCCGACGCAGATCCGGCCGAGAAAAACCGTGGCTCGTTGACGATCGCGCGGGATCGTCCTACACTGCGTATGGGTATATTGTGGGCGTCGGGTCAATCTATCGAATCAACCCCGCAGAGTCCGCGGTCCTCTGTCCTTGAGCAAGGATGATCTCTTGGCCCACACCCGTACCAAACGAGCGGCTTCGTCCCATACGCACATGTCCCTCGGCGCCGTGGTGGTCCCGAGCGACCCTGCGAGCGAGGACCCTCAGGAGAGCGGAGTCCGCCAGGCCGTCCTCGCCCGCGCGCATTGGAACTACGACTTCTCCAACCACTACGAGCCCCTGCCGCTCGTACCGCCGCCGAAGTTCATCTCGGAGAAGACCGAACGCCGGCCGATCGATCACCCGTTCGTCTTTCGCATTCTCCAGACTCAGGAGGAGATGTTGGAGGCCGCGCGGCTGCGCTACTTCGTCTACGACATCCACGTACCCTACAAGAACCCCCACCGGATCGAGTTTGACGAGTACGACAAATATTCGATCCCGATGGGGGGCTTCGTCCTCGAGGGTGGCAAGCAGCGTCTCGTCTCGTTCCTCCGTCTCGTCACCCAGCAGGTCCAGCCGAGCTATCTGCAGATGATCCGGGCGATCGTGCAGGAGCACGGCGTCGACGAGCTCCGCCCGGTGATCGAGGCCGTCCCCCTGTCGCCGTTCCCCTCGTCGAGCGAGGTGTTGCGCCAGCCCCGGCGGTACCCCGAACTCGCCAAGGCGCTCGTCCGCGGCTTCAATGCGGCCGACGACACCTGCGAGCTCAGCAGGACGATCAGTCATAACGATTTCCGCGGCATGGACCTCTCGCGCCGGATCATGGAATTCGGCATCGTCCTCTGCCTCGAACGCGGTTATCTCCACGCGATCGGGTCCAATGACCCCCGGCTGACGCCGATGTATCGCAAGTACGGGTATGTCACGCTGCCCGAGGTCCCGCGGATCGACAACAAGAGCGTCGAGTGCATCTCGGACGTGGTCTTCGCCGATTTCCGGCACCTGCCCGAACCGACCGCCTCCAGCGTCGCCCGCATCGCCGCGAAGTTCTCCCGCGACGGGTACTTCTGCATTTGCCCGCAGACCGCCTGCTACACCCAGGGGCACCCGCTCGACGGGTCCCCGGAGTGCCCGCGCACGTCTCCTCACATTTCCGCGAGCCGGCTCCCGGTCCTCGTGTGAGCCGCTCACGGCTCGTACGAGATCACGGCCTCGACCGGCCGGCGCAGCGATCGCGTCGTCGGCGTATCTGCATAGGACAGGCGGAACATCATGATCTCGGTGTCGCTGAGCGACACGGTGAAGATTCGCATGAACTGCTCGCGCAGCTCCGAGAGCGCGCGGACCTCGTCCTTGCCGAGCTTCGCGCCCTGGTAGCGCTCGATCCGCGCGAACAGGTGAACGAGCGAATTCCACGGGTGAATGGCGATGTCGAGCGCCGTCGAGGTCAGCCACAGGTGCTGCATCGCCCGCCCGCCGCGTAGGAACGCCTGCGGCGTCGTGCCCTCGATCGTCAACAACCCGACCCCCGCCGAGGCGGGCACGACCTGGCCCGCGGGCATGGCGAAGGCGCCGCCCCCGTTGACGTTGCGCAGGAGGGTCGCCACCGAGCCCTGGCTGAGGACCTGGAGGAAGAGGTCCATCGCCGGCGCGAGCTCGAGGGCGCCCACGTCGAGGCCGTCGCGCGTCCGGAGCACCTCGTCGGCGGTCCAGCGGAGCCGCGCGAAGTACTCCTCGTGAAGCTTGGGCGACAGCAGCTGGAGCCGGTCGGCCTCTCCGACCAGGCGCCCGAGCGCCGCGAGCCCGCCGCGGTCCTGGCAGATCTGGAGCCGGACGCCCTGCTGGCGCGCCGCCTCCATCAGGACTTGCACGTGCATCTGGTTGAGGGCGGTGCGGGTGGTCGGCTTGCGATTGGTGAGCCGCCGGGGGATCTGCTCGAAGAGGGGATCCTCATTGCGGCCGGCGCGCGGGGCGAAGTGCACGACGGCGACCAGCTCCGGCTCGGCGGAGCTCGGCATCAGCTCGATCTGGGCGTCGCGCCCGTGCGCCGCCGCGGCGATGGCGATGTTCTCGAGCGCGCCGCCGATCGCGACCAGCGCCGAGAACCGACCGAACTCGTCGTCGGCTCCGCCGGAGCGCTCCAGGTCGCGAAACACGCGCAGGACGTCGCCGCGGACGCTGAAGCGCCACGGCTGCATGTTGCCCTCCGAGGGGGCCATCACCGCGTGGCGGACGAGCGCGGTGATCAGCTCGCGCTCCTTCGCGGCCCGGTTGGCGGCCTGGATGTCCGGGGGCATCGGCGGCGGCTCGACGCTGCCGAGCAGCACGGACAGGTCGATATACGCGCGCCCGGACGCGAGCGGCATGCCGAGGCCGAGGCGGCGGACGGCCGTCGCCGTCGTCGCGCCGCCGAGCGTGACGTCCGAGCCGAGCTGGGAGAAGCCGCGCAGGGTCCGGCCGTACTCGAGGAACGACGCCGCGAGCCGGGGCGACATCGAGCGCTCGCCGATGATCTTGAGGATCACCCCGACGCGGGCCGGAGGCGGCAGCTTGTCGACGACTTCGGCGCTGAGATCCCCGACCAGGCCGTGCAGCAGCGGCCGCTTCGGCTCGAGGTCGAAGCGCTCGACGTCGAGCATGCCGCGGTCGCTGGTCTCCATCAGCACGGGGATCCGCCGGGCGCGAGCCTCCTCGCGGATCTTGAACTTGGCGAACATACCGTCGCACTCGTCGATGGCGATGTCGAGGCGGCCGCCGTCGTCGAAGAACGCGCCGATGTTCTCGCGGGTGATCCCCTCGGGGAACAGCGTCACGTTGGCGTACGGGTTCATCTCGAAGATCTGCCGCGCGCAGATCACCGCCTTGTTGAGCCCGATCTGGTCGACCGTGCAGCGCAGGCGGTTCATGTTCGACAGGTCGAGCGTGTCGAAGTCGGCGAGCCGCAGCTCGCCGAACAGGCCCTCGAGCGCGAGCGTCACCGCGACCGCGTTGCCGACGCTGAGGCCGGCGAGGCCGATCTTAAGCCGCATCAGCTTGGCCTGCTCGGCGGCGGTGATCTTGTTGCGGTTCCGGTCGCTGCGGACCTCCGCGTACTCGGCCTGCGGCAGCACGTGGACGATCCGGCGTGACCACGGGTAGAACACCCAGCGCCCGTGGGCCTGGAGGTCCTGCGAGCCGAGCATCTCCTCGACCGCGGCCGTCAGCTCGTCGTCGGTCCACGGGCGGCTCGGCGCCCGACATTTGATCAGGTCGCGGAGCTGCGCTCCGATCGTGTCGTGGACGAACGCGACCTCGCCGCTGCTCATCAGCTCGTCCATCGCCGCCGCGTCCTCGGGGAGCGCGCGATCGAGGATCAGCGGGTACCACTGCTCGCCCTCGGGCAGCGCCATCAGGTCCCGCCAGCCCGGCCGCATGGCGGGTTGTCGCCAGATCTTCACCACCGTCGGGCCCCCTCGGCTCGCGCCCCCGCGCGCGAACGCGAGCCGAGCGGTGCGGGATTCATTCGGGGGGCCGTCATGTTCGGACGCAGGTGCAAGAGTGGCACTACCGCAACCCGAGCAGCGCCGCAAGACCGCGGGAGCGCGAGAGCGCCGGCCTCACCCCCGGGCGCCGCGGACCGCCGCGAGCAGCTCGGTGGCCCGGGCGCCGATCGCCGTCAGGTCGCCGGCCTGTACGAGCCCGGGCTCGAACAGCGGCGTGGTGAAGCCCACGCCGGCGGCTCCGGCCCGGAGCACCGCCGCAGCGTTGCCGGCGTCGACCCCGTTGGTCGGCACGATCGTGAGGAACGGCAGCGGCCCGAGCGTCGCCCGCACGTAGGCCGCGACGTCGCCCGGCGCGGGGAACAGCTTCTGCGCCGCCGCGCCGGCCTCGTGGGCCCGCCACAGCTCCGTCGGCGTGAAGCAGCCCGGCACCGCCGCGACCCCGAGGGCCCGCGCGCAGGCGATGACCCGCTCGTCGACGACCGGCGAGACCAGGAACCGCGCCCCGGCCTGGACGGCCGCGCCGGCGACCTCCGGGGTCAGCACCGTGCCGGCGCCGACGACCAGCCGGCGGTCGCGCGAGAACTCGGCGATCAGGTCCATCGCCCCCGGCGTCGTCACCGTGAACTCGACGACGCGGAAGCCCGCCTCGACGGCCGCGCGCATCGCCGCGGCGGCCCGCTCGCGGTCGTTCGTGCGGAGGATCGCCACGGCGCGGTGCTCGGCGAGGGCGGCGGTGAAGGCTGTCTCCGAGGACATATGCTGCGAACCATAGCGGTCCCCGCCGCGGGCCGCCAGCCGGCGCCGTCCGCACGTCCGTCGCGGCCGCGGAGCCCGCTGCGCCGGTCTCCTCACGGCCGTCCGGGTGGCGCCCCGGAGACGTGCGGTCCGGGTCCCGCGGCGACGCGCCCGCAGGCCCTGCGCTTGCGAGCGCGCGCGGCGGTCGTAACAATCCGGGCCGCCGTGCTCCCGCTGTACGACACGATCCCCAGCCGCAACCCGCCGGTCGCGACCTGGTTCTTGATCGGCGTCCACGTCGTCGTCTTCATCCTCGAGGTCCGCCTGCCCGAGCGCGAGCTGATCGGCGCGCTCTACACCTTCGGCATGGTCCCCGCCGACCTGACCTTCGGCGCCGTCCCGCCGTGGTGGACGCTCGTCACTTGCATCTTCCTCCACGGCGGCTGGCTGCACCTGTTCGCCAACCTGTGGACCTTGTGGATCTTCGGCGACAACGTCGAGGACCGGCTCGGCCCGGCCCGCTTCGTCGCCTTCTACCTGCTGTGCGGGGTCGCGGCGGCGGTCACCGAGCTCGCGCTGCACCCGACCTCGACCGTCCCGGTCGTCGGCGCCTCGGGGGCGATCGCCGGGGTGATGGGCGCCTACCTGGCGATGTTCCGCGAGTCGCGGATCGTGCTGCTCGTCCCGGTCCTCTTCTGGCCGGTGTTCGTCCAGGTGTCCGCGTTCTTCTTCCTCTTCTACTGGCTGCTCGTGCAGGTGCTGAGCGGCAGCTTCGCCCCGACCGGCCAGGCCGGGGGGATCGCCTACGGCGCGCATGTCGGCGGCTTCGTCGCCGGCCTCGCGCTGCACCGCCTGTTCCTGCCCCGCCCGCCGCGCCGCCTCGCCGGCGACGAGGGCTGCCTCGAGTACGCCTGGGCCCCGCGTCGCCGCCGCCACCCCTGAGAGCGCCCCGCCATGTCGGTCTCCGAACTCTTCTGGATCTTCTTCATCCTGGTCACGCTGCAGCCCGCGCTCAAGCAGCGCCTGCTCGACGCCTCGCGCGCGCGCATGATCGGGGAGATCGAGCGCCAGCGCGGCTCGCGGGTGATCCTGCTCGTCCACCGCCAGGAGACGATGAGCCTGCTCGGCTTCCCGCTGCTGCGCTACATCGACATCCAGGACAGCGAGGCGATCCTCCGCGCCCTCGACCTGACCGACCCGACGATCCCGATCGACCTCGTGCTGCACACCCCCGGCGGTCTGGTGCTCGCGGCATCGCAGATCGCCCGCGCGATCCACCGCCGCCCCGGCAAGGTCACCGTGTTCGTCCCGCACTACGCGATGTCCGGCGGGACCCTGATCGCGCTCGCGGCCGACGAGATCGTGATGAGCCCGCACGCGGTCCTCGGGCCGGTCGACCCGCAGATCGGCCAGCACTCGGCGGCGTCGATCCTCTCGGTCGTCCGCGACAAGCCGATCCCCGAGGTCGACGACCAGACGCTGATGTGGGCCGACCAGGCGCGCAAGGCGGTCGAGCAGGTCCGCGCGCTCGTCGGCGAATTGCTCGGCGACGACCACGAGCCCGCGAAGGCCCGCCGGCTCGCCGAGATGCTGTCCGAGGGCCACTGGACCCACGACTTCCCGATCACCGCCTCCGCCGCGCGCGAGCTCGGCCTACCTGTCTCCGAGGCCATGCCGGCCGAGTTCATGCGCCTGCTCGGCCTCTACCCCCAGCCGACGCGCCAGCGCCCGGCCGTCGAGTACCTGCCGACGCCGTACCGCAGCCCGGGCCGCCCGGCCGCCGAGCGCTGAGCTCTCAGCCCAGAATCGGGAGCAGGCGCTCGTCGTACAGCGCGTCGAGCATCGACTGCATCGTCTGCTCGACCCGGCCGTAGACCTCGGGGGCGCGCATCGCCGCCTCGGCGTCGCTGCACGCGTGGCCGACCGGCGGCAGCGCCTCGCCGACCTGGAACGTGATCTTCGACGGCAGCGGCAGGTAGGGCAGGGCGCAGGTCGGGCCGAACAGGAGGCCCCACGGGGCCGCGAGCACCACCGGCAGCGAGCTGACGCGCGCGAGCTTCTGGGTGCCGAGCAGGCGCGCGAGCCGGTGCCCGCGGGTCAGCACGATCAGCGTCTCGTGGCTGCCGGCGCTGACGACCGGGACGATCGGCACACCTGCCCGCAGGGCCAGGCGCGCGAAGCCCTGGCGCTGTGCGAGCACGATCCGCCGGCGGTCGGCGAACGGCCGCATCGACTCGACATCGCCGCCGGGGAACACGAGCACCTTGTGCCCGGATTCGAGCAGGCGCTCCGCCTGCCCGCGGCGCGCGCGGATGATCCCGACCGACTCGAGCATCTGCGCGACGCGCTTGATCCGGAACAGGATGTCGTGCGCGAGGATGTACACCGGCTGCTCGTAGCCGCGCTGGCGGTAGTACTCGACCAAAAACAGCCCGTCGACCGGATTGAGTCCGCCGTTGTGGTTGGCGACCAGCAGGGCCGGACCATCGGGGATGTTGTCGATCCCGCGCACCTCGCAGCGGTGGTAGCGCGACAGCACGCCGAAGCCGGCGACCGCCGACTCCAGGGCGCTACGACGGACGCCGGGCGCCGGGGGCGCGGCCGGCTCGGACTGCGGGGCGAAGACCCCGACGGGGTATGGTCGTGCTAGGCGGATGCCCGAAGAGTGTCATGAGCCTCTTCAAGCGTCGAGCGGAGCTGTGCAGCCTCTTTCACAGCGACGTGTTGCGCGAACGCGAGCACGCGGCGGGTCAACGCCGTCGGTTGCTCCATGAAACCGATGTGGCCGAAGTCGGAGAATTCTTCGATGAAGGCGTGCTGCGGGAGGTTCTGTACGAAGAATCGATAGTGCGCGCGCGGCAGCAACTTCTCTTCGCGCCCCCAGACGAGGAGCGTCGGCATGTGCAGGCGCGCGAGCTCGTCGGGCGTGAGCATGAGCTCGGGGGAGATCTCCCCCATCAGTTGTTTGAGCTGGGGGTGTGCGAAGCGCCGCTTGAGGTTGTGGGCGATCGGGTGGCGCAGGAGCGGCGGCACCTTGGCGAACACGTCGTCGACGAACTCGAGGGCCTGGCCGTAGGTGTCGATGCGGAAGCGCCCGCGGAACGCCTCGAACTCGTCGGGCGGCAGCGGGGCGCCGCCCGGCGACACGAGCACGAGCCCGGCGACCTTCTCGGGCCGGGCGAGCGCGTAGCGGATCGCCCCGAGCCCACCCATCGAGTTGCCGAGCACGATCGCCGGCTCGTCGAGCGTCTTGTCGAGCACGTCGAACAGCGCGTCGAGCATCGCCGTCGGCGCGTGGCCGCGGTGCGGGTCGGAGTAGCCGTGCCCCGGCATGTCCGGCGCCAGCACGCGCCGCACGTGCGGCTGGAAGCGCTTCAGCAGGCCGCCATAACAGACCGCGTGCGCCGCGAACCCGTGCAGGATCACCAGCGGCGGCAGACTCCCGCCGCCGGCGCCCTCGAGCAGGTGGATCTTCCCCGCCCGGGTGACGACGTGGCGGCTGCGCAGGCCGGTGGCGTGGAGCACGCGGCGGGCGAATCGCTCAGCGAGGGTCAGCATGATCTCAGGAGACTTCAGGGCCGCAGGAAATGTCCACAAACCGGCGCGCGCCGAGGGTGCTGCGGATCACAGCGCCGCTGCGCACCGGCTTGCGCAGATCCGGCGGTGCGTGCGCTGGCCGCTGCGCGCCTTCCGGTCTCCCGTCTGCTGACCCAAGAGACAGCTCGCGCGCCCGCGACGCGCAGTCCTGTCGAACCTGATCCGCGGACCGCCCGCCCGCGTATCGAACGCCGCCCCTCATGTGGCTCGGCGTCCTCAGGCCCCGTGACCTCCACGCGCGCGTGCTCGCGGGCCTGCTCGCGCCGTGCGCCTGCGCGACGCCCGTCGGCGAGACCGGCGCGGCGGCGACGACCGGCGCGGACACGAGCGACACCTCGTTCGCGGGCGCGAGCACGTCCGCGACCGGGCCGGCCGCCGATCTCCCGCCGCCGGACACCTGGCTGCTGCGCGGCGGCGTGATCGCCGGGGTCGGGCCCGCGGACGTGCGCGTCGCCGGCGAGACGATCGTCGCCGTCGGCGCGCTCGGACCGCTGCCCGGCGAGCCCGTCACCGACGTCGTCGGCTCGTTCCTCGCGCCCGCCTTCATCGACAGCCACGTCCACCTGGTCTACCTGCCGAACACGCCCAACCTGGTCCGCAACGGGCTCGCCGGCGTCGTCGACCTCGCCGCGCCGCTCTCGGTCTTCGAGGCCGACTTCGAGCCGCTGCGCACGCGCCTCGCCGGCCCGATGATCACCGCGGTCGGCGGCTACCCGACCCAGGGCTGGGGCGTCGGCGGCTACGGCCTCGAGTGCGCCGACGCGGCCGCGGCCGAGGCCGCCGTCGACCAATTGCACGACCTCGGCGCCGGCGTGATCAAGGTGCCGATCACCGGCCCGCCGCAGCTCGACGACGCCGCGCTCGCGGCCGCCGCCGTGCGAGCGCACGCGTTCGGCCTCAAGGTCGTCAGCCACGCCCTCGGCGACGCCGAGGCGCTGCGCGCGTCCGCAGCCGGCGCCGACGCGCTCGCGCACACCCCGGTGGCCCCGCTCGCCGAGGCGACGCTCGGCGCCTGGTCGGGCCGCGCGGTGATCTCGACGCTCAAGGCGTTCGGCGGCGGCCCGGCGGTGACCAACCTCGCGGCGCTGCGCGAGCGCGGGGCGACGGTCCTCTACGGGACCGACTACGGCAACTCGTACGTCCCCGGGATCGACCGCCGCGAGCTCGAGCTGCTGCTCGAGGCCGGGCTGACCCCCGCCGAGCTGCTCGCCGCCGGCACCTCGGTCCCCGCCGCCTACTGGGGCTTCGACACGCTCGGCGCGATCGCCCCCGGCAAGGACGCGAGCCTCCTGGTCCTCGCCGCCGATCCGCTCGCGGACCCGCTCGTGCTCGCCGAGCCGACCCGCGTGCTGATCCGCGGCGAGTGGCGCGAGTGAGCTGGCCTCCCGGACAGGCGCCATCCGGCCGGACGTGCTCGTGATCCACTCGCGCCCGCGCGGCCGGTCCGGCGCGCCGGGTCCCCGGCATCGACGCCCACTTCGCTGCCCTGCTCGTCCGCTGATTGCAGGCGCGGACGCGGCGTGCCAGCATCCGCGCGTGCCGGTCCACGTGTCGATCCACGACGTCAGCCCCGCCTGGGAGGGCGAGGTCGACGTCGCCCTCGCCGCGTGCAAGGAGGTGGGGATCACACCTGGCCTTCTGGTCATCCCGGACTACCACGGCGCCTGGCCTTTGGACCAGCACCCGCGCTACGCCCGCCGCCTGCAGGCGCTGCAGGCCGCCGGCCACGAGATCTTCCTCCACGGCTACTACCACCTGTCCGGCGTCGCGGCCCGGGCGACCGGCGGCGCCGCGCCGCCGCGCGGGATCCGTCGGTTCTGGGCCCAGCGGGCGGTCTCGGCCGGCGAGGCCGAGTTCAGCGACGTCGCCGAAGCCGAGGCCCGCCGCCGCCTCGACGAGGGCGAGGCGATGTTGCGCCGCGCCGGCCTCGAGACGATCGACGGCTTCGTCCCGCCCGCGTGGTCGATGCCCGCGTGGATGCTCGGCGTCCTGCGCGAGCGCGGCTACCGCTACACCGAGGATCGCTGGTCGGTGCACGACCCGACCGCCGGCGTGCGCCGCCGCAGCGCCGTCCTCAACTACGCCAGCCGCACCCCCGCGCGGCTGTGGTCGAGCCTCCTCTACAGTCGCTTCGTCCGCCCGACGCGGCGCCTCGTGCCCGCGCGCGTGGCGATCCACCCGGCCGACCTGCGCCACGCGATCCTGCGGCGCGAGATCGCCGGCCTCCTGCGGTGGGCCGCCGAGGACCGGATCGTCCCCGCGCGGGCCCTGGTCGCCTGACATGGCGCGACCGCGCCGCCTTCGCCGACCACCTCCGCCGCTGCGACGGCGTGATCACCTCCGCCGGCAGCGACGTGCTCGGGCTGCACCGCCGCGGCGACGCCGAGCAGGCGCTCCACGCCCGCCTGGCCGAGCACGCCGGCGTCGCGGTCGGCCGCGCGTTCGGGGCGCTCGGCCCGGCCGACGTCGCCGACTCCCTCGCGCGGCCCCGCCGCGGCGACGTCGCCACCCACGACCTCGCCGCCGCGCTGCCGCGGGTCTCGGAGGTCGTCGTCGCAACCGTCGCCGACCTCCTGGTATAAGCGCTGCGCCATGTCCGCGACGTCCCGCGCCACCCGCCTCGCCGCGCTGATCGAGCGCCGCCCGGCGGTGATCGTGCTCGTCGCGCTGGTGCTCGGGGTGCTCGGCTTCTTCGGCGCGCGCGACCTCGGGATCGATCAGGAGCTGCGGGCACTGCTGCCCGACGACGCCGCCAGCGTCGTCCGCCTCGACGCCGTGTCCGGGCGGCTCGGCAACCAGTCCGACCTCTACGTGTCGATCCGCAGCCCCTCGCGCGAGAAGAACCTCGCCTTCGGCGCCGCGATCGCCGAGGCCCTCGAGCAGCGCGACGACGTCCGTTACGTCCTGTTCCGCCGCGACCCGACGTTCTTCCGCGACAACCTGCTGCTCTACGCCGACCTCGCCGACCTGCTCGACCTGCGCCGCCGCGTGATCGACGCGATCCAGGCCCGCGTCCGCCGCGAGCTGAGCATGTTCGGCGAGGACCCCGAGGCCGGCGCGGCCGAAGGCGGCGACCTCGACCTCGACGAGAAGGAGCTGCGCGCCCGCTACGGCCTCGACAGCGAGCCGCCGGAGTACTTCGAGCACGACGACGGCAGGCTGATCGTCGTCCGCGCCCGCCCGACCGCCGGCAACACCGACATCCGGTTCGCGCGGACCCTCTCGCGCGGCCTGCAGCGGTCGATCGACGCGCTCGGGCCGGGTACGTTCCACCCCGAGATGCAGGTGACGATCGACGGCAGCTACGCCGAGCACACGGCGCAGGCGAGCAGCCTCGAGCGCGACATCGTCTCCGGCAGCCTGTTCGCGTTCGGCCTGCTCCTGCTGGTCGTCGCGGCCTACTTCCGCGGCCTGCGCGCGGTCCCGCTGGTGCTGATCCCGCTGCTGGTCGCCGTGCTGACCGCGCTCGCCGTCGCGTACCTCCTCTACGGCGAGCTCAACCTCGTCAGCGCGTTCATCTTCGCCGTCACGCTCGGCCTCGGCATCGACTTCGGCACGCACATCCTCGCCCGCTACCGCGACGAGCGCCGCCGCGGCCGCTCGCACCGCGAGGCGATCGCCGTCACCGTCGCGACCACCGGCGTGTCGACGGCCGGCGGCGCGCTGTCGACCGCGCTCGCGTTCGTGCTGCTGGTCGTCGCCGAGTTCCGCGGCTTCTCGCAGTTCGGCGTGATCGGCGGCCTCGGGATCATGGTCGCCTACCTCGCCGCGCTGGTCGTCCTGCCGGCGGTGGCGATGCTGCTCGAGCGCGTGTGGCCGTGGCGCGTCCCGCCGCCCGCGCCCGTCCTCGCCGCCGCCCCGCCGGCGAGCGCGGGCCGCTTCCCGGGCCTGGCCTTCGGGACACTCGCCGCCTGCCTCGCGCTCGCGGTCGTCGGCGCGCTCGCCCTGCCGAAGATCGGCTTCGAGTACAACCTGAGCAAGCTCGGCCCGCCCGACCGCACCTCGCCCGAGGAGCGCCGCCGGGCCGAGCAGTACCGCGACGCCGTCGGCCGCACGCAGTCGACCGAGCCGACGGTGATCCTCACCGACGACCTCGAGCAGACGCGCCAGGTCCACCGCCGGCTGCAGGCGATCCTCGACCTCGAGCCCGAGCAGATCGCCGAGATCACGCGGCTGCCCGCCTACCCCGACACCCCCCGCAAGCCCGCGCCGCCGCCGAAGCCCGCGCCGCCGCCGAGGCCCGCCGCCGACGAGGAGGAGGACGAGGACGCCGAGCCCGACGACCCCGCGTTCGTCCGCCTCGCCGAGCTCGTCGCGCAGCGCGGCGGCCTCGACCCGGCGGTCCGCGCCGAGCTCGAGAAGGTCCCGCCCGAGCGCCTGCGCGAGATGGACGACCTGCTCGCCGGCGTGCTGTCGATCCACAGCTTCGTCCCCGAGCAGCAGGAGGAGAAGCTGGCGGTGATCCGCGACATCCGCCGGCGGATCGACCAGAAGCGCAACTCGCTGAGCGACGCCGACCGCGAGAAGCTGAGGTCGTGGGAGCGCTACCTGCAGGTCGACCGGCCGGTGACCGCCGAGGACCTGCCGGCGTGGGTCAAGGTCCAGTTCACCGACCTGCAGGGCCAGCTCGGCCGGTTCGTCGCGACCTGGCAGCGCGGCCCGAAGTCCGAGTACACCCACGCCGCGCGGATCCGCGCCGCGTTCGACACGATCGACACCCCGAGCGGCCCGGCGCGCTCGGCGGCCTCGTTCTATGTCGCGCCCGAGGTGATCGACACGATCAAGGGCGACGGCCCGCTGGTGATGGGCGCGGTGTTCGGCGTGCTCGTCGTCACCGCGCTGATCATGTTCCGCTCGCTGTGGGCGACCGCGATCGTGCTGGCGACCGTCGGCGCCGCGTTGACCTGGCTCGCCGCGCTGTTCGTGTGGCTCGGCTGGACGCTCAACCTGTTCAACCTCGTCGCCCTGCCGCTGCTCGTCGGCATGGGCCAGGACGACGCCCTGCACATCCTCCACCGCTACCGCGAGGAGGGCCCCGGCCGCCTCGGCCACGTCCTGCGCGAGACCGGCGGCGCCGTCGTGCTGACGACCGTCACCACGATCGTCGGCTTCTCGAGCATGCTGTTCGTCGACCACGTCGGCCTGCGCTCGCTCGGCTGGACCGCGGTCGTCGGCATGACCTTCTGCCTGGCCGCCTCGCTGACCGTCGTCCCCGCCTGCCTGCGCCTCGGCGAGTGGTGGCAGGCCCGGCGCCGCTGACCGCCGGAGACATCTTCCGCCATGTCCCCTGGGACCTGTCCGAATGTCCCGCTCGCCTGCGCCGCCGCGGCCGGTGGGCCCGGTCCGGCGCCCGGTCCGGCGGCCGGTCTGCGTCGGGGCGCGCGCGTCGGCGTTCGCACGGGCCGGGCGGCCCCCCGGGAGCGGCCGGCCCGCCGTGGTGCTGCGCGGCCGTCGACGATCGGCGGACGCAGGGGGCGGGGCGGCTCGGCCCGCCGACAGGCTGGCCACGCGCGGGGCAAAGCCGTTACAGTGGGAGGCCCATGCGGATCGCTCTCGTGATGGCCGGCGGCGGCGGCTCACGCCTGTGGCCGGCCTCGACCCCGGCCCGGCCCAAGCAGTTCATGGCGCTCGGCGCCGACCGCAGCCGTAGCCTGATCGCCGCCGCCGTCGAGCGCGCGGCCGCGGTCGCCGGGCCCGAGCGGACCTTCCTCGTCACCACCGCCGAGCTCGCCGAGGCCGTCCGCGCCGCCGCGCCGCAGCTCCCCCGCGATCACGTGATCGAGGAGCCGGGCCCGCGCAGCACCGCCCCGTGCGTCGCGCTCGCGCTGCTGCACATCGTCGAGCGGCTGCGCCGGTCCGGCTGCCGCGAGGGACAGATCGAGGACACCCCGATCGTCGTCCTCCCCTCGGACCACCACATCGGCGACGAGCGCCGGTTCGCCGCGCTGCTGGTGTCCGCCTGCGACTGCGCCGCGAGCACGCGCCAGGTGATCGTGCTCGGCGTCAACCCGACCCGCCCCGAGACCGGCTACGGCTACATCGAGCGCGACGGCGGCCCGGCGCAGATCTGCCGCGACCTCGCGCTGTACGCCGCGCTGCGCTTCGTCGAGAAGCCGGTGCTCGCGCGCGTGCGCGAGTTCCTGGCCAGCGGCCGGTTCCTGTGGAACGCCGGCGTGTGCATCGCCACGATCGGCCGGCTCGTCGGCGAGTACCAGCGCCACACCCCCGGGCTGTGGCAGGCCTTCCTGCCGATCGCCGCGGCCCTGCGCGAGGGCACGCCCGAGGTCGCCGCCGCCCGCACCGCCGCCGCCTACGCCGCGGTCGCGCCGACCTCGATCGACGTCGCGATCCTCGAGAAGCTCGCCGACCTGCAGGTCGCCGCGAGCGACGTCCCGTGGACCGACCTCGGCTCGTGGGCCGCGATCCGCGAGGCGCTGCCGCACGACGAGCACGGCAACGCGACCCACGTCGAGGGCGACGCCATGGTCCACACGATGGACAGCCGCGACGGCCTGGTGTGGACCGACGGCCCGGACGTCACCGTCGTCGGCCTCGGCGGCGTCGCCGTGATCGCCTGCGGCGGCCGCGTCCTCGTCTGCCCGCTCGAGCGCGCCCAGGAGGTCCGCGCCGCCGCCGAGGCGGCCCTGGCCGAGCGCCGCCGCAGCTCCGAGCGCTGAGCCGCGAGCGTCCGCGCGGGCGCTCACGCGTCGCACGTCCGTGCTCCACGCGATGCGAGGCCACGCACGGCCGCGCGCCGCTTGAGCCCGCGCCGCGCGGTTATACTGCGCGCCCGTGTCCGCGCCCGTCCGCATCGATCGCGCCGTGCCCCCCGCGTGGCTGCGGCGCGTCGCGCTGCTCAACGACTACGTGCGGATCCCGTACGCCAACGGCAGCTCGTTCGCCTCGCAGTTCCTCCGCCGCGAGTTCACCGCGCGCGGGCAGGACGTCACCGTCATCGGCCCGCGCGACCCGAACGCGCGCCCCGAGCAGCTCCCGCCGCGGCGGATCCTCCTGCCCTCGCTGCCGCTGCGCAACCACCCCGGCGTCTACATCCCGTTCCCCTCGAAGCAGAGCTTCCGCGCGGCCGAGGCCGAGCGCTTCGACCTCGTGCTGTCGCAGAGCAACCACGACCTGTGCGACCTCGGCGTGTGGCTGCGCTTCAAGCACGACGTCCCGCTGCTGTGCGTCAACACGCTGCACCTGCCGAGCGTCTACTCGGTGGTCCTGCCCGAGCGCCTGCGCAAAAACCGTCCGATCAACGCGCTGTTCACCGACCACCTGATGCCGTGGCTCGAGCGCCACTCGGCCGAGGTCTACAACCTCGGCGACGGCTTGATCGTGCTCGCCCAGGGCCTCGTCGACTACTGGCGCGACCAGGGCGTCACCGTCCCGATCCACGTGATCCCGCGCGCCGTCGCCCCGCACATCTTCGACGTCCCCGCCGGCGCCGACCCGCTGCCCGCGGGCACCACCCCCGGCGAGCGCCTGCTCGTCGTCTGCCGCCACTCGCGCGAGAAGGGCGTCGAGCGCCTGCTGCGGATCTTCGCCCGCCACGTCGCCCCGGCCCGCCCGCAGGCCTCGTTGACGCTCGTCGGCGACGGCCCCGACCACGACGACTTCCGCGCGCTCGCCGACCGCCTCGGCCTCGCCGGCCGCGCCCACTTCGTCGGCGAGGTGCCCGTCACCGCCGTCCCGCAGTACTACAAGCACGCGGCCGTGTTCGTCTACGCCTCGCTGTCCGAGACCTACGGCCAGGTCGTCAGCGAGGCGATGTACTGCGGCCTGCCGGCGGTCGCCTTCAGCGACAACATGGGCGTCTCGCAGCAGATCCGCGACGGCAAGGACGGCTACCTCGTCGCGCCCGGCCCCGACGAGGCCGCCGCCGACGCGGCCTTCGGCGCCCGCGTCGTCCGCCTGCTCGCGGACCCATCGGAGCGCAGCCATCTGGCCGAAGAGGCAGCCCGCCACACGCGCGAGCGCGCCGACCCGGAGCGCTGCGTCGCCCGCTACTACGCCGCCTTCGAGCACGCGCGCGAGCACTGCCTGCGGACCGCCGCGGACCGCAAGCGCAAGGGCCTCGACGTGCCGCGCCTGATCTCCCGCTGGCTCGCCGTCCACGGCACCGTCGTCGGCCTCGGCGCCCTGCGCCCGCCCGCCGCGCTCAACCGCAACGGCGGCGAGCAGCCGGCGTGGAGCTGACCTACAGCACCATCGTCGCGGTGCCCCAGCCCCACATCTTCTTGATCTTCGGGCAGCGCCTGCGAAGCTGCTGCATCGCCGCCTCGTTGCCGCCGTAGTTGGGGAAGATGTCGACGAGCGCGACGTCGGCCGCGAGCGTCGGCAGCACCTCGTACGCGTCGCCGACGATCACAGTCAGCCGCTTCTTCACGTGCGGCCGCACGTGCGGCAGGTAGAAGTCGACCAGCTCCCGGCTGAGCTCGACGAGCACGACCTCCTTGACCTGCAGCCGCTTCGACACCTCGATCAGCTGGTGCCCGAGCCCGAGCCCCGCGATCACCACGCGGCCCTTCGCCAGGCGCGTGCCCTCGCGCAGCGTCATCAGCTCGGCCGGCGTCAGCGACATCCACGGCGACTCGTTCCACACCCCGGGCTCGCCCTCGCGGCACTGGAAGATCGCCGGGATCGGCACGTCGCTGTCGAAGATCACCGAGCCCGTCTGCGGCCCCCACCACGTCATCAACCGGCGGCCCGCGCGGTGCAGGCGGATGCAGTAGCGGAACAGCTTGTTCGGCGAGTCGGCGCACTCGGCCGGCGACAGCGCGGCGACCGGCGCGTCCGACGGCGCGAGCTCGGGGAACACGTTGAGCGGCCGGTACGTCTCGCCGACGAGGTTGAGCTCCGGCTCCCACTTCATCGCCGGGCTCCACGGCACGCAGCTCCGCATGCGGCGCTGGAACTCCTCGAAGATCTGCAGCTTCTGCGCGGGCGTCAGCTCGACGGTCATGCCGGCCGCAGTGTATCGCCATCGCCGAGCCAGCGGCACAGGGCCGCCGCGGCCGGCACGTACAGCAGCACCAGGATCTCGCCGTACACCCGCGGCTCGTAGATGTTGGCGACCAGCATCAGCCCGGCGAAGTAGGCGAGGGCGACCAGCCCGAGCCGTCGGTGCGCCGGCGCGATCTGCCGCCACAGCAGCGCCCACACCGCGGGCAGCAGCGCGAAGTAGGTCGGCAGCCACAGCCAGTGCAGCGGGTCGGCCAGCCACTCGAGGTTGTGCCGCCAGCGCGGCGTGTCCTTGCCCAGGAAGAAGTGCAGCGCCGGCCCCGGGTTGTCCGGCAGCGCCCCCGCGACCGCGAGCCGCCCGAGGGCGACCGCCGCCGCGAGCCCGAGCGCCGGCCCGGCGATCTTCTTCACGTCCGCCGGCCGCCCGACGTGCAGCGCCAGCGCGAACGCCGGCAGCAGCGCCGCGCTCTCGCGGTTGAGCGCCGCGACGAAGCACAGCCCCGCGGCCGCCCGGAACCGGCGCGCGGCGACGAGCGCGAGCCCGCCGGCGACGAACGCCATCGCCGGCGTGTCCCACGGGTAGAACACCGCCCACTTGTGGCGCAGCAGGAAGGGCAGCGGCAGCAGCGCGAAGAACCCTGTCGCAAGGGCCATGTCCCAGCGCGCAGGCACCAGCGGGCGCAGCGCCGCGCGCAGCGCGAACCACAGCCCCAGCGCCGCGATCGCCTCGAAGATGCCCCAGACCAACCCGAGCGGCCAGCCGGTGAGCCGGTGCAGCGGCCCCGCGACCAGCGGCACCAGCGGGCGGTGGCCGAACGGCAGCGGCGCGCTCAGGTCGGCGATCGCGGCCCACGGCGCGCCCTTGTACTCGCCGTTCATCTGCAGGCGCAGCGCGGCCCAGCCGGCCGCGAGCAGCGCGAGCGCGGCGAGCCCGCCCGCGCCGAGGCGCCTGTCCGCGGGGACAGCTACCGCTTGCTCGTCGCGCGCTTCCACAGCGCCTTGCCCATGTCGACGACGCCGCGCGCGCGGCCGGCGAGGCTGGTGCCGTACAGGACCTGGAGGATCGCCTTGCCCTGCTCGTAGGCGCCGGGCTTGACCGGGTACATCTCGACGGCGGCGTGGATCGGCAGGCGGTCGGAGATCACGGCCTTGACGTTGCACATCCCGCGCAGGCCCTCGGGCCCGTTGAGCCGGCCGAAGCCGGAGCCGCGGACGCCGCCGAACGGCAGGTCCTGGGCCATGTAGTGCATCGCGAAGTCGTTGATCACCGTCGAGCCGGCGACGATCTTGCGGGCGATCCGCTCGGCCTTGACGCGGTCCTTCGAGAACACCGACGACGACAGCCCGTAGTGCGAGTCGTTGGCGAGCTTGACCGCCTCCTCCTCGGAGCGGACGCGCATCACCGCGATCACCGGGCCGAACGTCTCCTCCTTCATGATCGCCATCGTGTGGTCGACGTCGACCAGCACGGTCGGCGCGAAGAACTGGCCGCCGGGCAGGCGCTTGCCGCCGGTCAGCGCCCGCGCGCCCTTGGCGACCGCGTCGGCGACCAGCTTCTCGACGATGTCGACCTGGCCGGGCATCGTCATCGCCCCGACGTCGACCAAGCCGCCGGACAGCGGCGGGCCCTGGCGCAGGTTGCCGACGATCCGCGCGATCATGGCGACGAACTCGTCGTACGCCGCGTCGAACACGTAGATCCGCTCGGCGGCCATGCACAGCTGGCCGGCCGAGGTCAGCGTCCCGATCAGCGCGTTGTGGACCGCCTGGTGGAGGTCGGCGTCGTCGCAGACGATCATCGGGTCCTTGCCGCCGAGCTCGAGGATCACCGGGGTCAGCGTCTTCGCGGCGGTCTCGAGCACGCGCTTGCCGTTCGCCATCGAGCCGGTGAACACGATCTTGTCGACCCCCGCGCCGACGAGCGCCGCGCCGGTGTCGGCGTAGCCGGTCAGCAGCTGCACGAGGTCGGGGCTGTGGCCCTCGGCGGCGAGCGCCTCGTCGAAGATCCGCTGGATCCGCGGCGCCGACCACGAGGTCCATTCGGACACTTTGATCAACGCCGCGTTGCCGGCCATGATCGCCGGGATCGCGGGGGCGAGCACGTTCTGCAGCGGGAAGTTCCACGGGCAGATCACCCCGATCACGCCGAGCGGGTGGTACTCGATCCGCGCCGACTTGTGCACGAGCAGGCCGGACGAGACCTTCTGCGGCTTCAGGGCCGCCTCGGCGTGCGACAGGTTCCAGCGCAGCATCTCGCAGATCGGCCACAGCTCGACCGTGGCGTTCTCGAGGGTCTTGCCGCTGTCGCGGCTGATCATCCGGCACAGCTCGTCGTCGTGCGCGAGGATGTGCTCGAGGATCCGGCGCACGACGCGGCGGCGCTGAGCGAAGCTCGTCTCGCGCCACTGCTTCTGGGCGGCGCGGGCGCGCTCCAGCCGCGCCTCGACCTCGGCCCGGTCCATCGCGGCGACCTCGCCGAGCACCTCGCCGGTCGCCGGGTCGGTGCAAGGGATCGTCGTTCGCGCGGTCGGCAAGGTCTTCGGGGCGGCGGCGTTGTCCATGGCGGCGCGCACCCTACCCCAAAGCGCCGCGGCCTGGCGCGTGATCCGCAACACGCCCCGCCGGGCGACCCCGCGCGGGCCCGCGGGCCGGCCGTGACAGTTTGGCGCGGCGAACGGCTTGAGCGTGCCGAGTTGTCGGCCTACCGTGGGGTATGCGGTTCGCGCTCCTCGGGCTCGCCCTGCTCGCCGGCTGTACCAGCGAGTTCACCTTCACGGACTCCGTCAACAGCAAGCTGTTCGAGTTCAAGCCGCGGGCCGAGTTCGGCGACGAGCTCAGCGTGCCGTACGTGCTCGGCGCCGAGTTCGAGGTGTTCATCGAGGACAACGAGGGCGAGACCGACTTCGTCGGCTGGAACATCGAGAGCACCAACGCCGATGTGCTGCGCTTCCGCGAGGCGCCGTACAGCCTCGGCGCGCACACGATCGCGATCGACGTCGCCGCCGCGGGCGAGGGCACGGCCGAGCTGCTGCTGCGCGACCCGAGCGGCGAGATCCGCGGCAGCGCGGCCGTCGAGGTGCTGCGGCCGACGCGGGCCAAGCTGTTCGCCGCGCCGATCTACGCGCTCGAGAACCCCGACTTCCGCGGCGAGACCGCGGGCCCGCGGATCCTCGTCGGCGGGACCGCGACGTTCGCCGTCGAGTACCTGCACCGCGACACCCGCCTGCAGGGCGCGACCAAGATCCGCGCCGAGGGCGACGCCTCGCTCGAGGCCGCCGTCCGCCACTCCGAGCTGGCCGACAACCGCAACTGGCTGCAGCTGACGGTCGGCGCGCTCGGCCGCCAGCGCGCGGCGCTGCTGCTCGGCGACCAGGTCGTCGAGGAGATCGTGGTCGAGGGCGTCGGCCCCGGCGCGATCGCGGGGATCGAGCTGATCGACGGCGACGCGAACACGCCCGACGAGCTCGCGGGCGAGTGGCTGCTGGTCGCCCAGGCGGTCAGCGAGGACAAGACCCCGGTCTACGGCGTCGACTTCGAGTGGGAGCTGCCCGGCCACGGGTCGTTCGAGGTCCCCGGCGACGTCTTCGTCTACGAGCACGACCCCGACGAGCAGTTCAAGCGGGTCACCGCGCGCGCCTACGGGGTCGACGCGGCGATCTCGGTCCGCGCCGCCGCCGGCGAGCCGGCCTCGTCGAACGACGCGTCGATGACCTGCTCGGTCGCCGGCGGCGCGTCGTCCTCGTGGCTGCTCGCGCTGGTGTTGCTCGGGCTCCGTCGTCGCCGTCTTTAGAATCAGCGGGCTCGCCAATCGAGCCGCGCGCGGCGAAGCGGGCGCGGCGACCGGCTGAGCACGGCGTCACGCCGCCGCGGCGCCGGGCCGCCCGCCGCCGGGATGCAGCGTATCTTGCCTCGCTGGGAGGCCCTGCCATGCGCATGCACCAGCGAGCCCTGCTCTGCGCTGCCGCCGTCGCCGCATGCGGCGACGACTCCGTCCGCGACACCGCCGGCCACGGCTTCGGCCCGGTCTCCGGCGCCTCCGCCGCGACCGCCGACGGCGGGACGAGCGACGCCACGGGCGACGGCCTGCGCTTCGACCTCGGCGTCCAGCCCGACCTCGGCCCGGCCTGCGGGGCCGGCACCCAACCTGACTTTTCGTACATCTGGATCGCCAACAGCGCCGAGGGCACGATCAGCAAGATCGACACCCAGACGCTGGTCGAGGAGGGCCGCTACATCGTCCGCCCCGACATGCTCGGCAGCCCCTCGCGGACCTCGGTCAACCTGTCCGGCGACGTCGTCGCCGCCAACCGCAGCGGCGGGCTGACCAAGGTCTACGCGCGCCCGGACCGGTGCGCCGAGTCGAACGGGTTCCCGGGGATCCAGACGGCGGTCGACGAGAACTTCCTGCCGTGGGGCTTCGAGGAGTGCGTCGCCTGGTACAGGCCGATGGACTACCCGAGCCAGCGCCCGGTCGCGTGGACGCAGGGCGTGTTCAACAAGGCGACCTGCGCCTTCGAGCAGCAGAAGGTGTGGACCTCGGGCAACCCGGCGGGCGACGGCACCGTCGAGGTCGTGCGGGTCGACGGCGACTCCGGCGAGGTCGAGGCGAAGGTGCAGGTCAGCGGCGTCCACCCCGACTTCTACGGCATCTACGGCGCGGCGGTCGACCGCCACAGCAACTTCTTGGGCTCGCAGCTCGGGGTCGGCAAGCTGGTGTTCGTCGACGCCCAGACCTTGCAGTGGAGGACGTGGGACATGATCGCCGACGGCTACGGCATGACCGTCGACTCGTCCGGCCACGTATGGACCTGCTCGTACAGCGCCTCGCGCTTCGACCCGATGACCGAGCAGTGGCAGACGATCGCCGCCGGCGAGTACGGCGGCTGCATGGAGGACGGCCGGGGCACCCTCTACAAGTCGACCCCGGGCGGGATCCTGGCGATCGACACGGCGACGATGACGGTCAAGCAGACCTACGCGCTGCCCGAGCACGTCCACGGGATCAGCGTCGACTTCTACGGCCACGTGTGGGGCGTGGCGATGGGCCAGAACGCCTACCGCGTCGACCCCAAGACCGCGCACTACGACACCGTCACCGGCCTCGTCGGCGCGTACACCTACAGCGACATGACCGGCTTCGCCCTGAGCAGCGTCGGCACGCCGAGCGGCTAATCGGCGAACACCTCGGCGAGGCTCGTGGCGACCAGCACCCGCGCGGCCCACGTCTCGAGCGTCGCCTCGTCGGTGCAGCCGAGCACGCGCGCCCGCTCGGCCTCGCCGACCGCGAAGCCCTTGAGCTGCAGGAGCTTGAGCAGCAGATCGGCCTTGCCCCTGGCGATGCCCTCGGCGAGGCCCTGGGCGAGCCCCTTCTCCTCGCCGTCGGCGAACCACACCTGGGCGATGTCGTTCTGGTACTGGTATTTGTTGTTCATGAGCTCCTCCAGGGCGGCGCGGGCGACCCGGCCGAGCAGCGCGAAGACGAAGTCAGGATAGAGCGTCCCCCGGTTGTCGTCCAGGTCGCGCACCACGGTCATCGCCGTCAGCGCGATGTGCTCGGCGCCGGGCTCGTCGGCGTGGGCCGCGACCGAGAGGACGGCCAGCTCGGGCGCGCGGCGGGCCAGCTCGACGTCGGTGATCGGCGGCACCGCGTCGGGCCCGAGCACCCAGGGGTGGAGCACGTTGCGCCCGCGGCCGAGGTCGATCGGCGCGGCGCACCAGCGGGCGACCTCCGCGTCGATCGCGACGACGACGAGGGTCACCGGGCAGCCGAGCCGCGTGCGCAGGCCGGCGACGTACAGCGGCCAGGTCATCCGTTTGCGCGGATCGACCTCGACCTGGACCTCGACGACCAGCGCCTCCGCCGGCTTGCCGGGCGCGCCGCCGAGGGTCAGCACCGCGTCGGCGCGGTGCTCGGCGAAGTTGAGGTCGATGAACTCCGCCGCCTCGACGCGGACCGGCGTCGGCGCCCGCGCGCGGTCCTCAGGCCAGAGGAGGTCGGGGATCAGGTCGGGGGCGTTGCGCACGAGCTGGACCAGCGCCTCGTGAAACAGCTTGGGCATGGTCCGCTCCACGCTAGCGCGCCCGGCTCGCCGGAGCCCGAACAATTTCGCGCGTGCGCAGGCCGGCGCCGGAGCGGCACGAAGCCGCCGCTGCGGGCCTCGCAGGCGCCCGCGCGCGGCGGCTCTCGGATGTCTCTTCGGACATGGCCCACAGGCCATGCCCCAAAGGGCTAGCTGTTGGCGATCTTGACGCCCGACGCGGTCAGCACGTACTCGGTGCGCTCGCCGGAGGCCTTGGCCGGGTCGCCGCCGCCGTCCTTCTCGAGGTGCTTGACCTGGGCCTCGGTGAACGTGCGGGCCTCGAGCGTGCCCTCGACGACGACGGACTTGCCCTTGGTGTCGGTCGGCACGGTGAAGCCGTGGTCCTTCATCAGGATCCGGGCCTGGGCCTCGCCGTCCTTGACGACCATCCAGCAGCCCATCTTCTGGCACACGCTGTCGATCGTGCCGCTGACCTGGACGGCGTCCTTGGGCAGGGCGTCCTTGCCGGACGCGAGCACCTGCGAGAGCGGCCTGGTGTCCTTGAGCGCGAACGCGGTGCCGAAGTGGCCGGGCTCGCCGGTGCTCGGCGCGGCGTCGCCGCCGTGGCCGCAGCCCTCGCCCTCGCCGTGCTCCTTCTTGTGCACCTCAGGCCCGTGGATGCAGCCCTCCTCGCCCTCGTCCTTGTGCTCGGCGGCCTTCTCGGCCGGCGCGGCCTTGTCCGCGGCGGCGACCTTGGGGGCCTCCTCGGCCTTCGCGGGCGCGGCGGCGGGCTGGGCGGCCGGCGCCGGAGCGCCGCCGTTGCAGGCGGAGACGACGGCCAGGGCGGCCAGGAGCGCGGTGCTTCGCAGGATCGACATGGCGCGGAGTGTGAGAGGGCGTCCAGGGGCTGTCAATCCGCGCTCCGGCCCGGCCGACGGGGCATGGCTCACACCTGGACCGCCCGCGCGAATCGGCGTAGATCTGCGTCCTCCATGCCCTCCGCGGCCCGCTCGACGCTCTCGTGGTCCCTCGCCCTCGGCCTCTTCGCGGCGTGCGTCCCCGGCGGCGGCGCGAGCCCGCCGGCGGCCGCGGGCGCCCGGCCGCGCCTCGTCGTCGTGCTCGTCGTCGATCAGATGCGCGCCGACTCGCTGACCCGCTTCGCCGACCTCTACCAGGGCGGGCTGGCCCGCCTGCGCAGGGACGGGGCGGTGTTCACCGAGGGGCACGTCCAGCACGCGCTCACGTACACGGCCCCGGGGCACGCGAGCGTGGCGACCGGGACGCACCCGCGCCAGCACGGGATCGTCGAGAACGAGTGGTACGACCGCGGGACCCGCCGCGAGGTGTACGCGGCCGCCGACCCGCAGGCCCGCACGGTGGTCGCCGGCGCGCGCCCGCCGGCGCCCGAGGGCCGCTCGCCGGCCCAGCTGCTGCGGCCCGGGCTCGGGGACTGGCTCAAGGGGCAGGTCCCCAGGGCCAGGGTGTTCTCGGTCGCGCTCAAGGACCGCGCCGCGCTGCTGCTCGGCGGCCAGCGGCCCGACCGCGCCTACTGGTACGACAGCTCCGCCGCCGGGTTCGTGTCGTCGAGCTGGTACGGCGACGCGCTGCCGGCGTGGGTCGCCGAGTTCAACCGCGGCGACGCGCTGTACCGCCGGTTCGCCGAGGGCTGGCAGCGGCTCGCCGCGCCGGCGGCCTACGCCCGGTCCGGCGACGACAGGGTCGACGCCGAGCACGACGGCGCGCGCACCGAGCTGCCGCACCCGTTCGACGACGGCGGCCCGCAGGCGCGCGAGGTGTTCCTCAAGGAGCTCGCGTGGACCCCGTTCGGCGACGAGCTGGCGCTCTCGTTCGCCCGCCGGCTCGTCCGCGAGGAGCAGCTCGGCAAGGACGAGCACCCCGACCTGCTGCTCGTCAGCTGCTCGAGCGCCGACTACGTCGGCCACCGCTACGGCCCGACCAGCCACGAGACCCAGGACTATTACCTCCGCCTCGACGGCTGGCTCGGCGAGTTCCTCGCCGACCTCGACGCCGAGGTCGGACCCGGCAACTACGTGCTCGCAATGACGTCCGACCACGGGGTGATGCCGCTGCCCGAGCTGCTGGTCAAGGACGGCCAGAAGGCCGCGCGCCGGGTCGCCCACGAGGAGTACCGCACCCGCGTCCGCGCGCTCGTCCGCGCCGCCGCGGCCGCGGCCGGCCTGCCCGAGACCGTGCTGCTGCACGTCGGCGAGGACGGCGTGTGGCTCGACACCGCCGCCGCCGAGGCGCAGAAGGTCCCGGCCGCCAAGCTGCGGGCGGCCGTCGCCGAGCAGCTGCGCACCCTCGACTTCGTCGCCGAGACCTTCACCGCCGACGCGCTCGCCTCCGAGGGCAGCGCCGACACGCCGTACCTCGCCCGCTACCGCCGCAGCTTCGTCCCCGAGCGCAGCCCCGACGTGCTGATGCGCTTCAAGGAGTGGGCGCTCGTCGGCGCGCAGCCGCGCGGGACCAGCCACGGCTCGCCGTACCGCTACGACACCCACGTGCCGGTGCTGTTCTTCGGCGGCCCGGTCGCCGCGAAGACGCTCGACCGCCCCGTCGGCACCGTCGACGTCGCGCCGACGCTCGCCGAGCTGCTCGGCCTCGCCACGCCCGCGGGCCTCGACGGCCGCAGCCTCGCGGCGCAGGTGACGTCGCGCTGAGGCGCGCGCTACTCCTCGAGGTACCCGACGCGGATCGTGCAGACCTCGGGCCTGGTCAGCCCGAGCTCCTTCTTCGGGAAGGTCCACGTCCTCGCCAGCTCGCGCAGGCACACCGTCACCGTCTCGGGCGGCTCGTCGTTCCCGGTCGCCTTGAGGCCCTTGACCGTCCCGTCGCCCTTGAGCTCGAGCACGAAGTCGAAGTGCTCGCCCGCCATGATCCCGATCGCGCAGCCCTGCAGCGCGTCCTCGTGCTTCTTCAGCTCGCGGTCGATCAGCGACTCGGCGATCTTCGCGCTGTACAGCGTGCGCGCCGTGATCCGCGGCGGCGGGCGCCGCGGCGCCTCGGCCTTCGCGTCCACCTTCTCCTTCGCCTCGCCCGCGCCGGCCTCGGACCCCGCGAGAGCGGCCGGCACCACCTTCGCCTCCGCGGGCGCGGGCCCGCGGAAGAACGGGAACAGCGGCGCGGTGTCGACGCTGCTGCCGAGCTCGACCGTCGTCGGCGCGCTGCCGCGGGTGCCGACCGCGACCGCACCGAACATCAGGTTGCCGCGCAGGCCGACCCCGAGGCGGACCGCGCCGAGATCCCGCGTCGCCGCCTCGGCGGCCGCCCACGCCGCGTCGAGCAGCGTCTGCCGGACATCGTCCTTGTAGCGCTTGAACTGCGGGACGTGGATCAGGAACGCGACCCCCTCGGCCGCGTGCTGCCCGTAGACCAGGAACTCCCCGGTGCGCGAGAACACCTTGCCCTCGTCGTGCCCGGTGAACAGCTTGCGATCGAGCTCGGTCATCGCCTCGGCCACGAACTCGGCGCGGGCGCGGGCCGCCGGCGTGTTGCCGCGGGCGCGCTCGCTGGCGCTGCCCGAGATCTTCAGGCTCGCGTCCTCGAACTCCTTCTCGCCGGGCTGGAGCTCTCGCGGACCACAACCGACGAGCGCGAGCGACAGCAGGACGGCGCGGCGGAGCTTCACCCGAGCAGGGTAACGCATTCGCGGACCCTCGCCGACCGCCGGGCCGCACGGGCGACGCGGGGCCGCGAGGCCGCGACCTGGCGGCGTCCGTGCGGTCGCGATAGCGTGCGCGCGATGTCCTCGCGCGCCGCACCTGTCCTGATGCTCGTCTTCGCCCTCTCCGCCTGCAGCGACGACGGCGGCGGAGGAGCGACCGCGCCCACGACCACGTCGACGACCGACGCGACGACGACCGCCGAGCCGACGACGACCGCCGAGCCGACGACCGCGCCCACCGCGACGACGGACGACGCGACCGGCACCACCGCCGCGCCGACGACCGGCACCACCGACGCGACGACCGACGCGACGACCGACGCGACCGGCTCGACGACCGACCCCGGCTTCGACTGCGCCGCGATCCCGGCCGGCCCGTTCACCCCCGAGCCGCTGTGGAGCGGCTACACGGGCAGCGAGGACCTCGCGTTCGACGGCGCCGGCCACCTCGCGCTCAAGAAGGACGGGCAGGTCGTCCTGGTCAAGGCCGATCAGTCCGAGACCGTCCTCGCCGACGGCTTCCCGCAGGTCTACGGCACCCGCTTCGCGACCAACGGCGATCTTTTGGCCGCGCTGCCGCAGGCGGGCGTGCTGCAGGCGATCGCGCCCGGCGGCGAGATCTCCGACCTCGCGACCGGCCTCGTCGGTCCGAACGGCCTCTACGTCGACCCGGGCGGCCGCGTGTGGTTGACCGAGTTCGCCGGCAGCCGGGTCGTCCGCTTCGACGCGAACTGGTCCAAGGTCACGATCTACGAGGGGCCCGACGCCGCCTCGGCCAACGGCGTCGTCCTCGATCCCGGGCGCGGCGTCCTGTTCTTCACCAACTACGGCGCCGGTCGCCTGCTCAAGCTCGCCGTCGACGACCAGGGCGCGCCCGCCGGCGCGCCCGAGCAGGTCGCGTCGGTCCAGGGCGCCAAGCTCGACGGCCTCGCGCTCGACGTCTGTGGCCACGTCTACGCGGTCGATCAGGGCAACAGCCGGCTCTACCGCGTCCGCCTCGACGGCCGCGGCGCCGCGGTCGGCGAGCCGGAGCTGCTGGCCGAGTTCCCGAAGAACGTCGCCAACGCGCAGTTCGGCGCCGGCCCCGGCTTCGACTCGAGCAGCCTCTACGTCGCCGGCAACCCCGGCGACGTCTACCGCCTCGAGGTCGGGGTCCCGGGCGCGGCGATCGGGCTGCCCTGACGGACATGTCCCCGACGACTACTTGAAGGTGATCCGGAACTCCTGCGAGGTGCAGGTCTTGATCGCCTTGCCCTCGACCATGAACGGCTTGAACCGCCAGGTCTTGATCGTCGCGCGGATCACCTCGTCGACGCCGGGGTCGCCGGGGAACGGCTTGACCGTCCGGATCTCGGTCGTGCGGCCGGTCGCGTCGACGCAGAACGCGGTCACGTTGTCGCCCGAGCGCTTGTCGAACATGCCCGCCCTGGTCGCGGCGAGCCGGTCCTGGCTCGGGTCGGGCGTGTAGATCGCCTGCGCGCGCACGGCCGACAGCGGCACCGGGGCGCGCTGCTCGGTCCTCTGCGGCGCGGTGACGAGCTTGACCGGCTGGAGCCCGGCGATCCGGTTGACGCCCGGGATCCCCGGGCCGACGCCCGGCACGCCGAACGGGTTGTCGCCGGTGCTGTCCTTCGAGCCGGTGCCGGGCTTCTCGACCTGTCGCTTCGGCGGCGGCTTGACCTCCTCGATGTACGTCAAGGGCGGCGGGTCTTCGTCCTCCGGGTCGTCCTGCCGGTCCTCCTGCGGCGTGCCCCCCGGCGGCGGGGCCGGCGGCGGCGGCGGCGGCAGCGGGGCGTCGAGCGACATCTGCACGAGCACGTAGCTGGCCGTCGGCGGCGCGACCTGGGCGATCTGCAGCTTGCCCATCAGCCAGGTGAAGGACAGCCCGCCCGCGGTCGCAAGCGCGGCCAGATGCGCGGCGATCGTCATCCGCAGGCGACGACCGCGGTCCGGTTCGTGGTGCCGAAGGTAGTGCTCGAACATGATGACAGAATGGACGAGTCCGCTGGACCCCACACCGGACAGGGTTCGGACGTCCGGCGCCGCCGCTACTCGAAGGAGATCCGGAACTCCTGCGAGGTGGCGAGCCGCAGCGGTGCGAAGCCGGGCGGGCGGTGGTCGACGCCGGGGATCGCGGCGAACCCGGGCACGCGCAGCGGCGCGGGCGCGGTGTTCATCGAGAGGTCGTCGAGCGGCACCGGCGGATCTTCCTCCGGCTCGTCGATGTCGAACGGCATGAAGTTACAAGCGATCCTCGAAAACTCCTCCTCGTGTTCGGGAGGCTCCGGCCACGGGATGTCGGTCGCCGGCTGCACGACCGTGACGGCCGGGGCCAGCGGCTCGACCCGGGCGACCTGCAGCTTGCCCATCAGCCAGGTGAAGGACTGCACGCCCGCGGTCACGAGCGCGGTCAGGTGCAGCGCGAGCGCCAGGCGCAGGTGGTGGCCGCGCGCCGGCGTGTGCCGCTGGACGTAGTGCTCGAACATGATCGCAGGGGCGCCGGGCCCGCCGCCCGCCGGATCGGACGAGGTCCGGACGTCCGGCGCCGGCGGGGGGCGCTCAGCGTGTTTTGTACATTCAGTCTTGACTGAACACGGCGAACGATCCACGGTTTCGTCCGCGGGAGGTGCGAGGTCATGACGGAGGTGCTCGTGGTCGGCGCGGGGCCGACGGGTTTGGTGACGGCGATCCAGCTGCGCCGGTTCGGGGTCGCGTGCCGGGTGATCGACCGGGCCGACGGGCCGGCGACGACCTCGCGGGCGCTCGGGTGCCACGCGCGGACGCTCGAGGCGCTCGCCGACCTCGGCGCCGCCGGGCCGCTCGTGCGCGCGAGCAGGCCGCTGCGCGGCGCGACCTACTACCGCGGCGAGCGCCCGGTCGCGCGCATGATCTGGGAGCCGGTCGACGGACCCTTCCCCTATCCGCTCGTGCTGCCGCAGGCCGAGCTCGAGGCGATCCTGCGCGCTCGCCTCGCGGAGCTCGGGGCCGAGGTCGAGTGGGGCCGCGCGCTCGCGGACGTGCGTCAGGGCCCGGACGGCGTCGTCGCCGAGCTGTCCGACGGGACAGGCGTCGCCGCGGGCTGGCTCGTCGGCTGCGACGGCGCGCGCAGCCGCGTCCGCGAGGCCGTCGGGATCGCCTTCGTCGGCGCGGCGTACCCGGAGGTCTACTACCTCGGCGACCTCGCGCTCGACCTGCGCGGCGGCGGGGTCGACGACTCGCGGATCTGGCTCGGCGGCGAGCGGGCGATCCTGGCGATCCCGCTCGACGACCGCGGCACCTGGCGGGTGTTCGCCGACGTCACGCCGGACGACCCGTACGAGCGCGTGCCGCCGCCGACGCTCGAGGTGTTCCAGCGGCTGCTCGACGACCGCGCGTTCGGCCCCGGCAAGGTGCGCGTGCTCGGCTCGACCTGGCTGTCGACCTTCCGCCTGCAGCGGCGCCAGGCCGAGCGCTACCGCGAGGGCCGGGTGTTCCTCGCGGGCGACGCGGCGCACGCGTTCCCGCCGTTCGGCGGCCAGGGCATGAACACGGGGATCCAGGACGCCTACAACCTCGCGTGGAAGCTCGCCGCGGTGGTCCGCGGCTGGGGCAGGCCTGAACTCTTGGACACCTACCACGTCGAGCGCCACCCGGCCTGCGCGAGGGTGATCCACACCGTCGACCGGTCGACGCGCTTGCTCGGCTGGCGCCACCCGCTCGCCGGCCGCGCGCGCGAGCTGCTGCTGCGGACCTTCCTGCGCAGCCGGGTCTTCTGCCGCGCGATCTGCCGCCGCAGCTCGGGGCTCGCGCTGCACTATCGCCAGGGGACATGGCTCTCGGTGCAGGTCGGCAGGACGCGCGGCCCGCGGGCCGGCGACCGCGCGCCCGACGGGCCGCTCGGCGACGGGCGCCTGTTCGCGGCCCGCGACGGGACCCGGTTCACGCTGCTGCTGTTCGTCGGCGCCGGCGGGCCGCCGACGCTCGCCGGGGTCGACCCGGCGCGGGTGCAGGTGCTGCCGATCACGCCGGCCCGCGACCCCGACGGGGCGCTGCGCCGCCGCTACGCCGCCGGGCGCGGGGCCCTCGTGCTCGTCCGCCCGGACGGGTACATCGGCTTTCGCGGCGAGCTGTCGGCCGGGGCGGCGCTCGGGCGCTACCTCGCGCGGATCTTCGCCGACGCGCCGGTCCGGGGTAGGGTGGCGGCCGCGGCAGGAGGCTGACGACGTCTTGGCGAGGAGCAGCAAGTCCGACGGCGCGGAGCAGGTGGCGCAGTTCGTCGAGGAGTTCGCGCTGCTGTGCGAGCAGGGCGGCTGGCCGCGGATCGCCGGCAAGATCCTCGCGTGGCTGCTCGTCTGCGACGCCCCGCAGCAGGACGCCGAGCAGCTCGCCGCGGCGCTCCAGGCCAGCAAGGCGTCGATCAGCACGATGACGCGCTACTTGATCGATCGCGGGATGGTCGAGCGCTGCGCCCTCCCGGGCGACCGCCGGGTGTACTTCCGGATCCGGTCCGGACTGTGGTCGCACCTGATGCGCGAGCGCCTGCGCAGCGTCGCGCTGATGCGCGGCCTCGCCGAGCGCGCCGCGGCGCTCGTCCGCGACAAGAGCCCCGCCCAGCGCGCCCGCGCCGAGGAGATGGCGAGCTTCTACGCCTGGTGGGAGCGCGAGCTGCCGGCGCTGTTCGAGCGCTGGGAGCAGCAAGTCGCCGAGCCGCGGCCGCGCCGGCGCTCGTAGCGGGCGCGCGGGATCCGTCGCGCGCAGCGCCCCTGCGGCGCGTCCGCGCGGGGCCCGTCGACGGCGCGCACGGCCGGCGCGGGCTGTGGCATCGTCGGGGCCGTGACGTTCGACGCGTTCGTCCGCCGGCTGTATCGCTTCGCCGTCGCGGTGGGGCTGATCGAGGCCGCGGTCGTCGGCGCGTTCCTGCTCGTCGGCCCGTGGTGGGCGCTCGGCCGAGGCATGCCGGGCGCAGCGGTCCTGATCGCGCTGCTCGGCCTGCTGTTCGACTGGCGGGCGCTCGACGTCTTGCTCGCACGGGCGCCCGCGCTGCCGCAGCGGGGCCTCGTGCGGCTGTCCGTGGCGGTCCACCTGCTCGCGCTCGGGCTCGGCGGCTGGTCGCTCGCGCGGCCGATCGACCCGGCGTGGCGCCTGCTCTCCGGCTCGGAGCCGGCCAGCGATCCGCGGCTGGCCTACGGGACAGACGGCGCGCTGGTGATGCACACCGGTGCCGGCCAGCTGCTGCGCCGGCGCGAGGTCGACTGGTACGACCTGCTCGGCCCGGGCAACTTCGCCTGGGAGTTTCACGTCGGCCCGGACGGCGACCTGTGGGTCGCGCCGCGCGACGTCCTGCGGATCGACCGCTACGACCCGGAGGCCGACCGCTGGCGGGCGATCGGCCGCCCACCCGGCGCGCTCGAGTCCCTGGCCGTCGGGACAGGTGAGCTGCTGGCGGTGCTCGACGGCCGGCTGCACCGCGCCGACCTGATCGGAGGGACATGGTCCGAGGTGCAGGAGGTCGGGCGGGTCCGCAGCGTCGCGCTCGCGCCCGGCGGCGCCGCGGCGCTCGCGTGCGGCCCGCGCTGGTGGGCGCGCGAGGGCGGGGCGTGGGCCGACGTCACCCCCGACACCCTGGGCCTCGGCTGCAGCGGCGCGTTCGTCGGCGGCGGCGGCTGGCGCTATGTGCTGACCGGCGGCCTGTGGGACGACGCGCTGTGGGTCGCGCCGCCGGGCGAGGGCTTCCGCCGCGTCACCGCGCCGGCGTCGGACCTGCGGGTGCTCGCGCCGCACCCGATCGACGGTCGGCGCGCCGTCGCCGGGACGTGGGGACTGGGCGTGTGGACGACCGAGGACGGCGGCCGGACGTGGGCGCCGCTGGGCCTGGACCGCGTCCAGGTCCGCAGCCTCGCGGTCGAGTGGGCACGTGGTGAAGTGTGCGCCGGCTCGTCGAACCTGGTGTTCGCCCGCGGCGTGTTCTGCCGGCCGCTGCCCGGCGGACAACCGTCCGCGGCTCGGTGAAGTCTCGGGCGAGCGTCCCGGGGTCGTGGACGCTGCAAAAAGATCGTGATTTTTGCGATCTGGACTACAAAGATTTCCGTGTCGTGCTGGGTGAGGACGATGGATCGGCGCTGGCAGGTTCTGATAGCGTGGGATCTGTTGGGCCCCATGGGCTCTGGAGTCGGTGTCGTGATCGCTAGCAGCCAACGCCCGTACACGCATCTGGTCAACCTCATCGCCGAGCGCAGCAGCGCCTTGCTCGAAGGCGGCGCGGCGGGCTCGCAGGAGTACCTGAGCTGGGTGCGCTCGCTCGAGCAGGCGTTCGGCGTCAGCATCGAGGTGCAGACGGTGCTCGGGCCCGAGGGTCGGCCGGCGGCGATCGGGGGCACGATCTGCGGCGTCGACCGCCCGGACTGTCGCCTCGTGTTCACCGTCGACGGCGACGAGACCCGCTGCGCGCTCCGGTATACGTAGCGTCGCGCCCCCGCACGGCATGGCGCATGGGCCAGGTCGCGGACAGCTGTCCCTTCTGCCAGATCGGCCCGCGCGCTCGGGTCTTCTGCCGGCGCCGCGCCGGCCGGCCCGGGCCCGGCGCGGATCTGCGCGGGCCCAGGCGAGGGCCCGCAGAGCAGTTGAAGCGCCCGCGGAGATGATCTAGGCTAAAACTCCGGAGCTCAGGGACGGTCGAAGACCGCGCACGGACGGGCGCGTGTGGCTGCGGGGCCGTCCGCGTTTTGAACCTTTCCGTCGAGTCATGGCCCGAAAGTCACCCACGCCGCTCGCCCTGTCGGAGATCGTCCGGATCGTCGGCGCCGACGCGGCGTACCTCTACCTGTGCGCGGAGGGCAGCGAGCGGCTGTTCCTGAAGACCGCGGAGGGCGCGGAGGGGCGCGAGGCGGACCCGGCGGCGGCGAGCGCCGCGGTGGTCGAGCGCGTGCGCCTCAGCCGCGAGCCGCTGGCGGTCTCGGGCGACGAGGCCGGCGCGGCGCAGCTCGACGGCAGCCCGCTGCCGGCGCGGCACGTGCTCGCGGCGCCGCTCCTGCTCGGGCACCGGTTCTTCGGCGTGATCTACCTCGACCGCGGGCTCGCGCGGGTGGCGTTCACGCAGGACGACGTCGACATCCTGTCGGCGATCGCCGATCACCTGGCGATCGCGCTCGAGGCGGCGCACACCGAGCGGCTCGAGCAGGAGCGGAAGTCGCTCGAGCGGCGGGCGCAGCGGCTCGCGCGCTCGAAGGAGGAGGCGCTCGACGCCTCGCGGGCGAAGAGCGCGTTCATCGCCCACATGAGCCACGAGCTGCGGACGCCGCTGACGGCGATCATCGGCTACAGCGAGCTGCTCGAGGAGGAGTTCAACGACCTCGCGCCGGCGGGCGGGTTCATCCCCGACATGCAGAAGATCCAGGCGGCGGCCAACCACCTGCTGTCCTTGATCAACAACATGCTCGATCTGTCGAAGATCGAGGCCGGCAAGATGGAGCTGTTCCTCGAGGAATTCGAGCTCGGCGAGCTGATCGACGAGGTGCTGACGCAGGCGCGCCCGCTGATCGAGAAGAACCACAACACCTTCATGCTGCGGGTCGAGGACGCGCTCGGGCCGGTCCGGCTCGACCGCGTGAAGGTGCGCCAGGTGCTGCTCAACCTGCTCGGCAACGCGGCGAAGTTCACCAGCGGCGGCGAGGTGGTGCTCGCCGGGCGCCGGGAGGCGGGCGAGCGCGGCGAGGAGCTGGTGCTGCAGGTGTCGGACTCGGGGATCGGGATGTCGCCGAGCCAGATCAAGCGGATCTTCCAGGAGTTCGCGCAGGGCAGCGCGGCGACCACCCGGCGCTACGGCGGGACCGGGCTCGGCCTGGCGATCAGCCGGAACTTCTGCCACCTGATGCGCGGCGAGATCGAGGTCGAGAGCGCGCTCGGCCGCGGGTCGACCTTCACCGTCCGTCTGCCCGCTCGCCTCGAGGACGCGGCGCTCGAGGCAGGCGAGGGCGCGGCCGAGTCCGGCGGCGGCGAGGGCGAGGACGAGGTCCTCGACGAGGCGCTCGCGCAGTCGGGCGTCTATCCCTGGACGGTCTGACGCGCCGCCGCGGCGAGGCCGGCGAGGACCGGTCACGGGCCCGAATTCGTGCCGTCCGTGGCGGTCCGACCGTCCGCCGCGACCGGGCGCGTCCGCTCGCCGTCGCACCGGCGAGCCGCGTCCGGCTTCGTCGCCTGCAGCGTCGCGACACGAAGTCGATCGCCGCGTCGCTGGTGCGCCCGTGTAAGCCGTCCGCGTCGTCGATCGGCGGCGCGCTCATCCGCGCGCCGCAGCCCACCGCCTCGCTGCTCCTGAATCGACATCCACGCCGCGCTCCGTGGCAAACTGATGCAGTCACTCGAAGGCCACTCTGCGAACTTGAGTGCCTCAGCAAGGAGACGCGATGGCGACGGCAACCAGAACAAAGAAGGCCACCAAGGCGGCGAAGGGGACCGCGAAGAAGAAGGCGGCGAAGAAGACCGCGGCGAAGAAGACCGCCGCGAAGAAGACCGCGGCGAAGAAGACCGCGAAGAAAGCTCCGGCGAAGAAGACCGCGGCGAAGAAGACCGCGGGCAAGAAGACCGCGGCGAAGAAGACCGCGGGCAAGAAGACCGCGGCGAAGAAGACCGCGGCGAAGAAGACCGCGGCGAAGAAGGCCGCCAAGGCGCCGGCCCGCAAGAAGAAGGGCGAGGTCGCCGCGGCGCCGCCGGCTCCGGCCCCGACTCCGGCTCCGGCCGAGGGCGCCGCCGAGGCCGCGCAGGCCCCCGCCGCCGAGGCCGCCGGCGACGGCGGCGACTCGGAGGGCGAATCAGCCGGCGACGGCGAGGATGACCTAGAGGACAGGTCTGAAGAGACCGGTCCATCCGAGCTCGAGACCAGCCGGCGCCTGAGCGCGGAGCTCGACGCGCTCGGCGACGACGACGAGGGCGACGACGACGAGGGCGACGGGGAGTCGCCCGCGCCGGACGAAGGCCCCTCGGACCTCGACCTCAGCCGGCGCCTGAGCGCGGAGCTCGACGCGCTCGGCGACGACGACGAAGACCTGACCTGACCGCGCCCGCGACCTCCTGAGCCTCCGTCGCAGGTCCGGGCGCGTTGGCCGGTGTCCGGCCGAGCCCTCTCCGAGCGACGCGGCGACCACCGGCTCGCCGCGGATCACGACGACGCCGCGACGACCAGCACGGTGCGGTTGGACGAGGCACGGCAGCGCCGACGACCAGCTCGCCGCGGTTCGCCGAGTAGCGACGACAGCGACGACCAGTTCGTCGTGGTCTGACACCGAGCAGCCGGAGGCGCCTTCGGCAAGTTGCCCCGTGCGCAGCCCCGCAGCTTCCGAGCGAACGTGCGCCCGCCCGGGCGCGCGCGGGCGGATGTGAGCCTTGTGACGGTTGTTGCAAGGCCTGCTGCATATGTTACAAGGAGTTGTCATGGATGTTACGCGAGACCGGGATTGCCCCATGCTTTTTGAGGAAATCTCTCCGCGCGGCCCGCTCGCGCTGAACCGGCTCAGAAGGCTGCGGAGCGACCTTTGCAGCCTGTTTGTCGTCGGTGGCGTGGTGAGCGCGATCGTCCGTCTCGCGCTGATGGGCTGATCGTTCGCGACGCCCCCGTGACACACGCGTGACGACGCCCTGCGCAGATCTGCGCGTGTCTCGCCGGGGCTGGCGCCGAGGTCGGTGATCCGCAGGCGGCCCGGGTGACGCTCACAGGGCGTCATCGGTCGGTATCACGGCCGGTCGCTGCGGGCGTCGGGTTTCGTCCAGGGTTTTGCCCGCCCCCGCAGCGGCCGGTCGGTCTATCTCACCCGTGCGTCTCGACCTCACGGCACGGGCGGGCGCGGTTCGGCGAGCCCGGGCGGGATCGTCAGCTGCGTCGCCTCGGGGTGGCGGAACGCGTCGAACAGCGCGAGCGCGATCGCCAGGATCACCGGCCCGAGGAACAGGCCGACGATCCCGAACACCTGCAGGCCGCCGAGCACCGCGAAGAAGATGAACAGCTCGTGCAGCTTCGCCTTCTCGCCGACCAGCTTCGGGCGCAGGAAGTTGTCGACCAGGCCGATCACCAGCGAGCCCCACAGGGTCAAGAAGAGCGCTGCGCCCCATGAGCCGGTCGCCGCGAGGTAGATCGCCGCCGGGATCCAGACGATGAACGCGCCGGCGAGCGGGATCAGCGAGAAGAACGTCATCGCCAGGCCCCAGACGACCGCAGACGGCAGGCCGAGGATCCAGAACGCGAGCCCGCCGAGGGTGCCCTGCAGGATCGCGATCACGAACACGCCGTAGACGCTGGCGCCGATCACCTCGCGGGTGCGCTGGAAGATCCGGTTCGTCGTCCGGCCGCGCAAGGGCAGCGCCGACGTCAGGGTCGCGCGGAACTTGTGGCCGTCGCGGAACAGGTAATACATCGTGAAGAACACGAAGAAGACCTCGATCACGAGGCCGAAGATCCCGCTGACGATCCCGCGGACGTAGCCGATCGAGTTGGTCGTCAGCTCGCGCAGGCCGGCCTGGGCCTGCTCGACGGCCTGGCGCTTGACCGCCTCGATGTCGACGCCGCGCTCGCCGAGCCACGCGAGCACGTCGCCGATCACCGGCGACTTCGGGTCGAGCAGGCCGACGATCATCTGCTGGAACGCCTCGACCGCCGGCGTCAGCTCGCGGATCACGGTGAAGCCGATCAGCGCCGTCGGGACGCCGATCGTCAGCATGACGATGAAGCACGACAGCAGCGCGCTCACGTCGGCGTTCTTGATCCGCGCGAGCAGCCGCGCGTGCAGCGGCTCGAACGCGGTCGTCAGCACCAGCGCCCACAGGAGCACCTGGACGAACGGCTGGAGCATCAGCCAGCAGAGGTAGAAGGCGAGTACGACGCCGCTCAGCAGCACCACCCAGCGCACCTTCTCGCGCCGGTCTTCAACTCGTTCGTCCACGGGGCAACCTCTTCGTAGGCGGGGGGTCGAGGGGAGATTTCGAATTTTTTGTCCGGGCTCTCATCCAAATCGGCCGGACCCGGACTTCTGATTCAGCGGGCCGGATCTCCGGCCGGCCAAACCTTCCTCCGGGAACCAACCCGGAGATATCCGCCCCGCCCCCGCGGTATCGATAGGGGGGCGGGGTTATGTCGTATCCTCCGGGACCGCTTCGAGCTCGAACAGCGGGTCGCCGGCGGCGACGTCGGACTCGTCGGCGAGCAGGATCGCGCGGACCCGTGCGCGGGCGGGCAGGCCGTCGCCGCCGTAGTGGACGCGGCTGAAGGTCTTCATGACCTCGATCAGGCCGATCGTCTGGCCGCGCTCGATGACCGCGCCGACGCTGACGAAGGCCGGCTTGCCGGGGCCGGAGCGGCTGTAGAAGCGGCCGCTGGTCGGGGCGCGGAAGACCGCGGCGCCGGCCGCGGCGCCGGTCTGCGCGGCGGACGCGAGAGGGCCGTCGGCGCGGCCAGTCCGGGCGGCCTCGGGGTCGAGGGTCAGCAGGAGGTCGTCGAACGCGACCGGGCGGCGGGCGGCGGGGCCGGGCGGGGAGGTGACGAGCCCGGTGGCGCCGGCGGGGGCGAGGACGTGGTGGACGACGCCGAGGACCTCGAGCGCGCCGATCGGCCGATCGGGCACGACGAGGGCGCCGGGCTCGGGCGCGCCGCGGTACATGCCGACGGCGGGGGCGAGCAGGCGGAGGGCGCCGTCGTCCCCGCGGGTCAGGCGGGCGCGCAGGGTCGGCGGGCTGACGCGGCTGTCCTGAAGGACATTTTTGAGGGTCATGGTCAGCGAATGCCTCCGGTGAGCACGGCGAGGTCGTGCATGGTCCAGATCCGCGGGTTCTTGACCCGGCGGTATCCAGAATACTGGTAGCTCATCTCGACCAGCGCGCAAAGGTAGGAGCGGAGCTCGCCGAACGCGACGATCTCGTCGGTGTCCATCTGTCGTGCGGCGACGAACGGGTCCATGTCGGCCTCGATCCGCTGCTCGACCGCCCGCATACCGGCCTCGATCGCGCGGCGCTCGTCGGGGTCCTTGCTCAGGATCTCGAAGTTGTCGTCGAGCTTGGTGTTGTAGGTCGCGATCGACAGCGTGCGGCCCTCCATCACCGACAGCCGGGTCAGGCAGGTCGAGAGCTGGACGACCGGGTCGTACGGCAGGCCGGCCATCGCGTAGTAGCCGGCGCCGGAGGCCTTGCGCAGCAGCACCGTGAACATCGGCGTGCTGTTGGTGCTGTTGGTGTAGATCAGGTTCGAGCCGTAGGCCAAGAGGCCCTGGCGCTCGGCCTCGACGCCGATGTCGAAGCCGGAGATGTCCTGCAGCCAGATGATCGGCAGGCCGTCGGAGTCGCAGGCGCGCGAGAAGGCGGAGATCTTGGCGATGCCGGCGCGGTAGAGCGTGCCGCCGGGGCGGCGCGCGCTCGGGTGCTCGGGGTCGCCGACGAGGCCCTGGCGGTTGATGATCAGGCCGGCGTAGAGGCCGCCGAGGCGGGCGACGCCGCAGATCATCTCCTCGCCGGCGTCGGGCATCAGCTCCCAGAACAGGCTCTGGTCGACCAGGCGCGCGAGGATCTGGTAGGCGTCGTAGCCCTCGCGGTGGTCGACCGGCATCAGCCCGCGCAGCTCGTGCGTCGGGAAGGCCGGCTCGATCGCGCCGGCGTCGCCGCGGTAGAAGTCGGCGCCGGAGCTCGGCAGCTTGGCGACCTCGCGGCGCAGGCACTGCAGCAGCACCTCGTCGTTCGGCACGCGCCGGTCGGCGCAGCCCGAGAGGTGGACGTGGACCTCGGGACCGCCGATGTCGAGGCTCGTCAGCTTCTGGCTCTTCGCGCCCTTGATCAGGGCCGCGCCGGCGATCACCATGTACGCCTGCTCGGTCATGTAGACGCGGTCGCTGATGATCGGCATGTAGCCGCCGCCGGCGATGCAGTCGCCGAACACGCCGGCGAGCTGCGGGACGCCGCTCGCGGACAGCAGGCTGTTCTTCTTGAAGATGTGGCCGGCCCCGGTCGCGCCGGGGAAGCTCTTCGACTGCTCGGGGAGGAACAGGCCGGAGCAGTCGACGAGGTAGATCGTCGGCAGCCGCAGGCGCAGCGCCATCGTCTGCGCGCGCTCGATCTTCTCCGGCGTCCGCGGCCACCACGAGCCCGAGGCGACCGTGTTGTCGTTGGCGATCACCATCACCCAGCGGCCCTCGACCCGGCAAAACGCCGTGATCACGCCGGCGGCCGGCGAGCGCAGGTTGTCGCCGAACACCAGGCCGTCGTTGACGAAGGTGCCGACCTCGAGCGGCGTCGTGCCGGGGTCGATCAGCCGCGCGACCCGCTCGCGCGCGGTCAGCTTGCCCTTGGCGTGGACGCGCGCGGCGTAGCTGTCGCCCCAGCCGGCGTGGACGCCGACGCGCCGGCGCTGCAGCGCGGCCTCGAGCTCACCCAGGGCCTGGCGGTGCTCGTCGAAGGTGCGGGGGTCGGCGGCCTGCTCGCGGGCGGCGCCGATCGGGACGAGAGGGACATGTGCCATCGTTCAGGTTCCTTCAGACAGGCGGCCACCCGGGGATCGCGCGGGTGTCGTAGCGGTTCTCGCGGAAGGCGGAGGACTGGAGGATCTGCAGGTGCATCGGGACCGTCGTCGGCACGCCCTCGCACACCAGCTCGCGCAGCGCGGCGATCATGCGGTCGGCGGCCTCGTCGCGGGTGGCGCCGCGGGTGATCACCTTGCACAGCAGGCTGTCGTAGTGCGGCGGGACCTCGTAGCCGCTCTCGACGTGGGTGTCGACGCGGACGTCCGGGCCGGTCGGGCCGTGCCAGCGGGTGATCGTGCCCGGGGCCGGCTTGAAGCCCTGCGACGGGTCCTCGGCGTTGATCCGGCACTCGATCGCGTGGCCGACCAGCTCGACCTCGTCTTGCCGAAAGGACAGGGGGTGGCCGGCGGCGACCCGGATCTGCTCGACGACGAGGTCGCGGCCGCTGCGGACCTCGCTGACGCAGTGCTCGACCTGCAGGCGCGTGTTCATCTCCATGAACCGCAGCGTGCCGCCCGCGTCGAGCAGGAACTCCATCGTCCCGGCGCCGACGTAGCCGATGCTCGCGGCGGCCCGGACCGCAGCGGCGAGGGTCCGCGCGCGCTCGTCCGGCGACAGCACCGGCGAGGGCGACTCCTCGATCAACTTCTGGTGGTTGCGCTGGACGGTGCAGTCGCGCTCGCCGATGTGGACGACATCGCCGTAGCGGTCGGCCATGATCTGGATCTCGACGTGGCGTCCGCCCTCGACGAGGCGCTCGAGGTAGAGCCGGCCGTCGCCGAACGCGGCGACCGCCTCGGCCTGGGCGTCCGCGTAGGCGCCGGCGACCTCGTCGGGGCCGCGGGCGATCCGCATCCCGCGTCCGCCGCCGCCGCTCTCGGCCTTGAGCAGGACCGGGTAGCCGACGCGATCGGCGACCGCGCGCGCCTCGTCGACGTCGGCGAGGATGCCGTCGCTGCCGGAGATCAACTGCAGGCCGGCGGCCCGCATCGCCTGCTTGGCGGGCGTCTTCTTGCCCATCAGGTGCATCGCGCGCGGGCTCGGACCTATGAAGGAGATGCCGTGCGCCTCGCACAGCGCGGCGAACACCGGGTTCTCCGAGAGGAAGCCCCAGCCGGGGTGCAGCGCGGTGCACTCGCGCTGCCGCGCGGCCTGCACGATCGCCTGCATATTCAAGTAACTCTGGGGCGAGCGGGCCGCGCCGATGCACACGGTTTCGCGCCCGCGTGTGTACGGGGCGTCCCGGTCGGCCGCGGACACCGCGAACACCGGCGTGATGCCGAGGAGGTCGCAGGCCCTGGCGATCCGCACCGCGACCTCGCCGCGGTTGGCGACGATCAGCCGGCGGAACATCGGTACAGCGGGTGCGCCTCGGTTCTTGGAGGTCATGGGGGCCGCGAGGCTACCACGTTTGCGCGGTACTGCCCCGCTGGCGAACTCGCGCGATCGTCCGCGCGGCCCGTCTGCGAGGATCGCGGTGCGGGTTTCGCCTTATACTCGCCGCAGAGGTTGCCATGGCGGAGGAGCCCCGAGACAAAGTTCGCGGACAGGACGACGACGGCGTGAAGGGCCGTACGGTCTTCGGGATCGGCCTCCCGGCGTCGGTGCAGGCGGCGACGCGCGGCGCGGCGCCCCCGGCCAAGGCGCCCCCGGTCGTCAGGCCCGCGCCGCCGGTCGCGCCGCCGGTCCGGCCGGCGCCGCCTTCGACGCCCGCGCCCGCGCCCGCGCCGGACCCCGCGGCCGTGCGTCAGCGCATCGACGAGGACGGCGCGACGATCCAGGACATCCGCCCGCTGACGCGGCCCGACGACGCGAAGAAGGTCGAGGACAAGCGGACGATCGTCGGCTTGCCCGGGCAGCTGTTCAGCGCGGCGGTCAGCGGCCAGGCGCCGGTCGCCGGCCGCGTCGCCGAGCCCGAGTCGCCCGGGCGCACGCGCGACACCGGCGAGTTCACGGCGACCAGCCAGGACGTCCACGCCGGGATGCGGCCGACGCGGGTCGCCGACAGCGGCGTCCACGAGCCGCCGCGCGAGCTGAGGCCGACGATCAAGCTGGTCGCCGGCAAGCCGATCCCGGGGACCCGCTACAAGCTGCAGCGCTGGCTCGGCGAGGGCGGCATGGGGGTCGTCTACGAGGCCGAGCACATCGACATCGAGCGGCGGGTCGCGCTCAAGATCCTGCGCGCGGAGCTCAGCCAGCGCAGCGACACGGCGCAGGTGTTCCGCGACGAGGCGCGCGCGGCGACGCGGGCCGGCTCGAAGAACATCGTCGAGATCTTCGACTTCGGCGAGCTGCCCGACGGGCGCCTGTTCTTCTGCATGGAGCTGCTCAGCGGGACGGACCTCGCCAGCCAGCTCAACGAGCTCGAGCCGCCGCGGATGGTCGCGATCCTGCGCCAGGTGTGCAAGGGCCTCGGCGCGGCGCACAGGGCCGGGATCGTCCACCGCGACATCAAGCCGGAGAACATCATCCTCGTGCAGCACGAGGGCCGGCGCGACATGGTCAAGATCGTCGACTTCGGCGTCGCGGCGATGATGACGGGCCAGAGCCAGGGCGGGCCGATCGCCGGCACGCCGCAGTACATGGCGCCCGAGCAGATCAACGGCGCCGACTTCGACGGCCGGCTCGACATGTACGCGCTCGGCTGCGTGATGTACGAGATGCTCGCCGGCAACCCGCCGTTCCCCGACGAGAACCTGGCCGACGTCCTGCTCGCGCACATCAACCGCCCGGCGCCGCGGCCGAGCGAGGCGAAGCCCGACCGCAGCGTCCCGAAGGCGCTCGAGGACGTCGTGATGCGCTGCCTCGAGAAGGACCCGCAGGCGCGCTACAAGGACATGGCCGACCTCGAGGCCGCGCTGTGCGAGGCGCAGATCGCCGCGGGGCTCGTCACCGAGTGGGACGACCTGCCGCTGCCCGACGTCGACCCCGAGCGGCGCGCCAACCTGGTCTCGCGCATGCCGAGCACCCACGGCGAGCTGCAGCCGCGGCGCAACAAGTGGCTGTGGCCGGCGGTCGCCGCGGTCGCGGCCGCGGCGGTGACCGGGATCGTCCTCGTCGTCACCAGCCAGCCGGAGATCACGCCGGAGGCGCAGGCCAAGATCGACGAGCTCAGCAAGCAGGCGCGCGACGCCGCGAGCGTCGGCAACTACGTGCTCGCGCCCGAGGACGGGGCGCCGACGGCGCTGGTCACGGTCAAGCAGCTCGAGGCGATCGACGGGTCCGGCGAGAGGCTCGCCGACCAGCGCGGGCACGAGCTGCGCAAGGAGTTCACCAACCAGCTGCTGACCGTCGGCGACAAGCTGTTCAAGCAGGACGAGACCAAGGCGTTCGCCTACGACTACTACGACTGGGCGCTGTTCTTCGACCCGACCAACGAGCACGCGCTCGCGCGGTCGGTCCGCACCGACGTCCAGCGCGCCGAGCTGCAGAAGCGCTACGAGACCGGGGCGGTCAAGGAGGGCGAGCGCGCGGCGGTCAACCAGCTGTCGGCGCTGGCGGTCACCGACGAGACGAAGCGGGCCGAGCGGCTGAAGAAGGCCGACCGCAAGGCGCTGTCGCTGACGCAGCGGATCGAGCTCGACACCGGGCTGCGCAGCGCCGGGGTCGCGGTGCCCGAGCCGGCGACCGCGCCGGCGGGGCCCGAGGCGCCGCCCGACAAGCCCACGGGGAGCGGCGGCGGGACCAAGGCCGGCGGCGGCGACTCGGGCGAGCCGGCCGAGGGCTCGACCGGCGAGGCCCCGCCCGACGCGCCGCCCGACGCGCCGGACCCGGGCAAGCAGCCGAAGACGGTCAAGGGCCCCGGCAAGAAGAAGACCGAGGACGGCGAGTTCGGCGAGGATGGGCTCGGCGAGGTCAAGCGCGACCCGGCGAAGGCCGCCGAGCTGGCCAACCAGGGCAAGGCGGCGCTCGCGTCCGGCAAGCGCGACGAGGCCGAGGCGCTGTTCAACCAGGCGATCAGCTACGACCGGCGCAACGCCGAGGCGCTGATCGGCCTGTCGGACATCTACTTCGACCGCGGCTCGTCCGACAAGGCCCAGCGGTTCGCCGAGAAGGCCGTCGCGGTCGCCAAGGACAACGGCTCGTACCGGCTCAAGCTCGGCGACGCCTACTACAACGCGCTGCGCTACCGCGACGCGCTGACCCAGTACGAGAAGGCGCAGGAGCTCGGCGAGGCCAAGGCGGCCCAGCGGATCGCCAAGGTCAAGGCCAAGCTCGGCGAGTAGCCCGCGCGGACATGCGCCGCAGGACATGCCCCGGCGGGCATGTCTTCGGGAGCATGTCCGCTCAGGCGCCGCGGCGCTTCGGCACCGGGATCGTGTCGCCGTCGCGCGCGGCGACGGTCTCGGGGTGGATCGCCCGCGCCTCGGCGAGGAACGGCTCGATGTCGGTGTAGCGCTGCGAGAAGTGGGTCAGCACGAGCAGGCGTGCGCCGGCGCGGCGGGCGATCGTCGCCGCCTCGGCGGCGGTCATGTGGCCGTTGTCGCGCGCCTTGTCGGCGTCGCACGACAGGTAGGTCGACTCGCAGACGAGCATGTCGACGCCGCGCGCGAGCGCGACCGCGTTCTCGCACATGCGCGTGTCCATCACGAAGGCGAACGACTGGCCGGGGCGCGCGACGCTGACCTCGTCGAGGTGGACGGTGCGGCCGTCGACCTCGAGGCTGCCCTCGGCGATCAGGCGGCCGACCATCGGCCCGCGGACCCCGGCGGCGGCGAGCCGGTCGGGCAGCATCTGCCGGCCGGACCGCTCCTCGAGGCGGTAGCCCCAGGCCTCGACGCCATGGTCGAGCGGCAAGGTCGAAAGGGTCAGGTTCTTGTCCTCGTGGATCGGCCCGGCGGTCCGGATCGGGCGCGGCTCGATCCGCGCGACGTCGTGGAAGATCGACGCGTGGCGCAGGCGCTCGAAGTAGACCTGGCCCGAGGCGGGGTAGTAGGCGGTGATCGTGTGCTGCACGCGATCGAGCGAGATCCGCTGCGAGATCCCGGCGAGCCCGAGGCAGTGGTCGCCGTGGAAGTGGGTGACGCAGATCCGCGTGATCGCGGCCGTCGTCACGTTGGCGTAGATCATCTGTCGCTGGGTGCCCTCACCCGGGTCGAAGAGGAAGCCCTCGTCGTCCCAGCGCAGCAGGTAGCCGTTGTGGTTGCGGTAGCGCGTCGGCACCTGGCTCGCGGTGCCGAGGACGATCAGCTCGCGCGCGGACATGGGCGGCGAGCATAGACCAATCGCCGCCGCGGCGCCGACGGTGTATCTTCGCCGTCGGGATGGCGGCACCGTGGGTACTCGCGGCCGGCGAGCTGTTCGCGCTGGTCGAGGCGGCGCCGGTCGCCTTGCTCGCGGTCGACGCCGAGGGCCGCGTGCGCCTGGTCAACCGCGCGGCCGCGGCGCTGTGCGCGGTGTCGGCCGCGGAGGCGCTCGGGCGGCCGCTCGCCGCGGCCCTGCCGGCGCTCGCGGGGGCGCGCGCGGGCACGGTCGCGCTCGGGCGCACGCGCGTCGCCTGCGAGGTCGCGGCGGTCGACGGGTGGCGTGTGCTCGCGCTGCGGGTCGTCGGCGAGGCGGGTCCGCCGGCGCTGCGGCCGGGCCGCGTGCTGATCGCCGACGACAACCTCGTCAGCCGGCGCGTCGCGGCGGCGCTGCTCGAGAAGCTCGGCCTGCGCTGCGAGGTCGCCGGCGACGGGCGCGAGGCGCTGGCGAGACTCGACGACGGCCCGTTCGACGCGGCGCTGCTCGACTGCCGGATGCCCGGGCTCGACGGCCTGGCGACGACGCGGGAGATCCGGGCGATGCCCGAGCCGCGGCGCTCGCTGCCGGTGATCGCGATGACCGGCAGCGCGACCGAGGAGGACCGCGCGCGCTGCTTCGAGGCCGGCATGGACGCGGTGATCGCCAAGCCGATCTCGCTCGAGGTCGCCCTGCCGGTGCTCGCGCGCTGGCTCGCGGCGCCGCCGGACGTCGACGAGGCGGCGCTCGGCGAGCTGGCGGCGGAGCTCGGGCTGGCCGAGGTCGTCGCGCTCGTCGAGAGGCTGATCGGACAGGTCCTTGCGACCCTGTCCGAATTGCGGGCCGCGGAGGCGGCCGGCGACCTCGCGGCGGCCGGGGCGGCGGCCCACGGCCTGCGCGGCGCGGCCGACACGCTCGGGGCGCGGGCCCTGGC